>Ga0209253_10000913_pt1 | contig 25750 bp, 26 predicted proteins | sample FrelakmetBRP12BR_FD_187145 | JGI IMG/M metagenome (GOLD analysis project Ga0209253, IMG submission 187145) | Freshwater lake sediment microbial communities from the University of Notre Dame, USA, for methane emissions studies - BRP12 BR (SPAdes)... | ecosystem: Environmental > Aquatic >...
CCCGCACTGCTCGTGCAGTGCCTCAACGACCTCATCGACCATGACATCAGAACAAAAGGGGAGTACCAGTTGACCGACGCGCTCCAGATGATGATTGAGCGCGGAGAGAAGATGACGACCTTCTCCGTGGAAGGCTGGTACGACTGCGGCAAACCCGAAACGCTCCTGTCCACCAACCGTGCACTCCTCGAAAAGCATTCTACGCCACGGCGGATCGACGGCGTGGTCGTGATCGAGCCAGTCTATATCGCCGATACCGCGATCCTCGAAAACTGCGTCGTCGGTCCGAATACGACCATCGGCGAGCATGCGTTCATCGGCGAGGCCGTGGTACGGAACTCGATCATCAGTGAGCACGCACAGGTGCGGAAGGCCCTCCTCGATAATTCCATTGTCGGCACCGGTGCGTTCGTGAAGGGGAGTTACAATCGCATCAACGTCGGAGACTCCTCGGAAATCGAATTCTACTAATCGTCCTCAGAATCATCACAGGGGTACATCATGTCGTATCTTTTTACCTCCGAGTCGGTCTCCGAAGGGCATCCTGACAAGATCTGCGATCAGATTTCGGATGCCGTTCTCGATGCATTGCTCGCGCAGGACAAGCGTTCCCGTGTCGCATGCGAGAGTTTCGTCACCACCGGCCTCGCCTTTGTCGGCGGCGAAATTACGACCTCGGGCTACATTGAGGTGCAGGATATCGTCCGGAACGTGATCCGCGAGATCGGCTACACCAAGGCGGACTATCGGTTCGATGCGGATTCATGCTCGGTGGTTTCAAGCATCCACTCGCAGTCGCCCGACATCGCGCAAGGGGTTGATACCGGCGGTGCCGGAGACCAGGGGATGATGTTCGGGTATGCGACGAACGAGACCCCGGAGTACATGCCGATGCCGATCATGTTCGCCCACAAGCTGGTGAAGCGCCTTGCCGACATCCGGAAGAAACACCTGAAGCTGATGCCGTATCTCCGCCCTGACGCGAAATCGCAGGTCACCGTGGAATACCACGGACGCAACCCGGTCCGCGTCCACACGGTAGTGATTTCGACCCAGCATGATCCCGGTGCTTCCCAGAAGCGGATCCGGGAGGATGTCATCGAGCATGTCATCAATGTGGTCGTCCCGCCGGCACTGCGCGACAAGAAAACCATCATCCATGTCAACCCGACGGGACGTTTTGAGATCGGCGGGCCCCATGGTGACAGCGGGCTCACGGGACGAAAAATCATCGTTGACACGTATGGCGGACGCGCGCCGCACGGTGGCGGGGCTTTTTCGGGGAAAGACCCGACGAAGGTGGACCGGAGCGCGGCCTACGCAACCCGGCACCTCGCAAAAAACCTGGTGGCATCGGGTCTCGCGGACGAATGTCTCATTCAGGTCGCCTATGCGATCGGTGTGGCTCAGCCCGTGTCCGTCCACGTTAATACTTTTGGTACAGGCCGCATCCCGGACATGGAACTCGACCGGGTGATTCTCAAGGAAATCGACATGACCCCCCGCGGCATCATCAAACGCCTTGACCTTCTCCGGCCGATTTACCGGAAGACAGCGGCGTACGGGCACTTTGGACGGGACGACAAGGATTTCAGCTGGGAGAAGCTTGATCTTGTCGCTACGCTGATGAAGGCGATCCGGTGACGGTTGACATCACAAATCATTCATTCCATCATAGACAGAGCAGTATGAACCACAAACCAGGGAAATTCAAAGTTGCCGATCTGAAGCTTGCGGGCGAAGGAGAGAGGCTGATCGAGTGGGCTGAATCCCGCATGCCGGTCCTGATGGCTCTCCGCGCGAAATACAGCAAGACCAAACCGTTCAAGGGGTATCGCATGGCGGGCTGCCTGCATGTGACAAAAGAGACCGCCGTGCTGGTCAAAACGTTCGTCGATGCGGGTGCTGAAGTCAGCTGGAGCGGCTGCAACCCGCTCTCCACCCACGACGCGGTTGCGGCGGCTCTCGCAAAGCAAGGGGTTTCCATCTTTGCGTGGCACGGCATGAACGTCAAGGAATTCTACTGGTGCATCGAGGAGACGCTGCGGTTCCATCCGAACCTGACACTCGACGACGGCGCCGACCTGATTTTCACCATCCATAACAAGCATCCGGAATTTGCCGAAAAGTTTGTGGTCGGCGGTACCGAGGAAACCACCACCGGCGTCCACCGTCTGCGGGCGATGGCGGCCGACGGGGCGCTGAAATACCCCGTCATCGCGGTCAACGACGCAGAAACCAAGTGGGACTTCGACAACGTCTACGGTACCGGGCAGTCGACGCTCGACGGCATCCTCCGGGCAACGAGTGTGTTGTTCGCAGGAAAGAACGTGGTCGTCGCAGGCTATGGGCACTGTGGGCGGGGAGTAGCGTTGCGAGCGAAAGGCCTTGGGGCAAACGTGATCGTCACCGAAGTGAAACCAACCGCCGCCCTCAAGGCAACACTGGAAGGATACCGCGTGATGCCGATGGACCTGGCGGCAAAGGTCGGGGATGTGTTCGTTACCGCGACCGGCGTCAAAGACGTTATCGTGAAACGGCACTTCCTAGCCATGAAGGAAGGTGCGATCGTCTGCAATACAGGTCACTATGATTGCGAGATCAACCTCACCGAGCTCGCGTCAGTGACGCGAACGAAGCGGGAGATCCGGGCGAACAACGAAGAGTATACGTTGAAGAATGGGAACCGCATCTTCATCCTGGCGCAGGGCCGCCTTGTCAATCTAGCGGCGGCGGAAGGACACCCGTCGGAGGTCATGGACATGTCGTTTGCCAACCAATTCCTGTCGCAGCTCCGTCTCGTGACCCTGCATCGGAGCGGGAAGCGTCTGGAAAACGACGTGCACGATATCCCTGCCGAGCAGGACCAGGAAATCGCGCGCGTGAAGCTCAGGACGCAAGGGATCAAGATCGATGCGCTCACCGCCGAACAGGCAAAGTACATGGATGACTACAGCTCGGGAACGTAGCAGAACAGATCCGGGGGCGGGAATCCGACCCGCCCTCGCTCTGCGATCCGGGTGTTCCCCCTGCCCTGGCTCCACAACAGAAAAGCGACCCGCGGGTCGCTTTTCTGTTGTGTGGAAGTCCGGGACCTCTTCTATTTCGAAAGCACTCTCCTGATCGAGAAGAGCAGATATTCCAGGTTGAACGGCTTCGTGATGTAGTCGTCGGCACCCAGCTTGAGGGTCTCCGTCGCGACCGCGAATCCAACGCGGCCCGTCAACATAATCACTTTGCATTTCAGCGAGCGGTCCTTAATCAGCTTCAACACATCGATCCCCGACTTGTTCGGCATGTTAATGTCGAGCAACATCAGGTCGTAATTCCCCTTTTCCAGCTTGGCGATCGCTTCAGACCCGTCCTCGGCCTCGTCGACAACGTATCCCTGGGCAGTCAGCTGATCCTTCACGATGCCCCGCAAGGCCTCATCATCATCGACGTATAAAATTGTTGTCTGGTCCATCGTAGTTTTTACCTTACGTGTGTACCCTATATAGGGAATCTCCTTTTCAAAATCAACGGTTCCGAGTCGTGCAGGGGATCCGCCCAACGAATGATGAATCATTGCAGTGTGTCACGATGTCCAGACGCTGGTTCCGTGGCGAGCGCCCGCTGATGACCGCTCTCTTCTTCGCAATAGGGGTTCTCTCGATCTCCGAGGGCCAGGCCCGGGCGCCGATTTTCCGTGAGGCATGTGATTCGGTCCGCTCCCCGGCCGTTCCCCCAGGATGGATGTCGACGAAGAACAGGTTCCCGGGGCGGGACGATCGCACTGGCAGAGCATTGACGCCGCAGGTGCTTCCCCATGCGGTTCTCAGCTCAACTGTGACCGTTACGCAGGTGCTGACGTCACCGCGTACTCCTCACGCAAGCACGATGGCCGACCGTGTCTCGTTCTCTTCCCGGCGTCCGGCGTCGTACAACGCACAATCCCTCGTGATCAATGAGATCATGTATGCGCCGGCGGGAGGGGAGCCGGAGTGGATCGAAGTGTACAACCCGTCGAGGGATCCAGTGACAATCAGAGATTGGTCGGTGTCGGATGCAGCGGTCGCATCGCGTCACCTCCTTACGAGTGAGGTGGTCACCGTCCTCGGCGAAGGATTTCTCATCCTCACCAGGGATTCGGCCGCGCTGGCTGACGCCCACGCGGATATTTCCTGCGCGGTTTTAGTGGTGCAGGGGTTCCCTCCCCTGAACAACGGCGGCGATGCGGTCGTGCTTCGTGACGAATTGGGAGCGAAGATCGACAGCGTGTGGTATCTTGCAGGCTGGGGAGGGAACAGCGCCGGGCGATCACTGGAGCGGATCGACCCCCAAGGCGAGTCGACGGCTGCGGCCAACTGGGGGACCAGCCGGGCCGATGGCGGAAGCACACCAGGGCGGAAGAACTCCTTGAGCAGAAGGGAAATCGACTTGAGCGTGGATACCATCCTCGTGAAGTCAAAGGCGCCATGCATTGGAGATTCGATATCGCTCAGCATCAGAGTTCGCAATTGCGGTTTGGCCGTCGCCCCGTTCTACGATCTTTTCGTGTACGACAGTTCGGGGGGCGGGGGGGATGCCGGGAACGTGCAGCTCCTGGTGCATGTGCGCGATGCGAACTCCCTTGAGCCCGGTGTAGTACGTGAACACGGGACGACCGCCACTGTGCGCACGGCGGGCCGGCACGCAATCAGCGCAAGAGTCCTGACGCAGAATGATGAGGACGGCACCAATGACCGGTCCACGACCCATTTCATCCTTGGCTATCCAGCAAATTCGACGGTCATTAACGAGATCATGGTTGCACCACCGCCCGGCGTTCCCGAATGGGTGGAACTTCTGAACGCCTTCCCCGATACGATCGATCTTCGGGATTGGTCGCTCGGCAACCGGCAGCACTCAGCGCACTACCGGATCACCTCCATGCCGGCCCGCCTGGGCCCGCGGGAATTCGTCGTGGTCACGAAGGATACGGCGCTCCTGCGCCAGGCGTACGGAGACACGCCGGGAATGCTCCTTCAGGCGGCAGCACTGCCGACGTTTCTCTGGAACAACACCGGCGACGCTGTCGTACTGCGCGACGATCGGGACGCACTCATGGATTCCCTCTTCTATAAGGCGACATGGGTCAGCACAGGGGGGGCTTCACTGGAGAGAGTGGACCCGCTCGTTGCGGCTGTCGATCCGACGAACTGGGCGAACTGCACCGACTCGCTCAAGGCAACGCCGGGAAAAGCAAACTCAGTCGTGGCGTTCGATCAGGATCTGCGCGTGCTCCCAGTGCTGACAACCACCGTTCCGCCCGGCACGCCGGCCTCGATTGAGGTGAGACTGAAAAACAATGGAAGGCTTACGTCTGGATCGGCGGAAGTGCTCCTGTTCTGCGACGTCGACGCGGATTCACTCGCGGAGCCAGAGGAAATTGTCGCCCGGGTGGTAGTGGATCGTCCGTTGTCAAATCATGACTCCGTCACGATCGTGCTGACATGGGAGCGGCCTTCCGCCGGACTGCATCGCCTCTGCGCCGTTGTCGTCTATGCTCAGGACCTCCGCCCCGCTGACAACATGCTCTGGTTTTCACTGGCGGTCGCCTACCCTGCCCGGTCGATGGTGGTGAATGAGATCATGTACGCACCGTTCGCCGGGGAGGCGGAGTATGTGGAGTTTTTCAATCCGGGACCCGTCGCCGTTGATCTTTGCCGGTGGACCATCTCTGATCTGCCCGTGGCGGGAGGGGGTTCGCACAGGTGCCTGCTTTCCGCAGAGCCTCGAACGTTGAGCCCCGGCCATTTCTTCGTCCTCGCTTCAGACAGCACCATCGTGAAGCGGTTCCCCTTCTTGCAGCGTGAGAAGGGAGCCGGCCTGATGGTTGTAGGGCAGGGGAACATTAGCCTGAATAACAACGGGGATGCTGTTATCCTGTCAGATCTGAGCGGCCGTACCATCGATAGCGTCGCGTATCTTCCTGCGTGGCACAACTCGGGCGTCGTGGACGGCACGGGACGGTCACTTGAGCGGATACAACCCCTCTTCCCCTCTAACGACCGACGAAACTGGAGTACCTGCGTGGACCGCTCGGGCGGGACTCCGGGCCAGGAGAATAGCATCTTCACCCCTTCGTCGTCATCGGGCTCCCGGCTGTCGTGCTCTCCCAACCCGTTCTCGCCGGATAACGATGGCAGGGACGACTACACGGTGGTTCATTACGAGCTTCCGGTACAGTCCGGTGTGATGAATCTCAGGATCTTCGACGTGAGAGGGCGACAGATTCGCAAGCTGTCGAACAACGAGGTTTGCGGTTCTCACGGCGATGTTCTCTGGGACGGCCGGAGCGACGAGGGTCGGACGGCCAGAATGGGGATTTACATCGTGGCTCTGGAAGCACTCAGCGAACAGGAGGGGGAGGTACTTTCCGCTAAGACGGTGGTTGTCGTTGCGGGGAGACTGTGACGGTGAACCGCGCACCCGGGACTGACATGAAAGGAGGGAGGTGGCAAGGAATCAATGCTGTGGTGCCTGCCGGGGTCGTTCACCATGGAGCCTTACGAAACCGGACGGGGTCCCTTGCCACCGTTGGGGGATCGCTCATGCAGTGTGAACCGGGAGAAGGATGGCTTTACACCCACTCTCCTTCGTACCTGCCGAAAACGAGTGTGTCGACAAACTTAATGATGTCTTTGAGTGATGTCGTCTTTTCGAGGAAGAAATCGATCCTGGGATTGATATTGACGACATCCTGATAGGCATCCTTGATTCCCGAAATGAAGACGAATTTTGTGTTCTTGTAGCGTTCCATCTCACGCGCGAACGCATGGAGTTTCAAGCCGTCGAAACGGGGCATCCGTATGTCCGAGATGATCAGGTCGATGTCCGATGCAGCGAGGACTTCGCACCCTTCGATCCCATCCTGGGCTGTGTGGACCGTGTACCCGTGGGAATAGAGAGCTTCTCGCACCAGCAGCAGGTAATCCGGGTTGTCGTCAACGAGCAGTATGTCCATCGGGCGCACCTTCCTTGGGTAAGACCTTTCTCCGTACAGAAACGAAAAGTCTGCCAGAAATTCCCCCTCGAAAGACCTGCGAAAATGGGGAAATTCCGAGGATTGCACGGGTAGAATTTACCGATGAGTGTAAGAAGGTTAGTAATCGAAGAAGACGCCCAGAAGGCTTTCGGTGATGCGGTCGCTGAAAAACTGGCCTCGATCGTCAATTCCGGTCCGACAGGTGAAGGCGAGACGGACAGCGCTTGTGCCACGCTCGAGGAGTTTGAACCCAACCTGATAGCTTTGCGTTGTCCCCCAGCCGGCCTCCGATTTCACCTTGATGTCGATGGCGCCATATGCACGAATCCCCGCGAAGAGAACCCAGTTCCCCGCCTCGGCACCGCACTGGACCACCCAGTGCTTCTGCTCCTCAGGGAGGGAATGAAAGGCGAATTGGATCCCGCCATATGCGAACCCCCCGATTTCGGGGAGGTTGCACGATCCAATGAAAGGAAGATAATCTTTGACGTAGTTGATGGAGGGAGTGCTGAGGATTTCGACTCCGTCGTCTACGAGGTGCGCGCTGTGGTGCGCATATCCGGTGCGGAGGGCGAACCGATCGGTGAGCCGGATGTCCAGAGGGATGTCGTAGAAAAAGTCGGCGGTCATGACTTGGATGAGCCGCGGTCTGCGTATCAGGCTCACGTAGACTGCCCCTCCGACTCCGGTCTGAAAGATCAGACCGAACACCTTGAGCTGGACAATATGCTGCTGTCCCCCGATGCTGCCGATCCAGAGCCTGGTCCGGAGGTCTTTGGCGATGGAGAACCGATTGGCGGACCCGTCAGCCAGAAGTCTCGGGAAGGCGCTCTGTTCCGGAAACAATTCAACCGTTGAGGGTGCGTCCTCCTGGCAGCAAGCTGCAGCATGGACAATCAGCAGGGCGATCAGGATGATGACACCTCGCGTGAACTGCTTCATCTGGTACCGGCAAGGATACGTTCCATATCTCCGCGATCGAGTCGGTGCAGCTGCCATTCCTTCATGTGCCGTGCGCCCATGCGGTTGTAGAAATCGATCGCCAACAGGTTCCAGTCGAGCACCGTCCACTCCATGCGTCCGCAGCCGCGGCGATGTGCCTCCGCAACCATCGCGGTGAAGAGGGCATATCCAATCTTCTTGTTCCGGAATTCCGGGAGGACGAAAATATCCTCCAGGTACAGCGTTGGCATAGCGAGGAAGCTGGAATATGTCTCAAAGACGAACGCATATCCGGCTGCCGTGCCATTGTATTCTCCGAGGTAGGCTTGGATACGCGGCGGACTGGAAAACATATCTTGGATCAGTCGAGTCTGCGCCTCTGCATCCGGTGGGGGCAGTTTTTCATATTCAGCAAGGCCGTGGACGAGCTTGAGAACGGCGGGTGCATCCGCGCGTTCGGCTTTGCGGATGCGGGTAAGAGACTCTGGGGAAGAAGGTGGCATGAAGCGGGCAGTGATTCAATGGTCGTTATGAGTGCGCGAAATATAGGGCATTTTTGAAGGATCTTCAACAGGACGGCGCGGTCTTGATAGAGTCGTTTTTTTTTCCGTTATTAGACCATACTGTCCAATCAGTTGAGGGAGGAGAAATGCCTAGACTTTATGTTTCGAACAAAGACGAATCAGCCCGCATTTTCAGAAGCGACTTCCTGGAGTTCTTCACTCACGTGCACTGGAGCGTCCCCATCATTCTGTTTCTCCCCGTGGTGATCTACTTCCTTCTCCAAACAGCCCAGAGCCCCATTATCGGTGTATACAAGGGAATCTCCCTGTTCGTGCTCGGGGTGTTCGTCTGGACGTTCACGGAGTATACGCTTCACCGTTTCGTCTTCCACTACGAGCCCAAGAGTGACTGGGGGAAGAGGCTTCACTTCCTCACTCATGGTGTTCATCATGATTACCCGAACGATTCGAAACGGCTCGTGATGCCTCCCTCAGTCAGTGTTCCACTCGCGACGCTTTTCTACTTCTTTTTTCAGCTGATCGTCGGAGGAAACTACGTTGCGCCATTCTTTGCCGGGTTCATCGTGGGCTACATTCTCTACGATGAGATTCACTATGCAACGCACCATGCGCCGATGAAAGCGAAAATGGGGCAGTTTCTGAAGCACTATCACGTCCTGCACCACTACAAAGAACCGAACAAGCGTTTCGGTGTGAGTTCGCCATTGTGGGACTATGTGTTCGGGACGATGGAAGTCTCGCGTGAGGATGTAGCGGCGGAGAACTGACCGCACGTCGTCATTCGTATGAATCGTCCGGCCGCCGGGTCGGCTGTCCATCGGGGCAGCGGGCCCGGCGGTCGTTGCTTCGGGGAAGGGTCTCCTTCATCTTCTCAACGGTCCTCAGATTCCTTCGCGAAATCGCTCATGATCATCCCCAGAGCGATGGAGAGGAGTTTTGCATCGCTCTTGTCCGCCCGCGAAGGGATGAGGATAGGCACCCGTGCCCCGACGATGACATGAGCGAGGCGGAGGCCCGCGAAGAACGTCGTGCTCTTGGCCAGGCTGTTGGCCGATTCGATGTTCGCGGCGACAAGGATCTCCGCACGCCCTGCGACAGGCGAGTTGATCCCTTTTTCCTTGACGGCGTCGGGCGAGATTGCGTTGTCCAACGCGAGCGGTCCGTCGACGACGCAACCCCGGATCTGACCCCGGTCATTCATTTTTGAAAGCGCGGCGGCGTCCAGGGTGGACTGAAGGGTAGGGACGATGAATTCGGTTGCGGAGAGCACCGCCACTTTTGGGTTTGCGTTGCCGAGGGCATGGGCGACCTCAACCGCGTTGTTAATGAGTTCGACCTTATCCTTAAGATCGGGTGCGAGGGTCATCCCGCCGTCGGTGATCATGATGAATTTGTCTTCATCGCGGGGGGGGTACTCGAGCACAAAGATGTCGCTGAGGAGTCTGCCCGTGCGCAGGCCGGACTTCTCGTCCAGCACCGCCTTCATCAGGGTTGCTGTGTCGATGCTTCCCTTCATCAGGACGTCCCCCTCCCCCTCGTGCAGCATCGTCATGCACGTCCGCAATGCGTCTCTTGCTTCCGGGTGATGATGGATCGAGACCCTGGTTCGGTCGACACCCGGACCGGAAAGGCCGTGGTCGATGACCTCTTCATCCCCGACAAGGATGAAGCGGGTGTGCAGGACTGCATGCGCACGTTCGACGGCCTCGAAGGTCTCGGCGTTGCCCGGACTTACCACGAGGATCTTTTTTTCCGGAATGCGGGCAGCCGATGCAAGCAGTCCGTTGAAATCCAAAATATGCTGTCTGGTCATGGTACGGTTTCCTTGATGAAATGCTACGGCTACGGGATGAACACTGTTTTTTCCCTCGATCAATATTCCAGGGCCTCCGCCTCACCGCGGAGGACGCGCAGCACTCCCAGTGCAAGGGATGTCATCTCTTCCTCCCCGGGGTACAAGAGGATCGGCGCAAGGAACTGAACGCGATGGCTGATCCAGCCCGTGAGCCGAGCCGAGCTGGCGAGACCTCCCGTAAGGACAATGGCCTGAATCCGTCCCTCAAGCGCTGTAGTCATGGCACCGATTTCCTTGGCGATTTGGTAGGCCATGGCCTCGAACACTTCCCGTGCCCGCTGGTCACCCTGATCGATCCTCTGTTCAATTTCCGGTGCGGAGTTGGTGCCGAGGTAAGCCATCAGTCCGCCCTTGCCTCTCACAAATGCGCGGACTTCGCGTTCAGAAAGCGAGCCGGAAAAGCAGAGCGAGATGAACTGCTGCAGCGGGAGTCCACCCGTCCGCTCGGGGGAGAAAGGCCCGTCGCTTGAAGCGTCATTGACGTCGATGATCCGTCCGCCGCGGACCGGTGCCACCGAGATCCCGCCGCCAAGATGCGCTATCACGAATGAGGCTTTGTCCGGTTCCAGTCGCAATTCCTCCGCTGCCCTGCGTGCGGCCGCGTGGATGTTCAGCGCGTGCGAAAGACTACTCCTTTCAATCGTCGGATGGCCCGAGTAGCGTGCCAACGGCTCGAGTTCATCAACCGAGACGGGGTCCACCACATAGGCCTCGCAGCTGTATTCCCGACTGAGGATGTGCGCCATGGCGCAACCGAGATTCGATGCGTGCTCACCCTGAAGATTCGCACGCGCATCCTCGATCATCCGTTCGTTGACCCGATACGTTCCACCAGGAACCGGACGCAGCAGCCCGCCGATCGTAACCACCGCCACGATGTCGCGCGCGTTGGCGAATGCCCATTCCCGGACTGCTTGAAGCCGGAATTGCTCCTGGTCCCAGATGCGAGCATACGTCCGCAGTTGTGCGGCATCGTGGCGGAGCGTTGAGGCAAGGATCTGACGCTGGTCTTCGAAGAGCGCCATCTTGGTTGATGTGGAACCCGGGTTGACGACAAGAATGCTGAGGGGGCGGGGCATCAACAGATCCTTGGCAGCTGCTCGCCGGAAAGCATGTCCACCACCCGTGTTCCCCCGATGCGGGTCTTCATGACCACAACGCCGGGGTGGGAGGCTACAACGTTGCCGATGATGGCGGCGTCTTTCCCGGCAGGGTGAGCGCGCATGACGGTGAGGACGCGGTGGGCGTCTCCGGGCGGGACGAACGCGACCAGCTTCCCTTCGTTGGCAACGTACAGCGGGTCGAATCCGAGCATTTCACATGCGCCCCGGACCTCCTCACCCAGCGGGATACGCTCTTCGAGAATTCTGACGCCGATTCTGGCCTCCTCTGCGATCTCGTTCAGCACACTCGCAACGCCGCCGCGGGTTGGGTCCCGGAGCACGTGAACGTCGCGGCAGACATTCAGCATTGCCTCCACGAGACCGTTCAGAGGGGCAGTGTCGCTTGCAAGCGCTGTCTCGAATTCCAGCCCTTCCCTGACAGACATAATTGCGATTCCGTGTTCGGCAATGCGTCCGCTGAGAATGATGACGTCGCCTACCGTTGCCCGTCGCGGACTGACGTTCACATCCCGGGGGACGATCCCGACACCCGAGGTGTTGATGAAGATCCTGTCCCCTTTGCCGCGATCGACCACTTTGGTGTCGCCGGTGACGATGGAAACACCGGCTCTGTTCGCCGCCTCCTGCATCGACACAACGATGCGCCAGAGGTCATCCATTGGGAGGCCTTCTTCAATAATAAAGGCCGCGGAGAGATGGAGGGGGCGGGCACCGCACATCGCGAGGTCGTTTACCGTTCCGTTTACCGCCAGTTCGCCAATGGTCCCACCAGGGAAGAAAATCGGACTGATTACGTAAGAATCCGTGGAGAATGCCAGGCGTGCTCCGGCAGCCTCAAAGACGGCTCCGTCGTGAAGCGGTGCGAGAAGATCACTGGTGAACTGGGAAAGATACATCCTCCGGATCATCTGCTGCGTCAGCTTTCCGCCGCCGCCGTGTGCCATCAGGACACTGGGATACTCGGAGATCGGAATAGGGCAAGAAAGTCCCGCGGAAAGATCGAGAACCTTGCTGTTTCCCATTCACCCTCCCTCTTGAGATGTCCGGCCCGCGCCCCAAAGGAATGCGACGCCGAGAGAAAAATCTGGCCCGTTGAAATTCCTCCGCGCCCCGACAGGCTGCGTGAAGTCCGTCATCAGGAGGAACCCTGCCTGAAGGCCAATCTTGAAGCTCCTGGAAGTGAAAAGATCAGCACCGGCGGAGATGCGCCCGCCGATAGCGGTTTCCGTGCGTGCCTCCTGGACCATGAGCGTGTTTTGTGCCTCGAAACCGAAGACCGGACCGATGGATCCCTGGACAAAGGGAACCAGGGACGCATACTCCTCGGGCTGAAAAAACCAGTACCTCACGCCGAACTGCAAGGGGATGACGGCGCTGGCCTCCTGTGACACCCCCGACAACCCCGCGTTGGAGTTCGCTTCGGCCCTTACGACGGACGCACCCACGTTGAGGAATAGTTGGTCGCGAAGCCCGTAATGGTATGTCAGTGCCCCCGACAGGCCTCCGGTGCTGGCACTGACAGTGGTGTTTTCTGGAGTTACCTGGGTCTTCGCAGATGCTTGTGTCCACAACCCAAGAGAGATCTCAATGCACGAACGACCCTGCCGGAGAGCGGGCTGAGCGGCTGCGGGGCTGAGCCAAGCGGCAAGAATGACCAGTACGAGCAGACCCAGGAAGCGATACATGGAGGTGTTCTTTCCGTCAATGAGCCTTCGCGTGAAGCCTCGCTAGGGAACGGGCTCGACTTCGAGCCGGCCGTAGTGGTAATATGCGGCGCATGCGCCCTCGGAGGAGACCATCGGCGCGCCGAGGGGATGCTCGGGCGTACAGAGCGTTCCGAATGCCGGACACTCGCGCGGCTTCTTCAAGCCCTGCAGGACTGTCCCCGCAATGCAGAGCGGCGACTCCTGTGCCTCAATGTGTCGGACATCAAAGATCCTCTCGGCGTCGAATGCCTCAAATGCAGGAGCAAGCCGATACCCGCTCATCGGAATTTCTCCGATGCCCCGCCACTTCCTGTCGATGGTCTCGAACACCTCGCCGATCAGCTTCTGTGCCGGGACATTCCCTTCGCGCCGAACAGACCGGGTGTACTGGTTCTCCACTTCCGCGCGACCCTCCTCGAGCTGCTTGACCGTCATGAAGATGCCCTGCAGAATGTCCACCGGCTCGAACCCGGTGATGACGATGGGTACCTTGTAGCGGCGGGCCAGGGGAATGTACTCTTCGTATCCCATGACCGTGCAGACGTGACCGGCTGCGAGGAATGCCTGGACACGACTGGAGGGTGAGGAGAGAATCGTCTCCATGGCGGGGGGGACCAGAACGTGCGAGGAGAGAATGGAGAAGTTCTTCAGTTGGAGCTGGTTCGCCTGCCAGACAGCCATGGCGTTGGCCGGAGCGGTTGTCTCGAACCCGACAGCGAAGAAGACAACCTGCCGGTCAGGATACTGCTGTGCCAGCTTCACGGCGTCCAGAGGGGAGTACACGATCCGGACGTTGCCGTGCTCTGCTTTTACGCTCAAGAGATCCTTGCTGGATCCGGGGACACGGAGCATGTCGCCGAAGGAGGTGAAGATCACATTGGGGCGTGAGGCAATCGCGATGGCCTTGTCGATCAGCTCGAGGGGCGTGACGCAGACCGGGCAGCCGGGACCGTGGACGAGTGTGATCTCTTTCGGGAGGAGCGACTCGAGGCCGTACTTGACGATTGTATGCGTCTGGCCGCCACAGATCTCCATCAGCGTCCAGGGTCGCGTTGCGGTCTTCCGGATCAACGTCGCGTACTTCTGCGCGGCTTCCCTATCGCGATACTCGTCGATAAACCGCATGGTGGCTCCTTCAGGCTGAGGCTGGTCGGGGGGATGAAGAAGCCGGAAGCAGGAGGCCCCGCAGAATGGTCTTCATTGTTTGTCCTGCTCGTGGCCGGGTTCGGGGGCGCCAGACTCGTCACCTCCCAGTTCATCCGTGATGGTACCCATCTGCTCGAACAACTTCAGGGTCTCCAACGCCTCCTCTTCGTCCACCTTGCTGATCGCGAAGCCGACGTGAACGATCACATACTCACCGACGGCGATGTCGGGGAGCCATTCGAGGCAGACACGCTTCGTGATACCGCCGAAGTTGACGTTCCCCATGACCGGCGTGCTTGTCCGGTCGATCTCCTGCACTTTGCCGGGAATGGCAAGACACATGACGTCCCTCGTTAGTTGTGAACGGATAGAAGAGAAGCGGCGCTCAGTTGCCCCAGGGCGATCCCGCCGTCGTTCGGCGGGACCCGCTGGTGCCAGTACGGACGGAACCCCTCGGCGCGGAGGCGATGAACCGCCCGTTCGGTGAGGGTGCGGTTCTGGAAACACCCTCCGGTCAGGGCCACCCTCTCGTCTTTGCCGCGTTTCGCGACAGCGACAATAATCTCCGCGAGCGTATTGTGAAACTTTGCTGCAATCAATGTTGATGGTACAGTGCAACGGACGTCCTCGAGAATCTGGAGGATCATTGGAGCCCAGTCAATACGCGCCGGCGCGTGGGGGATGCCGACTGCCGATTGCGGATGACGGATCGGAGATTGAGGAGTCGCGGTAGGTGCTGATGAACGTTGAGCAGGCTCAGTGGCACCGTGCTCCGATTTGAAATCCGTGATCTGAAATCCGTAGTCCTCCCCGGTGTCAACGCCTGACGTCAGGAATTCCAGCTCCATTGCGGCCTGCCCCTCGAAGCTGCATCGATGACGGAGGCCAAGAATGCTCGCGACACCGTCGAAGAGCCGGCCGGCACTCGTCGTGACTGGCGTGTTGATCCGCTTCCTCATGACCTGCTGCAGAAGCACCAACTCCTTCGCTCCGAAAGCTCCGGCCAGCAGGAAGCGATTACTCTCGAAGAGATCCTGGCCGAACATTTCGTAGAGCAACCCGAGGGCTGTCCGCCGCGGTTCCTTGACGGCGGCTTCCCCACCGGGAAGCATGAAAGACCGGAGCGTTGCCACACGCTCATAGCCGCCGGCTCCCGTCAGCAGAAACTCCCCTCCCCAGATCGTTCCGTCGGCGCCGAAGCCGGTCCCGTCCCAGGAAACGCCGAGGACCTGTCCATCAAGACCGTTCTCCGCCATGCACGCGGCCACGTGCGCAAAGTGGTGCTGGATGTGGGTGACGGGAATACCGAGCCCGTTGGCATATTTGGTCGAAAGATAATCCGGATGGAGGTCAGATACAACTCCGGAGGGTTTGATGTCATACAGGCTGCCGAGGCTCCGGATCTCCCGCTGAAATGCTTCAAATGACTCCTGTGTCTCCAGGTCACCGATGTGCTGGCTGATGAAGATGTTGTGGCCGCGGGCGACGGCCACCGTATTTTTGAGATGCGGGCCGACGGCCAGGAGATCTGGGAGTGCAAAAGAAACTGATACTGGAAGAGGGGCATAGCCGCGGGCGCGGCGGAGGACGAGTTCCCTTCCGAGCATCACGCGGAGCACGGAATCGTCCACATGTCTCCGGATCGGGCGGTCGTGCACAAGGAACAGTTCGGCGATCCCTCCGAGCCGTTTCAACGCTTCCTGTTCGTCCGTGCAGATCGGCTCATCGGAGATGTTGCCGCTCGTCGCGACGATCGGGAATCCAAGTTCGCGCATCAGGAGGTGATGCAGCGGCGTGTAGGGGAGCATAACGCCGAGGAAAGGGTTTCCCGGGGCGACGGCGGGGGAAACGGCGGCCTGGCCCCTCCGTTCTCCTTCTCTGATGTTCCGGCGGAGCAGGACAATGGGTGCCTCGGGGGAGAGCAGGAGGCGCTCTTCCAGCGGATCTACCGAACAGAGCGCCTGCACCGCTGCGATGTCCGGTACCATAACAGCGAAGGGTTTCTCTTCGCGGTGTTTTCGCTCACGGAGGCGGATCACGGCGTCGTGCTTCCGTGCGTCGACGACGAGGAGAAAGCCGCCGAGTCCCTTGACCGCGACGACGGCTCCGCGTCTGATTGCGGCCGCAGCCTCGAGGAGGGCCGCGTGGTGTGTCGCAAGGACGACGCCGTCGGGGTCCCAAAGGTCGAGGTGAGGGCCGCAGACCGGGCAGGCATTTGGCTGTGCGTGAAAACGGCGATCGAGAGGATTCTCGTATTCGCTCCTGCACGCGTCACACATAGGGAAGCGCGCCATGGTGGTGTTGGGGCGGTCGTAAGGGAGGGCCTCGAGAATGCTGTAGCGCGGCCCACAATTCGTGCAGTTGGTGAAAGGGTAGAGGTGGCGCCGGTTGGCCGGATCGAGGATCTCCGCAACGCATTCGGGGCACGTGGCGATGTCCGGGAGCACGATCGCGGTTTTTTCTCCCTCTGCTTCGCTCGCCCGAATTTCAAAGCCGGCAAAACCCAACGGATCGAGGAGAGAGAACTCAAGGCTCTGGATCGAAGAACGCGGCGGCCGGTCGGACTGGAGGCGAAGGAGAAAGCTGTTGAGCGTATCGGGGAGGCCTTCGACTTCGATGAAGACCCCCTGTGAGGAATTTACCACCCAGCCTTGTAGACCGAGCTCGGTGGCGAGGCGATACACGAAGGGACGGAAACCGACTCCTTGCACAACACCCCGGATGGCTATGTGCATGCGGCGGGTCAAGAGTTGGCTCCTCCCCCTGATGAAGAACGGTGAACAAACAGGTGCTATTCGTGAACTGTCGCCGTGCAGGCTGTCCGGAGATCGTGCAGCTGAAGAGCGAACCGATCGATGAACTCCTCCACTTTTTCCGCCGTCAGCCGCGAAAAGGACTCCGCGTGCTCAAAGGAACTCGCCGGTATGGCACCGAGAAAAACTGTATCCGGCACTCGGCCGTAGAGTTCGTTGCTCAGTGCAACGAGCGTGGCCGGCGTCGAGGCATGCGTCCCTTCAGGACGCGCACCCGGAAGATGCGCAAGCGGCGTCATCTCAATGTCGCGGGCGGACACGCTGGCGTCGACAAAGAAGACCGTGCTGTACCAGGCAATCGTTTCGGCAAGCTCCGGCTGAAGCTGGTGAACGGTCATCACGTCAACCTGGGGGAACCGGCGTGCGATCCGTTCCGCTGCCGCGACGCCCGCGCCGTCATCTCCGCGAAGCGTGTTTCCATACCCGATAACGAGGATCTGGTTCACCTCCGCACCTCACTCAGCACGAGACCCGATTCGTCTACCACCTGGACATGCAGCGGCATCGCGCCGATTGCGTGAGTCGAGCAGGAGAGGCACGGGTCGAAGCACCGGATGCCCGCTTCAATGCGGTTGAGCATCCCCTCGGTGATGGAGGTGCCGTCAAGATACTGGATTGCGAGCTGGCGCACGGTGCGGTTCATGGCAAGGTTGTTCTGGGCAGTTGCAATCACCAGGTTGACCTTCTGCAGAATGCCGTCCTCGTTGACCTGGTATTCGTGAAAGAGCGTGCCGCGCGGGGCTTCGGAGGCTCCCACGCCTTTGTCCCGGTTGATCATCGCTTTTGAGCGGACATGCTGTCCGAGGATAACGGGATCCTTCAGCAGCGTCTCTGCCTTTTCAACGGAGAAAAGGAGCTCGATAAGGCGTGCGTAGTGGTAGAAGAAGGAATTGTTGACCGCTTCGGCGTCGCCGGCGATCGCCTTGAACAGCTTCCGCTCCGCCTCCGCCAGCGGCGTATCAATATACTCACAAATGTTAACCCGCGCCAGCGGACCCACCCGGTATATCCCTTTCGGATAGCCAAGCGGTTTGTAGTAGGGGAATTTCAGATACGACCAGGGTTCTGAGGCTTCACCGAAATGCTCATGGTACTGGCGGGGGTCAATCCGGTCGGCGATGATGTTCCCCGTGCCGTCCATCACGCGAAGGGTACCGTCGTAGTACTCGAGCGCGCCGTCGTGGGCGACGAGCCCGACGAAAAGCGATCGGAAGTTCCCAAAGTTCGGGATATCATTCTGCAGCCGGACGTGAATTTTCTTCAGCGTTTCCAGCGCGAGGAGTGCGGTCTCTTTCGCCTCGGGAATCCAGCCCAGGAGGTAGTCCTTCCTCGAAGCGTCAAACGGCTCACGGACGCCGCCGGCGACCGCCCAGGGAGTGTGGATCCGCCGGCTTCCCAGGACCTCGATGATCTCCTGACCGAATTTTCTGACCCGGATTCCCCGCCGGGCGAAATCCTTGTCCGCCACGATGAGACCGAAGATGTTCCGCTTTGCCGGGTCGGAGTCGAAACCCAGGAGAAAGTCCGGCGAGGAGAGATGGAAGAAGCTGAGGGCGTGGGACTGCATCCACTGTGCAAGAGTAATCAGCCGGCGGAGCTTTTCTGCCGTCTCCGGTATGGCGACCGCGAGGATGTCGTCGCCTGCCTTCGCGGAGGTGATCAGGTGGCTGGTCGGGCAGATGCCGCAGATGCGCGAGGTGATCCCGCCCATCTCCCACATTAACCGTCCCTCGCAGAACTTCTCAAAGCCGCGGAATTCATTGACGTGAAAGCGGGCGTCCTTCACCGCGCCACGATCGTCGACCTGAATCGTGATCTTGGCGTGTCCTTCGATGCGGGTAACAGGGGAAATCGTGATCGTCTTGGACATGGTTCCTATCCGTAGCGTAGATACACATGGGACAATGCCGGGAGTTTGCCCTCTAATAGTCCGCTCACCGCCATCCAGATCTGTTCTGCGGTAGGGGGGCACCCGTGGATGTAGGCGTCGACTCTGATATGCTCGTGGAGCGGCCGTGCCTGTGGCGTCAGCTCGGCAATCGTTGGGTAATCGCGGGGGACCTGGGGTGTGATGTCTGCCAGCTCAACGTAGGAGCGCTGCAGGACGGCTTCGCGGTCGTGCCCGTTGCGCATTGCGGTCACGTTCCCCGTGACCGCGCAGTCGCCAAACGACACCACGTACCGCGAATTGCGTCTGATCAGGTGGGCGAATTCCTCGTGCTCCACATTTGCCACCGCTCCTTCGACGAGCGTGACATCAACATCGCGGGGAAATTCCTTGACATCCGCGATCGGAGAGTAGACGAGGTCCATTTTCTCTGCGAGCTCGATCAGGCGCTCATCCATGTCCAGGAACGACATGTGACAGCCGGAGCATCCGCCGAGCCAGACCGTTGCGACCCTGGGTTTCATAGTGCTCATTCTTCATCCGTTTCGGTGTTGATCCATTCTCGCTTCTGACGGGCGGTCACAATGTATTTCAGGAAGTCGGTCCGCTTCACCATCTCGGCGACCGCCTCCCCCTTTTCGATGAGCGCGCCGGTTGGGCAGACTAACACACATTTTCCGCAGGAGGTGCAGCTCTCCGATGTTCCCCATGGCTGGTTCATGTCGGAAACGATCGTGCAGTTGATTCCCCGGCCCGCGATATCCCATGTATGCGCACCCTCCACCTCATGGCAGACGCGGACACACCGTGTGCAGAGGACGCAGCGGTCCCGGTCGATGACGAAATCCTCATGCGTTGCATCGATGCGGTTCTTCGGATAGAGATAGGGGACCCGGACGTTCAGGAGGCCGACGTCGTAGGCGAGGTTCTGCAATTCGCAGTGGTTGTTGACAACGCAGACGGCGCATTGATGGTTCCCCTCTGAAGCCAGGAGCTCCACAATCATTCTCCGGTACTTCTTGAGCCGGTCCGTGCTCGTGCGGACAACCATCCCTTCCTGTGGTCGTGTGGTGCAGGCGGGCTGCAACTTCGGCGATCCTTCGATCTCCACAAGACAGAGACGGCATGCGCCGACGTCGGACAGGCCGTCGAGATGGCAGAGCGTCGGGATGGGGATATGATGCTGTTGGGCGATCTCCAGGAGGCTCTCGTCGTCCTTGCCCGATACCTGTTCGCCGTCAATCGTAAGTGTGAGAATGGCCATGCGCGATTCCTGTTATGCGTTCGAAGGGTTGTCCCGACCGTCTCCGGAAGGCACGAACACCTCAGGTTGGTGCAGCAACTCTTCGTATTCATTCCGGAAGAACCGGAGCGTGGAAAGGACCGGGTTCGGCGCTGATTGTCCGAGTCCGCAAAGGCTTGTCTCTTTGACCATCATGCACAGCTCCTCGAGCAGTACAAGGTCGTCCGTGGTGGCGGCGCCCCGGGAGATCTTGTCGAGCAGCCCGTGGATATGCACGGTCCCGACGCGGCACGGAATGCACTTCCCGCATGATTCGTCCACGCAGAAGTCCATGAAGTAGCGGGCAACGTCAACCATGTTGGACGTGGAGTCCATGACAATCATGCCGCCGCTCCCCATGATTGATCCGACGGTGGCGAGCGATTCGTAGTCCACCGGCAGGTCGAGGAATTGGGCCGGGATACACCCCCCCGACGGTCCCCCCGTCTGCGCAGCTTTGAATTCCGTCCCTTCTGGCGTACCGCCGCCGATATCGAAGATGACCTTGCGCAGGGGGATCCCCATCGGGACCTCGATCAGCCCTGTGTTCCGTATTCTCCCTGCGAGGGCAAAAACTTTTGTTCCGGTGCTCTTTGGCGTGCCGATGGCAGCAAACCAGGCGCTCCCGCGGTTGATGATGGGCGAAACGTTGGCGTAGGTCTCGACGTTATTAATGAGTGTAGGCATGCCCCAGAGACCCTTTTCAGAGGGATAGGGCGGGCGGGGGCGGGGCCTTCCACGGCGTCCTTCGATCGACCGGATCAACGCGGTCTCCTCGCCGCAGACAAACGCACCTGCTCCGATCCGGATGTCGATCCTGAAATTGAACTGTGATTCGAGAATCCTGTTCCCCAGAAGGCCGAGCCGTTCCGCCTGCTTGATCGCCAGGCGCAACCGTTCGATGGCGAGGGGGTATTCAGCCCGGATGTAGATGAATCCCTGGCTGGCGCCGACCGCGAAACCTGCGATGGCCATCCCTTCGAGAATCCGGTGCGGATCACCCTCGAGCACACTCCGGTCCATGAAGGCGCCCGGGTCGCCTTCGTCAGCGTTGCAGACGACGTACTTCTGTTCGCCCTTTGCCTTGCGTACGATCCCCCATTTCAGCCCTGTGGAGTATCCCGCACCGCCGCGCCCGCGAAGGCCGCTCTTGCGAATCTCTTCGATCACTTCCTGGGGCTGGAGCTCCGTGACGGCTTTTGCCAGGGCATCGTAGCCGCCCGCAGCGATATACTCCTCAATGCTCTCGGCATCAATGCGGCCACAGTTTTCGAGAACAATCTTCACCTGCGCCGCGAAGAACGGGGCGGTCTGATCAATGAGGTTCTCCCGGACTTTCCGGCCGGCGACGATATGTTCCTCAACGATCCTGCGGGCAACGCTTTCATCCACTCGCTGGTAGAGAGTGTCGTCCGACTGGATCTTGACCAGAGCCCCTTCGCCGCAAAGGCCCATGCATCCGGTTCCCAGAATCTCGCATTCTTTTTCCAGCCCGGCGTCCTTGATGACTTTCGTGAGAGCGTCGCGTGTGCCGTGGCTGCCGCAGGAAACGCATCCAGCCGCGGAGCAGTACAGGATGCGGTGTTTGATCTGCTGCTGGCGCGTCTGTTCCTTTTCGGCCATTTCCTGGAGATCTTCAACCGTCATGCGGGAACCTCCTGAGCTTGTACCTGCCACTGTTCGATCTGATCCACGGCTCCCTGGACGCTCAGTTTCCCTGCAACGCTGTTGTCCACCACGGCAACCGGGGCGAGGCCGCACGAGCCGACACATCGTGCCGAGACGAGCGAAATCTTTCCGTCGTGCGTCGTCTCGCCGAATTTCGTCTTGCAGCGATGCTCCACCGCTTTCTGGATATCGGCGGCGCCTTTGACGTAACAGGCTGTTCCCGTGCAGAGGACAAACGTATGCTCGCCTTTGGGCTTCAGGGTGAAGAAGTGATAAAACGTGGCGACGCCATACACCCGGCTCAGTGGTAGCTTCAGTGCCCTGGCAATGTACATGAGAAGGTCGGGTTCGAGGAATCCGAAAATTCCCTGCGCGGCGTGCAGGACTTCGATGAGCGCATCACCTCGCGCTTGGTGTTTGGCGATCGCCCGGTCCAGCAGTTTGAAACGATTGTCGCCGCTGGGGTGAGGGCTCTTGCTTGCTGTCGGTGCCATGGTCAGCTGGAATAAGTATGGTGCGTGTCAAGACGTGACGCGTGCGATGCATCATCGCGATAAGGGACGTTATGACGATGCCTTCCCGGGGCACACTCTCTCTCGGAAGTGTAAAAGGCAACTTACATGCCATTGTAGAGATCACGATAGAGGGGACGAAAGGGCCTTAATGTTGGCAAAGAAGCAGGAACTTTTTCAGTTTTGGGAAGATGGCCGAACCTATTCCCGATTACGCAAAAACGCCGATACTGTGGAGAAACACAACAATGGTGGAACGCGAATACTGTGGCGAATGTCCAAGGCAATGGCCGCGCCTTTGTCCCTCAAGCCCGTCACACGCGTGCGCGTTCCTCGAGCCAGGAACACCATTCGCCGATGCCGGCACCCGTTGTGCACGACGTCTCAAAGATCTTCAAGGCCGGGTTGATCTGCAAAGCATTGGTGCGGAGGGTCCTGAGGCTGGAATTGACGTACGGAATTAGATCGATCTTGTTGATCACAAGGACGGAGGCATTTCGGAACATCGCCGGGTATTTGAGTGGCTTGTCGTCCCCTTCGGTCGTACTGGCGACGACGACTTTCATCGCTTCGCCGAGATCATAGTTCGACGGGCATACCAGGTTCCCAACGTTTTCGATGATCAGGATCTGCATCCCCGAAAGGTCGATATTCTTCAGGGCGTCGCGCACGAGGTTTGCCTCGAGGTGGCACCCTCCCCGCGTGACGATCTGCACGGCCGGGACGCCATACCGGGCAACTCGCTGTGCATCGAGGTCCGTCTGCACGTCACCCTCTATCACGGCTACCTTCAGTTTCCCTTTCAGGTACTCCAGTGACTTCTCCAGGATGCTGGTCTTCCCGGCGCCCGGGGAGCTGACCATATTGATCACGAACAGTCCGTGCCGGGCGAAGAGCGAGCGGTTCTCCGCGGCAATCTCGTCGTTCTTTTCGAGGATCTTGCGTTCGATCGTAATGACGCTCATGGAGGCTCCGGGAGCTTGTCGAAGAGTTCGATTTCGGTGACCTGCAGTTCCCTGCCCGCGACAACGGCCAGATTGCCGCTGCCGCAGGATGGGCAGGCAAAGATGTGGTCTCTCACCGGGGCGCGCCCTCCGCAGTCCCGGCACTCTCCTGTGATTGGGACATGCTCAATGTCTAGCCTTGCGCCCTCCAATGGGCCTCCCATGGTTATGGCCGAAAAGCAGAATTCCAGCGAGTCGGAGACAATGCCCGCAAGATCGCCGACCTTCAGCTTCACAGATCTCACGGCCGCATCGTTCCCCGGGGGGAGGTGCTGCTCGACGATTTCCAGGATGCTCTGTGCTATTGAGAGCTCGTGCATGACGGTTCCTGGGTCATCGGTGCGGCACACTTTCCTGTCTGCTCTGGAGACTCAGGGAGTAGATGTACACGTACGCATTTCCTTCGCGGTCCTCGTCATACGATGCGTGCGTGTCGCCTGCAAACCACTGATAGGCGAGCGGATTCTCTTGAATCCCGCCCCCGTACGCACCCTTGAGGTAAGCCAGTAAGGCATGTGAATTCCTTCCCCCCCGAGTGGTGACGATCACACCCGAAAACCGGCCGTTGCTGAACTCGAACTCGCACTGGCCGGTTTCGGCCTTCCCCGCCTTCGCGACATTGGAGAGATACTGACTCTTGTTCTTCCCACCGGCTGTGGGGACGAGATCGTATCTCTCTTTCATGAAATCAAATTCAGTGCCCCACGGTATGTCGGCAAACCCATCTCTGAGCTGCGGCCCAAGGGTCCACAGGATCACGAAACAGGGTGCCACAACGAAAAGGCGGTGTCCCATGGGACCTCGGCAACGTAATCACAATCTCGCTGTCACGATAGCGCGGATCGCTTCGGCGATTCGGGGGAGCGAAGCGCGAAGAGTCTGTGAGAGTTCCATCTCCATCGACTTGATTTCCCTGATAGTGACAGCAACAAGGTAGAGTTCAGGGAGTGGACCGATCAGAGTGGCGGATTCGAGGAGATCACGCAGGCCGATATCGTGGGCGGTGAGAGTGCGGGGAAAGTCGCTCGCGAATCGGGGTTTGGTGATGGTAACCGTTCCCGGTTCCTTGCCGTCCATCGTTGCGTCAATCAAGACGATCGGATCGTATTCTTTGAAAAAAGACAACAGATGGAAGCCTCCTGTTCCGCCGTCGAGGAGTCGAACGTTGTCCGGCCATTGCTGCTGCTGGATATGACGTATCGCATGGACGCCGACCCCCTCGTCACCCATGAGGAGATTGCCGATGCCGAGAATCAGTGTGTGTCCGGCGGATTTCATACGTGGGCAATCTACCACATGTGCGGTCAATTATCAAGAATTGCAGGCGGGGCTCATCCGGGGCTCCGGTATGCGAAGGTAGCCGGTGCCTTCGGGCGACCCTCCGCCGCGAAGGCGGAAGGTCGCTCTATGCGTGGAAGAGAGAGAGGAGCGTGATCGCCACGACGGCGCGGCGGGTGGGAGTGCGGTGTCGCACGATGTCTATCTGGAGTCAGCTTTCTTTCTTCTTTCGATGAACTTCCAACCGCCGACCATGGATGAAGTGACGCCTCGTCCCTCGATATAGTCGTGATAGAACACGAGATAGACGTGAACCATGGAGAAGATGACGAAGAACCACAACATCATGTGATGCCACTGGCGAACGGCAAAGTCCCCGCCCATCAACGGGACGATCCAGCTGAACAGATGGGGAACAAAAGCGTCGCTCATTGCCGAGTACATTCCGAATCCCGTGATGGCTTGAAAAAGAAATGCCAGGAAACTGAGGAAGTACGTAAAGCCCGCCAGACTGTTGTGGCCGACTGATTCAAGGGGTTTTCCGCTCAACTGGAGGATGTCCACACGGAGGACATCGGCGACCTCTTTGATCTGGCTCTTGCGGTGGAGAATGAAGTTTTGCCAGCGCGCGAACTCGTTCCCCACGAACCCCCAGTAGATGCGAAAAAGGAAATTGAAAAAGAAAAAAAAGGCGGCCACAAAATGAACGAATCGGACGGTTCCAAACCAATAGCTGTAAGAAGCCTCAGAAGCGCTCTGTAATGCCGGAGGACTGCCAATGAGGTATCCCGTGACGGCCAGTACTGCCACGCTGAGAGCATTGACCCAGTGGTACATGCGGACCGGCCACTGCCAGACATATACGCGCCCAATCGTAGTGCTTGTATTCATGTGCGTCTCCCGACCCGTGCACAGGGAGATCCGGAACGCGCATCGACTGGTTCCGGACGCCCCGTGCAGAGTGATTGTGGATGCTCGTGTTCCTCCAACTATCAATGC
>Ga0209253_10000915_pt1 | contig 25738 bp, 24 predicted proteins | sample FrelakmetBRP12BR_FD_187145 | JGI IMG/M metagenome (GOLD analysis project Ga0209253, IMG submission 187145) | Freshwater lake sediment microbial communities from the University of Notre Dame, USA, for methane emissions studies - BRP12 BR (SPAdes)... | ecosystem: Environmental > Aquatic >...
GCTCAGGCCGCTCGACCGATTCCCCGCCATGAGAACCGCTTCCACAAAGGTTTTCGCCTCCTCCCCGATGGGAGCGCCGAGCCAGCGAATTCTGTAACGCTCCGGATCAAAAAGGAGTGTGGGCGCCCGATTCACGTTCATCTTTTTTGCCATCGGGTGGTTGAGGTCGTACTCGCGCAGCGTGACCTTGGAGGTCACCTCTCGGACAGCCCTTATCAGGAACCGGGCCGCTGTGATGAAGGGGTCATTTTTCCCGGGCTGAGAGAAGAGGATAAGGGGGACCTCATAAGGCAGATTCTTGAAGATGGACTTCAGTTGACCCTGAAGTTGCTGCATTGCCGCTCTCTCGGCTTGGGTGTCCTTGACTTGTTCATCCATCAGCGTCACCTCCTCTGGCCATGTTTATTTCTTTTTGATTCTACACCCTATTCCCTTGAGGTTGGGAGTCCCGAACGCTTTTCCCAGTCTCTCCGTGGTGGTCAGAATGTTAAAATTGGATTTCTCCCAGCCGTAGAGGGACTCCACTCCGGCTTCCGCGAACCACCACCCATAGGCTGCGTTGACGACGCGCGGGTGAATCCGGTCCGTGACGTGAGCCACCTGAGTGATGGACCCTGCTTTGGTCTCAATCACAATCTCGTTGCTGTCACGAATTCCATAGATTGCCGCGGTCTCAGGATGGATCTCCGTTTTGGGGTCGGGCCTGTGCTTCCGCAGGCTTTCGAGCCACCGGTAGGAGGAGTGAAGATAAAAGCGGCTTTTGCAACTCGTGAGCACCAGGGGATAGTCCGGGTCCTCTTCCTCCGGAAAACCGGTGAATTGCGGCAGGGGGGAAAGCCCGAATTTCTCCGCTTGGCTCAAGTAAAGTTCCGCTTTCCCGGTCGGTGTTTTGAATCCTCCGGAGAGGTATTTTTGGAATCGCTCAGGTCCTTTGAGATATCCCCGCTCCGCGAACTGGCTATAGGAAAGGCCGGTTGGTTTTAAGACCGCCTCCAGCAGAGCTTTCCAGTCCTCATGCCAATGTTCTCCCGGGGTCAGCGTTCTGCCCAGCTCATTGACGATTTTGAGATCCGGCCAGCAGTCCTCAGGGGGGTCCACGACCTTTGGCCGGGCAAGCAGGTAACCATGGCCCAGACCGTAATGACCAATGTCATCGAACTCGAAGGCCGTTGCTGCTGGAAGCACGATGTCGGCCAGGGCCGCGGTAGGTGTCATGAAAATATCGGAGACAGCAATAAAATCGAGTTTCATCAGAGCATCAAAAGCCAGGCGGCTGTCCGCATAGGCCAGCAGGGGGTTGGTCCCCTGGAAGTAAGCTCCTCTGATCGGATAGGGAGTTTCGTCGAGAACCGCTTTTCTGAAATAAGCAGGGGGCACGGTCATCAGCTTGGGGATGGTCTTGTAGTGGGCATGGACCATCTCTTTCGGCTTTGAGGAGAGGAGATCGGATCTTACAAAGGCACCCAGTCCCAGGATGTTGGGGTCCACGGCGTCGATATTGCCTCCGGCTACATCCAGGTTACCACAAACGGTCATGAGGCAGAGAAGGGCTCTTGCTGCATCGTAGGCATGAATCGTTTGTTCAAGGGGGTTTCCCCACTGGATGGCTGCAGGATGAGACATGGCATAGAATCGCGCTGCTTCGCGAACGGTGCTCGCCGGCACCCAGGTGATGTCGGCTGTCTTCTCGGGTGAATACGACTTCACATGAGCGGACAGCGCGTCAAAGCCGTGGGTCCACTGATCGACAAAGTCCTTGTCGAAAAGCCCTTCTTCAATGATGACATTCAGGAATGCAAGAGCCAGCGCGTGATCCGTGCCGGGCCGCAGCTGGAGCCAAAATTTCGCTCTTTCAGCCAGTTCCGTTTTTCTTGGATCGATGACGATGATCTCGGTCCCGTCTTTGATCCTTTTCAGAAGCAGGCTGCAGATCTGTCCTTCTTCATTCGTGCTCAGCGGGTTACTTGCCCATAGCATGATCAGTTTGCTCGGGTTATGGAGGTCCGCGACAGGGTAGAACCCGCAGGTGTGAATCCCGGACACCTCACGAGGCGCATGACAGACGTCCTGGACGCCGACCACATTGGGTGATCCAAAGAGATTGGCCAATCGCACCAGGCCAAAGAGCTCGAGACCTTTGGGCATTCCCTGGCAAAAGGCAACTGCTTTGGCCCCGGACGCCTTCTTGATGTCGTTAAAGCGGCCGGCAATGTCCTGTATGGCTTCAGGCCAGGAGATCTTTTCCCAGGACCCTTGTCCTCGCTTGCCTTTTCTTTTCATGGGATGGAGGAGTCGACCCGGATGGGTCAGGCGATCAGCGGAAGCCAGCCCCTTTGGGCAGGCATAGCCTCTATTCAAAAACCCTTCAGGATCTCCTTTGACCTCAACAATCTGATTTCCTCGCACAGCAACAAGAAGGCTGCACCCTCCGTGATCCATTCGCGAGCAATGGGTCCGTTTCCAGCGGATTTCTTCGGTCATTCCCTATTCCTTACATCACCATGATGGGGAGAGGTGTGATGCCCCATCAGAAACTCCCTATTGCCCTATAGCATGGCTGAATGGGCATAGCAAGGCGAGGGGCTTTGACCTATTTGAAGAATAGACAGCGGCCGACTCCGAGGCTTCGCTTTCAGAGTCAATTATGAAAGAAATTAGTGGAACCGCGTTCCGTCATTCCGGTGAAAACCGGAATCCAGGGTTTGTTAGCAGGGAACGTTGCATGAATCTGGACTCCGGCTTCCGCCGGAGTGACGTGGCGGATGAAGCGTCAGCGGAGTTCGATTTACTGCCTCTGGAGTTGTTTCTTGGCAGAGAAAAAAGCCTGTGGCGCTAGAAGCGAGGGTTTAGGCGGAGTTTTGGAAAAAACTTTCTCTGTAATGATAAGGGGATTCGCAGGCCGGAGGAAATCAAGCGGAGCAGTCGTACTGAAAAGGAACGGGTTGGACGAACGGCCAAATGCCTGGGGTGACCTCCATGCATTTCGAACTCTTCCTGCTTGAGCAGTTGTTCGAGTTCTTCTTTGGGAAGAGAGCCAAATTGACCTAGGGTCAGATCTGTCATGGTCAGCCTCGCGTTCTCTAGCCCTTTAACTATGCAAAATACCTGCCAGCTTGGGTCTCTGGGGACAACCTCAAGAATCTTGAATGGTTAAATGATCCTGGACAGTAAAGAAAAAAAGGAATGGGGAAAAACTGTCCCCATATGGGAGTTTTTCTTCTCTTAATTGGAAAAAATTTTCACATTCCTGGAGAGGAGCAGGGAGGGGTTCGATCAGATGGCCTTACTCAAGGTGGGGCGGAGTGACACCGGGTTCATGGTCTGACCTGGTTTGATGGAGATGGCGGGGGGAACGGCTACAGTTGAGAACTTGTTCCACTGATACCATCCTTCAGGGTGATGCCAAACATGTTGTTCAAACGCTTTCAGCAGGCCTGCACCGACAGAGGATATGGACGCCGGCTCTTTTTCCAGGATATCCCGGTAGCTCCTGATAATGAAAGAATACTTTTCAAGGGACACTCTGTGAAGAAGGCCAAAGACGACCTGAGCTCCTGATCGGCGCTGGAGAAGATTGATCGTTTTGTCTACACCGATTCTTTTCCCGAGGAAGAACATCTTTTCCGTCCTAGAGGGTTTCCATTCCTCGATTTCGTCACACTCAATGAAAACGACCCTGTTTTCTCTGAGGTCCCGGATGACCGCCCCCAGCACATTCTCCTGATCGGCATCAATCACCCTGATGCAGAGTTCCTTTGCTCTTGCATGAAGCCTGTCTTTCAGGTGATCCGTAGCACACTTGATGATCACGGAGATGGGGTATCCGCGGAGGGAAAGAAAGATGGGGATATATTCGATCCCTCCAAAGTGGCCCGTGACAAACAAGATGCCTTTCTTCTGTTTCAATGCCCCGTCTATTTTGTACAGAGAGGGAGCCTCGATGCTTTCGTCAAAAAAAGCTTTGAGGTTCGGAACGGATTCATAGGCGTTGAAGAGTTTTTCACAATAGTGATGCAGGATACCCCTGAAGACGTCCCTGGTGAGCGTTCTGATTTCTCGATAGTCCTTGGTCTCTGCAAATGCATTCTGAATGGCCTCAATGATCTTTCGTTTCTCTTTGGCACGGAAGAAATAATAAAGGCTTCCTAGAAGGGAGACATACCTGAAAGCCATGGGCCATCCCATTTTTTGAATCAAAGAGATATTCGGTTGCCACTGTAAGAAAGAGCTTAAATTGTTTCCCATTTCTTTCTCGGGATTCCTTGAGTTCCGATCGCCGTTTCCATCGTGAGCATCATGCCGATGCTCACCTCTTTCACTCACTCGGGTTAGCTCACGGACAAACCAGTTTGTCCGTGCCACCGTTCCCTCCAAGAGGAACAAGAGGGAACACGTTCGCCCCGCATTTAGTCCTTCAGAGGGGCGAAATTTGGTTGGTTTATCTAACTACTCTCGATTATTCAAAAAATAAGGAAGCAAAAGCCGTTCCATTCGTGAAAAGACAAGATGTTGTGGAAGGTCGGAAAGAGAGCCCTAGAGATTGGGGAGTATGGAAAACAAGAAATACAAAAATTGTCAATTCCTAACGAAGTTGGGAGTTTTCCAGAAAGACCTTGTCATTCTTAAGAATTCCAGAAACGAGATGAGTGATGAACGAGGCAGGTGATTTCCGGGAAGCAGAGAATCAGAAAAAGGCTACTTTGATGCTGGTTTTCTGGTTCTGCGGATCACGATGTGTTCAACCTTTCGCTTGAGCATGTTGTAATAGCGTTCTTTTTGATCCCAGATGATGGCTGCCGTAGTGCTTCCATCCTCTTCATCGCAGACCATGCTTCCGTCCTCGTCGGTTCTGTAATCTTCACAGATAAACAGATTGGCTCCCTCAATGCCCTCCAGCATGAAGGCAAAAAGAGCTGCATAGCTCGGCCGAGTGTGATCCGCGAAACTCACCAGGACCTCATTGTTCTTGTTCAGCACGACCATGGCATAATCTGTTCGAAGAAAAAAATCGTCTTTGTAGAATTGTCCTCTGGAGTAAGCGGTCTTTCCCCCATAGAACTTTTCAAAGACCGCCTCGATTTCGCTGGCAATCCTTTTCTGCTCCTTGGTGATCGTGGGTGAATCCGTGCTCTCTTTGATTGGTTTTTCCATAGGCGCCACAAAGGGGAACAATCGATCTATCTACTATTCTAGAGCAAAATGCCTCCAACAGGGAAGAGAAAAATTTATCCCAGCGCCTCCAACTGCCTGACCTGCAACCCCTTGATCTCGTCCCTCAAGCGTGCCGCCTCCTCGAACTCCATTTTCTTTGCCGCTTCTTTCATCTTCTTTTCAAGCTTCTTGATCCCTTTCTCGAATGCTTCGGGCGTTAGGTAAGACCCCTCTGCTTCAGCGGCCACAGGGACCGTGACGTAGTCCGCCTCATAAGGAGAAGCGAGGATGTCATCGACGGCCTTCTGGATAGAAACAGGAGTGATATGATGTCTTTCGTTGTATTCCAACTGCATTTGCCGGCGACGATTGCTCTCCTCCATGGCGCGTGCCATGGACCCAGTGATCTGATCAGCGTAGAAGATGACCTGGCCGTGAATGTTTCTGGCCGCACGGCCGCACGTTTGAATGAGAGACCTTTCCGACCGGAGAAAACCTTCCTTGTCCGCATCGAGAATGGCCACCAGGGACACCTCAGGCAGGTCCAGGCCTTCTCGAAGCAGGTTGATGCCCACAAGGACATCAAATACACCCAAGCGCAGGTCCCGGATGATCTCCATTCTTTCAATGGTCTTAATGTCGGAATGAAGATAGCGAACCTTGATACCCAAATCGGCGTAATAGTCGGTAAGATCCTCTGCCATGCTTTTGGTCAGGGTGGTGACCAGCACTCTTTCATCCGTCGCCACCCTTCCTTTGATCCAGCCCAGCAGGTCGTCCACCTGGTTGGTCGCAGGCCGCACAATGATTTCAGGGTCTGTGAGGCCGGTGGGTCTTATGACCTGCTCCGTGACCAGTTCGGCCTTCTCCAGTTCATAGGGCCCCGGGGTCGCCGAAACATAGATCACCTGTTTGACTCTTGCTCCAAATTCCTCGAATCGGAGAGGCCTGTTATCCAGCGCAGAGGGCAGTCGAAAGCCGTACTGGACAAGGGTCTGTTTCCTGGATCGGTCCCCGTTGTACATGCCGTTGAGTTGAGGGACCGTGATGTGACTTTCATCGAGGAAGGTCAAAAAGTCTTTTGGGAAATAGTCGAGCAGGGTGGGCGGCGGTTCTCCAGGAGCCCTCCCCGTGAGGTGTCTGGAGTAGTTTTCAATGCCGTGGCAGTAGCCCATCTCGATCATCATCTCAAGGTCAAAATGAGTTCTTTCTTCAATACGCTGGGCCTCAATCAGTTTGTTCTGGGATCGAAAGAGCTCGATTCTCTCTTTGAGCTCTCCATTGACCTGGCGAATGGCCCTTTCCCTGATATCCACGGTGGTCACATAGTGGGTAGCGGGATAGATGGTCACACGATTCAGTTCGTTGACCGCTTTGCCCGTGAGAGGGTCGATCTCATGAATGGACTCCACGAGATCGCCGAAGAAGTGGATTCGAACGGCTCTTTCCTCCTCGTGCACCGGATAGATGTCCACCACGTCGCCTCGAACACGGAAGTGTCCCCGCGAAAAATCGTAATCTCCCCGCTCGTATTGGATCTCCACCAGCTTTTTCAGGACGTCTTCCCTGGGCAGGGTACTGCTTTTCTCGAGACAGAGAAGCATGCCGTGATAGGCCTCAGGGGATCCAAGGCCGTAGATGCAGGAGACGCTCGCCACGATGATCACATCGTCCCTGTCCAGAAGAGAACGGGTGGCCGAGTGCCTCATCTTGTCTATTTGTTCATTAATGTGGGAGTCCTTGGCAATGTAGGTGTCGGACTGCGGGATGTAGGCTTCCGGTTGATAGTAGTCATAATAGCTGACAAAGTACTCCACGGCATTGTGGGGGAAGAACCTTTTCAGCTCACCGTAGAGCTGCGCTGCCAGGGTCTTGTTGGGGGCGATGATCAAGGTGGGCTTTTGCACGCGTGCAATGGTGTGAGCCATGGTGAAGGTCTTGCCTGAGCCGGTGACACCCAGGAGGACCATGTGTCTCAGTCCTTTCACGACACCCTTCACCAGATCTTCAATAGCGCCGGGTTGATCGCCGCAAGGCTCGAGATCTGAGACCAGTTTAAACTCACTCATCGCTTTATCTTTTGAAAACACCCCGTGCTGAAGGGACGGCAAAGAGTAGGCAGTATGCAGTAAGCACTAAGCAGCAAAAACTTCTCCCACAGAGGTTTTCTGCTCTTTACCCACTTCTTTGTGTTCACTGCGTACTGCCTACTGCAAACTGTTTACTTATACATCATACCGCCAGGTCGTCCCCTTTGGGCCGTCCTCGAGAACAATCCCCATGTCCTTGAGGCTCTGGCGAACGGCATCCGCTTTGGCCCAGTCTCTATTTTTTCTAGCCGACGTCCTTTCTTCGATGAGTTTTTCGATTTCCCCGGAATCCGCGGTCTGCGCGGAGGCTGCAAGGGCTTCAAAGAAATGTTCCGGTTCCTCATGCAAAAAGCCGAGAACCGCGGAGGTGAGATAGAGGTGCCGTCGATCCTGGGAGAGCCTGGTTTTACTCGAATCATCGAGGGGGGAGTCCATGATTTTGTTCATTTCTTTCACTTTTTCGAAGAGCAGGGCGATCGCGTTTGCCGTGTTCAAATCATCGTCCATGGTCTGCACGAACTGGTCAAGGAAGGAATCCTTGTCCGGAGCCGACAGCGAGGATGGGAGGGGAACTTCCCCCTTGTCTTTATCAGGGCCGATCAACTGATCCAGCCTTTGCAGGGTCCTGTAGATACGCACGAGGCCAGCCTGGAGACCCAGAACAGCGCTCTTCGAAAAGTCGAGGGGGCTTCGATAGTGCTTTGAAATGAGGAAGAGGCGCAACACTTCGGGATGGTACATTTCAAGAGCATCCCGGATGGTCAGAAAGTTGCCGAGAGACTTGGACATCTTCTCGGATTCCACAGTGACGAATCCGTTGTGAATCCAGTACCTGGCAAACTGGCCGCCATTCGCCGCAATGGACTGAGCTCTCTCGTTCTCATGATGAGGGAAAAGAAGATCTTCGCCGCCGCCGTGAATATCAAAGGAAGAACCTAGGAAGTGACCGCTCATGGCGGAACACTCCATATGCCACCCCGGCCTGCCCGGTCCCCAGGGACTCGGCCATTGGGGTTCACCGGGCTTTGCCCCTTTCCACAGAACAAAGTCCATGGGGTGACGTTTTTTTTCATCCACGGCGATCCTGCTGCCTGCTTTCATGTCATCGAGTCGCCTTCCTGAAAGCTCTCCGTATCCGGAAAACTTATCCACCGAGTAGAAGACGTCCGTGCCTTCCGAATAGGCAAATCCCTTATCCATCAGGGTGATGATCATATCGATCATGCCCTGAATGTGTTCGGTAGCCCGAGGTTCCTTGTCCGCATTGAGGATACCCAGTTTCCCCATGTCCTCGTAAAAGGCCTGGATGTACTCCTCGGCCAGAGCCTTGGGATCTTTCCCAAGCTGCTTGGCCCGTTCGATGATTTTGTCGTCTACGTCGGTGAAATTCCGGACATAGGTGACGTGGAATCCTCTTGCGCGAAGATATTTCACCAGCACGTCGAAAACAATGGCGGACCGGGCATGGCCGATATGACAGAGATCATACACCGTCACCCCGCACACATACATGCCCACTTCGCCTTTCCGCAGGGGGACGAAGTCCTCTTTGGTGCGCGTGGCGGTGTTGTAGAATTTGAGGGACATAGAATTTCTCCGAAATCAAACGGATGTCAAGACATTAGCCCGGAATCATGCTGACGATTTATCCATGATCAGGGAGACGACAGCATAGGCCTCCATCCCCTCTTCACGGCCGCAAAAACCCATCCCCTCCGAAGTCTTGGCCTTCACACTGATTTGATGGACCGGTACCCCCAGAATCTCCGAGAGTCGTGCCTGGATGCCAGAAATATGGGGCGCCAGTTTAGGCTTCTGCGCCACGATGGTTGAGTCCACGTTGTTGACCTGGTATCCGGCTTCCCGGACCCACTGGAGCACCTGTTCGAGCATGCGCAGGCTTTGTATGTCTTTGAAGGCCGGGTCCGTATCCGGAAAGTGCTGACCGATGTCGCCCCGGGCCAGCGCACCCAGAATGGCATCGATGACGGCATGGGTCAACACATCCGCATCCGAGTGCCCAAGGAGGCCCTTGGCAAAAGGGATGGAGATGCCCCCGAGGATCAGGGGGCGTCCTTCGACCAATCGATGAGCATCATATCCAAAACCTATGCGGAACAAGGGGAACACCTCATGAACGCTGTTGATCCTTAAAGACTTTCTTTGGGGACAAAGTAACGGGGTTTTCGGAACGAACCGGCTTGATCAGTGGCAGGTGCTGCAGGAGCCACCCCCACAGGTCGCACAACCCGATGAGGACGAAGAGACGACCTTGCCGCTGCTCTTGAAGCTCGCCACAGACATGAGACGCTCGACCCTTTTCCCGTTGCAGCTCGGGCAACACACGTCATTGTCCTTTCCAAAAACAATGCATTCAAATTCCTTTTTGCATTTCTTGCATCTGAACTCATAAATAGGCATGAACAAAACCTCCTCAATTACCAATTCCCCTCCAGGCCTTCAATCACAGCAGCCGCGAGGAGAGGAAACATGATCTCATGATGACCGACCAGGGAATAGCCTTCTCCTCCTCCAAGGGTCGGTCTCGACACCACGTTCGTCATGGGACGGTAGTGCCGAATGAAATCCATGTTCAGGGTCGTAAACTGTGTGACCTCGTGTCCGAGGTTTCTGACCACGGACAAGGCCTTCAGGAAAACCTCGGGCAGGATCACGGCAGAGCCCAGGTTGATGAACACGCCCCCTTGGAGCTTTGAGACCAGGGTCGCAAAGAGACGGAAGTCATGGTGAGAAGCTTTCCCGAGAGAGGCTCCGTCCGCGCTCGGATGAAAATGGATGGTATCGGTCCCAATCGCCACATGCACGCTCACCGGGACACCGAGGTCATGGGCTCTCGCAAGAAGGCTCAAGGCATGGTGAGGAAATTTTTCCTTTGAGAGTCTGGCCCCCACAGCCTCACCGAGTCCCATGTCCAGACGGGCTCCTTCCCGAATGGCTTCGTTAATGAGGCGGGCCGGTTCATCAGCCATACCAAACTGCCCTTCCCCAAGGCGGGCTGCCACGTCTTCGGAGGTGTGGCCCACCATGGCCACTTCCGTGTCATGGATAATACCGGCGCCGTTCATGGCCAGGCCCCGCACAATCCCCCTTTCCATCAGGTCAATGATATGGGGACTCAACCCCACCTTGATGGGATGGGCGCCCATGGCGAGAAGGATCATCTTCTTGTTTCGAGAGGAGCGGACAATGTGATCCACCACAGCCCTGAAGTCATTGCCCGCAAGGATTCGGGGAAGAGAATTGAGCCAGGATCTCATGGTTCCGCCTGGTTTCCAGGGGGTACCAAAGTCATCCTGGCTGACCTTGCTCGGCCTGTCTTTCACCGAATAGGATCGGATTTTTTCGAGAGATATGGGTTTCCAGTCAGACACGATAGATTTCATCTCCGACAAGAACATTTATCATTGATCATTGATCATTGATCATTTCCCATTGGAGAGGACCTTTCGGTGTTTAATCAATGATCAATGTTAAATGTTAAATGATCAATGCTTTGGCCTAATCCTCTTTGACCCCATCTTGGAAAAGAATGTAATCCACAAGCTGGCAGATGACGTGACCTGCCAGACTGTGAGCTTCCTGGATTCTGGCTGTGGTGTTACTCTTCACTACCAGGGCCATGTCTGCAAGACTTCTCACGCGGCCGCCATCCCCGCCTGTGAACGCGACCGTGTAGATACCCACACCTCGCGCTGCCTTCACTGCAGAAATCACATTCGCCGAGTTTCCGCTAGTGCTGATGGCGAGCAGCACGTCCCCTTCCATGCCGAGGGCCTTAATCTGCTTGGAAAAGATGTCATCAAAGGAGTAATCATTCCCGATGCTCGTGATCACGGAGGAATCGGTCGTCAGGGCAATCGCCGGAAGGGGAGGGCGTTCGAGCATGAACCGGTTCACGAATTCCGCAGCGATGTGCTGTGCATCCGCCGCACTCCCTCCATTTCCGCAGAGCATGAGCTTCCGGTCGCTGGTAAAGGCCTGGGAGATTTTTTCAGCAAAGAGAATCAGATTGTGAGCATTCTCTTTGATGAACTCTTCTTTGACCTTGATGCTTTCGCGAAGGGCTTTTTCAATGATTTTGTCCACCACGGCCTCACGGAATCATCTTTTATGCTTAGCAACTTAGGGTTTTTTTGCACTCTTGTCAACTCAACCCCGGGAGCCCCGGTATGAAAGAGAGAGCACGATCACCCCAGCTCTGTTTTCTTTTGACATCAAAGCGCCTTTCCCCTAAATTACCCTTCGGCCGGGAAACCTTCCGGCCTCAACAGGCTTATGAATAGAAGTTGCCGGCTTTTGGTCGTGATTTAATCCTCCGGTCATCCCGCGCTCTGCCGCGTGGAACATACAGAATGGACCCATGACAATACATTGACTTGTTGGGAAAGGAGGATCCCCATGGTAAAGCCCTGGCTGAAATACTACGACGAAGGCGTGCCGGCAACTATCGACTACCCTGCGATCCCTGTAGACCAGCTCCTGAGCAACGCGGCGCTCAAGCACCCGGATCACACCGCCACCATCTTCGGAGCCCGGGTGGGTTCCCGCCTGATGGACGCAAAGCTCACGTACCGCCAGATCAACGATGCGACGAACCGTTTTGCTTCCTCCCTCCAGGCCATGGGTGTAAAAAAGGGTGATCGGGTGGCGATCATGCTCCCGAGTTGCCCGCAATTCATCGTCGCCGCTTATGCGGCCTGGCGCATCGGCGCCATTGTTGTCTGCTGCAATCCTCTCTATGTGGAGCGCGAGGTGGAGCACCTTCTCCATGACTCGGGCGCAGAGACGATGGTCGTTTTGAGCAGCCTTTATGGCCGGGTCAAGAGCGTCCGGCCTAAGACCGGCCTCAAGCGGGTGATTGTCACCAACATCAAAGAGTACTTCCCCGGTTTGCTCAAGTTCCTGTTCAGCTTGTCCAAGGAGAAAAAGGAGGGGCACAGGGTGAACATCTCAGGCGACAGGGACACCTTCTGGTTCCAGGAGATCCTCCACAAGGGCGCTGCTCAGCCAAGTCCGGTGGAAATGAAACCGCAGGAAGTGGCCGTCCTCATCTACACGGGCGGCACGACCGGGGGACCCAAAGGCGCGCAGCTCACTCACTTCAACCTGGTTTCCAACGCAACCGCAAACAACGTGTGGGCAAAGAGCCTGGAGGCGAAGGATATCCTGGTCTCAGTCATGCCCTTTTTCCACAGCTACGGTCTCACCGTGGGCATGAACACACCCATTGCCAACAGTCTGACGGCGATCGTCATCCCCAACCCGCGGGACCTTCAGCACGTTCTCATGGCCATTTCAAAGCACTGTGCCACCTTTTATCCGGGCGTGCCGACCATGGTGGTGGGGATGAACAACTTTCCCGAAATCAAGAAATATGATCTCTCTTCCCTGCGCTTTGCCGTGAGTGCCGCAGCTCCTCTGGCTCCGGAAGTGCAGGCCCGCTTTGAGCAGATAACGGGGTGCAAGATTCTCGAAGCCTACGGCCTGACAGAAACCAGCCCGGTGGCCACCATGGCCCCTCTCGGCAGAATCAAGGACAATTCCGTGGGTGTTCCCATGCCGGACACGGAGGTTAAGATCGTGGACGTGGAGACAGGCACCAGGGAGATGCCGACCGGAGAAACGGGCGAAATCATCATCAAAGGGCCTCAGATCATGAAGGGTTACTGGAACCTTCCTGAGGAGACGGCCAAGGCCCTTCGCGTCGGTCCTGACGGCCAGCCGGGTTGGTTCTACTCCGCCGACATCGGCTTCATGGACGAGGAAGGGTACGTACACATTGTGGACCGAAAGAAGGATATGATCATTGCCGGCGCTTACAACATCTATCCCACGGAGGTGGAGGCTGTTCTCTTTGAGCACCCGAAAGTTAAAGAGGCAGCGGTGATCGGGCTGCCCGACGAGAAGAGGGGAGAGACGGTCAAGGCGTTCATCGTGCTGAAGGAGGGGCAAACCGCCACGCCTGAGGAGATCATCGCCTTCTGCCGCGAGCGAATGGCGGCCTACAAGGCTCCGCGAACCGTAGAGTTCAAGACCGATCTGCCCAAGTCCCTTATAGGAAAAGTGTTGCGAAGAGTGCTCAGGGAGGAAGAAATTCGCAAAGCAGGTTAGGGCGGGAATCCATCTATGGCACAGAAATACGACGCGATTGTCATCGGCGCAGGACTGGGCGGCTTGTCGGGAGCGACCATGCTGGCCAAGAACGGCCTGAACGTGCTCCTGCTGGAACGGCACAATGTGCCCGGAGGCTATGCCACGAGCTTTGTGCGGGGCCGCTACGAGTTCGAAGTGGCCCTCCACGAACTATCGAACATCGGACCCAAGGATCTCCGAGGAGGGCTGTACCGCTACCTGGAGTACCTGGGTGTCGCCCACAAGGTGGAATTCCTCATTGTCCCGCATCTCTATCGCTCTATCTTCCCCGGTTTGGATGTCACCTTGCCTGTGGGCCGTGAGGCTTTCGAAGGAAAACTGTGCGAGGTCTTCCCGCACGAGAGCAAGGGTATCCACCGATTCCTGGAGCGCGTTTTCGGCCTGGGCCGCGATTTTGCAAGAGTCGTCAAGGAAAGAGGCGTGGGAAACCCCTTGTCCATGCCCTTCCGCTTTCCTGACTTCTTCCGCTATTTGCCGACGATCTGGGGTCAGGTGCTGAACAGGGACGTGAAAGACCGCCTTGCCCGCGCCGTGATCTCCCAGTACTGGGGATACGTGGGTCTACCGCCATCCAAAATATCCTTTCTTTACCTCGCCACGACGCTCGCTGCTTATGTGAGAAGAGGCCCTGCATTTCCAGTCGGTCGGTCTCAGGCCCTTTCCAACGCCTTCATGAGCACCTTTGAGGAACTGGGTGGAGAAGTGCGCTTGAATTGCGGCGCTCAGAAGATCATCACGGAAAACGGCCGGGTTTGCGGAGTGATCACCGATGAAGAGGAGGAGATCCGAGCCGACTGGATCGTTTCCAATGCAGACCCTGTTACGACCTGCCGGGACCTGATCGGCTTTGACAAGGTGCCTGCTCGATTCTTCACGAAACTCCAATCGAGTGAAGTGGCTGCCTCCACGGTGAACGTGTATATGGGGGTGGACCGCTCGCCCGAAGAACTCGGGCTCACGGAACACGAAATATTCATTAATGCCGATCATGATCTTGAGCGGCACTACGAGGGAACCAAGAATCTTGAACCGCCGGAGGCGATCGCAGTGACCTGCTACAATGCGGTGTACCCGGACATTTCGCCGAAGGGCACATGCATCGTCGTCCTCACAGCGCTCAAGTATGGGGAACCTTGGTATGAGATTCCGACGGAGCAATACGTGGACACAAAAAACCGAATCGGCGATGCCATGGTCACCATGGCCGAGAAGGTGTTCCCCGGCCTCCGGGAATACACTGAAGTGGTGGAGGTGTCCACGCCTCTCACCAACATGCGCTATGCAGGGGCGATGGGCGGCAGCATCTATGGCTTCAATCAACCCCCTCGGGACAACATGGTTTGGCGAATGGGTCATCGAGGGCCGTTAGAAGGCCTCTATTTTGTCGGGGCGTGGACGCAGCCCGGGGGTGGTTTCGAACCTTGCATGATGTCCGGCCAAATGGCGGGCGGAGCGATTCTGGCCAAAATCAAGAAGCGTCAGGAGGTCAAGTAGAATGTCCCTTGAACAGATCAACTGGCTGCTGGATGTCCGTGAGTATCGACGTGTGGCCAAAAATCGCAAGGCCCTTCGTGAACCCGGACAGGGTACGGACTACACCCATGAGAGATTCCGGGAGGTGGTCCAGCGTGTTGTTTCCCGGATCCACCCCAGGCGCATGAACCTGCGTGTGGTGGAAATCATCCCACAAACGGCCACAGCCAAGACGTTTTGTTTCGAACGCGTTGATGGACCTCTGCCGCCTTTTCGCGCCGGCCAATATGTGAATGTGCTGGTGAACATCGAAGGAGTTAGGACCAGCCGGACTTACAGCATTTCATCAGCTCCCATGGCGGAGCGATTGGAACTCACGGTGCGAGACAAGCCCGGAGGGTTTGTGGCGCCCTATCTTTTCAACGAACTCAAGGTTGGAGTTGTTCTGGAAACCACCGGCCCTGCCGGCCACTTTTACTATGAACCTCTCATCGATGGGGAGGATCTGGTTTTCCTGGCCGGAGGGAGCGGCATCACCCCTTTCATGAGCATGATCAGGGACACCGTGCAGCGGCAGCGTCCGCTCAGGATCAAACTGCTCTATGGGAGCCGCACGCCGGAAGACGCGATTTTCAGGGGTGAGCTTGAGAAGCTTGCTGCAAGCCATTCCAACTTCATCTTCTCCTTGGTCATCTCAGAGCCGCCGGAGAGGTACGAGGGTCTCACGGGATTCCTTGACTCAGAAGCCATTACCCAGCTCGTGGGAGATGTCAAAGGAAAGACCTTTTATGTCTGCGGGCCAAGGGCCATGCATGATTTCTGCAAGGCGGCCCTGAAAGAGATGGGCGTGCCTCAAAGAAAAATCCGGCGTGAACTCTACGGTGCGCCTGATGATGTAAGCAAGGAGCCTGGTTGGCCCGAGGGATTGTCCGAGGACATGGTTTTCGAAGTGGACGTGGCCGGAAAGAAGATGATTCTTGCAAAAGCCGGCGAGCCTCTGCTGAACGCTCTGGAGCGAAGCGGCTTGGTTGTGCCAGCCCTCTGCCGATCCGGGGAGTGCAGCTCCTGCCGGATTCGTCTTCTCGCAGGAAAGGTTTTTATGCCAAGCCAGGCCACATTGAGAGAGTCAGATCGCAAGGGTGGTTACATTCACGCCTGCGTGAGCTATCCATTAGATAATTTGAAAATCAGGCTGTAGATCAAGAAGACGGTGCAAGGTGCACGGCGCACGGTGCAGGGTACAAGGGGGACCTTCACAATGGTTTTTCCCGCGCACCGTGTACCGTCCCATTGCTAATCAGGATGACATATGAAAGAGAAAAAGAACTCTAGTAACAAAGCAACTAGCCTATCTCTTTTGGCCTTCTTGATTTGCGTCGCGATCATGGTCGGGTCGGTCGTGGTCGCTTCCCTGGTTCAAACGGATTTCGGGAGAGTCGATGTCACAAACGTGATCTATGAAAACTATAACGGCATCCATGTCCGCGCCAAGCTCCTGAGACCGGTGGACGCCACAAAAGAAAATCCGATGCCAGGGGTTGTCCATATCCATGGATACCAGAATAACCGCGAGACAGGAGATGCCTACTGCCTTGAGCTGGCCCGAAGGGGCTTTGTGGTCCTCAACATCGACGCCATCGGCAGGGGCAACTCGGGTATGCCGAATAATCCGAAGGATCCCCAGTTTGACAAGACCTATGGAGGGTTGACTTCCCTGAAGGTTTTGAGATCTCTCCCTTTTGTAGATCCGGAATCCGTGGGCATGTTGGGCCACAGCCTGGGAGCGGAAATGGCCTATCAGGTTGCGCTGGGAGACTCAGGGGTAAACGGTCTCGTGATCAGCGGCTTCGCTTACACCCAGGCCGCTTCAGGAACCAGCCCCAGGAACATGCTGATGATCATCGGGAAGTGGGATGAGTTCCGACAGAGAATGACCGGGACAAGAGACATCGAGAAGGAATGGATGTCCAGCGCACAAACCAAGAAGGTGATTCCGTTTGCCAATCCGCGAATAGGGGTGACCTACGGGGACTTCACTCAGGGGACAGCCAGGCGAGTGGTTGTGCCGAGGACCATCCACTTCATGGAATCCCACGATCGAGGAGGCATCGGGGAAATGATCGAGTGGATGAGAAAGGCCCTTCGCCCTTCAGACAAACTCTGGATTGACGCGAAAGACCAGACATGGGCTATCAAGGAGTGGGCTACCCTGCTCGCGATGCTCGCCTGCTTTGCGTCTCTAATGCCCCTGGGACGCATCTTTCTTGGAATGAACTTTTTCAATCCTATTCAGGGTGCTCCCACAGGGAAATACGCCTGTTCCATAAGGTCGTATCTCAAGTTCAGCGGGATCAATGGTCTGCTCCTGTGGCTGTACCTGCCGCTCATTTTTGTTCTTTTTGGCGTCCATGTGTACGTCGTGCCCATTGACGGGATTTTTCCCATGATGATGGTGAACGGGGTGGTCTGGTGGTTTTTCTGGATCAACCTGATCGGGTTTTTTATCTTCAGACGGTGGTTCAGGAGGGAGTCGCAAAAGACCGGACTCACATGGGCGGAGGTGGGTGTTTCTCATCGACAAGAGGGTTTCGGGCTGGACCGCGGGAAGACTGCAAAGACCATTTTACTGGCCTTGATCCTTTTCGGCTTTGCGTACTTCAGCGAGCATCTGCTCGAGCAGATCTTCATTGTGGATTTCAGGTTTCTCTTTCCCTTTGCGAGCGATCTGACGGTTGAAAGAGCCTGGATCTGCCTGCGTTACTTCCCATTCATCCTGGTCGGTTTCGTGTTCATGGGGGTCTTCCTCCATGGCCAGCTTCGAAGACCCGCAAAGGACAGCCGGCTGGCTACATGGATCTCGTGGTCCTTCTGGAATCTTGTTGCCATGGTCACGCCGGTGATTCTCTTTCTTATGATCCAGTATGTGCCGCTTTTCGCAACCGGTTACATCCCCCTGGTCGGTCCGGGCGGCATGTTTGTCTCCTTTGTGCTCAACCTCTTTCACATCATCGGCGTCCTGATCGTCGTCGTTCCTCTGTCCACCTGGTTCTATCAGCTCACAGGGAAGATCTACCTGGGCGCTTTGCTCAATGCCCTGATCGTGACCTGGATGTTTGTCTCCTCCCAGGTGGTGGCGCCTATCCCTGTGTGAAGCCGGTCGTTCTTTCAACCCTATTGACAACCCGGAGAGAACGCCATAAAATGACTATAGTCATTTGACTATGAGCAAGAATGGAGGAGACGATGGAAACCTTGTCCGTGTCAAAATTCAAAGCGACTTGCTTATCCGTTTTGGAAGAAGTCAAAACGAAAAAGAAGAGAGTTTGCATCACCAAGAGGGGAGAACCCATTGCGGAAATCGTGCCCGTGAATACAAAAGAAAAAAAAGTTCCCCTGAAAGGTTGTGTGACATTCATTGGCGATATTGTCTCCCCGGTGGCCGAGGATGAGTGGGAGGTTCAGAAGTGAGGGATATCCTTCTGGACACTCATGTTTGGATTTGGGCGAGTCTCGATGATCGGACCTCGCTTTCGCCAAGGGCGGTAAGAGTGATCAAAGAAGCGAAAAGAAAATGGGTTTCAGCCATTTCCTGCTGGGAACTGGCGAAATTGGTGGAAAGAAAAAGAATCGGGTTTTCCATACCGGTCCTTCACTGGATCACAAGGTCTTTCAACGAGATGGACATCAGCATTGCCGATCTTTCTCCAGAAATCGCCGTCGAAAGTACCCAGCTAAAAGGATTTCACAAAGATCCGGCGGATCAAATCATTGTAGCCACATCCCGTGTGTTGGGCGTACCCCTCCTCACTTCAGACCGAAGGATTCTGGATTTCCCTGACGTTGAAACGGTGTGGTAGTTCTTCGGGGCGCAAGCGAAAAAAGCGCAGCAGCGCCTGATTCAAGGCGGTCCGTCTTCGACCATTAGGTTACCAAGTTCGTTCTGGTCGCCCTGCCTGATGGGGAATTTGTCCTGGAGAATCCTGCCCACCTCTCCGACGGCCTGGCAGATACCCTCTGCCGGCCGCCCGTCCTTGATCGCCTGAACGATCGTGGCGACAACTCCATTCCAGTGCGCCTCGGGAATCGCGGCGTTGATGCCCCGGTCGCCGAGGACCCAGACTCTGCGCTCGAAGACAGAGATATAAATGAGAACTCCGGTCTCTTCACGCGTTCGGTATAGGCCCTTGCGGAAAAACTGGATGTGGGCTGCCTCCCGAACCTCTTCCTCCATTTCTTTTCCGCGAATGAAAAACCGCTTCAGGACAGGGACGCGTTTGACAGTTTCGTGAAACACCAGAAACAGGGGAATCAGCGCCGCCAGGAATACCCACAGATTGGAAGGGCCGGCCCAGAATAAACCTCCCAGCGCCGGAGTGAGAGCGACCGCTGCAGGGAATGAAAAGGCGGTCGCACCGAGCAGACCGGCCATGGGATAATGATAGCTCGCGGGGACCACCATGACGACGATTTCGCCCCTTGTGCGGCTTTCCGCCTCGCGGACGCAGGTTTCAATCTTATCTTGATCCGCTTTGGAAATGAAGCGTTCCATCAGGTCTTTCATGGATTCCCCATCTTCCCCCAATCTACCAGCTGCCTGAAGCTCCGCCGCCACCGAATCCGCCGCCGCCACCGGAGAAACCACCGCCTCCCGAGAATCCGCCCCCGCCGGTGGAGAATCCTCCTCCGGATCGCCTGCCGTAATGCAGAGGTCCACTGCTGCGTGCGATGCCGGCAAATACCGAAAGGATGAATCCGACAACCAGGCCGATGCCTGCCAGGGCAACCAGGAACCCCAGTCCGGGTGAAAAGGCCATATGGCCCAGGAACGGCATGAAAAATCCGCCGGCCGCCGTCCCCAGCGGCCGACTCACCCGCCCAAGCCAGAACACTAGAAAAACGAACAGGAACAGGAACGGGATGGCATTGGTCAAATCCCTTGAGCCAAAACCGCCGGAGTCCTTCTTGTCTTCTGCTTTGAACTCGCCTCTCACGACATCGATCATGGCCTGCACGCCGTTCACCACCCCCTGATCGAAACGGCCCGCTTTGAATTCCGGAACGATGATTCCGCGGATGATGCGGCCGGCCTGAAGATCGGTCAGGCGCCCCTCTAATCCGTAACCCACCTCGATCCGCACCTTGCGGTCCGCCCGGGAGATGAGCAGGATGGCCCCGTTGTCGAGGCCCTTGTGTCCGACCTTCCACTGCTCGGCTACCCGCATGGAGAAATCCTCCAACGCATCCCCTTCGAGGGACGGGACGGTGAGCACCACGATCTGGGTCGAGTCCCTCTGTTCAAGATCCTTCAACAGAAGATCGAGCTGGCGCACAACCCCCTGCGAAAGCATCCCGGCATGATCATTCACACGCGCCCGGAGCGGTGGAACCTCCAGGGCAAGGGCGGCTTGGATCAGCACCACCAGAGTCAACGCCGCTGCGGCTGCGACTCGTATGGCTCGATGCAGGGTCGGTTTCTGGAGCATGGCGTGCACAGTCCTAGAACTTCACCTTGGGCGCGGCCTTGGCTGCTTCATCGGCTTTGATGTATTCCTTGCGCTTCAGGTGCAGCAGCAAGCTGTTGGTGAGGCTGTTGGGAAAACTGCGGATCGAGCTGTTGAACGCCTCGGCGGCCTCGTTGTATCGCTGGCGGGCCACATTGATCCGGTTCTCCGTTCCTTCGAGCTGATTCTGCAGGTCTTTGAAGTTTTCGTTGGCTTTGAGATCCGGGTACTGCTCAACCACCACGAGCAGCCGTGAAAGAGCTGACGAGAGCTCTCCCTGGGACTGCTGGAGTCGCTGCAGTGCAGCTGAATCGCTGAGATCGTCGGCGGACAGCTTGACAGAAGTGGCTTTGGAGCGGGCATTGACCACCGCTTCGAGGGTTCCGCGTTCGTGAGAGGCGTAGCCCTTGACGGTTTCCACTAGGTTGGGGATCAGGTCCGCGCGCCGCTGAAGGGTCGCTTCTACGTCCCCCCATGCCTTGAAGACTTTTTCTTCCTGCTGCTGCATGGTATTGTAGCCGCAGCCGCTGAGTGCCACAACCGCTGACAAGATTATTGTCAGAACAATGGTTCTCTTTTTCATTTTAACCTCCCGCTCTTTTTAAAAAACATAGGTAGCCTCAAAAGGACTTCTCATTTCCCTTGTGCACGCTGATGGGGTCCACGTCAAGTTCCAGAACCGGGTCTGTTGCCTGGGAACTCTTGGGGGCGCCTGCAATGGCAAAAGAAGCAATCAGCAGCACCGGCCCCCCATCATCAGGATCCGTTTTATAGACTCCATCCTTAAAAAGAATTTGTTGAAGAATAATATGACAACCGGAACAAAAAATAAATAAGCAAAGAAGTGAGCTCTTTTATCTGATTACCCTTGAACTAGGGGGCGTTTTTGTCGGATTTGCTTGCGTGGGTTTCAGGTACGTGTTGTAGGTTTGATCTCAGGTAGGGCTGCATAGCGCACGATGAGCAGCCCAAATATTCAATCCGGTGACAGTTGACTGAACAGGCTTGCACAAAGTACCATGGTCTCCACCCTCCTGCTGCCTTAGGATTCTGTTGGTTATGCCAAAACCACAATCTCCCAAGAGGAGGAGATTTTTTGGACAAGAGTGGATCCATAGTGTAACTGATGCGATGAAAAATCCCATCCGATAAATGAAGGAGAAAAAAGATGCCGTATTTTCTCAGTCCGAAGGTGATCTTCGGGAAAGGTGCCCTCAAGAGGCTTTCTCTTGAGCTGGAGGGCAAGGGTAACCGCGCCGCGCTCATTACGGATCATACCCTGAACGAGAAATCCACCGAACTGGTTGAAAGTATCAGGGCAGCGGGATATGAAGTCAAGATATGGGATGAGGTGGAAGCTGACCCCACCTTGGATATCATTCTTGCGGCAAGCCGGTTTCTCCTCGATTTCAATCCCCAGTGGGTGATTGGGTTCGGCGGAGGATCGGCCATAGACACGGCAAAGGCCGCTTGGGTGCTCTACGAGAGGCCGGACCTGGCCGCTGGAGATCTGACCAAGGCCATTCTACCCAGGGTCAAGCTGAATCTGCGCCAAAAAGCACGGTTTGTGGCCGTCCCGACGACAAGCGGCACAGGGGCCGATGTGACCTGGGTGGCCGTGCTTACCGACCGAGCCATGAACCGGAAAATCGTCTTCGCCCATAACGACATCGTCCCGGACCTATCCGTCCTGGACACCAATCTGACGCTCGCCTTGCCGAAGGACTTGACGGCCAGTACCGGCCTCGACGTTATCGCTCATGCCGTGGACGGATACACATCCAGACAGCAGAACGATTTCAGTGATGGCCCTTGCCTGCAAGCCGTGAAAATGGCCATGGACTGGCTTCCCGTGGTCTGCCGTGACGGCTTGAACCTTATGGCAAGGGAGAAAATGCAGAATGCGGCCACCATCGCCGGACTGGGTTTCGGTAATAGCAATACCGGCCTCTCCCATGCACTGGGCCATTCGGCCGGCGCGGTCTTCCACCTTCCACACGGGCGGGCCATCGGTATTGCCCTGCCCTATTCGCTTACCTATATTGCCTCAAATCCGCCAATCGAAGGGGTCCCGGATCCGGTCGAACGCCTTGCCGCACTGGCCGGGTTTGTGGGTATCAACAACCCATCCCCCGGTGATGCGGTGGATGCCTTCATCGGCCGGATCAGGTCGATCCAGAAAGAAATCGGAGAGCCTTTAAGTTTGAGGGATGCCGGCATTACGGAAGACCGGATGATGAGGGAGATTGAAACATTGGTCCGAATTGCCGAAAAGGATCCCAACATGTACACAACGCCCTGTGAATGCAAAGGGAAAGCGCTAAGAGAACTTTTCGAGATCATGTGGCGGGGGTAGCATAGGGCCGAGTGGAAGAAAGTAAGCTGAAGGGATAATTCACAATTCAAGATCAGACCTCAATACACGCGCTGATGGAAGGGATGTACCAGCCATGAAGGATTCCTCTCCCCCCGTGGATCTGCTGGACGGCCGCCCTTGGGTTGGGGTCCGTCCTGGCCTTGCTATCCGCAATCGTCATGTATCTCACAGCGCCAAAGGCAACCAGTGAGGAAGATCCTGCCTTGTCGAGATCGTGATGCCCCGTCATATAGTCGACCTCGAATAGCAACAATGCGCTTACGAGTAACGTTACAATGGTTAGAAGTCGGTCAATTGAAGATTACCAAATGACGAGGAAAGGATGAGCGTGCCCACCTTTGGCGATTGTTAAAATTTACCTGCCCCGCGATCGCATGGTTCCGAAGTCATAAGTGGGAGCTCGCGTCCCTGGCGCTCCTTGACAAGCTATTGGTTGTTGAAGTCTATCGTAGAGACAAGCAAAAATGCCCTTATAAGGCAAAGCCGTGATAGCCCTGCAATGAGCTATTGAATTGTGGATATGGACAAAAGACGGAATGTTGCCGCGAATGCCACCCATCTCGTGTCCGGGGGTCGTGTGTTCGCTCTAGGCTTAATCTTCTATTTTCTCTAACTTAAAAACCACAGGTCTCAGACCATCCGTACAGCACGAGATCGCAACGCCCTTTTCTTTCATCCAAGGATAATAGCCGCCGTACAGGATATGCACCAGGTCTCTCTGTATGTCAGCGAAGGCCCAGTTACAAAATCCAGGCGGACAATTATGATTATCAACCACGAATTCTTGCCCTAACTCAAACCGGTTACATTCTGGAGTTACCCTGCTTTCATCAAAAACAGCTGGAGGATTCTCACCGTACAAATCCTTATTGTTTACCTTCTTGACCACCGTGATTTTTACCTTGGCCATTTAAACCTCCTGTTACTAAAATCATCATTTGGGATAGTAAATTTCACACAACCTTCTCTATATACGAAATCCAGAAGAATAACAACAGTGCCTAGTACGCCAACTAAAGCTAACATTTTGGGATTATCCTAAGCCACCAGGTCTTTTCTTGATTACCACAGGGTGAATTCGAAAAAAACACGCTCAGGAATTATCTCCACCTGCTCACCGAGTTTTCTGTCGGATTTCGTGACAGGGAAGCGGAATCCCTGACCTCAGAGGAGATCCTCTCCTTCTTGGGCCACCTCACTGAAGGACTCAAGCAATCCACCAAGAGACTCCGCTTTTCCCTTCTTCGTGCCTTCTTCACCTTTATCATAAACACGGGCGCGGAGAGGTTCCCAAATCCCTGTGATTCACTGATGCTTAGGAAGATCTTCAAGGACTACAGACCTGTGCCCTGGAAAATCGTGGAAAAAGAAACCGTCGATGAGATCATCTTTAGGACTCCGGACCAAAGAAACCGGCTCATCCTTGAATTGATGGCAAGGGGAGGGATGAGAATCGGGGAAGTGCTTAAACTGACTCCCTCTGACATTGACGGGGGTAGAATCAGCATCCAGGCACCCAAGAGTGGTCGGCAAACCGAGGTCGTCTTTGTCCCTCAAAAGCTGGCCCATCGCTTGGGGGAATATATCCGACAGAAAGGGGCAGAACCGAAGGAAAGGATTTTTTCCATTTCCTATCTGCGGCGAGAATCGTAGTGAAGAAAGCAGGTGAACTCGTAGGAATCAGCCTGAAGCCCCATGATCTGAGAAGACATGCGGCTACCTATGCCTCCAGAGCGGGAACGCCGATCGAGATCGTGAGCAAGGTCATTCTCAGACACGCGAATCTGGCACCACTCAGCGTTATCTTGGGAAGGTCACTGACCTGGAGGCAATGAGATGGATTGAGAGTCTGCACGGATGAACGTGAGAGGCCGGGGTACGTTCAAGCTCCCGGCCTCTTCAATGATTATTTCCAAATCATCAAATGGCAATTCACCAGTGCCCCGCCCCAATGCATATCGAAATCGATCGTTTTAAGCGGTGTAACAGGCAATAGACTAGAAGCTCAAATCTTCAATACAGTCCTATTTCAATCGCGGAAAAGTTCTGGACATTTATTCTGGAAGCGGCAATCAGTGCTGGCACGGCGGTCCGCATCACTCGCTAACCTCCTGTCTAGCCCCCACCTCCGATGGGCGTGACTTCTCCGGTCTCCCCCGCTTCTCAGATCTCTCCCGCTGCGCCGATCAGCTCCACTTCGTCGATCCAATCCACAGCGCCGGTCAGGGACGTGCACAGTGTATGAAAAGCGCCGTCTTTCGAGGCCGACACGCCTTCCGCCATTGTCGTTCAGATCGTATGTCAGGTAAACGTCGTACACAGCGAAGGTGTAACAGCTATCTGAGTTCTTATCAATTAGGCTTTGGTAGGGTTTTAGAACGAAAAAAGACTTAGGTTGGAAGCCAGCTGGTGGCCTTTAGCCTCAGGTCAATAGGTTTAGGTTGGAAGGATTACCTTCAATAACTCCTCTTCGTGCTTTCGCCGGTCTGCTTTGCGTCGTTCTAATGAAATGGGGTTCTCGACTTTTCGCCGCTGGCCCCACCGCCTGTCCACTAAAATCCGCACACTTTGTTGTCCTGAAAAAGCCTCACCTAACTCCTTCAGAAGGTGATCATAGCGTCTTCTGACAATGATAAGCATCTTCTCAGCTTCTTCTGGCTCAACTTGGGCGGCTGGTTGACCGATACTCAAAACAAGTGAAGGCGTCTCATTCATTTGCAAGCCAATTTGAAAGGAGCTTTTGAATTTGTTTTAAAACAATTATAGCTCAATCTATCGTGGTATGTCAATAGGGCTTTGGGTGGAATTTCTTATGCAGCCATTATTTTTTGACTTGATGGATTGCATAGAGGACGGCCTGGAGGCGTCTCGTTACATGCAATTTTCTAAAAATGCTGTTCACATGGGTCTTGACGGTCTTCTCGCTTATGAAGAGCTTATCGCCAATTTCTTTGTTCGTGCAACCGGTGGTA
>Ga0209253_10000916_pt1 | contig 25696 bp, 16 predicted proteins | sample FrelakmetBRP12BR_FD_187145 | JGI IMG/M metagenome (GOLD analysis project Ga0209253, IMG submission 187145) | Freshwater lake sediment microbial communities from the University of Notre Dame, USA, for methane emissions studies - BRP12 BR (SPAdes)... | ecosystem: Environmental > Aquatic >...
GTTGTACCGGCGACCTTGCTAAGGTAGAGACGCCGCTGGACAATGCGGGCAAGGAGCTCCGTCACCGGAAGGCGGGGACAGACATCGAGATCCTCCGTCAGCGCGGCAACTGCGCGGGAAAGTGACTCCGGAAGGCCGCCGCGACCGTGCCGGGGGCGGAGATACTCCCAGAGACTTCCGGATCTCAGGCGACCCGCCTCCTCAAACAGATCCGTGTCGGAGACCGCGAAAAACGGCGAACGGAGGATCCCGGCGAGGGCAACGTCATCACGGGGGTTGACGAGGAACTGGAGGTAGTTAAAGTAATCGAGGATATCCTGCGTCTGGAAATAACCGACGCCTCCGCTGACGACATACGGGAGACCCAGTCGCGTGCAAGCAGCTTCAAGGTCAGGCAGCAGGGTCCGACTTCTCAAGAGAATAGCAATGTCCCGGTACCGGATATCGCGCGCCCTCTCCTCCACATCGTACACCGGGTGGCGTTCACCGACCAGACGGAGAAGCCTGAGCACAAGGTTCTCCGATTCACCCGGATCCTCTTCCCCGCTGCTATGACCGTTCACGAGGACTTCCACGCGACCGGAGGCGGGGTTCTGGCGGGCCCTCACGAGAGGATCATAGGCCACCTCATAGTTTTCCCGGTCCCCTTCCGGCCCCCGCCCCGCTGATGCCATCAGGGGCTCGAAAACCATGTTGACGAAGGCAACCAGATCGCGCAACGGTCGGAAACTTTCCTCGAGCACAACGTCTCCCTGCTCTCCCGCGCGGAGGTTGATATCTCCGCGTGTCTTCTGGAATACAGCAACATTGGCATTCCTGAAGCTATAGATCGACTGCTTCGGATCGCCGACAATGAATAGGTTACCGGTACCAAGATCCGTCAGAAGAGGCAGTAGGATATCGTACTGCAGGTCGTTGGTGTCCTGGTATTCATCGACCATGATGTAGCGGAATCTTCGGGCGAGGTGGGCCCTGACGGGCTCGCGACGCAGGAGAGCCCTGGCGCGGAGCTGGAGATCCTCGAAGTCCAGCCTGCCGCCCTCCAGCTTCTTCTCCTCGTAACGTTCAACGGACCGCTGCACAACCTCCAGGATGGTCCGGGTAAACCCGAGCAAAGCACGGTGGTCTTCTTCAGCCGAAGGGTCCAGGTCGATTGCCAGGAGTGGGGCGAGAGAGGACCGGACGTGCGCGAGCCGGGCGCTCTCATGACGGAGCCGTTCTTCCACGGGCGCAGTGACAATCGACCGATAGAGTCCGCCGTCTTTCTTGAGCAGCATTTCGAGCAATGTCGATCCCAGTTGCAGGCGGATTTCGGGCGACCGTGCTTCAGCGAACGACCGGTGGATTGCTCGCGCCTCCGCTGCCGCCTTCCCGTCGGCCGCGTTCATCACCCGTTCGAGGTCCGTCCTGAGCACGGGATCGCCGAGCATGTTTTCAGCGGCGGCGCGGATGCCGGTTTTCCAGAATGCAAGTATGTCCCCGTCGGGCATCCGATAGAGACCACCCTCCCCGGCAAGCCTCTCCAGCATCTCACGTTTTTCCACGAGGCGCGCGACCGTGCGAACCACGCCGGCTTTCCCCAACCTGCGCACAGCTTCGACGAACGATTCCCTCAGGGGACTTCCCGGTTCGTCCCTGATCAACGACGAAAAGGTTTCGTTCATCGTTTCCTGCAGGAGCATATGCTGATCGAGGCCTTCGATCACCGAAAAGGCGGCATCGACGCCTGCTTCGACCGGGAATTCTCGGAGCACGCGCGCGCAGAAAGAGTGAATGGTCCCGATCCAGGCTGCGGGAAGTTGCCCGCGGATCACTTCGAGACGGGACTCCCCGGACGCCGCGAAGCGCAGAGTAATCGCGTCAGCAATTTTGCGTTTGAGTTCGCTGGCCGCCTTTTCCGTATACGTGAGAGCCACAACTTCACTGACCTCCGCCTCTCCGCGCAGGAGAATCTCCAGATACCGCTCGACGAGGACGCGCGTCTTTCCTGAGCCGGCATTGGCGGTGACGCTCAGATGATGGGCGCGGGAAAGAGCCTGCTGCTGGTGGGGGGTGAGCATCGGGGTCAAGCCAGGTAAATGTTCCCCGGGGCCGGCATCTCCCGGAAGAGGACCTTAAGGGAACGGATAATTGATCCGATCACCGGGGTGGTGCGGGTGAAGCGATCCAGATAGTCTTCCAGGGCTGCCACGAGCCCGACGTCGCGTTTCTTCCGCTCACTCATGAGATACTTGTGTTCCATCACCTGCACATACAGGCTCGACGCCGTCTTGTCCGGGAAGATCTCGAGAAGTCCATAGTCGGAGAAGATGCCGCATACCGGTTTGAAGATTGTGGAATACCAATCCTCGGCCGCCTCCACAATTCCTGCGTCCAGTCCCAGACGCTCGCTGATATACCATTGATGTTCGTTGATGTCTCGCAGGAGGAGGTTGCCGTACCCTTCGCCATCGAAGTCGCCGAGGAGCTTATCCACATCAATATGCGTCAGAAGCTCGAACGATCGTTTTTCCAGTCCGACGGCATAGCGTTCGTCGTAGGAACGGCGGATGTAGCGCTGGTCGTGCCTGGTGATCAGAGGGTCCCGCACAACCCCGCTGGCCTGAAGATCGGCTTCGGTCCAGAGCATGGACTCCAGGAAGAATTCCACGTCGGCATGACGGAGCGAATCAGGAAGGGACGGGGGCGTCTCTACCGTTTCAGCATCGGCGAGCATAGCCCGCAGGACCGTTCTCCGCCCGAGTTGCGGCACGGATTCTGTCCTGAAGTGGATGAGCATGTTCGCCAGCGACGCATCACCCCAGGAGACTCCATTGGGGTGCATCCGGACGAAAAGGTGGACCGCGGCATCCCAGATCCTGTTCCGGTTCCCTGTCGTGAACCCCCGGCGGAAGAGCAGGGAGCCCGGGACGACCTTTTCCATCAGTCGCGTGATCAGGAACCCCGCCACCCGCGGTTCGGGCTGGACGCCGACGGCCGTCTCCACCATGCCCGTTCCCTCATCCCTTGCCACAACTCCCACGGGGATCAGCGTCGGAATCCGCCGGCGTGCAAGTTCCAGATAGCACGCGTGCTCACGCGCCGCGCTGGCCAGCGTTGTTTGCTTCACGGCAAACCGTTCGCCTTCGTTTTCAATGAACCGTACAATATGGCGGGAGAGCCCGCTTCTCACGGGGATGATCCTGACGCCGTGCTCTTGCCACTCTTCCAGCGGAACTCGCCAGGCAAGACCAGTCAACGAGGGAGCGAGTTCGGCCGGAAGAAAAAAACGGACGTCGTCTGCGTTCGAGAGCAACGGAAGTATCACGGAATCCGGGGTGTACGTGCGGCGGGACGGCTCAGACCACGTCGCGGCCGGTCAGCAGCCTGAGCGCCTCTTCGTACTTCCGGGAGGTAGTGACGATGATCTCCTCTGGCAGGCGCGGCGCCGGCGGCTTTTTGTCCCACCGGACGGACAGAAGATAGTCGCGGACAAATTGCTTGTCGAAACTCGGCTGCGGGCCTCCGGGGCGGTACTCGTTCATGGGCCAGAACCTCGATGAATCAGGAGTCAGGGCTTCGTCGATCCAGACCACCGCTCCGCTCCTGTCGACACCGAACTCGAACTTGGTGTCCGCAATGATGATGCCGCGTGTGGCCGCGTAGTCGGCCCCCTCAGTATAGATTGTGAGAGTGAGATCGCGGATATTCCCCGCCACGCTCCGCCCAACAGTACGGATGACCTCCTCGAACGAGATGTTTTCGTCGTGAACACCCTGTTCGGCCTTGGTCGACGGAGTGAAGATCGGCTGCGGGAGTTTGTCCGACTCCCGGAGACCCGGAGGGAGGGCCATCCCGCAGATCGACCCGGTCGCACGGTAATCATTCCAGCCGGAACCGGCGATGTACCCGCGGACGACGCATTCCACGGGGACCGGGCTCGTCTTTTTCACCAGCATGCTCCGCCCGGCGAAGACCTCGGGAGCAGAACGAAACGGCTCCGGAAAATCCTCCACATCGGTGCTGAGAACATGGTTCGGTACGATGTGCGAGAGGCGTTCGAACCAGAACGAGGAAATCTGTGTAAGAACCTTCCCCTTGTTGGGAATGCCATCGGGAAGGATCACATCGAACGCCGAAAGTCTGTCGGTGGCGACAATGAGCAGAGTGTTGCCGAGGTCATAAAGATCGCGGACCTTTCCCTGTTTCGCCGGAGTGAATCGTGATGAAGCCGTCGAAGTAATAACGTTAGCGGTCATGGTCGTTGGGAGGATCAATCAGGGATGATGGGTTGTTAGCGAAAAAAAAAGCACCGGAAGCCCTCCGATGCTTGATTACGCGTTGTGCCATGCCCCGCTACTTGTCCAGATGGGAACCAAGCATCTCTTCGATGGTCCCGCGCACGAAAGATTTTGTTGGCGGCGCAGCAAACGTCGGGCGGCCAATTGATGCCAGCCTCAGGCCTTTCCACTCGGAATCGGCCTTCTCCCGGACGAAATCCTCCACCACCTTCAGCACATTGCGGAGTTGATGCTTCCCCTTGCGCTGGGCACTGAAAAAGAAATCCAGCTTCACTTCCGTATTCGAAATTCGCGTCGGAACGATCATATACTCGAGACTTTCCGAACGTCGCCAGCCGTACGTGCGCTCCAACCGGTCGAAGGTGGAGGGAACCTGGATGAAGGTCCGTTCGTCGCCTTCCGGAACCAGCGTGATTGTCACACGCTCGACCTTGTGTGCCCCTCGCGTACCTGACATGATCTGCGCCTCCTTGCTGGGACCAATCATTTGCGCTGCTGATCTCAAACCAATATAGATACAAATTCACATTCATGCAACACATGCCTGGGCACCAGAGAATTGGCTGTGTTCTGCATCATGACGGAAATCACATTGGAGGGGAGACGGTGTGCCGACATCATGGCAACGCTTCCCCGAAGCAGACGTCCGCCCTGATCGCGGAGGCAAGGATGTTCAGGTATTCGGACCGGGGGATTTCAATCGCACCGAATTGACGGACATGTTCGTTCATGAACTGCGTGTCGAGGAGCACAAAACCTCTCCGCCGGAGGTGCCCAACGAGGGCTGCAAGCGTGACCTTGGAGGCGTCACTTTCGAGACTAAACATGGACTCCCCGAAAAACGCAGCCCGGATGGATATCCCGTACAGCCCGCCCACCAACCTCCCCTCCCTCCAGGCCTCCACGCTGTGAGCATGACCACGCTGATGGAGGGCAGTATATGCCCGGATGACCGCATCCGAAATCCAGGTTTCCTCCCGCTCTGCACATGTGCGGATGACCTGTCCGAAAGCAGTGTCAACGCGGATGTCGAACACACCTTTCCGGATCTTCCGACGAAGGCTGCGCGAAATGTGGAACCCCTGCAGCGGAATGACGGCACGGGGATCCGGAGAGTACCAGGCGATCGGTCCGCTCCGGGATTCGGCCATCGGAAAAAGACCGCGGGCATACGCCCGGAGAACCATGTCAGGATCGAGATCCTTCGGGTCGGGTTTCAAGCAACGGGTTCCAGGATGACCACGACCTTGCCAACGGACTGACGCGTTTGCAGGTAGCGATGTGCTTCCACAATCTCCTCAAACGGGAAGACCCTCCCGATGAGCGGCTTAATAACCCCGCGTTCATGCCATCCAAGAAGGTCGTTTACGGCCTCACGGAAATATGCCGCTTTCCCCATCAGCGTGCCTAAATTGAATCCGAAGATTCCTTTGTTGGCGCTGATGAGGCTCGGGGGGAAAATCGGGCGCATGGAGGAAAAGGCGCTCGCCGCCTTCAGGCGGTTCAGCGCCCCCTTCCCGGTCACGGCGGAGACACCGAAAAGAACGTACCGTCCCATCTGCGCCAGCAGCTGCCAGCTCTTCTTGAACACTTCACCGCCGACTGAATCCATCACAACATCGACCCCGTAGCCGTCGGAGATGCGCTCCACTTCTGACGCAAAATCTTCCGTGTTGTAGTTGATCACGTGCTGCGCTCCCAGCCGCTTGACGAGTCGAACTTTCTCGTCCGTTCCTGCCGTCGCGAAGACTTCGGCCCCGAAGCTCAACCCGAGCTGGACCGTAGCGATTCCCACACCTCCTGCGCTGGCATGCACCAGAAGCTTCTCGCCGGACCGGATGTTTGCAAGCCGCACGATACCGTGGTATGCGCTGAGACTCGTCGCCAGGAACGCCGCCCCTTCCTGATAATTCATCGAGGCAGGGATCGCCGTCGCATACTCTTCGCTGAGCGAAACAAACTCGGCGTGACTCCCAAGCCTGGAGTATCCCATGACACGCTGCCCCACACTGAACCTTGTGACCCCTGGCCCCACCTCTGCAACATCGCCGGAGAATTCGAGTCCGGGGATGAACGGCGGCTTGGGCGTTCCAGGATAGACGCCCAGACGCCCGAAGATGTCGGCGAAGTTCAGGCCGATGGCGCGAACCCGCACCAGGATCTGACCCACCCCGGTCGTTGGGGAGGGGGCCTCGCGGATCTCCATGACCTCCGGCCCGCCATAGCGCGTGACAAAGACCGCCTTCATGCGCGGCCTCGTTTCTGCGGCATATACTTCTCGTGGAGCTGAACGAGACGCCGCTGCGACATGCTGTCAAGATCCTCGTCGTCCTTGTCACGCTTCACGTACATCTCGAATTCCTCTTGGTCGTACCGGCTCATCTTGCGCTGGTAGTACAGCAACTCGACGACCATGGCGTGCTGTTCGGCGTGCGTCATGCCTCCTCCGGTGCCGTGGGATGGACGTGCCGGACTGTCTGAATCCGGCAGATGGTCTTGTAATCGCAGTAGGTGCACACTTTCTCGATGTTCTCCGGAGATGTCAGGGGAAAGCGACCCTCCACCATTGCCGCAACTGACCCAGTGGCCGACCGCACCGCCCCATCGAGGACATCCTGGAATTCCGTCCCGGACCTGAGTACCTGTCTCGAATTCGCGGAGGAGGTGAAGGCGATCTTGTTGTACGCTGCATCGGCAAGTCCGGCAGTCACCTTGATAGGGCTCCGGAGCCGATAGTACAGTCCGCCGGCGGGTTGCAGACGCCGACCGAACGCGGATTCGAGCAGCTGCTCCACAACGCGCAGATAGAGCGGGAGTTGGAGACTCATCCCCGAGCGGATGTCGTCAATGCCGGGGAGCGTCGCCCCCGTCTTGTAATCGACGATCGTGAAGAACTCATCACCCACCTCCACCCTGTCCACCTTACCTCGCAACCGGATGTCACCGAGCACAACCGGCTCGGGAGTCGAGAGGATCGCGTCCGTGCGGGGATCCGGGCCACCAAAACCGACTTCAAAATAAAGGGGTTTCGATTGCACTGTCCGTTTCCGCTCGGCCTCAAGAAACTCCCGCACCAGGCCCCGACCGCCTGTCGGCGGACCAAGCAACAACTCCCGGTCCAGATCCCAAAATGCATCCGGAATCTCCAGGGCGGACAGTCTCGAATCGACAATCCTCGTCAGTTCCGCCAGCGCTTCCTCGAACTGTTCGTCGGTGCAGAGAGGGACGGACGGGAGGCCTTTCTCGCGACGCAGAGTGAAGAACTCGAACAACGCATCGTGAAGGATGGATCCCCTTTCGATTGGGGTAAGACCTTCCTCAAACTCCCCGGGGGCATCAAGCCGCAGCAGTCGCCGGACAAAGAACCGGAAGGGACACTGGCCATACGTCTCGAGCTGGGTAACGGAGAAGACATCGCTCCGGAGTCCCGAGAGCACCAGCTGCGCATCGTCGGAAAGCCTTCCCGGCAGAATCCCCTCGTACTCCGGCAGGTCATGGAGAGCCGTCCGGCTTCGCTCGACGGCGACAGCCCTTCGTACCTCGCCCAGTTTCTCCGGGATATGTTCGGGGAGACCCGAGCTATCCGCGACGGGTTCCTCGCCGGAGCCATACCACCGCAGGACCTCGTCCTCAGAGGCGAGGGTGTGCTCGAACGGGATATTTTCCCCCGCCCTCCATTCTTCAACCTGCACGACATTCAGCAATGCGTCCACAAACGACGATCGGACGAGATCGATGTCGCCTTCCCGTTTTGGCGTCGTCAGATACAGGTGGCTGACCCAGTTTGTCACCGCCTGATAAAAGAGGTAGCGGTTTTGCCAGAGGAATCGCTGTTCTCGCTTCGTGCGCCGCTCAGTGCTCAGGAAAACCTCCGGCTGGTAGACGGAGGGGAATTCTCCGTCTACGAGACCGGCCACGATCATCACGTTCGTGGATAGCCCGCGTGTCTCGTCGATTGACGTGATCAAGACACCACGGCCGAATTGTTCGCGGACGTTGTATCGTTCACGGAGAATCGCAGCGGTGAGTTGCTCCACATAGTTCTTTACGGTGTGTGTGGCCGCGGGCCCATCCTGGAATGCCAGCAGCTCTGTTGTCTCTCCGAGGACTTCGAGAAACTTCGCATATGCCCGGACATCGCGCTCGACAACCTCCGCCGCCCCATCAGCACTCAACGTGACGAGGTTCCGCGCAACGTCGAGACGATCCAGCAGTCGGAGGAACCGGCGACGGAATTCCGCGGGGACACACTCTCCCGCCAGCTCATGCGTGGTGGCGCCGAGCACCTGGAGGTCAGACTCCGCCTTCTCCATTGCGCGTGCGCTTCGTTCCCTGCGTGCCCGTTCCGTGTCAGTTCCGGCTGCAGCAGCCATGCAACGGTCATCTTCGATCCGCCGACGGATTCTGGTGAGCCACGATTGATACCCGCCCGTGATCCTGAGCTCGCGGGAAACCTCCGCAAGGTTGGCAGCATCGACCGGAGAAGATGGGGGTCCCAGATGGAAATAGGGCGTGCCGGCGACACGGAGCACGTCGTCACGGCGGAACCCCGCGATCTGCATACGGAGCAGCGCAAGAATGAGCGTAACAAGCGGGGACCGTGACAGTTGAAACCGGTCGGTGATGTTCACGGGGATACCGAACCGCGCGCATTCCTCGCGGAACAGGTCGGTGTATACCTGCGGTTGGAGCAACGCAACGCAGATCGAACTGAGGTCACTCCCCGGGTTCTCGGCTGCAAGCTCCTTGATGAGCTTACAGATCATTTCGACCTCATGTCGACGGCTCGATGCCGTGATCAACGTGACCGCTCCGGAGAGGTCCGCCCTGTCCGACAGACGCCCGGGGAGGAAAAGAGTCCGTGCCAGTACTCTTGCCGCTTCACGTGACTTGGCGGATCTCCACATGGTATTGATCGGGAAGAGCCGGCGCTCCGGCTCCGCTTCTTCGTGCACGGGGACGAAGCCCATCTCCCGGAATCGCCGGTAATTCGACTCAAGATGCCCGAAGAGGGCAGGATTCCCCTGTTGATAATCGAAGAGTAACGTCACCCCGAGGCCCGCCACGCCGCACAGGTGCTGGATCAGGGCTGTTTCCGGCTCCGTGAACTCGTCGAACCCGGCCAGAGAAAGGAGGTCCGCGCGGGGATAGAGACGCCGGAAAATCTCTGCGAACGCAGCCGGCGAGCATTCACGCTGGAGATGAGCGAAAATGCCCGGGACGTCAACAGCATGCAGCGATGCCAGCAACCGCTCGTACCCTTCGTAGATGGCAGCGATGTCACGAAGTTTGTGCCGCTCGTCCAGAGGCGCGGCCGCTGCCTCTTCGGCAAGGAGCCCCGCCGTGACTCCAGACTCCTTGAGGTGCAGAATAACCTCCACGATTTTTTCAAAGGTTCCCGGGAACATCCGCGCATCCCTTCCATGCGGGATGAAATACTCCAGTTCCCCCCCGAGCGAACGTATCGCCCTGTGGAACAGCAGAGTCTGGATAGGGCCTGCAACAATGCGCGCCGGAACGTCGGTGGCCGCAAAAACGGATTGTGCGAAGGATTCGAGGGTGAAGAAGGGAAAAGCGGGCGTCACGGGCTTGCCGGTTAATGCCATCACCTCACGCACCAGGTGGCGGATGCGCCGCCGCGTCGGGACAATAATGATGAGGTCGTCGAAGACGGGTCCCCGCAGGCGGTCCTCAATCGTGCGGCGCGACGCCATAACTCCATGGTGCAGAATTACCGGCAACGGGTTCTCCCCGAATCGGTGGTTGTTCGCAGCAAGATTATGGCCGCATGGTACAAAAAAAAGGGCGGACCCACAACCGGAACCGACCTTGCATTTGGCGGGTCCGTTTGCCTAATTACGGTTGCAGGCAGGGGGGCTTCCGGCCTTCCAATGATCACTCTCTCGCCGTGGTGCCCATGGGGTCACAACCGTCGTTCCACCTCAGTGAAGCTATACGGTTGATCCGGCCGAAACAGTGGCTCAAGAACATCTTTGTCTTCGCGCCCCTGGTCTTCGCCAAGCATTTGTTCGAACCCGACGCCTTCCTGCTCGCCCTGCGTGCTTTCGGGGCGTTCTGCCTCACCGCGAGCTGTGTCTATATCATCAACGACATCGCCGACCTGAAGGCCGACCGACTCCATCCCGAGAAAAGAAAACGTCCTCTGGCAGCCAGGACGCTGACCATCACCCACGCTCTCTTCCTGCTGGCAGTTCTTCTGGCCCTGGATGCTGTCGTAGCGGCTGGCATGGATCTCCGGTACCTGATTCTGCTCGTGATGTATTTTCTCATGAACCTCGCGTATTCCATCAAGCTCCGGGACGTACTGTTGCTCGACGTGTTCATCATCGCCGCAGGGTTTATGTTCAGAGTGCTGGGGGGGGCATACGCAATCAACGTCAGGGTATCGAACTGGATTGTCCTCTGTTCGCTCTTTGTTTCGCTCTTCCTGGGTTTTGCCAAGCGCCGGGGAGAACTGGTGGAGGCGCAGGCGGCCGGCACGACCAGCGAACGAAAGGTGCTCGTGCTGTACCGCGTCGACTTCATCGACCAGCTCCTGACCATAGCGGCGGCCGGGACAGTCATCTCATACGCCCTCTACACGGTGGCCCCCCGTACGCAGGTGGTGTTCGGCACAGACAGGCTCTTGTACACGACGGTCTTTGTGGTCTACGGCGTGTTCCGCTATCTCTACCTCATCCACACCTCGTCCTCCATCCAGAATCCCACCAACACCGTCACCGCGGACGCGCCGATCATCATCAACGCCATCCTCTGGATCGGCACCTGCATCCTGCTGATCTACTCGGGCGGCATGATACCGGAGATCTCGCGATAGCGGCAGTCTTGTTCTGGCATCGCTTCTTCCTTGTTCTCCCAAGACACGCGAATGATGTGGGGATCCCTCCGCTTCTCCTTCCGGGCCGGGCGATAGGGGCTGGAACAGAGGGCATCGACTGTCCCGCTCGACGGTGGGTACGATGGCGATCGGTGTGCGAAATGCCGGGGAGGAGCTGATCAGGCGGAGCGGTGGTAGAAGTTCCAATCCACGATCCCGCCTCGCATGCTGGCTGCCCGGAACCCCTGTTGCTCGAGCATCCGGGCGGCCCGAAGACTGCGGTTTCCGCTCTGACAGTAGCAAACGATCTCTTTGTCGAGATCCCCTTTGAGCTCATTGAGCCGGGCACGGAGCTGTGGCAGGGGGATGTGCAAAGAACCCTTGATGTGCTGGAAGTTGCGTTCGCGTTCCGTCCGCACATCGAGCAGCACGAGGCGCCCATGTTCTTTCAGTTTTCCCTCCACCTCTTCAGGCGAGTACCGCTGAATGGACCGTGTCCGGAGATACCGCAGGACATAGAAGACCAGAAAGGCACCAACGAGCCCGAGAAACACAATCTGTGCAGTCACTTCACTTTCTCCACAAGAACAGGATAATTTCGGCTATGCCACTCAAGGATTCCGCCTTCAAGATTCAGGGCTTTGTATCCTTTTCGGCCAAGCAGCGTCGCGGCGTTCAAGCTCCGTCGCCCGCTGCGACAGTAGACAACGATCGTACGGCCTTTCCAAGGACCGAGCTCATCAATCCGCCGTTCGAGTTCCTGCACCGGGATCAGGATTGCCCGTTGCAGGTGACCCGCTTCCCCGGAAAATTCCTCCCGCGTGCGTACATCCAGGATCACCACGCTGCTGTCGATTGCGAAGAGTTCACGCGCCTCGCTTGCGGAGACGGAGCCCGGCAAATCTCTGAACTGGACGATCAGGATGACGACCAGAACCAGAAGGGTCGCCAGAGAGAAGAGCGCCGTCCGCCTGAAATGGGCACCGCGTTCCGACATGCTAAATAATAGCGAATATGCGCGTAACCTTCAATGACAGACGCCGGCCCGCCGCTTTATTGACTTGCCCTGGCGATTTGGCTATATTAGGAACCAATATTCGGTGCAGAATTGTTCCCATAGAGAGAAGACGCGGCGCTTTTTCAACCAAGCATAAGGAACGGGGATGGAAGGGAATTTCTCGAACAGGGTACAGGATGTCATTCGTCTCAGCCGGGAGGAAGCGCTCAGGCTCGGCCACGACTATATCGGGACGGAGCATCTCCTCCTCGGTGTCATACGGGAGGGAGAAGGAATCGCGGTAAAAATCCTGCGGAACCTTGGGGTGGATCTGTACAAGCTGAAGAAGGCGATTGAGGACACTGTTCGTACGTCCGGTGGCACGCTGACGATAGGGAACATCCCGCTCACCAAGCAGGCCGAGAAGGTCCTGAAGATTACGTATTTGGAAGCCAAGCTGTACAAATCCGATGTGATCGGGACGGAGCATCTCCTCCTTTCGCTCTTGCGTGATGACGACAATATTGCGGCGCAGATCCTTCATCAGTTCAATATCCATTATGACGTTGTCCGGAGCGAGCTCGACAATATCATCAGCGGCAAGCCCTCCTCCCCTGCACACGGGCCGGCTCCTGAGAAAAAGGCCGAGAAGTCGAAGACTCCTGTGCTGGACAACTTCGGACACGACCTGACGAAGCTGGCAGCGGAAGACAAGCTTGATCCGATTGTCGGGCGGGAAAAGGAGATCGAGCGCGTCGCCCAGGTCCTGAGCCGGCGCAAGAAGAACAATCCGGTGCTTATCGGCGAGCCGGGCGTGGGCAAGACCGCCATCGCCGAAGGTCTGGCGGTGAGGATTGTCCAGAAAAAAGTCTCCCGCGTATTGCACGGGAAACGCGTCGTCACGCTTGACCTCGCCGCGCTGGTGGCCGGAACGAAATACCGCGGCCAGTTCGAGGAGCGGATGAAGGCCGTCATGAATGAGCTGGAGAAGGCGAAGGACGTTATTCTGTTCATCGACGAGTTGCATACAATCGTCGGGGCGGGGGGCGCGTCCGGTTCGCTTGACGCCTCGAACATGTTTAAGCCGGCCCTCTCCCGCGGCGAGCTCCAGTGCATCGGTGCGACGACCCTCGACGAGTACCGTCAGTACATCGAAAAAGACGGTGCCCTGGATCGTCGCTTCCAGAAGATCATGGTCGACCCGACCACGGTCGAAGAGACCATCCAAATCCTGAAGAATATCAAGCACAAGTATGAAGAGCACCACGGTGTCCGGTACACGGACAAGGCAATCGACACCACCGTCCGCATGAGCGACCGCTATATCAGCGACCGTTACCTGCCGGACAAGGCAATCGATGTCCTGGATGAGGCCGGCTCGCGAGTCCACCTCGCGAACATCCATGTGCCCAAAGAGATCGTTGACCTCGAGGGTGAGGTCGAGAAGATCAAGCAGTCGAAGAACCAGGTCGTCAAGAACCAGAATTTTGAAGAGGCCGCGCGGCTGCGAGACCTTGAGAAGAAGCTGTTGAGCGACCTCGAAATCGCCAAGCGGGAGTGGGAGCTGAAGGCCCAGGACACGGTGCACGAAGTGAGCGAGGACCAGATCGCTGATGTTGTCGCGATGATGACCGGCATCCCGGTGAACAAGATTGCACAGTCCGAGTCCCAGAAACTCCTCAAGATCGAGCAGTCGCTGAAAGATCAGGTCGTGGGACAGGATGAGGCCATCGCGAAGCTCTCACGGGCAATCCGCAGGACGAGGGCTGGGCTGAAGGACCCGAGGCGCCCCATTGGTTCCTTCATCTTCCTCGGCCCAACCGGCGTCGGAAAAACCGAACTCGCCAAGGCCCTCGCGCGGTACCTGTTTGACTCGGAGGATGCGCTCATCCGCATCGACATGAGCGAGTATATGGAGAAGTTCAGCGTTTCCCGATTGGTCGGAGCTCCTCCGGGCTATGTGGGGTACGAAGAGGGGGGCCAACTCACGGAAAAGGTGAGGCGGAAACCCTACTCCGTGGTCCTCCTGGATGAAATCGAGAAAGCGCACCCAGATGTGTTCAACATCCTTCTGCAGGTTCTCGACGACGGCATTCTCACGGACAGTCTCGGCCGCAGGGTGGACTTCAAGAACACTATCCTGATCATGACCTCCAACATCGGGACGCGCGATCTCAAGAGGTCAGCCGGTGGGTTCGGCTTTGGCACACCGAGTGCCAAGGGGGAATACGACTCGATGAGGTCGACAATTGAAGAAGCCCTGAAGCGGGTGTTCAATCCGGAGTTCCTGAACCGCATCGATGAGACGATTGTCTTCCATCAGCTCGAAAAGCTGCACATCATGGATATCGTGCAGATCCAGATGCGCGAAATCATGAAGCGCATCAGCTCAATGGGGATCAAGGTTGAGCTGACGAAGCAGGCGAAGGAATTCCTGGCCGAGAAGGGATACGACCCCGCATTCGGCGCCCGCCCGCTTCGGAGGGCGCTGCAACGGTACCTGGAGGACCCGATCGCCGAAGAACTCCTGAAAGGCAAGCACGGCGAAGGGAGCATCATCAGAGTCAAAGTGCATAAGAAGACCGGCGAGCTGAAGTTCAGCTACGTTGCCGCAGCGAAAGCCGACGGAAACGCCGGAACAGAGGCCCCCAAGCAGGCCGACGTGTCCTGACCACTGTTACAGTCAAAGGTCCCCAGCGTGAGCGGTGGGACCTTTGACGTTCTCCTGACGCACCGGATCCGAGCACACCGCGTGGACGTCCTCTCCAACATTGACGATCCTGCACTAACACCACCCTCGCATGTCTCTTCACCGGCATGGTGGCACTGATCCTGAGCACCTGGCTGCTCCTTCTTCCCTCCCCTCTCGTGTCTGCCGTAAGGACGAGAACCGAGCTCAACGGCATCCGCTGCAACGCCCCCTCTTCCTGAGCAAGTGCTCCCCATGAGAAAACTGACCTTCATTGTGGTGTTGTTTTGCACGACAATGTCCGCGTCGCGGGCAGGCAATCTACGCTATTCCGTCCCGGCGAATCCCTGGCCCGAACATTTCGGCAATCACCGTGCCGTCGTTCGAATTGCCCATCCGGCGTCTGCCGTGCACATTCGCCTCCCCTGGCGAAGGCACGATCCCGATCCGGAGCTTAGACATCTCCTCGTTGTGGAAGCATCGGCCGGAGATACTCTAGCCAACATCCGGCGGACACAGGTGACGAATGAAGTGTGCGATATTGTGGTCGGGCCGGTGAACCGCCGGGGTCTCTACTTTCTGTACTACCTTCCCTACACAGTGCAGTCGGGTTGGGGCTTCTTTGGGGGAAGCTATCTTCCACCGGAATCTCCTCCGGATTCCTCCTGGGTCTGAAAGATCGGAATCATGGGCTCCCGTGTTCCCACCAGCATCCCGCTTGCCGAGGTGATTGAAATCCAATCCCGCACGGAGTTCGACAGCTTCTTTCCGATGGAGATCGTCCCCTCTCGGCGAGAAAAGGAAGAGTATCTCCGGCGTCATCCCGCTGATTACTTGCTCTTTCCTGAGGACCGAGCTTTCCCTATACGGATGAGGGACGGGATCCCCTTGAAATGGATTGCTGCACCTCCACAGCGCATCTTTGGTGGCTCGGCGCTCAGAAACGAGTACGACGCTCTGCAGATCGGACTGTATGCCTCGCAAAAGGCTTTGAGCTCGGTCAAGGTTATCTTCTCAGACCTGAAAGACGGGCGGGGAAACTCCATCTCCGCTCAACGCATGACCTGCTTCAATACTCACGGCATTGACCCGGCGGGGAAGGCTTTCGAGATTGACCTAAACGTCAGCAGGGGCGCTGTCCAACCGCTTTGGATCGGTATCGATATCGGTCAAGGGCAACCACCCGGCTCTTACACGGGGAGTGTCAGCATCCAGCCCGCCAGACTTGAGCCTCAAAGCGTGCTCCTGAATATCCACGTCGCCGATACTGTGATTGCGGACCGTGGCGACAGTCAACCGTGGAGGCACTCCCGGCTGCGATGGCTCAACTCGACCGCTGGTCTGGACAGTGAAGCCGTCGCCCCATATACGCCGATACGGGTTACAGCGGAGAACAGGTATTCCATTCTCGGGCGGGAGATCGCCACCTCAAATGATGGTCTTCCGGTTTCCCTGCGGGCATGGGGCAATGAAATACTCGCCGGACCTCTTCACCTTCTCGTTGAAACGGAACAGGGAATCGAACACCTGGGAGAATTCCGGACTGAAGCACACACCGTACGGTCTGGCGGAGTTTTCCGTAGTAGCGCCGTGGCTGAGAACGAGAAGATGTCGGTGGAAATAGCCTCCGCGCTGGAAGCGGACGGGTATTCCCGTCACCGATACAGCCTCCGGGCAAAAAGGGACCTCCATCTTGTTGATGTGCGGCTGGAGTTGCCTTTCCGGAGAGAGATTGCCGCCTCAATGATCGGGATGGGACGCATGGGAAATGAAGTCCCTGATCGCCTCTACGCCGTATGGGAAGGGCCGCACGACAGTTTCTGGATCGGCAACGCCTCAGGCGGGCTCTGGTGCGAACTGCGCGGTGCATCGTATTCCGGTCCGCTGCTGAATCTCTTCTCGCCTTCACCACCGCAAAGCTGGTGGAACGACCGGAAGGGCGGCTTCCTGCTTCGCCGCGACACAACCATGGTCCTCGCCACGGTGTTCAGCGGCAGTAGGACCCTCGAGCGCGGAGCAACCGTGGACTTCGAATTCGCCTTGTTGGTCACTCCGGTGAAAAACCTCGACACCAGGAGCCAGTTCAGGGACCGCTACTATCATGACGGCGGTCGACCGGTCCCCACGGATGAAGAAATACGCACCGGTGTCCGGATCGTGAACCTTCATCATGCAAACCCCGCCAATCCATATATCAACTATCCGTTTCTTGCAGCGGAGGCGCTGAAAGCTGTGGCCGACAGTGCCCACGCACGTGGCCTACGTCTGAAAATCTATTACACCGTCCGGGAACTCACAAACCACGTAACGGAAATCTGGGCACTGCGGAGTCTCGGCCACGAGATTCTCGCGGATGGCAAAGGAGAGGGGTACCCGTGGCTGCGGGAGCACCTTGTCTCGGGATATCTTCCCCAGTGGTACCAGCACTTTGAGGATCCCGTCCTCGGTGTCGATGCATCACTCCTCACTGCCACCGGTTCGTCACGCTGGTACAATTACTATATCGAGGGACTGTCGTGGCTCATGAGGAATGCGGGGATCGATGGCCTCTATCTCGATGATGTGGCATACGACCGCGATATCCTCAAGCGCATTCGCAAGATTCTGGAGAGAGCAAAACCTGGTAGTCTTATCGACCTGCACTCGAACACCTGGTTCTCCCACGGTCCGGCAAATCAATATGCCGAGTTCTTTCCGTACGTCGACAAGCTCTGGTTCGGTGAAGGTTTTCAATACGACCGCATGCCTCCGGACAATTGGTTCGTGGAAGTTTCCGGGATTCCCTTCGGAATCATGGGTGAGATGCTCGAAGGTGGCGGGAACGCATGGCAGGGTATGGTCTACGGCATGACCGTTCGCTATCCCTGGATCACGGACGGCGTCACATGCGACCCGAGGGCGCTGTGGAAGGAGTGGGATCGTTTTGGCATCACCGATGCCGAGATGGCCGGATACTGGAATCCCCATCCGATCGTTTCGACGGGCACATCGGGCATACTGGCCACCACATTTCGGAAACCCGGCGGGGCGATGTTGAGCCTCGCCAGCTGGGCCGACACAACGGTCACTGTCCGCCTTTCAATCGATTGGACTCGGTTGGGCCTCGATAGCACAACGACTGAACTACGGGCTCCGGCGATTGCAAATTTCCAGCCACAGCGCGTATTCCGTCCTGTGGACGGCATTCCGGTCGAGCCACGAAAAGGTTGGCTGTTGCTGATCGAGCCCCGCAAGTAGCGAAAGCGCAGCCCCAACGTGGGTCAACTCCCGTCGGGGGAGTGGGTGCAGAGATCTCTACAGCGACATCATCCTCACCACATCCGCTATCAGCACAAACTCCTGGTCGCCGCTTGACCGGTTGAGGTTTGAAAAACGCAGAACCTCTTCGAGCTGCTGTGCTTCTGCCCTTTGCTTCTGAAAGACCAGGGCCGACCAACGGGCTGCGGGGTTGTCAGATTCGCGCTTCGCCCAATTCTCGAGAAGAGCCTGCCCGTTCGCGGAGTCTCCGAGATCACGCAAGGCCAGCGCACCGATCAAGTGCGGAGTCTTGTTCGTAGTCCGGTGCTGCATGGTGTATTGTGCAACCGTCGACAGAAGTCGGCGAGCACTGTCCTGGTCTCCTCTTCTCTGAAGAACGATGGCTTCGAGGTAATCCTCAAGCCTCGTGTCGGGATCATATGGTTTCCCGGTGCCAAGCCGCTCCGGCCAGAGCCGGGCGCGGGCGATCAAGGAGAGTCCCTCATCGTACGCATTGTTCTGGATCTTCTCCACGGCAGTGAGGAGACATGCCTGGCGGTACGCATCCCTTCCATATCGAGCACCTTCAGACGGCAGGATCGTGAGCGTATCCAGAATTGCCAGGCTCGCCGCATATCCCTTGTTGAAGAGCAATGTCCGGGCAAGCTGGAATTGCATGACATAGCTCTGAGGAAACCGCCGGGCCGCATTCACACACAAGGGCAAAGCCTCCGCGTACCGGCCACGTTCATTCAGGAATGTCACAAGGGCATGGGAGGTCCGCCACTCCTCGGGCGCAAGATGAAGAGCCCGTCGATAATCCGCAAGCGCCCGCTCGGGATCCTCCTTCCGGAAAGAGGCACGGGTGAGATAGAATGCGGCGAAATCCGGAACGTCCCCGCAACGGTCGAAGCATCCCGTCGCCTGCTCCCGCCGCCCCAGACTCCAAGAGAGCAACGCCAAGTAGTACGTGATTTTCCAGTGGGGATGTTGCTGTTCCGCCCATTGGAGTATCTCCAGACACTCCCGGCGATGAGGAAACACCAGCTTGGGACTTGCCGCTAGCGCGCGGGCGAGCAGATCACGGCTCTGCTGCCTGCGTCCGAGCCTGGCGGCCAGATAGGCTTGCCACAGATCCACGATGGGATGTCGGGGCGCAAGCTGGAGCGCTACTTCTGCATCAACCATGAGTCCCAGCCGGGCGTAGGTTGCGGCAAGTTCAAGGTAGGTTTCGTGCGGCATTTCGTTGCGGATGTTTTCTGTGAATGCATCGCGCGTCGCCGATGATGGTGCGAGTCGGTACCGTTCAAATCGGGCAAAGTGGCTGAGGGGATCCGTGGCCAGCATTGCGTCCAGCATCTGCATGGCCCGCGTCGTGTCCCCCGTCAGCCGGTACAGAACCGCAAGAATCCGCTCTGCTCGTACGTTGAAGCTGTCGTCCCGGATGGTCCGGCATGCAAACTCAATTGCCTCGCTCCATGCGCTGTCGACGAAGGCCATCTGCGCCAGCTGGAGGTTCGCCGCCGGTCGGTACGTTCGCGATCGCGCAGCGATGCCGAATCCGTCGCTCGCGTCAAAGCTTCTGTTCAGCTGGCGCTGCGCGAGACCGTAGAGAAAGTTTGCCTCCGGGTCGTAGGCGTCGATCGCAAGCCCGCGCGCTGCGTACGATACCGCGGAGTCGTACTCCATCCGCCGATAAAACAGTTCCGCCACACCGGAAAGGCTGGGGAGGAAGGTCGGATCTTTCGCGAGGGAGGTACGGTAAGCGGTGAGGGCACCGTCATAGTCGCGTTGCCTCGTCCGTTCCCGCCCTTCGACCGCACCGCCATAGGCGGATTCCCAATCAAAGGGTACACGTTCCGCGATCGGACGCTGGAGAACCTGGTCGCTGTCATCCGTGCTCTTATACCGAATCAGACTTCCGATGCGGACTTCGAAGCCACCGTTATGACTGGCGAGGGAATCCTGAAGAGGCTGTAATGGTCGAAGGGAGATGAATCGGGAATACGCCGTCTTGCCGTCTACGGTAACCGAAACCCGGTCGTGGAAGTCCCCGGTGGGACAGAACCCGAAATGGATCTTTCCGTGCGTCACCCGGACCTCTAGTACACCATCAGGGGTGGCCCGTGTGACACCACCCATCCCCTTGAACGGGAACCATGCCTCGCTGAATCGTTCAGAAGCATCCGGCAGGAATTGCATGTGCTTGAACGGGGTCCTGCTGCTCTGCATCATCGCCTGATTGAAGTGGAGGCCCGATTGGATTTCAACATATTGGGTGTTCCCGAGATCGGCGTCTGTCAGCATGTCCTTCCAGATTTCTCCTTCGCGGGAGAGGCCCCAGATCCAGAGCTTCTTCCCCGGCTTGTCGGCATGCCGCGACCAATGAATCACCCCGAAATCTCCCCACCGGGCGCCGAAGAAATCCGTATGGACACCGAGCACGTGGTACGACTTGTAGGACCCAAACGCATTGTTCCGGTAGAACGAGAGGTCCCGTCCTTCATCGTCGACCGGCCATGCCCCCGGTTCGCCGCCATGGCCAATGAAGGCATTCCCTGGGTAGAGCACCTGAAGGGTTGAGTCCGCGTCCGCTGCCGCGTTCGTCCAGTGATAGAGCGATGTGCTGAGTTCAGTGGGATTGAACCAGAACGAGCGGGTTTCGAACATCGCCTTGTCAGCAGGAAGCCGGACTTCCACACGCCATTCGGTTCGTGACGGAAGGTCCAATGCGCCCACGACGCAGCTGACGCTCCCGTCAGAGCTCGTTCGAGCCACATAATCCACGGGCGTCGCCGTTGTCGGAGCATGTCCGATGTCACCAAAATTAAACTCGATGCCACCCGAGGTCCAGGGCCCGCGCATGGCAATCTCTCGGAATTTCATAACGTGGTTGTAGTAGATGAATGCCCTGCCTGTGGCTTTCTCGAACGCGCCCAGAATCTTCCCTCCAATCTCAGGCGCAACGAGCACGCGGATGTACGGGTTTTCCAGTGTGACGATCTTCCAGGGCCGGTCCACCGGGAGCATGCTGTATCCCTGGAACCGGAAGTAGGGATAGATGTTTCCCATCCTCGCGACCGGATCGGGATCGGAAAACGGGTAGGTCCGAAAAACCCGGACATCCTCAGTGACCGTGGCCTCTTGAGGCCACGCCAGCGATGACAAGGAGAAGCAGAGGAATGCTGCAACAAGCAATTGACGCGCATTCCTTTGGGTCAGAGGGGCATGATTCATCCGGGACCTGTCAATATGTGGCAACCGAAACGAAGATACGGCATATGAACGAAAACCTCAATTCAACCATCCTGCTTCCCCGACCTTCGCCCACATGGACCGGAAAGAGCCGCGCGCTGTTCGGCATGCTGCGGTTCTTGACATTCGGGCACAATAGCCGTACACTCATCGCAGCTCGAGGGTCCGCCGTTCTTCCCACCCGCATGTTTGATCGCTCAGGATTGGTCTTCAACAAACCGGTTTGCGTTACTCCACGGGGGTCATTCCAATGAACATCCTTGCCTTTATCAACTTCGCCTGCCTTTCGTTCTGTACGATGAATGCTGTTCCCGACGACTGGAATATCCGCGATGAGCTCTCCGGCCAGGGACAATCCCCGATGGGGACTCCAGCCTCGCAGATATCGTTGAAGCGGTTTCTCAGACGCCATGAGAATGAGGAGTTTCTGACATTCCCGGAGAATCGGGAGAATGCTATCCGATTGTTCGACGGAATTCCGGAGATGTGGACAAAGAGAAAGCCGGACGAGCTGCATCGCCTCGAAGCACAGGCACAACCGGGCGAGTACTTCGTTTTCCAGATTGGCGTGTATGCCCATAGAAAAGCCTTACACGGTCTGCGTGTGAAATGGACCACCCTGCACGGACCCTCAACCATCCATGCCGAGAACATGACCTGCTTCAATACCACGGGGACAGATTTTCGGGGATATTCCTTCCAGAAAAATGTCGATGTATCCGTGACACGAGTTCAGCCACTCTGGTTCGGGGTGCAGATCCCTCCGGATGCAAAGGGTCGATACCGATCGCAGGTGACCTTCGCCCCCACCAACGCGAGGCCTCAGAGTGTCGACATCTTTCTCACCGTGAAAGGAGAGCCTGTCGAGAATGGAGGCGTTGACAAGGGCAAGAACCTGTCACGTCTGGCGTGGCTGAATGCAACCCTGGGAACGAATGACAAGACAACCAGGGAATTCATGCCGGTCGAGCGACATGCGAATCAGCTGCGGATACTGGGACGAACGCTGGATGTGGGAGAGAACGGTCTCCCTTCACAGATCTGCACCTATTTTGAGCCATCCAATCAGTTTCTTGTTGCGCAGGCAAACCTTCTGCTGGACGGTCCATTCCGATTTGTTGTGGAAAAAGAGGACGGCTCGATTGTCGGACTGAAATCTGATTCGATTCGATTCATGGAAGAAACCCCAACGGCAGTGACGTGGAGAACGACGAGCTCTTCTCCCGAGTGCGAGCTCTCCTGCTCCGGCCGTTTGGAGTTTGACGGCTTCATTGACTACAAACTGACTCTCAAAGGTAGAAGGGCATTCAGGATCAAGGACATCCGGCTGGAAATCCCTGTGCGCAAGGAGAAGGCACGGTACATGATGGGACTGAATAGTGAGGGAGGGCTCAGACCCTCTCCCTGGCAGTGGCAATGGGATACGACGAAGAACCAGGACATGCTCTGGATGGGGGATGTCAACGGCGGAATGCGAATCACATGGAAGGCCGAGAACTACGTCCGTCCGTTGATCAACATCTACTACGCGTATGGTCCTCTGCATCTTCCTCCTTCATGGGGAAACGGCGGGAAGGGAGGCGTACACGTCGAGGAAACCGGTGGTGTTGTATTGATCAGTGCTTTTTCCGGCAACCGAGCTATGACCCAAGGCCAGTCGTTGCACTACGATTGCGAGATCCTGATTACTCCAGTCAAGATGATCAACGCGAACGTCAGATGGGGTGATCGCTACTTCCATGGCGGAGGAACCACCGCTGCGAGGAAAATTGTCATGGCTGACAGCGTCGGCGCGAACATCATCAACATCCATCACGCCGAAGACATCTACCCATTCATTAATTACCCCTACCTCGACGAAAACGTGCCCGCGCTGCGCCAGATCGTAGACAATGCCCACCGTCACGACAAACGGCTGAAAGTCTATTACACCACGCGCGAACTCACAAAAAACCTCCCCGAATTCTGGGCTCTCTTCAGCCTGAATGGCGAAATCATCTACCCGGGGCCGGGCGAGGCCTGCTCCACGATCATCAACCCCAAAGGGCCCGACGAGTGGTTGAAAACAAACCTGAAGGAGCGATACATACCCGCCTGGTTGAACGTCGTCAAAGAGGGACCGTTCGCGGGGGAACTGGATCTGTCTGTGATTACGACGCCGGACAGTCGGCTGAACAACTTCTATTTGGGGGGGCTGGACTGGATGTTGGACAACCTGGGGATCGACGGCGTGTACATCGACGATTCAGCACTGGACCGCTTAACCCTGCGCAGGGCACGCAAGCTCATTGATCACTACCGTCCTCAAGGGAGGATCGACTTCCACAGCTGGAACCATTTCAACGATTTGGCTGGCTATGCCAATTGTCTCAACCTCTACATGGACCTGTTGCCGTATGTTGACCTTGTATGGATCGGCGAAGGAAGGGATTATGATCGCATGCCCGATCACTGGCTGGTCGAGGTATCGGGCATCCCCTACGGCGTGACCGGACAGATGCTCAATGGGGGCGGGAATCCATGGAGAGGGATGGTCTACGGAATAACCAACAGACCGGGGTGGGCGGGCGATCCCTCAGAGATCTGGAAGTTCTGGGATGCACATCACATTGCCTCTAAGCCCATGGTCGGATACTGGGACACGCTTTCTCCGGTCAGCAGCAGCAACGATCTGGTCAAACCGACTCTCTACAAGGGAACCGACCAGAGCATCATAGCAGTCGCATGCTGGGGAAAAGCCGACCAGACCTGCACGCTGGCCATCGATTGGAAAAACCTGGGATACGATTCCTCGGCGTGCAGCATCACCATTCCTGCAATTCGGGATTTTCAGGATGAGCGGACGCTCAGGTCGCTCGTGGATCTCAGAGTCCCGGCTGGAAAGGGGTACCTTATCGTACTTGAGAAGACGAAGTAAGGCCTCACTTCATCCCGAGGTGGGGGATGCGCTGAGCATCTCAAATCCAAGAGCTGGTGTGGCGGCATTCGGTGAGCAACCGCTCAAGGGCAGCGTGAGCACGGGCCTACGCCGGAAATGCCTGTCAACGCGGACATTCTTCTTCCCGCGAGACTGTTGACTCTTGCTGGGCGCAAGGCGTCGGCTCACCGGATGATCCGGGCGCCGACGGCGCCGAGCCCCTTCCCCTCCGGACCCTCGAACGTCAGCAGTGTCTTCCCCAACCGGGCCGCTTTGCCGACGAGGTCAGCCGTCTTTCCACCGGGTGAGGCATATGGAACGAGGATGCGATCCGAAAGCGCGGCGACGAACCGGTTTCGGTTCTGCGCCAGGGCCTTTGTTGGGCGGCGCTGTCTGGATTCGACGACCGAGAGGATGAGGAGGCGTCCTTCAGCCAGCGATTCTCTCCACGGCGCCGGAATCCTGACTCTCCTGATGCTTCGTGCGAGGCAGATAATCAGCGGGACCTCACGGAGCAGGAATATCTCGAGGCACTGTCGTTCCATCGGAGAATGGAATCCGCCGACCATAACGGGTCCTTCCTGTGGGGCGTGTTTCGCGAATTCATAAGTCTGCAGAATAACCCGGCCAGGGATCTTGACCGAGCAGACCAGTCCGAGTTTTTCGCGGAGAAGGAGTTCCGGGTTTCCGATAGCGCGGATGGGAGGGGAAGGTGTTTGGCCAAGGTATTCTTTCAGATTTGGGGGATACCCATGGTCGGCGGGCGTGATAACGAAGAGGGGCAGGTGTTCGCGCCTCTCTTTGCGGGGGGCACGGGTTTGGGATTTCATACAAGCCTCCTGACATGAATACAGGCGGCGCGGTGAATTTGCGACCTCACAAAAAAAAGCCCCAGGGTATGAGCCTGGGGCTTCACAGTAAATCTGGCAACGACCTACTCTCCCGCACGTTCGCACGAGCAGTACCATCGGCGCTGAAGGGCTTAACTTCCGAGTTCGGAATGGGATCGGGTGTAACACCTCCGCTATGGTCGCCAGAAGATCTTGACCAATCGGAAGAGCACCACATGACATCGGTGTTCTTCCATCGTCTTATTGATGCACCCTGAAGGTCATCGGGTACAAGAAAAATATTGGTTAAGCCGCACGACCTATTAGTACCACTTGACTGAGCCCATTGCTGGACTTACATCTGTGGCCTATCAACCTCGTCATCTTCGAGGGGTCTTTAGGGGTTTGCACCCGGGATACCTCATCTTGAAGTGGGTTTCGCACTTAGATGCTTTCAGTGCTTATCCCATCCGGACGTGGCTACCCTGCGTATGCCACTGGCGTGACAACAGGTACACCGTAGGTCCGTTCACTGCGGTCCTCTCGTACTAACAGCGACGCTTCTCAAGTATCCTCCGCCCGCATAGGATAGGGACCGAACTGTCTCACGACGTTCTGAACCCAGCTCACGTACCACTTTAATTGGCGAACAG
>Ga0209253_10000917_pt1 | contig 25680 bp, 27 predicted proteins | sample FrelakmetBRP12BR_FD_187145 | JGI IMG/M metagenome (GOLD analysis project Ga0209253, IMG submission 187145) | Freshwater lake sediment microbial communities from the University of Notre Dame, USA, for methane emissions studies - BRP12 BR (SPAdes)... | ecosystem: Environmental > Aquatic >...
ATGGCATTGACATCCGGAGCGTTGCTGCTGTGGCCGTCGCTGGCGCATCAGGGCGGCGGGGCGGTCGGCGCGGCCGAGGCCGTGCGACTGATCAACCGCGAGAAGGCCGTGCTGATCGACGTGAGCGAGCCCGACGAATTCGCGCTCGGTCATGCCGCAGGTGCGCGCAACGTGCCTCTGGGTTCGCTGCAGGGCTCCAAGGCGCTGCCGACGAACAAGGCACTGCCGTTGGTGCTGATGTGCCCGACCGGCGCGCGCGCAGCGCGTGCGGCAGGCGAGTTGCGCAAGCTCGGCCACGAGCGGGCGATCGCCCTGGCCGGCGGCAACAAGACCTGGCGCGAAGCTAACCTGCCACTGGAGAAGTCGGCTCCCGCGTGACCGGATGCATACCCTGGCGATCGCCGGGCCTTTGAGCCTTGGTCAAAATCCCCCCCTGGACATTGAAGGCCCGAGCGGCCGGGTTGAATGAACGCAGTTCGGATGTACACCAGCCGCGTCTGTCCTTTCTGCCAGCGCGCCAAGGCGCTGCTGCAACGACGCGGCGTCGAGCAGATCGAGGAAATCCGGGTCGACCTGAATCCGGAACAGCGCGACCGCATGATCGAGATCACCGGCCGCCGCACGGTGCCGCAGATCTTCGTCGGTGACACGCATGTGGGCGGCTGCGACGACCTGATCGCACTCGATCAACGCGGCGGCCTGCTGCCGCTGCTCGGCGGCAAGGTCGACTGACGGCGAAGCCGCGCCTGGGCTCGGCGATAATCGGGGCCCAGCACCCGGACCCCAACGGCCCGCAATGCCTGCGGGCCATTTCATTTCTTGGTATCCATCATGGCCGAACAAGACCAGAACCCCGTGTTCCAGATCCAGCGCATGTACCTGAAGGATCTGTCGCTCGAGCAGCCCAACTCGCCAAAGATCCTGCTCGAGCAGCAGCAGCCGCAAGTCGACATCAACCTTGCGCTGTCGGCCGAGGGAGTCAGCGACGGCATCTACGAAGTGTGCGTGACGGCCACGGTGACCACCAAGATCGGCGAAAACACCTTGTTCCTGGTAGAAGCCAAGCAGGCGGGCATCTTTGAGATCCGCAACCTGCCGGCCGATCAGCTGCAAGGCGTGGTCAGCGTCGTGTGCCCACAGATCGTCTACCCCTACCTGCGCGCGATCGTGTCGGACCTGTGCACGCGTGCCGGCTTCCCGCCGATCCTGCTCACCGAAGTGAACTTCCAGGCCATGTTCGAAGCCCAGCAGGCACAGGCGCAGCCGCAGGCGGCCCAGGGCGGCAACGGCAGCGGGATCATCGTCTCGGCCGGCTGAGACGCATCGTCGCGGCGATGCGCATCACCGTGCTCGGAGCAGGCGCCTGGGGCACGGCACTGGCGGTTGCCGCCAGCGCGCGCCACGAGGTAATGCTGTGGGGGCGCGATTCAGCGCAGGTGGAGGCGATGTGCGGGCAACGCTGCAATCAGCGCTATCTGCCCGGCGTGCCGCTTCCCGCGCCGGTGGGCTTGAGCGCAGACTACCAGCAGGCCATCGCGCACGCCGCCGGCGGCCTCGTGGTGATCGCCACGCCGATGTCGGCCCTGCGCGAGCGCCTGTCGGCGCTGCCAGAAACCGAGCCCGCATTGTGGCTTTGCAAGGGATTCGAGCAGGCCACCGGGGCACTGGGCCACGAGATCGCACGCGACGTCAGACCGCTTGTGGCGTGCGGCGTGTTGTCGGGCCCGAGCTTCGCGCAGGAGGTAGCCGCCGGCCAGCCGACGGCGCTGGTGGCCGCCAGCGCGGACGCCGGTTTGGCCGCGCGCGCCGTGCAGGCCTTCCACAGCGAATCGCTGCGCGTGTATTCGTCGAATGATCCGATCGGCGTCGAGGTGGGCGGCGCGGTGAAGAATGTGCTCGCGATCGCGACCGGCATTGCCGACGGGCTGTCGTTGGGCCTCAACGCGCGCGCGGCGTTGATCACCCGCGGACTGGCCGAGATGACGCGATTCGGAATCGCGTTGGGCGCCCGTGCCGAAACCTTCATGGGGCTGTCCGGGCTGGGCGATCTGGTGTTGACCGCCACGGGCGACCTGTCGCGCAATCGCCAGGTCGGTCTGGCGCTTGCGCGCGGGGAGCGCCTGGTGCAGATCCTGGCGCGGCTGGGTCATGTGGCCGAAGGCGTGCTCAGCGCAGCGACTGCGCTTGCCCGCGCCGATTCACTCGGCGTCGACCTGCCGATCACGAGTGCCGTGGTGGCGGTGCTGGAGGGCCGTCTCGGGCCCGCGCGGGCGCTGCGGCAGTTGATGCAGCGCGAATCGCGTGGCGAGATCGGCTGAAACGCGCTGACTCAGTGCAGGAATCGCTGGTCGCGCGTGAACATGGCCAGGTCCACCATCGTGGAGCCACGGTGGTCTCCTGGCGTGTACTGCAGTGCATAGCCGGAGACGTTGATCTTGGTGTCGTGCAGCGCTGCCAGCAGACGCTGACGCGTCGGGTTGGGTCCGGCCATGGTCAATGCGGCGATCAACGCGCGCGTCGTGACCCAGCCTTCCAGGCTGCCGTAGGAGAACGGCTTGTCGGGCCAAGCCTTCCTGAAGCTGTCCTGGTAGTCCCGGGTGAGCTGGCTGTTGCGCACGAACGGGCTTGGCACGACCTGGGCGAACACCATGCCCGAGGCGAGCGGGCCCAGTTTCTGCGCCAGTTGCGTGGAACCGGAGTTGATCGCCATGAACGCCGTGGTCACGCCTGCGGCACGCGCCTTGCGGATCAACCGCTCGTAGTTGCCGCCGGAGCCGTGATTGAACATCAGCTGCGGCCTGGTGGTCGCTAGCTTGCCAACGATTTCGTCGAGTTGCCGGTCGTCGACCTCGGACTTGATCGCGATGGCAGCCGCCACCTGCATGCCAAACTCGGTGGCGATCTGCTGGACGTTGGCCAGGTGCGCCAGACCGACCTCGGAGTCGGAGTGCAGGAATGCGATGCGTGTCATGCCGCGTTCGCGGCCATAGTTCATCAAGGCCCGGAATTCCTCGCGGTGTTCCGCGCGCACCGGGAAGACCAGCGGCTGATACGGCCGGCGCAAACCTGGCGAGCCGGCCATCGGGCCGAAGAACGGCACGTTGAGCTCGATCGCGGCCTTCATGACCGCGGTCGATGGCGCGCCTTCGATCGATCCGAACAGCAGGAACGCGCCATGTTCGGTGACCAGCTTGCGGGCATTCGCCTCGGCCAGTGCCGCGTTATTGTTGTCGTCGAGCGTGCGCAGGACGATTCTGCGGCGATGCACGCCGCCCGCGGCGTTGACCTGGTTCAGGCAGGCCTGGATACCGTCCATCACCGCCATGCCGTAGTCGTTCTTGCCGGCCTGCAGCGTGACGTTTTGGCCGATGACGATTTCCGTCGGGCTGACGCCTGGCTCGGCGGCGCCGGTGATCGGCGCCACGGCCGATGCACACAGGCCCAACACGACCGCTCGGCGTCCTGGTTGTTTTGGCAATCTTCCGGTCGTCATCTGCGCTCCCCCGATGACTTCCGCCCTGGGTCTGGCCGCAAGCGTTCACCGAGTCGGTTCATGCTTGTGAACCTCGTCGCCACGCGGTCACCGTTGTCAGGGGCATTCTAGGGAGAGGCTGCCCCCAGCGAGCTTCAAAGACTGCCCAGGAATCCGCGCTGGCGCCAGGCTTCGTAGACGGCCACGGCGACGGCGTTGCTCAGGTTGAGGCTGCGTTGGCCTTCACGCATCGGCAGCCGCACCTGCCGGTCCGCCGGTATCGATGCGAGCAGTGCTGCAGCCAGCCCGCGGGATTCATTGCCGAACACGAGCCAATCGCCGGCTGTAAATTGAACCTGCGGCAGCAGGCGCCGGCCGTGGGTCGTGAAGGCGAACACGCGTTGCGGATCGGGCAACTCCCGATCCAGCCATTCGGCCCAGGAACGATGCCGCCTGACGTCGGCGAACTCGCGGTAGTCGAGTCCGGCCCGGCGCAGCAGCTTGTCGTCCATCGAAAACCCCAACGGTTCGACCAGGTGCAGCTCGCAACCGGTATTGGCGGCAAGGCGAATCACGTTGCCGGTGTTCGGTGGAATCTCGGGCTCGACCAACACGATGCGAAACATGGTGCGACCGCGGTGCCTTCGGGTCGGTCAATCGTCGCCGAGCGGCGTGCGCGCCACGACCCAGACGTCCACTTCACTCGCGCCGGCACGCTGCAAGGCGAGCGCCGCAGCGCTTGCCGTCGCGCCCGTGGTCAACACATCGTCGACCAGCGCGACATGGGCACCACCCAGACGCGAGCCTCCGGGGTCGTCGACCCAGAATGCGTCGCGCAGATTGTGTTCGCGCTGTGCACAGGTCATGCCGGTCTGGTGCGGAGTGTCCCGATAGCGCTGCAACAGCGTGGCCGATGTCGCCAGACCGAGCCCGGCGGCCAGCCTGCGCGTCAGCTCAAACGCCTGGTTGTAGCCGCGTTCGCGCAGTCGTTCGCGCGACAACGGGATGGGCAGCACCCAGTCGGGTCGCGGCGCCTGGCCGGCAACGAGCGCCCGACCGAGGCCACCAGCCAGGCAGCCCGCCAGTTCGACATGCTGTCGGTACTTGAACGCGGCAAGCAGATGGTTCCACGGCTCGGAATAGTCGGCGAACGTGAAGCAGCGGTTGAACGCCGGTTCCCGTGCGATGCAATCGCCGCAGCGTTCCACCGGTACCGCAGTGGGACGCGCACAACGCTGGCAGCGCGGTCGCCAGGCCGCGAACGAGCGTTCGCAGGCATCGCAGATCCCGTTGCGGCACCAACAGCGGCAAACGACGCACAGCGTGGGCGTGCCGGCCGATAGCAGCCCAGCGGTTCGGCGCGATGCTGTCAAAGGGGTCGGCACCGGCTCAATATACTGCCGGCCCATGCCCGGCCTCGATACGCTGCCCGAATCGCTTGGCGACCTCGACGCGCGAGCGTTGGCGCATGTGCTGGATCGGCTGGCCGCGCGTGAGCAGGCGCCTTGGCTGCATCGTGAAGTGGCACGCCGCATGGCCGAACGCCTGCCGATCATTCGACAGGCGCCGCGACAATGGCTGGACTGGTGGGCGCACATTGGCGGCGGTGCGCCTGCGGTGCGCGCGGCCTACCCGCAGGCGCGTCGAATCGCCGTGGAGCCGACGCCGGCATTGCAGGCGCGCAGCCAGATGCAGTTGCCCGCCTGGTGGTCGCCCCACCGTTGGACCAGCAACACCGGCGCCACGATCCTGCAGTCGCAGGTCGCCGAGTCCGCGGCCGACATGTTGTGGGCCAACATGATGCTGCACGCGTGCGTCGATATTCCCGCGATGTTGGCTCAGTGGCATCGCGCGCTGTCGGTCGATGGGTTCGTGATGTTCTCGACTCTGGGCCCGTTCAGCCTGCGCGAACTGGCCGAGTTGTACCGGCAGTGCGGGTTCGGCCCGGCACACCACCCCTTCGTCGACATGCACGACCTGGGCGATCTGATGGTTGATGCCGGGTTCGCAGACCCCGTGATGGATCAGGAACTGCTGACCCTGACCTGGTCGACACCCGAAGCGGCGCTGGAGGAATTGCGCGCGCTGGGCGGCAACACCCACCCGCACCGCCATGCCGGGCTGCGCACGCCGCGCTGGCGCGACCGGTTGCTCAGACAACTGGAGCGGCGGGTCGATGGAGACGGGCGCCTGGCCATGAGTTTCGAGATCGTTTATGGGCATGCGTTCCGTCCCGAGTCGAGGGCACGCGTCGCGGCGCTGAGCGCCATTTCGCTTTCCGAGATGCGCGCCAGCCTGTCAAGGAGGCGCTCCGCGGGGTGAGGCCGTCACACTCCGCTAGAATTCGCGGCCTTTGCTGCGCGCCATCGGCCGTGGCCCCTAGTTCCTGCAACCATGACAGCCACCTTAGCCACCCGCTCCTGGCCGGCAGCACCGTCGACTCGGCTCGCCTTCGTGCCGAGCGGGTCCATGTCGAACCCAGCGTCGGTCGGTGAAGGATTGCTGGTGGAGGTCTCCGGCGAAGGGCAGCGGGTGCAGGTCGGTGGCTATCCGCGTCGGGAATGGCGGGCCCGGCTGGCACAGGAAATTCGTGTGGCCTTGCGTCGACAAGGCTGAGGGCGAGTCGCATCCCTGCGCTCGGAAATTCAAATCACAGCAATGAAGATCACCATGATGCTCTGGCAACGATTCGTGACCGGTCTGTTTGTTATGGCCAGCGCATTGGCGGCACTGCCGGCGTGGGCCGTGAAGGACCTGCCCGGCGGGCCGGCCGTGAACCAGCTCGATCTGCATCCGCCCGCGACCAGGCTGGCTGCCGATGTGATCACGCTGCACGACGGCATGATGATCGTCTGCCTGGTGATCTTCATCGCTGTGTTCGGGGTGATGTTCTATTCGATCATCAAGCACCGCAAGTCGATCGGGCACAAGGCCGCGAACTTCCACGAGAGCGTGGCGGTCGAGATCGCGTGGACCGTGGTGCCATTCATCATCGTCATCGGCATGGGTCTGGCCGCCACCAAGGCGGTGGTGGCGCAGAAGGACACCAGCAACGCCGACCTGACCATCAAGGCCACAGGCTACCAATGGAAATGGGGCTACGACTATCTGAAGGGCGAGGGCGAAGGTATCGGTTTCCTGTCGACGCTCGACGTCGCGCATCGTGAGATGTCCGATTCCGGCAAACCGCAGGGCGACGACTACCTGCTCAAGGTCGACAACCCGCTGGTGGTGCCGGTGAACAAGAAGATCCGCATCATCACGACCGCAAGCGACGTGATCCACGCCTGGATGGTGCCGGCCTTCGCGGTCAAGCAGGACGCGATTCCCGGTTTCGTGCGCGACGCCTGGTTCCGCGCCGAAAGGACGGGTGACTTCTACGGCCAGTGCGCCGAGCTCTGCGGCAAGGAGCACGCCTACATGCCGATCCACGTGAAGGTGCTGTCGCAGGTTGACTATGCCAAGTGGGTCGACGGCAAGAAGAAGGAAATCGCCGCCAAGGCGGACGACCCGAACAAGGTCTGGATCCTGGCCGATCTGGTGGCACGGGGCGAAAAGGTGTACGCCGCCAACTGCGCGGTGTGCCACCGGCCGGACGGCAAGGGCGCCGGGCCGATCAAGCCGCTCGACGGATCTGCGATCGTGACCGACGCCGACAAGGCCAAGCAGCTCAAGACAGTGCTCAATGGGGCGGGTCAGGGCGGCGCGATGCCGTCCTGGAAGCAGCTCTCGGATACCGAGATCGCCGCGGTCGTCACCTATACGAAGAACAATTGGAGCAACAAGACCGGGCAGCTTGTGCAGCCTTCCGAAGTGGTTGCTGCGCGCAAGTAAGAGCCGTTGAACGGAAAAGGAAACTCCATGAGTGCAGTTCTCGATCGACCCGGGCATATCGGCCACGATGACCATGCCCACGGCCATCCGCACGGCTGGCGCCGCTGGCTGTTCGCGACCAACCACAAGGACATCGGCACGATGTACCTGTTGTTCAGCTTCGCGATGCTGATGGTGGGTGGCGTGCTGGCGCTGGGCATTCGGGCCGAGCTGTTCAGGCCGGGGCTGCAGTACCTGAACCCCGAGCTGTTCAACCAGTTCACCACGATGCACGGTCTGATCATGGTGTTCGGCGCCATCATGCCGGCCTTCGTCGGCTTCGCGAACTGGCTGGTGCCGCTGCAGGTGGGCGCGGCCGACATGGCGTTTGCGCGCATGAACAACCTGAGCTTCTGGCTGCTGATTCCGGCTGCCGGCCTGCTGGCCGCGTCGTTCTTCGTGCCCGGTGGTGCGCCGTCTGCCGGCTGGACGATCTACGCGCCGCTGACGCTGCAGATGGGCCCGTCGATGGACATGGCGATCTTCTCGCTGCACATCCTGGGTGCGAGCTCGATCATGGGCTCGATCAACATCATCGTCACGATCCTGAACATGCGCGCGCCGGGCATGACGTTGATGAAGATGCCGCTGTTCTGCTGGACCTGGCTGATTACGGCCTACCTGCTGATTGCCGTGATGCCGGTGCTGGCCGGCGCGATCACGATGACGCTGACCGACCGCCACTTCGGCACCAGCTTCTTCAACCCTGCCGGCGGCGGCGACCCGATCATGTACCAGCACATCTTCTGGTTCTTCGGGCACCCCGAGGTCTACATCATGATCCTGCCGGCGTTCGGCATCGTCAGCGCGATCATCCCGACCTTCTCGCGCAAGCGCCTGTTCGGCTACACCTCGATGGTCTATGCGACGGCGTCGATCGCGATCCTATCGTTCATCGTCTGGGCCCACCACATGTACACCACCGGCATGCCGGTGACCGGCCAGCTGTTCTTCATGTACGCGACGATGCTGATCGCGGTGCCCACCGGCGTGAAGGTCTTCAACTGGATCGCGACGATGTGGCGCGGCTCGATGACCTTCGAGACCCCGATGCTGTGGGCGGTGGGGTTCCTGTTCGTGTTCACGATGGGCGGCTTCACCGGCCTGATCTGCGCGATGGCGCCGATCGACCAGCAGTTGCAGGACACCTACTACGTGGTGGCGCACTTCCACTACGTGCTGGTCGCCGGTTCGCTGTATGCGATGTTCGGAGGCGTCTATTACTGGGGGCCCAAGTGGACCGGCGTGATGTACAAGGAGTTCCACGGCAAGGTCCACTTCTGGGGCTCGCTGATCTTCTTCAACCTCACCTTCTTCCCGATGCACTTCCTCGGGCTGGCCGGCATGCCGCGGCGCTATGCGGATTACCCGATGCAGTTCGCCGACTTCAACGCGATCGCCTCGGTCGGGGCGTTCGGCTTCGGCCTGATGCAGGTGTACTTCTTCGTGTTCGTCGTGCTGCCGATGATTCGCGGCCAGGGCGAGAAGGCGCCGCAGCGTCCGTGGGAGGCTGCCGAGGGGCTCGAGTGGGAGGTGCCGTCGCCGGCGCCCTGGCATACCTTCGAGACGCCACCGAAGCTGGATCCGACCGCAACCAAGGTGATCGGCTGATCGCGATGTCTGCGCCGGTCGCCGACGAGCGTGAACGCCAGCGTGCCAACCTGCGCCTGGGATGGATCCTGGCGTCCGTGGCCGTGATCTTCGCGCTCGGATTCGCGGTCAAGGTCTGGCTTTTCGCGCACTGAGCGTACCCATGCGCGAGTCCTTGCAGAATTCGGGCCTGTCGCTGCTGCGCGGCGACAACCTGCGCATGATGGGCAAGCTCGCCGTGGTCGCGGGATTGATGTTCGGTTTCGGCTATGCCCTGGTGCCCATCTACAAGGCGATCTGCGACGCGCTGGGCGTCAACGTGCTGGCGGTGGCCGAGCAGCGCAGCGGCGCGACCTCCGGCGTGCGGGAACGACCGGCCAACACCCAGGTGGACCTGTCGCGCACGGTCACGATCGAGTTCGACGCCAATGCGCGCGGGCCCTGGGAGTTCCGGCCCGCGCTGCGGTCGGTGCAGGTGCACCCGGGAGAAGTGGCGACCGTGATGTACGAGTTCCGCAATATGCAGAACCGCACCATGGCGGCCCAGGCCATCGCCAGCTTTGCGCCGATGAACTCGGCCGCGCATTTCAACAAGCTCGAATGTTTCTGCTTCAACGAGTACACGCTCGCGCCCGGCGAGAGCCGGCAATGGCCCGTGGTGTTCTACGTCGACGCGAAGCTGCCGAAGGACGTGACGACGATCACGCTGTCCTATACCTTCTTCGAGGTCGGTGGCAAGGTGCCGGCAGCGCCAACCGGCAAGCAGGCATTGCTCCCGGCGCCGGTGGGAAGCCCATCATGACCGAACAGACGGACGCAACGCCGACGTCGGTGACGCAGCGCAAGGGCTCGGTGTTGCGGACGGCCCAGGCCGTGGCGTGGTCGTTCCTCGGCATCCGCCGGCGCTCCGACTATGCCAAGGATGTGGCCCAGCTCAACCCGGTTCATGTGGTCATCGCCGGGATAGCCGGCGCGGCATTGTTCATCGGCGCGCTCGTCGTGCTGGTCAAATGGGTCGTCGCCAGCGGAGTGGCCAATTGATGCGGCCCGGTCGGAATTCGAGTCAACTGCGCATCCAGTCCTAGAGGAGCAAGAATCAAATGTCTGCAGCGACGCCGCACGGGTCACAGCCCTACTACTTCGTTCCGTCGCCATCGCGGCATCCGGCGATGGCCGCGCTCGGCCTGTTCTTCGTGATCTTCGGTGCCGGCCAGTGGGTCAACGGGCATGGCTGGGGCAAGTGGTCGGTCCTGTTGGGCCTCGCCCTCTGGTTGGCCACGCTGTTCGTCTGGTTCCGCGACGCGATCGGCGAGAGCGAGGCCGGCATGTACTCCGAGCGCGTCGACGTGTCGTTCCGCTGGAGCATGAGCTGGTTCATCTTCTCCGAAGTGATGTTCTTCGCCGCGTTCTTCGGCGCCTTGTACTGGGCGCGTGCGCATGCGCTGCCGATGCTCGGCGACATCGAACACCAGATCCTGTGGCCCGACTTCAAGGCTGTTTGGCCGAGCACGTCGCCGGGTTACACCGCCTCACCGGCAGGGGTCGTCGAGCCGTTCCAGACCATGGGACCGTGGCCGATCCCGACGATCAACACGGCGATCCTGTTGACCTCGGGCGGTACGCTGACGATCGCGCACCATGCGTTGATCGCGAACCACCGCGCCAAGACCATCTTCTGGATGTGGGTCACGGTACTGCTGGGCATCACGTTCATCGCATTCCAGGCCTACGAGTACATCCATGCGTACACCGAGCTCAACCTCAAGTTGAGTTCCGGCATCTATGGCTCGACGTTCTTCATGCTCACGGGCTTCCACGGTTTCCATGTGTTCGTCGGCATGTTGATGCTGACCTTCATCACGCTGCGTCTGATGAAGGGGCACTTCACGCCGCAGCGTCACTTCGGTTTCGAAGGCGCCGCCTGGTATTGGCACTTCGTCGACGTGGTCTGGCTGGGCCTGTACTTCCTGGTCTATTGGCTCTGACGAACTGCGCTGCGCGATGACGAAAGGATGCCGGTTGCAGGGGCGCCTCTCGTTCTCTGGCGGCCACTTAGCGCGACAACGGCAGCCCGCTGGGTTTGATCCAGCCCATGTGCCAGCTGAACAGAATGAACACGAACAGCGCGATCGACAGCGCCACGCGCAGGGCCAGGGCGCGCGCCATCCGTGAGTCGGTCTGCTCGTTGCCGCGCTTGCTGCGCAGCATCGCGACACCCGCACCGGCCAATACGACGACGATAGCCGCCAGTGCGATCACGATCAGGGTTTTCATTGACGATCATTATCGACGGCGATCGTTGCCGTTGGCCTGATGCGTCTGCGCTGGGAGTCCGCGATCGTCTGGGCGGGCGCCTGCGTGGCCGTGCTCTCGACGGCGCGGCTCGGGCTATGGCAGCTCGACCGCGGGTCACAGCAATCCACGCAGATGCGCGAACAGGCGCAACGATCCGAAATGCCGCCACTTGCGGTGCCACAGCTGGCGCGTTCGGCCGCCGAAGCCTCGATGCAATGGCACCGACTGGTGACCGTCCGCGGACGGTGGCTGCACCGGCAAACCCTGTTCCTGGACAACCGCCCTCTCGACGGCCGCGCGGGTTTTCTCGTCGTCACACCGCTGCTGATCGCGCCGGGCGACGCTGTCCTGGTGCAACGCGGCTGGGCGCCGCGCGATCCGCTGGATCGCGCGCGGCTGCCACAGCTGCCGCGGCCGGACGACGACGTGACGCTGATGGCGATGGTTGCACCCCTGCCGTCCAAGCGCTTTGAATTGCAGGGCGCCGACGAAGGGCCGATACGGCAGAATCTCGACTCGGCGACGCTGGCGCGCGAGATGGGCATCGAGCTGAGGCCGTTGTCGTTGCTCGAATTGCAAGCGCCGGTGCCCGACGACGGATTAATCCGCAGGTGGCCCACGCCGTCGCAGGCGGTTTGGAAGCATCACGGCTATGCGTTTCAGTGGTTCGCACTCAGCGCATTGATCGCCGGACTGACGGTCTGGTTTCGCATCGTTCGACCTCTACGTGCAAGAAGAAGCTGAACCCCTGGCAATGGCCGTGCACTCGCTGCCGGTCGCGGTACTGGACGCGCAGGCGCAACGTACCTGGTCCGGCCGCGCCAAGATGGCATTGATCATGCTCGTCTGCGCAGCGCCGGTCGTGGCGAGTTATCTGCTGTATTTCGTGCTGCCTCCATCCGGGCAGGGGGTCGCCTACAGCGCACTGATCCTGCCCAGCGTCGGTTTACCCGACCTAGCAGCGCACGATCTCGACGGGCGCGAGGTGGCCCTCAGGTCGCTCAAGGGTCAATGGTTGCTGGTTGTCGTGGGGGCGGGCTCCTGCGACGCGGCGTGCGAACAGCGCTTGTTCATGCAGCGCCAGCTGCGCGAGATCATGGGGCGCGAACGCGATCGGATCGACAAGATCTGGCTGATCCCGGACGACACGCCGATACGCGCCGAGCTGCGGCGGGCGATCGACGCAGCGCCGTCGGTGCAGGCGCTGCGGCTGCCGCGCGATGCGCTGGCGCAGTGGCTGCGCCCTGGCGACGGTCATCTCCTCGAGGACCACCTCTACATCGTCGACCCGATGGGCGAATGGATGATGCGTCCGCCGGTGAATCCTGACCCGTCCAAGCTCAAGCGCGACCTGGATCGCCTGCTGCGTGCCTCGGCATCCTGGGATCGGCCGGGGCGGTGAGACGGCGATGAACGCGATTCCCGCTGTCGATTTTGCACCTGCGCTGCGTTTGCTGGCGCTGGCGACGCTGCTGGCTGCGCTGCCGCTGACCTGGTGGTGGTGGCGTCACCGCCACGCGGGTCCACGTGGGCGGCTGGTCGCGCTGAGCGCGCTGGCCTTGTTCCTGACCGCCGACCTGATTGTCTTCGGGTCATTCACGCGCCTGACCGACTCCGGCCTCGGTTGTCCGGACTGGCCCGGCTGCTACGGCGCAGCCAGCCCGATGGGCGCATCGGCCCACATCCAGGCCGCCGAAGTGGCCCAGCCCGAGGGCCCGGTGACCGTCACCAAGGCGTGGATAGAAATGATCCACCGTTACCTGGCGATGATGGTCGGGGCACTGATCATCGTGCTGACGATCGCGCTGTGGCGTACACCCGCAATGGTGGGGCACACGCTGCGGTGGGCGTTTGCGGCGCTGGTCTGGGTCGTGATCCAGGGGTTGTTCGGCAAGTACACCGTGACGCTCAAGCTGTATCCGGCGGTCGTGACGGCGCATCTGCTCGGCGGGCTGATCCTGCTGGGGCTGCTCGTGGCGCAATTCGAGACGTTGCGGCAGGCACGCTCGATCGCCGGGCGGCGTTGGCTCGGATGGGCCCTGGCGCTGGTGACCGCGCAGATCGCGCTGGGGGGTTGGGTGAGCACGAACTATGCCGTCCTGGCCTGCCGCGGGTTTCCGCAGTGCAATGGCCAGTGGTGGCCACCGATGGATTTCGCGCAGGGCTTCGTACTGCTGCGCGAACTGGGGCGCGGCGCCGGCAGCGCCTACCTCGATTTTCCGGCGCTCGTGGCCATCCACATGGCGCACCGATTGTTCGCGATCGTTGTGCTGCTCGCGATCTCGGCGCTCGTGGTGCGGCTATGGCGCCGCGGCCAGGTCGATGCGCGCCGCCATGCCACCGTGCTCTGCCTGCTGTTGCTGGTGCAGCTGGTCAGCGGCCTGAGCAACGTGGTGCTCGACTGGCCGATGGTCGCGGCCTTGATGCACACGGCCGGAGCGGCCGGCCTGGTGGGCGTGCTGGTTTCGATGTGGATGCGAAGTCAGGTCCAACCGGCCGCGGCTGACACGCATTCGAGCGATCCGGCGCTCGAGCGCGGCGTGGCTTGAGTGCGCTTCGTCATGACCAGTTCCACGGCATCCCTGCAGTCACGTCGCGCATCGCGCTGGGGGCAGTACTTCGCTCTCACCAAGCCGCGTGTGGTTCAGCTGATCGTGTTTTGCGCCGTCATCGGTATGTTGCTCGCCGAGCCGGGTCTGCCCGATTGGCGTTTGGCGCTGCCCGCGACCCTGGGCATCTGGTTGGTCGCCAGCGCGGCGGCGGCCTTCAACTGCCTGGTCGAGCAGCATATCGATCGAAAGATGGCACGCACGGCATGGCGCCCGACCGCGCGACGCGACCTCAGCGACGCGCAGGCATTGGGGTTCTCGCTGCTTCTTGGAGGTGCCGGCTGCGCGTTGCTCTATGGATGGGTGAACCCGTTGACCATGTGGCTCAGCTTTGGCACCTTCGTCGGCTATGCGGTGATCTATACGATCGTGCTGAAGCCATTGACACCGCAGAACATCGTGATTGGCGGCGCCTCGGGCGCGATGCCGCCGGTGCTGGGCTGGGTGGCGATGCGCAACGACGTGGGCCCCGAGGCGATGATGCTGTGCCTGATCATCTTCCTCTGGACACCGCCGCATTTCTGGGCGTTGGCGTTATATCGCGCCGAGGACTACCGGCGCGCGGGTCTGCCGATGCTGCCGGTGACCCATGGCTCGGAGTTCACGCGCCAGCACGTCTTGCTGTATACGCTGGTGTTGTTCGCGGCGAGCCTGCTGCCATTCGTGTACCGCATGAGCGGATGGATCTACCTCGTTGCCGCGGTCGTTCTCGGGGCCTGGTTCATCGTCTATGCGTGGCGCTTGTGGCGCCGATACAGCGATCATTTGGCGCGACGCACGTTTCGTTTCTCGATTCTGCACCTCGCACTGCTGTTCGCGGCCCTGTTGTTGGATCATTACCTGATGCCTTGGATCGGATGAGACTGATGCGAATTCGGCTGTCCCTGCTCTGCGCGTTTGCCGCGGTCGTGTTTCTGGCCGGGTGCAACAAACCCGACGCCGGTCCGGCGCCGGGCAAGCTGTCGTTTCGTGCCATCGACATCACGGGTGCCGAGTACGCCCGCACGCTTGAGCTGCCCGATGCCGATGGAAAGCTGCGGACGCTGGGCGACTTCAAGGGCAAGGTCGTGGTGGTCTTCTTCGGCTATACGCAATGTCCGGATGTGTGTCCGACCACGATGGCCGAGCTGGCAGAGGTACGGCGGGCGCTTGGCGGCGACGGTGCACGCCTGCAGGGCGTGTTCGTCACGGTCGATCCCGATCGCGACACGGCCGTCGTGTTGAAGGCCTATGTCGAAAACTTCGGTGCCGGATTCGTGGGGCTTCGGGGTTCGGCGGAGCAGACCAAGCAGGTTGCCCGCGAGTTCAAGGTCTTCTACGCCAAGGTTCCCGGCAGGACCGAAACCAGCTACACGATCGACCACACCGCCGGCGCCTACATCTTCGACACCCAGGGGCGCGTGCGCTTGTTCAGCCGCCACGGTGCAGGCCCCAAGGCGCTGGAGGAGGACGTGCGCGCTTTGCTGGCCGAGCGTGCCGGCTGAGGTGCAATGAGAAACGGCTCCGTTCGGAGCCGTTCGTTCGATGGCCGGCGCGGCGGCCGCCAGGCGCTTGCTCAGGCCATCGTCTCCAGTGCCTTGCGCATCTTCTTCAGCGCCGCCACCTCGATCTGGCGCACGCGCTCGGCGCTCACGCCATACTCGGCCGCCAATTCATGCAGTGTCATGCCGCCCGACGCATCGTCGTTGACGGCGAGCCAGCGCTGCTCGACGATGCGGCGGCTGCGCGCATCCAGGCTGTCCAGCGCGGCACCGATGCCATGGCTGGCCAGTCGGTCACGACGCAGGGCTTCGAGCACCTGGGTCGGTTCAGCGGCGTCGTCGGCCAGATAGGCAATCGGCGCATAGGATTCCTCGCCGTCATCGGTCTGCGGCTCGAGCGCGATGTCGCCGCCCGACATGCGAGTCTCCATCTCGACCACTTCTTCGGGCTTGACATGCAGCGCATCGGCAACCTGCTTGACCTCCGCAGGCGTGAGCGTGCTGCGATGCGTGTCGCCGTCGGCGGCGTCGCTCTTCATGCTTTGCTTCATCGACCGGAGGTTGAAGAACAGCTTGCGATGCGCCTTGGTCGTGGCGAGCTTGACAAGACGCCAGTTGCGCAGGATGTACTCGTGAATCTCGGCCTTGATCCAGTGCAGCGCGTAGCTCACCAGCCGGACGCCCTGGTTGGGATCGAAGCGCTTCACGGCCTTCATCAAACCGATATTGCCTTCCTGGATCAGGTCGCCGTGCGGCAGGCCATAGCCCAGGTATTGACGCGAGACCGAAACCACCAGACGCAAGTGAGACAGCACCAAGCGGCCCGCCGCCTGGACGTCACCCTCTTCCTGCAGAGTCCTGGCCAGCGAAACCTCTTCCTCCTGCGTGAGCAGCGGAATCCGATTGACCGCAGAAATGTAGGCGTCGAGATTGCCCAGAGACGGGACGACGGCCCACGGATCGCGGACAGCCAGTGCGGAGGAAGCGTTGGTATTCATGCAGGCGTCAGAGCCACTGATTGGTGTTTCGTTCCGCGAATATTAGCACTCCGACCAATCGAGTGCCAGACAAATGATGGCATCTGCTATCGCTGATAATCAGAGTGTGAGTGTTTGCATACTTGGTGGGCTGGAGGGGTCTACCCATATCGATCGCTTTGCGCGCCGCAGCCAGGTTCGGCTCAAACATTGAAGAGGAAGTTCATCACGTCACCGTCCTTGACCACGTAGTCCTTTCCCTCCGAGCGCATCTTGCCAGCGTCCTTGGCTCCCTGTTCACCGCCAAGGGCCACGAAGTCGGTATAGGCGATGGTCTGAGCGCGTATGAACCCGCGCTCGAAGTCGGTGTGAATCACGCCGGCTGCCTGCGGTGCGGTGTCGCCGATGTGGATGGTCCAGGCACGCACCTCCTTGACCCCGGCGGTGAAGTAGGTGTGAAGTCCCAGCAAAGTGAAAGCGGCACGGACCAGCCGATTGAGGCCGGGCTCGTCCTGCCCCATTTCGGCCAGGAACATCTGCCGGTCCTCGTCGCTCATGTCGGCGAGTTCCGCTTCGGTCTTGGCACAGATGGCCACCACGGGCGCTTGCTGCCGGGCGGCCACCTCGCTCAGACGATCGAGCAGCGGATTGTTCGAGAACCCGTCCTCGGCGACGTTGGCCACGAACATCGCAGGCTTTGCGGTGATCAGGCACAGGGGCTTGAGTACCGCCAGCTCTTCCTTGCTGAAGGCGATGCCACGCACGGGCTTGGCGTCGTCGAGCGCAGCCTGGCACTTGTTGAGCACGTCGACCAAGCGCTGCGCCTCCTTGTCGCCACCGGCCTTGGCCAGCTTGGAGTTGCGCTGCAGGCTCTTCTCGACCGTGGCCAGGTCAGCCAGACACAGCTCGGTCTGAATGACCTCGGTGTCGGATACCGGATCCACCTTGCCGGTGACATGGATGACATTGGCGTCCTCGAAGCAGCGCACCACGTTGACGATGGCGTCGGTCTCGCGGATGTGCGAAAGGAACTGGTTGCCGAGGCCTTCGCCCTTGGAGGCGCCCGCGACCAGGCCGGCGATGTCGACAAATTCGACGATCGCCGGCACGACGCGCTCGGGCTTGACGATCGAAGCGAGCCTGTCCAGGCGCGGGTCCGGCAGCTCGACGATGCCGACATTGGGGTCGATGGTGCAGAAGGGGTAGTTCTCGGCGGCGATGCCGGCTTTCGTCAGCGCATTGAACAGGGTGGACTTGCCCACGTTGGGCAGCCCCACGATGCCGCATCGCAGGCTCATGACAACTCTCGGTAGGGTGGAGCCCGCGCAGCAGAACCTGGCGAGCAGATTGGGCCGATTCTACGAGGGCCGCTCAGTCGAACTTCACCGTCACGTGCCCGCGCGCGCCGACGCGCAGACCGCATTCAAGGCCTTGTTCGACGATAGCGTTCATGCCGAACGTAATCTGTCCGTTCAGGCGCGGGTCGGCACGGTAGGCTGCCAACGTGGCGCCCACGGCGGCATCCGGTTCGCCGCGCCGCGGATCGACATCCGGGATCGAGCAACGTGAACAGGGCTTCACCACCCGCAGTGAAACCGGGCCTGCAGGCGTTTCGAATTCGATCCGGTCCAACCAGTCCTCCCCGTGCGCCTCCAGGCCCTCGAGCAGCAGGTTGGGTCTGAATCGATCGGCCTCGACCGCCGCCGCACCCTGCAGCGTCAATCGACGGTTGAGTTCGGCGATCGATGCGGTGGACAGCACCAGCAATGGAAAGCCGTCCGCAAAGGCTGTCAATGCGCGTTGCTTGCCAGTCCACTTCGGATCCGCCACGCGTTGTTCGTCGGGATCGAATCGCACCAGGCGGACGGATTGGCCCAGAAAGTCGCTGAACCACTGGGCGGCCAGGTCGCCCATGTCGAAGGCGCGCACCCGGTCGTCCCAGATCCGGACCGTCGCCGCATGCTCGACGGCGTACAGGGCGACGTGCAGCGCCAGCATGCCGGGCGCGCGCAGCACCATGTCGTCGCCACGCAGCGTCGGCTGCACCAGTGCCATGCGAGGGCGTTCACGCTGAGTGACGAATTCGCCGTGTCCGTCGACCACCATCCACTGACGGTCCCATTCGAAGCCGGTTTCGATCAGCGTGGCGCTGTCGACCGCGACGCCGGCACACGACTTCACCGGATGCAGGAACAGACCCGCGATCGAGACCTTGTGATCACTCATCAGGGCAGCGATTGTGCCGCGAACCACAGGGCTACCTACAATGCCGCAAGAGCCCGCGCGGACGACCGATTGGTGAATCGCGCCTGGCGTAGCGGCGCGCAGCGCCAAGGGTGCAGCAATGAACATGGCCGATGTCCAGATTCGGGGCCGAGGCGCCGTGGCAACCAGCCTGGCGCTGGCGCTCAGCCAACAAGGGCTGCGTGTCGCATTGAGCTCGGGCGCGTCGCCTGACGCGGCCAGGCCCGACGTTCGCACCTACGCGCTGAACGCTGCCTCGCGCAACCTGCTGCAGCGCCTGAAGGTCTGGGATGCGATGCCCGCGCAGGCCGTTACAGCGGTATACGACATGCAGGTGCACGGCGACGCGCACGGGGCGCGGCTGGGGTTTTCGGCCTGGACCCAATGCGTCGATGCGCTGGCATGGATCGTCGACGCGGCCGAATTGGACGCGGCGCTGAACACAGCGCTGCAGTTTGCCGCCCATGTGAAACGCGTCGATCACCCGATCGAAGCCGCACTGACCGTGCTCGCCGAAGGCAAGGACTCGGCCTCGCGCGCTGCACTGAAGATCGAGTTCGAGCGGCACAGCTACGGTCAGCACGCCATTGCAGCCCGCCTGACCAGCGATCGATTGCACGACGGCAGTGCGCACCAGTGGTTTCGCTCGCCCGATGTCCTGGCCTTGCTGCCGTTCGATCGGCCGCAAGCCGGGCAGTCTTTCGGCCTCGTCTGGTCGCTGCCGCAGGAGCAGGCGCGGGCCATGATGGAACTCAGCCCGCAAGCGTTCGAAGCCGCATTGAACGAAGCCTGCAGTGGCGTGGGCGGCACATTGCGGCTGGCCAGCGAGCGCGTGGCATGGCCGCTGTCGATTGCACAGGCATCCGAGGTCTGTGGGCCCGGCTGGGTGCTGGTCGGCGATGCGGCGCATGTGGTGCATCCATTGGCAGGGCAAGGCCTGAACCTCGGCTTCGGCGATGTGCTGGCGCTGTGCAACGTGCTGGATGCGCGCGAACCCTGGCGCGGTCTGGGGGACGAACGGCTGTTGCGCCGCTACGCACGCGCGCGTGCCCTGCCCACCGTAGCCATGGCGCGGCTGACCGATGGGTTGCTGCACTTCTTCGCCACCGACCAGCCGCTGCTGCGGGAACTTCGCAACCGTGGGTTGGCTCTCGTCAACCGTGCCGGCCCTGTGAAGCGCTGGTTGACCGCACAAGCGCTGGATGCCTAAAGGACGGAACATGATCCACACCACCCTGAGGATGACCCTTGCGACTCTCGCCATCGGACTGTCCTCGACAGCGTTTGCCGACGAGGCCGCGATTCGCAAGAACCTGGCCGAACGGCTACCCAACTTCCCGCCCATCGACGAAGTCACCAAGGCGCCGGTACCGGGCCTGTATGAGGTGCGGATCGGCAGCGAGGTCATCTATACCGACGAGAGCGGCAACTACGTGATCCAGGGTCACCTGATCGATACCAAGACCCGGGTCGATCTCACCGAAGCGCGCATCGCGAAACTGACCGAGATCGACTTCTCGAGCCTGCCGCTGAAGGATGCGATCCTGATTAAGCAGGGAACCGGCTCGCGCAAGCTGGTCGTGTTCGGCGATCCCAACTGCGGCTACTGCAAGCGCCTCGAACGCGACCTGCTGGCGCTGAAGGATGTGTCGATCTACACGCTCCTGTACCCGATCCTCGGTCCGGATTCGAATGCGAAGGCGCGCGACATCTGGTGCGCCAAGGAACCCGCCAAGACCTGGCGCAACTGGATGGTCGACGGAGTGACTCCGCCCAAGGTGATGGGCAAGTGCGACACGACGGCGATCGATCGCAACATGGCGCTGGGCAACAAGCATCGGGTGCAGGGCACTCCGGCCGTGGTGTTCGAGGACGGCAGTCGGGCCCCCGGCGCCATCCCGGCCGACCAGCTGGAAACCCGCATGGCCGCCGCAGCCAAGAAGAGCTGATACCCGGTCTGGGCCGGCCCATTGTCGCTGGCGCGACAATGGGTATCCATGGTCGCCTACCGCATCGAACTCGCCGACCTGCGTGCGCACCAGTTCCGCGTGACGCTGACCGTTCAGGAGCCCGCGGCCGAGCAGGCATTGAGCCTGCCGGTGTGGATTCCGGGCAGCTATCTGATCCGGGAGTTCGCACGGCACCTGTCGTGCATGCAGGCATGGCAGGGGCGGCGTCCCCTGGTGCTGGAGCAGGTCGACAAGGCGCGCTGGATCGCCCGTTGCGCGGGGCGGGCGGCATTGCGTGTGAGCTACCTGGTGTATGCGTTCGACACCTCGGTCCGCGCTGCATTCCTGGATACCCGCCGGGGATTCTTCAATGGCACCAGCCTTTGCCTGCGCGTCGAAGGCAGGCACAGCGATGAACACCGCCTGGAGTTCGCTCGCCTGCCCAAGGGCTGGCAGGTGGCCACGGCCATGACGCCCGCCGCACCGGTGCGCCCGGGCAAGCCCTCCTATCACTCGGCTGACTACGACGAATTGGTCGATCACCCTTTCGAGCTGGGTCGGTTCTGGCACGACAGCTTCAGCGCCCGTGGCGTGCGGCATGAATTCGTCGTGGCGGGCGCCTTCCCCGGCTTCGACGGTGATCGGCTGCTGGCGGATGCGCGACGGATCTGCGAGACCCAGATCGCGTTCTGGCACGGCCCGCGCAACAACTCGCGGCCACCCTTCAAGCGCTATTTGTTCGCGTTGAATGCCCGCGAAGACGGGCATGGCGGGCTCGAACATCGTGCCAGCACGGCCTTGCTGGCGGCGCGCCGAGACCTGCCGCGCGCCGACATGCAGGCTTTGAGCGATGGTTACGTGAATCTGCTGGGTCTCATCAGCCACGAGTACTTTCACGCCTGGAACGTCAAGCGGCTGAAGCCGAAGGAATTCGCCAGCCTCGACTACGCGCGCGAGAACTACACCCGCATGCTGTGGTTCTTCGAGGGCGTCACGTCGTACTACGACGATCTGATGCTGCGGCGTGCCGGCCTGATCGATGCACCGCGTTACCTCGCGCTGCTGGCCAAGAGCGTGAACGCGGTGCGGACCACGCCGGGGCGCCGCGTGCAAAGCGTGGCTGACTCGAGCTTCGACGCCTGGATCAAGTACTACCGTGCCGACGAGAACACGGGCAATGCCACGGTCAGCTACTACGCCAAGGGCGCCCTGGTGGCGCTGGTGCTGGACTTGCGGCTGCGCCAGCATCACTCTTCGCTCGACGACGTGATGCGTGAACTCTGGCGGTGTGGCAGCGCGCAGGCCATCGACGAGAACGACCTGGCGCAGGCGCTGCAGGCTCTCAGCGGGCGGTCGTTTCAACGCGACCTGACGAGTTGGGTGCACGGCACACAAGAGCTGCCTCTCGAGTCGCTGCTGCAGCCGATGGGCATAACGATCGACGAGGGCGCTGCAGGGCTGGCGCCGAGCCTGGGGCTGCGCTTGAGCGAAGGGCCGGTCACCGGCGTACAGGTCAAGGCCGTGCTGGCCGACAGTGCCGCGGCTCGGGCCGGCATCAGCGCTGGCGACGAGTTGTTGGCGGTCGATGGTTGGCGGATTCGCAAGCTGGATGATGCGTTGCAGTGGACGTCGCAGCAACAGCCCTTTGAGCTGATGCTGGTGCGCGACCAGCGCGTGCAATCGTTGACCGTGCGCCCCGACGCACGCTCGCCCTTGCGCCGGACCGTCAGGCTGAGCCTGCACGAGGGCGCTGGCCGCGAGGCACTGGCGAAGCGGCGGGCATGGCTGGGGCAATAGTGCGCGCCAGGCCGGCGCCGGTGCGGCGACCGGGCTTTGCGGTACTGGTGCTGATCGTCACCGCTGCGCACCTGTGGCTCGGCGATGACTTGATGGAAGACCGGCTCGGCTTCGGCGCCTCGAGCGATGCGATGCACCGTATCGAGGTCGCCTACGTGCGCGAACTCGCCATCGCGCCCCCACCGGAAGTCGCGCCGACGCCAAGGCCGCAGGGGCGAACATCGCGGGCGGTTGCTGCGAAGCCAGCGCGCCCGGCTTCGGCACCCGCCTCGGCACCGTTGCCGAAGCCGATTCCGACGCCGACGCCGCCGGAACCGGTCTTGGCGCAGATCGATCCGCCGCCCGTCGTGACGGCGCCTGACCCGGTGCCACCGATCGTGGCCGCTGCACCGGCGGAGGCCGTGCCGGCGGCCAGCGAGGCCGCGGCGCCGACGGTGCCCGGGCCAGCCGCGACACCTGCGCCGGCGGTTGCAGCGGCTGAAGCGCCTGCCTTCGAGTGGCCGCCGTCGACGCGCCTGACCTACACACTGGCAGGAAACTATCGTGGCGAGGTGCAGGGCCGCGCCACGGTGGAGTGGATCCGGGTCGGCCAGCGGTATCAAGTCCACCTGGAGGCGGTGGTCGGGCCACCCTTTGCCCCCCTGCTGACACGCAGGGTCAGCAGCGACGGCGAGCTGGGCGAGCGTGGCCTTTCTCCGCGGCGTTTCGAAGGTGAGCAACGCGTCGCGTTTCGAAGCCGGCGCTGGAGCATGACGTTCGAACCCGATCGCGTGATGCTGCCGGGGGGCCTGGAGGCGCCGACGATGCCCGGCGTGCAGGACGAGGCCAGCCTGTTCGTCCAACTGACCTGGATCTTCACGACCCAGCCCCAGATGCTGCAGGTGGGCAAGACGATCGAGATACCGCTTGCGTTGCCGCGGCGGGTGGAAACCTGGCAGTACGACGTGGTCGCGGCCGAGGTGCTCCAGATGTCGTTCGCCGCGCTGCCCACGATGCATGTGAAGCCGCGTCGGCCCGGTCGCGCCGACATCTCAGCCGAGATCTGGTTCGCGCCGAGTCTGCAGTACCTGCCGGTGCGCATCCTGATCCAGCAGGATGCGCAGACCTTTGTCGACCTGATGCTCGAGCGCCCGCCGCAACAGGCGCTGGGGCGTTGACAGGCCTCGAGTCGCGCCGTGCCCGGCTCCGCGGACTCTATGATTGCGCTCAGGAGGATACGAAATGGCAGGCAACCTGGTCGTCATTGAGCGCCGTGGCGACGGCCCGCGGCAAACCGGCCTCATCACACTCAATCGGCCCAAGCAACTCAATGCGCTGAACGACGCGCTGATGGACGAACTCGGCGCGGCGCTGAAGGCTTTCGACGCCGACGAGGGCGTCGGCTGCATCGTGCTGACGGGCGGCGAAAAGGCCTTTGCCGCCGGTGCCGACATCGCGGCGATCGCCAAGTACGGGTTCATGGATGTCTATCGGAACGAGTTGATCACGCGCAACTGGGAGACGATCCGCACGGTTCGCAAACCCGTGATTGCCGCCGTGGCAGGCTTTGCGCTCGGTGGAGGCTGCGAACTCGCGATGATGTGCGACTTCATCATCGCGGCCGAATCCGCCAGGTTCGGCCAGCCCGAGATCAAGATCGGCGTCATCCCAGGCGCCGGCGGCACGCAGCGGCTGCCGCGCGCGGTGGGCAAGTCCAAGGCCATGGACATGGTGCTGACCGGCCGCATGATGGATGCGGCCGAGGCCGAGCGCGCGGGCTTGGTGTCGCGCGTGGTTGCGACCGACAAACTGCTCGACGAGGCGTTGGCGGCGGCTGCGGCGATCTGCGCGATGAGCGGGCCCAGCGTGATGATGGCCAAGGAATGCGTCAACCGGGCGTTCGAAGCTGGCCTGTCGGACGGGGTGATGTTCGAGCGCCGCCTGTTCCACTCGCTGTTCGCGACCGCCGACCAGAAGGAAGGCATGGACGCCTTCCTGAACAAGCGCAAGCCGGAATTCCGCAACCAGTGATCCGATCTAGATCTCGTTGCGCAGCGCCGGGAACAGGATCACGTCGCGGATGCTGGGGCTGTCGGTCAGCAGCATCACCAGCCGGTCGATGCCGATGCCGCAGCCGCCTGCCGGCGGCATGCCGTATTCGAGCGCGCGGATGAAATCGGCGTCGTAATACATTGCCTCCTCGTCGCCGGCGTCCTTGTTGACGGCCTGCGACTGGAAGCGCGCCGCCTGGTCCTCGGCATCGTTGAGCTCGGAGAAGCCGTTGGCGATCTCCCGGCCGGTGATGTAGAGCTCGAAGCGCTCGGTACGCGTCGGGTCGGCATCCGAGGTGCGCGCCAGCGGGCTGACCTCGACCGGGTGGTCGACGATGAAGGTCGGCTCCCAGAGGTGCGGCTCGACGAGTTCCTCGAAGACGCCGAACTGCAGCTGCGCCAGGTTCCAGTGCGCGGGCGCTTCCTCGCCCAATCTCTTCAGTTCGGCACGCATCGCCGACTCATCGTCTATCAGGGCGGCGCCGAGCTGCGGCACATGGCGCGCGATGGCGTCGCGGATCGACAGGCGCGTGAACGGGGCTTCCAGGTCGACCGCGCGGCCCTGATAGTTCAGCCGCGCATCGCCGGCGGTCTGGCGTGCGGCGTGGCGGATCACCTGCTCGGTATAGGTCATCACGTCCTGGTAGTTCCAGTACGCCGCGTAGAACTCCATCATCGTGAACTCGGGGTTGTGACGCACCGAGATGCCCTCGTTGCGAAAACTGCGATTGATCTCGAACACCCGCTCGAACCCGCCCACCAGCAGCCGCTTGAGAAACAGCTCGGGCGCGATGCGCAGGAACATCTCCTGGTCGAGCGCGTTGTGGTGCGTCACGAATGGTTTGGCGTTGGCACCACCCGGGATCGGATGCAGCATCGGCGTCTCGACCTCGAGGAAACCGTGCTCGACCATGAAGTTGCGGATCGAGCTCACCGCCTTGCTGCGCGCGACGAAACGCCCGCGGGCATGTTCGTCGGTGATCAGGTCGGCGTAGCGCTGCCGGTATTTCTGCTCCTGGTCGGCCATGCCGTGGAACTTGTCGGGCAGCGGGCGCAGGTTCTTGGTCAGCAGGCGGATAGCCGTGGCCTTGATCGTCAGCTCGCCGGTCTTGGTGCGCATCAGCGTGCCCTCGCAGCCGATGATGTCGCCCAGGTCCCAGTGCTTGAAGGCGGCGTAGACCTCTGCGCCCACCGCATCGGTCGAGATGCGCAACTGGATCCGGCCACCGGTCTTGCCGAATGAGCCGTCCTGCAGCGTCGCAAAACTGGCCTTGCCCATCACGCGCTTGAGCATCATGCGGCCGGCCACCGCCACGGTGATGATGTGGGATTCAAGTTCCTCGTTCGGTGCGTCCGCGTAGCG
>Ga0209253_10000918_pt1 | contig 25667 bp, 22 predicted proteins | sample FrelakmetBRP12BR_FD_187145 | JGI IMG/M metagenome (GOLD analysis project Ga0209253, IMG submission 187145) | Freshwater lake sediment microbial communities from the University of Notre Dame, USA, for methane emissions studies - BRP12 BR (SPAdes)... | ecosystem: Environmental > Aquatic >...
GCGGTCAACGTCGTCTTGCCATGGTCCACGTGCCCGATGGTCCCGATATTCACGTGCGGCTTCCGCCGCTCATATTTCGCCTTCGCCATACCTAACTCCCTTTCTAAAAATCCCCCGAAGCACTATCCCATCGCGCCAACTGAATAATTAGCACGTGGATCAAGCAAGCTCTACTTGGAGCCCACGACGCGGATCGAACGCGTGACCTCGTCCTTACCAAGGACGTGCTCTACCAACTGAGCTACGTGGGCCATTACTTCACGCCTTTTCCCGTCGCGCCCATCGTATTCGCTCCAGGTCGAGTAAGCTCGGTTTGGAGCGGGCGATGGGATTTGAACCCACGACAGCCAGCTTGGAAGGCTGGAACTCTACCACTGAGCTACGCCCGCCCGTTTACTTCCCGCACGCTGCCAAACTCCGTCCTCAATCGAGCCACAAACCCCCGCGCCCCACAAGCCCGATATGGTGGGCAGGCAAGGATTCGAACCTTGGAAGCCGATGGCAACAGATTTACAGTCTGCCCCCTTTGGCCACTTGGGTACCTGCCCAATAACGCACTGCACGACAAATCTACACTCACAATCATCGGCTTCTTTTTCATCGCATGATGAGGAAAGAAGAGTAAGCCGGTCCACGCACATCTCCACATGTCCTTACAAATAAGGACAGAAGCGGTGAGATGCGGGCACAGCCTTGTTCAGGAAACGCTCGATTCTATTGATGAGGTATGGCGAAGTCAAGACCCAAAATCAGAATTGTCTTGTTTTTTCTCCGACAACCCCCAAATACACCGCCCTGCCGAATATCGCTGTAATCGCGATTTGCAACACCACTATCCCTGCACCAGCCCCATTTCCCCGTAAATACCCCAGAGACATTTCATGGCGTGACGGAACGCGAGCGATTGCCGTCACATTGGCCCTGCCATTCGCCCCTCTGTTCTGACCTGGCAAATACACCGATCGCGCGAGCGAGGAGACCGGAGGAGAATCCCATGACATCCTTCATCAATACTGCCGCTTCCTGTGATGACAAACGCGATGCAGCCGCCAAGTATCGCTTTTGAGCCATTACTCTCTCAGCAGGGTCTTCTGGTTCGTAATACCCGCGGAGAGTCCCTTCTTTATCGGCATTCCTGAGACGACGCAACCATTCGTCCTGGCTCTTCCCTGACCTTTGGATCGAGTGCCTCGCATCGTTCGTCAACTCCAACTGGTTCCACACGATCCACCCGACAAACACCGCCCAGGTTTCGTTGAGGGCTTCCCACGATTCACGTTCGGTCAGAAACCGCTCCTCCGTTTCGCCTTTCCTCTGCACAACCGGCGTGATCAGTACCGCTCCATAACGACAATCCTGCTGCGCTCTTGCAAACATGAGCACTGGATCCGGCAACGCCTCAGCCGACGCCGCAGCCGCCGTGGCCAGATAATCAACATAGGCATGAAATAGTTCATGGTAGAACGTTTCGATCTCGGCATGCGTGAGCCGCCCAAGCGGACGCAACGTGGCACCCGCCCCATTAAAGGATAGCGCACGATTGAGCACCATGCGATGCTCGCCGAGATGATACTCGGCGGCATAGGTGCGCAAATCGTCGAACTCAAACTGGATGAAGCCCGACGGAACCGCCTTGAGGAACTTCGTTGGAAGACCCAGCGCGTGAGCCTCACTAAGCAGCTGACGCCACATCCGATCGGCTGATGCCAGACGTTCTTCGGACATCCCCTCATTCGGCGCGAAAAGAAGTCCTCCCACGAGGAGTCCCATCACGACCACTCTACACCATACGCACACCATGAGACTAATCCGTTTTGATCTCGGAAGAGCTACCTCAGTGGACACCAACACACCTAGCGATCAGCGCGAGAATACCAGTCAGGCCGCCCACCTTCCTCCATGAGGGCCAGCTGCTCCAGCAGCGCGGGCGACACAGGGTCCAGGAAACGCGACGGATTCGAGAGCACCATGCCGCTCCCCCGATCGAACACATTGATCGGATAGGTCAGATACAGATATCGTTTAGCTCTCGTCACGGCAACATAGAACAGCCGCCGTTCCTCCTCCAGCTCCTCATCTTCACCGAACGCATAGACCGATGGAAACCGCCCATCCACAACCCACATAACGAATACACATTGCCACTCAAGCCCCTTGGCCGAATGGATAGTGGACAGCACGAGTCGCTCGTCATCGCGATCGGGAGCCTCGTTTCCGGCGGCGCTCCCATCCGGGGGCTCCAGCGCCAGATCGGACAAGAAGGCTTCGAGCTCTTGATACCGCTCCGCGATCGTCTGCAAATGGTCCAGATCCCGCGCACGCTTGGGATAGTCGTCGTACTGCTCCTTGAAAATCGGAAGGTAATACTCATAGATCTGGCTCACCAAATGTGCGGGCCGCAACGCTTCGTCTCCCGCAAGGTTTTCGAGAGTCAGCCCCAAATCCTTCAGCCCCTTCCCTGTTCGCCCTGACATCGAGGAAAGGGCGCGATAGGGATTATCAGACTTCACGAGCGCCGCCATAACATCCTGCGCTTTTTTCGGCCCGACCCCTTCGATGAGCATGAGCACGCGATGCCAGCTGACGAGATCCAGCGGGTTCGCCACCACTCGCAAATGGGCCAACAGATCCTTGACATGTGCGGTCTCGATAAACTTGACCCCGCCACGCTTGATAAATGGGAGTCCGTGGCGCGACAGCTCAATTTCCAGATCGAAGGAATGGAAACTCGACCGAAACAGCACCGCCATTTCACCGAGCGGAACCCCTTCCTCCCGCAGCTCCAAAATCTTCTGCGCGATGAAGCGCGATTGAGCATTCTCCCCTGCAGCTTCCACCAACGTCGGCAATGGCCCGTCCAGCTTCCGAGTAAAGAGCCGCTTCGTATATTTCTCGGTTGCCACGTCGATAACGGCATTCGCGAGATTCAGAATCGGCTGGGTGCTGCGGTAGTTCTCTTCGAGTTTATAGATCGTGGTGCCGGGAAAGAGCGACGGAAACTCCATGATGTTCTTGAACGTCGCACCACGAAATGCATAGATAGATTGCGAGTCGTCGCCGACGACCATGACGTTCCGATGAGTGGACGCGAGGTGCCGAATGACATCCGCCTGCAAGCGATTGGTGTCCTGATACTCATCCACCAGAATGTACCGATACAGCGATGAAATCGTCCGCCTGACCGCTTCATCTTCCATCAAAAGCCGCCGCAGCAGCACCAGCAAATCGTCATAATCCACCAGCTGGCGCTGACGCTTCGACGCCTGATAGCCCTGCTGCAACTGACCCAACGCCTCCAGATGGTCCGCGAAATGATTGAACTCTTCGACGACGATCTCGTCGAGCGGGCGCAACGTATTTTCGGACTTACTGAACATCTCCGCGATCGTACCCTTGCGAGGAAACCGCTTATCTTTTTCGTTCAAGCCCAGTTGCGCACGAACCAAGGCAATCAAGTCTTCGGCATCACCTCGATCGAGAATCGTGAAGCCAGGTTCAAGTCCGATGGATCGACCATAGCGCCGGAGCAACATATTGGCCACGGAGTGGAACGTGCCGCCACGAACCCGCTCACTGCGCACACCAATCAGCTCGCCAGCCCGCTCGAGCATCTCCTGCGACGATTTTCGCGTAAAGGTCAGAAGCAGAATATGGGACGGATCGATCCCCGAATCGATCAAATAGGCGACGCGATAGACCAGAGTCCGTGTCTTGCCGCTACCGGCGCCGGCGATGACCAACGCTGGCCCTTCGCCCGCAGTGACCGCCGCAAACTGTTGGGCATTCAATGCCGCCGCGTAGTTAAGGGAGAGAGCGGGAGCCGTCCCTTGGTCCGGCGACCGTTTCAATACATAGGGGGTGATGTCTCGGTTCATGCAGACAGCTCGTGAAGTGGTCGCGCTGTATAGCATACTGAGGTGGGCCTTTCAAACGAACCCATATCCCTCGCCAACAGCCGGCCAGTGGACAAACGTACCTGAAGCCACCCCTTGGAGACAGGGAGACAACCTGTATATAATGGCTCCTCTTTTTTTGTGAGGTCATTGTGGGAATGTCGAAAAATCCTTATAGCGAACAACTCCGCGGAATCGCCGAATTAATACTAGCCGTCGCGGGCGAATCCGTGACCGTCATGAAACGGAACGCCCCTGAACGGGCCTTGAAGTTGAAACGACACGATGAGTGGGGCATCTACCTTGAGTTTCTCAAGGTCATGTTTAACCTCACCGACCGGCTCTCCATACTGTACTTGCCGATTAAAGAACAGCCTCAGTTCATGGACAACCTCGAAGACGCTGTCACGCTGCAATTGAAAAATGTGCTGGAACCAGCATTCGGCTCTGGCGCCGACCAAACGGAAATCATGCTCACCGTCGGTGCAGCGGTGGCGGAAAGTCGGCAGGCCTATGAACGGTACCGGTTCTTGGTCACCGAGAACACTCCCGTGAAAGACGAGATGTTGAAAGACTTTGGCGGACGAGTCGCCGACGCAATGGGCATCGCAGGGAACGCACAGGTATCCTCCGCCGCCACGCTCTGCGCGAGCGCCGTGATTCCAGCCATCAAAGCGGTCTTAGCCGGAGACGCACCACCAGCGACCGCAGTCAGTATCACCACCCCAGCGACCGAGACCGCATCCGCCTCGCCACCGCTTAGCGCGCCACCTGAGCCCCAGGGGCCAACGGGAACCGAAATCAAGTTAGTGAGCGTGATGTCGACTGTCTCGGGGGAAGAAGTCGAAACTCGTTGGGGGCTACACCCGCGATTCCGGCAGGATCTTCCCCCGGAGGACATGCAACAAGTCACCAGGCTGATGAATCGAGTGGCAAAAATCCTTGGCGAACGCTACGCCTCCGTGGCATTCTCCGACGAATGGACATCCTGGCACAAAGCCGGTCACGCCTAACCGTTCTCGTCAGTTAAACTTGGCCGTTCCCGCACGACAACGCCGACTCCCCACCAGAAATTTGGAGGTGCAGTGGATACTTCGCAAACAGCAGCTGGTTTACCAAATGACATTCCATCCGGCCTCTCACGCCTCATGGAATTGGCACATAACCTGTGGTGGAGTTGGACTCCGGAGGCCCGTCGGCTGTTTGAACACATCGATCCGACCCTCTGGGTGCTGACCCACCACAACCCCGTCGAACTACTGGCCAAAGTCAGGCCAGACCGACTCATGCACCTCACCCAAGATCCCTCGTATATGCGGCTGTACTCTGCCGCCCTCAAGATATTTGACGAGTACCTTCAGAACAAACACAGTTGGTTTAAAACACAGCACAGCGATTTGAAAGCCCCTACCATCGCCTACTTCTCTGCGGAATTTGGTCTGCATAGGTCCATCCCCATCTACAGTGGCGGGCTGGGCATTCTTGCTGGAGACCACTGTAAGGAAGCCAGCGATCTGGGAGTGCCCCTGGTGGGAGTCGGATTCATGTATCCACAAGGATATTTTCGGCAGCGGATCACGCCGGAGGGATGGCAGGAAGCGGCCTATGCTCCGTTCAAACAAGCAGAATCGCCGATTCATCCCGCCCTCACTCCATCAGGAGAGGCCTGCAGAATTACGGTCGAGATCGGTAGCCGAGTCGTGGCTGCAGCAGTCTGGAAAGTGCTCGTAGGGCGGGTGCCCCTCTACCTCATCGATACAGACGTCCCCGAGAACAGTCCTGAGAATCGGGCTCTTTCAGCTCGACTGTATGGCGGCGATCAAGAGATGCGCCTCTGTCAAGAATATCTGTTAGGTATCGGCGGGGTCCGTATGCTTCGTGCATTGGGCATCGCACCGACGGTCTGGCATGCCAATGAGGGCCACTCCGCCTTCCTCACATTGGAACGCATTCGCGAATTGACCCAGAAGGGATCGACGCATGCGGACGCCTGCGAAACGGTGCGGCAGAGCACGGTGTTTACCACCCATACACCTGTGCCAGCCGGTCACGACGTGTTCCCCCATCACCTCATGGACCGGTACTTTACCGGCTATTGGGAACAGCTGGGTCTCTCGCGGGAAGACTTCCTTCGATTGGGAGATACTCCCGAATCCAAGGGGCAGGGCTTCAACATGACGGCGCTCGCCATCAGAATGGCCGCCCATGTGAACGGGGTCAGTCGTGAGCATGGGCAGGTCTCGCGAGACATGTGGCATCACATGTGGCCCGGGCTGCCGATCGAGCAGGTCCCGATCCGTAGCGTGACCAATGGCATCCATGCGCCGACGTGGATCGCGCCGGAACTCAACCAACTGTACGGCAAGCATCTCGGCCCGGAATGGAGGGAGAAATGCGACGACACGGCGATGTGGCAACGGGTCCTGGATATCCCCGACCAGGAACTCTGGGCCGTACGCCAAACCATGAAACGCAAACTCATGAGCTTCATTCGGGAACGTGCCAGGAGCGGGTGGATGCAGGGCCATCTCCAAGCCTCGCAGGTCATATCGCGAGGCACACTACTTGACCCTGAAGCCCTCACCATCGGCTTCGCCAGGCGCTTTGCCACCTACAAGCGGGCCACCTTGTTGTTCCGCGACCTCGAACGGCTGAAACAGTTACTCCATAACCAGTGGCGTCCCGTCCAACTGATCTTTGCCGGTAAGGCCCACCCGGCTGATGAACCCGGCCGCTATTTCATTCATGAAGTGCTGAGCTTTTGCGACGACCATAAGTTGGGCGGCCACGTGGCGTTCATTGAAAACTATGATATGCACATGGCGAAGTTCCTCGTCCAAGGGGTCGACATTTGGCTCAATACTCCACGTTTCCCCTTGGAAGCGAGTGGGACGAGTGGACAAAAAGCCGCGCTCAACGGCGTCATCAACCTGAGCGTCCTTGATGGATGGTGGAAAGAAGGCTACAACGGAGCCAACGGATGGGGCATTGAACCCTTAATCGGAAACCCTGACGTTCATGCCCAAGACGAGCATGACGGACAACAGCTCTACCGCATGCTGGAGCAAGAAGCCATTCCCCTCTACTATCAACGAGACCTTGACGGGATACCTCGGGGCTGGGTGCAGCTCATGAAGGAAAACCTTCGAACTAATGCTCCCCGCTTCTGCACCAAACGGATGGTCAAGGAGTACGTCGATAATCTCTATGCGCCGGCCATGGTCCGTACACCCTCGACATGGTAAACGACCGTCGATCTAGACCCATACCCCACGCGCATCGCGGTGCCGTCACCGCATGGCTACAGATACTTCTGCTATTCACTATTGGAACGAGCGCCGTGAGCCTATCCCTGGCCGAAACACGTACGCCAAACGCGCCGAGAGGATCTGCCCTTGAACGTGAGGCCACGGACGCGTTTAACCATGCCGAGTACGACCAGGTTCTGCAACTCTGGCGATCGATCCCGCCTGATGTCACCCCATCGAAATCGCTCATTCGCCTCGCCTTCCACAGCGCTCTCAAGCTTGGACAGCCGGAAGACGCCCTGACCCTCTATCACCGGTTGGTGCCAACTGATGCGCCAGACGATCGAGCCCTCTTGCGACCCTTAGCCCTCAGCTTCGTGACCAGCCATGTCCGCGACTCGCAGGAATATGTCCGGATCGCAGCCTACACAGTATTGGCCGAACTCGGCCTTGCAGAAACACAAGCCGTCCTCGAAGACGGGCTGCTCGACACCTCAGTCCTGGTGCGAGCTCGCGCCGCCGAAGCGATCGGTAAAGCCGGACTCGCAGGAAAGTCAGGCCCCTTACAACGGGCGATCAACGACGCCATGCCGGCCGTACGTATTGCCGCCATGAACGTGCTAAGCGAGGCCAAGGTCACGGCTATCATGCCTCAGCTCATCGCGGTCGCCAGGACGGACGACGGACCGGAGGCCGTATTCGCCTATGCCGCTCTGTATCGGCTCGGCAAACACGATATGCTGACAGACATTACCGGCGCAGCGACGCTTCCGGACCCCGAGGTCCGCATGGCAGCCTTGGGAGTATTGGGACAACTGAAGCGTCCATCAAGTCTGTCGGTCCTGAGCCAGGGAGTCTACGATCCAGAGCCATCGGTCCGTGCATTCGCCGCCGGGGCATTGGGAGATTTTGGACAATCCGGTGGGGTTGCACCCTTAACCCATGCGCTGGGCGATGAAAGCGCGCGCGTACGCGCCATCGCGGCCACGAGTCTTGGTCGGCTGGGGATTCGCGAGAACCGACCGCTACTACAGGCCCTCACGCGCGATGCCAACATGCAGGTGCGAGCCAGTGCCACGGAAGGACTGCTTCGACTGGGCGACACATCGGCGATCTTGCTCGCCGCAGACTTGGCGAGACACCCGGATCCCTCTATACGCGCCGCCGCGGCCCATGCATTGGCCGCGACGTCCGATAAGCAAGCCGCGGTCATCCTGCAGATGCTCTTGCAAGACCAGCAGCCACAGCCGCGTCTCATGGCCGCGAAAGCCCTGGGGAAGAGCACCGCTCCGGTGATACCGTTGCTCAAGAAAGGGTTACAGGACTCAGACGTCGCCATTCGACTGGCAGCCGCCGGAAGTCTCCTCCAACAAATCCGCCGGTCGGCGCCATCTACTAAAGCCCAGTAGCCGAAAGGATCTCGCTATGTGGAAATTTATCGCAGCCTTAGTCCTGGCCGCCACATCATTCGGTCTCGGGTTTTATTTCGGCCAACGCCCGGTCGGCACATTACAACACACGGTCTCGGACCTCCAGCGTTCCATCACAGACATGTCGCGAAATATTTACGACACGACGAGGGGGATCGATCGGGACCTCCGCAGGCGACAGGCGCTGATCGACAGCAAATCACGGGTGGTGCAGGCGAAAGCAGAGCTACTCGACAAGAACTTTGGGGAAGCCGCTAAACAGTTGGGCGAAGCGGCTGAGACGTTGGACAATGCCACAAAAGGCGTGAAACAGGATGAATCGACCCTCGCTGTGCGGGCACTGGCAGGCAGGCTTCGGGAAGTGAAACTGGATTTGTCGATGGGAAAGCCGGTATCACTCAAGAAGATTGATGAGATTCAACGGGAAGTCGACCGGCAACTGAATAAATAACCGCTACGCGTTGGCGGGCTGCTTCTTCCACTTTGCTAAGATCCGCTCCACCCGCATTCGTACCACCATGTCCGAGTCTTTCATCAACGGCTTGATCGCATCGCGGCCCCGGTCATCGCCGATCGCCTCGAGTGCCGCCGCAGCCGTCAAACGGGTAAACCAATCTTTATCAGCGAGCATATCGATGAGAGGATCGATCGCCTCAGCACTCTTGATCCGGCCCAGGGCCATGATCGCCTGCTTCTGAACCATCTCATCCTTGTCCTTAAGCGCTTTGACCAGGCGAGAAACCGACGGCTCGCCAAGCTCGACAAGAGCATTCGTGGCATCGTCCTTAAACTCGTCATTTTTCAGCTGAAGCATCAACGGATCGAGCACCCGCTCATCACGAATCTTACCCAGCGCCGTAATCACATACTTTCGGACATCCCAATCCCGAAGCAACTTGATCAACAGTTCGACGGAAGGAGAACCGATCTGGCCTAACCCCTCAATTGCGACTTCCCTGACTTGCCAGTCACCGTCACGTAATGCACTACATAGTGGCGCCACACAACGTTCATCACCCATCTCACCGAGGGTGATCGCGGCTTCACGGCGTACCACCCAGTCGGAATCCTTGAGCAGATCGATCTGGATTTCTATCTCATCCTTGACCTTCTCTTCTTCGAGGACAACCTCCTCAGTGATCTCCGCCATCGGCATAACTGGAACCGGAAGTTCTCCGGTAAAATCCGCCGCCACCTGATCGGTGAATTCGTCACTCACCGTCTCCGAGACAGTGGGACTGGTAGGTTCTTGCTTGTGCTGTGGTTGTTCCATAGGTACTACCTTAATAGTTCACTCGCCCATCACCTACCCCGACTGGGGCATTACTTTGCAGGAGCGGCTGTTTTCTTGCTAGCCGAATTTTTCTTGCGCAGCACTACCGTACGCCGTTTCCGTTGCGTCCGCCGCAGCCGCTTCCTCAAGGAACGAAGCGCTTCGTCCTCTTTGGGATTCATGTGGCCGGTTAACTTCTCCGCCACCTTCTTTTTGAGTCTGGTTTCGTCTGATTCACTCACCGTTTTTTTCGCCATCCGGATTCGGGCCTCCCTGTATACCTAATTGATCTAAATTATCTCCCAGCTCCCACCGGGAGGTGGCAGTCTAGTAGAGAGCTTCACGCCCTGTCAACCAGCAGCCAGCCAGACAGACAGGCGACATACCTAGGAGATGACGACGGTCGCCACTTCAGTATGGTCGGTATGATCAGCTGCCTGTAGCCCCGTCAATCGTCGCGCACGCCGCGAGACCCAGATATCGCCAGGAGAGAGCCGCACAGGATAGACGAGGAGAGGCACCGACCGTCCCCACGGTGATGCAGTGAATTCCATCGCCCCTGAACCAAGTTGCTCTTGTCCAAGAAGGAGCGAGATTGAGACTGTCTCCATCGCCTCTGAAGAAAGCAATGCCACAGGTCGGCGTTCTCCAACCAGCTGGACCCGGACTATGGAGAGTCCCCCTCCCAGCATCCCTATCCGCGCTGCAGCGCCTCGTGAAAGATCGAGAATCCGCCCGTTGACATAGGGGCCCCGGTCCGTGATGCGGACGTGGACATGTTTCCCATTCACTAAATTCACCACCCGGACCACGCTGCCAAGTGGGAGGGTCCGGTGGGCAGCGGTTAAGGCCTCCATATCGAACAGTTCCCCATTCGCCGCTTGCTTGCCATGAAACGGCTCGCCATACCAGGACGCCACCCCGCGATCTTCAATCCCTATATCCAAGTGAGACACCCCCATAGGAACCCACGAGCAGGCCCCCAGAAGCATCCCCAGGCTGAGACTCATTGCCCCCATCAACTGCCGGCTATTCCCACAGATGTGATCGATCATCGAAGACCTCTTATTCCAGGTTGAACCAACTGTCACACAGGACCCTGGCCTGTGTACCCTCACTGTACGGTCCAACCGGCAGTCCAACAATACCGAGAGCGTACCCCTACCCCCTACATTTGTATAAAGAAGGAAGGGAATAGCGAAGAGGGATTGCACAGAAAAGAACAGATGCTCTAGCTTTGAGGACTAGATGACTCTATCCATATAGAAGAAAATACGTGCGACAGTCAACCCACAATCAGCCCGAACAAGGATGGTGTGATGTGCCCGTACCTTAGATTCGATACAGCCCTTCGGCTCGAAACCACCTCACTCCCTCAAAAGCGACATCACATAATGTTGGGTGGGACCGTAAACCAGACATGTTATTGAACCTGGATCACCTGAGCAAATACCCCATCCCGCTGTTTTACATAGGTCAGCCACACCGTCTCACCCACTCGGATGGTCTGAAGCGCAGCCCGCTTCCCCTTTCGGGTAATTCTGGTTTGGGCTGTCACCTTGGCCCCCACGGTCATATCGTTATGCTTACTCAAGGGTGTCTTGACGACAATCGTGTGCGGAGACTGTGCGACGTTGACCGCCACGACCTGGCCATGAACCCGATAGCTGCGCCCATCGGCTGCCCCACTCTCAGGAGGAAGACAGACGAACAACACCAACGCAACAACTGCGAATAGTCCCCTCACGCGTATCCCACCCAGGTCATGATTCGATCGCCTCTGGCAAGCTAATCCGTACGAGCGCGGACAATAGCAGGAAGGAGAAAACGTGTAAAGTTGCGCGCGGCAGAAACACGATATTGACTGCCCGAATCCGACTGAGTAAGATGCCGACCTGTTGCCTGTTCGGTTGCGAATGCACAACCTGCCGGCGGTGCTCCCCAAACTCACACGATCCAAGTCAGCACGTATGATTGAAGTTCAACAGATCACGAAGCGGTATGGACACCATACCGCTATTGATCGTGTCAGTTTTTCTGTCGCAAAAGGCGAGGTATTGGCGTTCCTGGGTCCGAATGGGGCAGGGAAGACCACCACCATGCGCATTCTGACCTGCTTCATGCCGGCCACCGAGGGCACGGCACGAGTGGCAGGCTTCGATTGTGCGGACCAGCCACTCGAGGTGAAACGCCGGATCGGGTACTTACCGGAGACCCCCCCGGTCTACCTGGAATTGACGGTCACAGAGTATCTTCAGTTTGTGGGCCGCCTCCGGGGTCTCACAGGAAAAACACTCACCTCGTCCATGCAACGAGAAATCGAGCGGCTCGGACTGGGCACGGTGCAACACCGACTCATCGGAAATCTGTCGCGCGGATTCCGCCAGCGCGTCGGCTTGGCCCAAGCGTTGCTCCACGACCCTCAGGTCTTAATCCTGGACGAGCCGACAGTCGGTCTCGACCCGAAACAAATCATCGAGATCCGAGAGTTGATCAAGAATCTGGCCGGTTCCCATTCTGTGATTCTGAGCACCCACATTCTCCCTGAGGCCACCGCCGTGTGCCAACGCGTCGTCATCATCAGCGGCGGGCGCATTGTGGCCGAAGACACACCAGAACAACTCTCTGCGCGCCTGCGCCAGTCCGAAAAAATCTCGCTCACCCTCAAATCTCCCGCTGCAGACACCGACAGCCGCCTGAAGGCATTGCAGGGGGTCCAGAACGTCTTCACCACCGGCACCTCCGGCACCTTTCTCCTGGAATGCGAGCTGGGTCGGGATGCGCGGGAAGAGGTGGCGCGCCTGGCGGTCACCAGTGGATGGGGACTTCTGGAACTGAAAGCCATCTCGATGACATTGGAAGATGTCTTCCTCCAACTCACGAGAGACGAAGCAGGCCTCTCGCAGGACGCAGTGGTTGCCTCAGCTGAACCGACAGGCCAGCCAGTATGACACCCGTCCAAGCCATCATCGCCAAAGAGCTTCGTTCCTACTTCGTCTCACCCGTGGTGTATGTCGTGGGAGCGGTATTTCTTCTGATCGTGGGACTGCTCGCCTATCTCTACATTGTCTTTGCCGGAGCCCAGGCCATTCAGCTCATGCAAATGCAGGGGAGCGCCCAAATCAACTTGAACGATTTGGTCTTCCGGAATCTGTTCTCCAGCATACGATTTATCCTCCTGATTATCCTGCCGATCCTGACGATGCGGCTCTTCGCCGAAGAACGCAAACTCCGCACTTTTGAATTCTTGCTGACCTCTCCGATCGGCATTAACGAAATCGTGGTCGGCAAGTTCATGAGCGTCTTCCTCGTCTTTCTGGGTTTGCTCGGGCTAACCGGGCTCATGCCGCTTGTACTCGCCCTCTTCTGTGACTTCGATTGGTACCCCGTGCTGACCGGTTACCTTGGACTGGTCTTGCTCGGCGCCCTTTTTCTCTCTGTCGGCATGCTGGCCTCGGCCCTGACCGAAAACCAGATCGTCGCGGCCTTTGTGAGCTTTGGCCTGCTACTGGTCCTCTGGCTCCTCGCCGGCGTCGGCTCACTCCTCGGGGAAACGGCCATCGGACAAGCCATCTCGTACCTGTCATTTATGGAACATTACGACCACTTAGTACGTGGATTAGTCGACACGAAAGACCTCGTCTATTTTGTTAGCGGTCTGGCCTTGATGCTCTTTCTGTCTCACCGAGTCGTGGATTCGTCACGATGGAAATAAACCTCAAGACGATTCCACTTGGCGTAGTCGGAATGGCCCTGGCCGTAGCCGGAGCAGTCGGCTACAGTCTCGCTCCGGAGAAACTCTGGCTGGTCACCCTCATGGAGGGATCGGCGCTGCTCTGCCTCATCTTCTTTTGTGTCGTCCATTTCGGTAGGCTGAAAGCCTTCTCCGCTAGTCGCTCGACGCGCATGGGTGCCAACAGCCTGCTGATGATCGTCCTCTTCGTCGGCATCCTCGCAATCGTGAACTTTCTCGCGGCCCGCCATTCCATTCGTTGGGACCTGTCGGAAAACCAAAACTTCTCCCTCTCTCCGCAAACACATCGCGTGCTCCGGAGTCTCCCGCGTGAGGTGCTCGTCACCGTCTTCAGCAGAGAAAAAGACCCCGGCTACCAATCTTACAAAGAACGGCTCGATAGTTATCGGCAAGCCAGCCCAAAGATTACCGTGGAGTTCGTCGACCCGGAACGGCAACCGAAAATCGCTCAAACCTATGGCATTTCCAGGACCGACACCGCCGTGTTCGAAAGCGGCGGGCACACCGTTCGAATCACCGCTCCCTCGGAAGTGGAACTGACCGGAGCACTGATCCGCGTGTCTCAAGACCGCAAAAAACGCGTGCTCTTTCTCGAAGGGCACGGTGAACCGAGCCTCGACGATCGAGAGCGAACCGGGCTATCTGCCGCCAGAGAAATCCTGGTCAAACAGGGCTACGACGTCGGCACAGTCAGTCTGCTAAAAGAGATCGCCGTGCCAGATCACACCGCCATCCTCGTCGTAGCCGGACCCCGTCGCCCGGTGATCGTTGAGGAGCAAGAACGGATTCACACCTATGTAGAAAAGGGTGGCCATCTGCTGCTGCTCATCGACCCGGATACACAAGCCGACCTGAACCCCCTGCTCAAGCGGTGGGGCCTGGGAGTCGGTCCGGGAGCCCTGGTCGATTTGCAAGATCGATTGGCCCAAGGCGATCTGACGTCCCTGCTTGTCCGCACGTTCACCGAACATGAAATTACGCAGGACCTCTCCGCGGCTGTGCTCTTTCCACTCGCACGACATATCACCTTTGATGAACAGGTTGGCTCGGCATGGGACTATGTGCCGCTCGCCAGAACATCGCCGAACAGCTGGGCAGAAACCGACTTGAAGGGCCGTGTCGTCAACCTCAATGAGAAGGAAGATATCAAAGGGCCTCTGCCGATGGCCGCAGCCCTCACGCCAAAAATCGCACCGGAAGAGGGCAAGCCCCGTCCAGCCATCGTAGTCATTGGTAATTCCACGTTTGCGACCAATGCCTTTGTAAACTTTCCCGGCAACAGCGACTTTTTCCTCCACACGGCCGGGTGGTTGGCTGAAGAACGGAACATGATGGCGATCGCCCCGAAAGATTCCGCGCTTCGACCGTTTACGCCCAACCCGTTACAGGAACGAGCCCTGCTCTACCTGCAAGTCATCCTCCTGCCGGCTACCATGCTTTTCTCCGGCATCATGGTCTGGCGCAAACGCCGACGCCTATAGCACCATGCGTTACTGGCCCACTCTCGTCATGGCACTCGTACTGGCTGGGCTCGGCCTGTACCTCTATACCATCGAACTTCCGCAGAAAGAGTCGCACGATCGACAAGATATCGCCGACAAGAAAGTACTGCTCTTTGACCAGCAAGCCCTCTCTGGGCTGACCGTCAAGACCGACCGGCACGAACTCGTCTTTGCCCGGACTCCTGAGAAGGGATGGGTCATGACCGCGCCCCTCAAGACCGACGCGGATCAGCGGGAACTACAGAATCTCATCAGAGCCTTAGTCACAGGTGCCGTGACCCGTATCGTCGAAGACCGCCCGACTAACTTGACTCCCTATGGACTCGATGATCCGATCACCACCATCACCATCATGGCCGACGGCGCACAGGAGACCCTCTCCATCGGCGATAGTGGACCTCTCTCCTCCACGCTGTACGTCCTTCGTGAGTCGGATCGCAAGGTCCTGCTCACCAATCTGGCCCCCAAAGACTTCGTCAACAAAACCTTACTGACGTTTCGACGCAAAGACCTCTTGCACCTATCACAAGGCGATGTCGAACAGATCCGCCTCACCTACCCGGCCACCGAAATTGCGCTCTACCAGACACAGGAAAAGCCCAAGAGCAAATGGAAGTTGCGCTACCCGATTGAAGCAGAAGCCGACCAAACGGAGGTGCGGACCCTGTTGTTCAGACTTGAAGACCTCAAAGCGTTGGGCATCATCGACCCGGGCCCCGAACGCGACGCCCTGGCTAACATACTCACCACGCCAAAAGTCAAAGTCGCCATTCATACGGCCGATGGGGATCAAACGGTCAAGCTCTACCAACCGGACCCTGCCAGCGGCGAAGCCTTTGCGGAAACGAGCCCCACCGGCCCGCTCTACCGCATCAATCCCACCGCGATCAAAGACCTGACCAAGGAACTCTTTGCGTTCCAAGACAAGCGGCTACTCGGCATCGATTACACGGACATCGCCATGCTCTCGGTGAAGACCGCAACCGAACACTATGTCTTGATCAATCAACAAAAAGAATGGGTCTTGGAAGATCGGCCGACTGAGCCATTAGACCAACAGGCCACGGATCTCTTTGTCAGCCGTGTCGCCAATGTCCCTGCCGAAGAACGCGTGATTAAACAGGCTGGGCCATTGGCGCCCTACGGCCTTGTGGCACCGGCAGCGGAATTCATCGCCACGGGTCGTGATGGAAAGATTGCAGGGAAACTCTCAATCGGGAGCCATGCCAACGGGCTTGCCTATGCGATGGGGCAACGGATCCCTGGCATCTTCCAGGTTCGCGCCGACCTGCTCACGCAAGTCCCGACAAAGAATGACCTCTTAGCTCCTAAAACAGAGAAGGCCCCTGTCTCACGATAGTCAAAGACGGCCACTTTCTCTCCCTCAACACGACCCCTCCCTCAACTCCTCACACCGCATCGTCCAGAGCCGGGAAGTGAAAGAGCTGGTCGTGGCCACACCCCTGTATTCTCCTGCCCCCCTAGCCAGCCTAGACCTGCCCGTTCAAGCTTCCGAAAGCTAGACCGATAGAGATGTGGAGCATCCAACAGCTACAAACACGCAAGTTGGCCCAGCCACTTCAGTATCTGTCCATGCCCGGAGGTCTTCATGGAGCAACCGTCACCTGCTCCCACATCCCCAACCAAAACAATCCTGGTCGTCGACGACGACCCGTTAACACGATTGATTTGCGTCAAAACACTCCGTACTGAGGGGTTTACAGTCCTCGAGGCGGAAGGCAGTTCAGAATCCTTGAAGATTTTGGCCACCCACCAGGAACCAATCGACTTGCTGCTGATCGATCTGATGCTGACTCCACCAAGCCTTGAATTTACCACCACCAAAAATCCGTATCCCCGGGTCCATGGACACGACGTCATCCAACGAACCCTGGCCATGAAGAAGACGCTCCGGGTGATCCTGATGTCGAGCTTATCGGAACACGAGCGCACGGCCTATCAGCTCGCCACCGATCACGTCCCCTTTCTCCAAAAACCATTTCCTGTTGAGACGCTGATGCAACTGGTCCATGCGGTGTTCGCGGCGCCGCCGCTTTCTTGCGACGAATCCGCCATCGCGTCGATCGCCAAGCAAAATGTTCAATGGTACGGCTAACCCCACGTTCCACGGCATATTAATCGCGACCCTCCCAGCCGCATATGAATCTTCGCTGGGTCTTCTTAGAGGCTGGAGGCAGTGACAACACTCCCAGCTAGACTTTCCCCGATCTCTGCAGTATCGTAGCCCTCATGCCCCCGTAGCTCAGTTGGATAGAGCAACGGTTTCCTAAACCGTTTGTCGTACGTTCAATTCGTATCGGGGGCACCAAATCTCGCTTCGGTTATATCAGCCGACGAATCCTCTCAGAACCGTCGCACCACACACGATAGAGGCTTAGACTCGCACTCAGTGAAGGAATCAACATGCGCTTGCCTACGACCCTCGATTACATATACTCACCCTGAACACAGGAATCATCGTAAGGAGGCGTCCCCCTGTCAAAGCGAAGCACCGCAAACCCAAGAAGCCGTTTGGCCGCCCCCTGCGTCGTGGAATATCTCGGGCATAACGTGTCAGGGAAGGGAATGATGACGAATCTTTCCCGTGATGGGATGGAAATTCTTGGATCTCATGCAACCCCTACCGGCATGCGCCTCGCGCTCCAACTATCGGCAAGTGACTCTGCCCTACTCATTCAAATCCCCTACGCCTATGTATAGATGGACGATAAATCAAGAGTTCGGAGTCAAGTTTGGCCCGATGGAACCAGCGATGACCGCACAACTTCGAGATCTTCTATCGACCATCCAGAGTTCAACAGCCACCTAGCAGGCTGTTGACAAAGTCTCCGGATGGTATGCTCGCGGCCCTAAGAGGCTTAATGTACGGCGGTGAGTATGTTTCACCTATTTGCTTACTGCCGACTTGCTGGAAGGCCTTTCTGCGCATCATGCGACTAAGGCTACAAGTGTCTATGCCTGTTAGGTGCCCACGTTTCCACAGTGCGCAAGTAGTTTGTCAACAGCCTGCTAGTCAACCCCTCGATCGCACTCGCCACGAACCATACGCACCTCGACTGCATGCGAACCAGGCCATAACAGGTTCAAGTCTCACGATCCTGTCAACGTCATCGAAGGCCCCACAGGGGCATCACCCCGACGGCCAGTCTCTGTAACATGTCACAGGCCTATCCACCACCCATGACCGGCTTTCGAGCGACCTGTACACTTTCCCATGTTTTCTTGCCGCGTTGAGAAGGCTGGGCTAGACTTTCTCCACACTCCATGCCACGCGCCAAATCATCAGAACAGTCCCGCTCTCGGCCCAAAGCGGCCACGATTGAAGAACTCACCCGCGGCGTGGGAAAGCTCCAGGAATTCCTCTCACAAGTGGAAGACCTCGGTCGAGAAGGCTTCCCTTATATGGACGCAGCCAGAGCGAGAACAGAGTTGCAATTCCGTGAGTGTGTTCGCCGCACGTTTGGCGAGAAGTCCCCTGAATTCCACGAACATCGACACCATAAACTTCTCATGAATAGCCCTGAGGAGACGCAGCAGAGCATCGCCCTGATCAAGACCCTGATTACTACGATTGAGCAAAAGAAACGTGAACTGCAGGGAGGGCCTCCTCCCCAACAACTCCCATCCACACCGGCAACGTCACCCATTGTCACGCGCCCACAGATGACGCTCGTGCCGGCATCGATCCCTACAGTCCAGATGACCATGATGCACACAGCGCCAGTTGCGCCACCGCCACTGATCATGTCCGTCGCCATGACCACTCATCTCGATCCGTCCTCAGCTGCCACAGCACCGAGTCTACCCACTCCTCAGCCAGAGCCGTTGCCGAATCCACCGGCACCGACTCAGACGGCGACATCGTCTGCGCCGCCTCAACCGGTGATTCGCCCTGCCACAGCAGCCCTACATCAGTCTACTCACACTCTGCAGCCCGCACCGGCGGCTTTGCCACAGGCCAGTAGACCAACACCGCCACCACGACATGAACCGGAGCCTGTCGCTCCCCCAACGTTCTCGGCCACGCCCGCGCACGCGATACAAGAGCCGTCTCCCTCAATGCCGGTCGACTCTTCCAGGACCCAAGCGACGGCGCCTCAATCTCTTCAGGTTGAATCGGATCCGCTCGACACTGTCAAGACACTCTGCAGTCGATTCCACGCTGTGGCTCGGCAATTACGGCTCCGTGGGGAATATCGGGCGACGTTAAGCGTGGAAGATGAGTTCGATGCACAAGATCTGCTGCACGCAATCTTGCGGACCCAATTCGACGATATCGGCACCGATGAGTGGACGCCGAGTTATGCAGCGGGATCCCCGCGCACAAGCTTCTTGCTCAACGACGGTCGACTGGCGGTCATCGTCAAGAAAACACGCCCTGGCCTCAACGCGAAAGACCTGACTGACCAACTCCGGATTGATGCAGCGCGATATCGATCCCACGATCGCTGCGCGACGCTCCTCTGCTTTATGTACGACCCCGATGGCCGCATCGGGAACCCTCGAGGCCTTGAAGCAGATCTCACCAGTGCCAGTGATTCATTTATCATCGACGTACTCGTCGCCCCGAAGTGAGGATATGAATGAAGAAGTCGAAGCCTGCCGTCGCCACGCTCAGCACATCGTCTGGACTCGCTCCCGGATTGACAGAGACGACGGGCATCCGCTACGTTGGCAACGAACCCGCTATTCCTGCGGTACCTTGTACGATTCATGCTCCAGTCGATGGCGGGATCATTATGTCGGATCGAGCCTACGTACTCATCAATGTATTGCCGGGACAGACGAGCGATGTGGTGCGGGCTCTGTCCGGAATCAAGCAGATCAAAACCATTGACCCCTGTTGGGGCAAACCGGATATTATTGTAGTGGTGGAAGTGACCGACCAGGATGCACTGACCCAGTTGGTCCTGAAGCGAATACATGAGATCGACGGCGTCTCACAAACTGACACCCATCTCGTCTATCGATTGAAAGACAGTAAGACCAAGTGACCCGCACTCTTCGCATACTCAGCCTCGCCCTCATCGTCATCTGGGCATCAGCCTGCGCAGGGCCTCCCATCCCCCATGAACCGGACGTGATTGACGTGACGCTACCCGCGACGGCCGATCGGGTGAAAACAGCTGTGACCCAGGTCCTGACCGAGGGAGGCTACACCGTTGATCGAAAGGATGACGAGAACCTGACGACCGGCTATCGAGAAGAAATCAGCGGCCCGTGGGACTGGTTGCTCCGCGGGCCTTTCGGTACCGGACGAAGCCGTGTGGACGCGCTGGTGACACCGGCATCTGAGCAGAGCAGCAGACTTCGACTGCACGTGCTGTATGAAGGGAAAGACGGGATCTTCACCCGGTGGGAAGAGTCACCAACCGCAAAACCGCAGAGCGCCGAAAATCAATTGCGGCTGATCAAGAACGCACTCCAAATCCTGTAGCCCCTACTCTTTCTCTCCGCTGTCGGCATCGTCGCCAAGGTCCAATCCGAACCGCTCAGCCATCCGATAGAGCGTGCGCCGATCGATGCCAAGAATCTTTGCGGCTTTGACTTTATTCCCCTTGGTTTCCTTCAGCACGCGAACGAGATGACGCTTCTCGATCTCCTCAAGCGTCAAACAGGCCTCATCTCTGTGATCGATCGCCCCGACGGTTTCCTTCGGCGGCAGCTCGATCTGGCGTAACGACGCCGGCAGATCGTCCGGCGTGAGGAGTGGACCGTGACTCAACGAGACAGCCCGCTCAATGGCGTTTTCCAACTCACGCACGTTGCCAGGCCACCGATACTGCGTCAACAACGTCATCGTCTCGGGCAGCACCCCACGCACCGCATGCGCCGCCCCTGCCGCGCATTTCTGCAAGAAGTGATGCACCAACATGGGAATATCTTCCCGCCGCTCCACCAACGACGGCAACGTGATCCGTACAACATTGAGCCGATAAAATAAATCGTCCCGGAACTTCCCCTCTTTAACGAGCTGTTCGAGGTCTCGATTCGTCGCCGCGATGATACGGACGTCGACCTTCGCCGATGTCGTGCTCCCGACACGGCGGACTTCGTGATCCTGCATCACCCGCAATAACTTCACTTGCAACGCCTGGCCCATCTCGCCGATTTCGTCGAGAAACAACGTACCGCCGTTCGCGGACTCGAACAGGCCGATCTTATTCCCCACCGCGCCGGTAAACGCGCCCTTTTCGTATCCGAACATTTCCGACTCCAGCAAGGTATCGGGCAACGCCCCGCAATTCACTGGAATGAACGGCTTGTCCCGACGAGGCCCATTCGCATGAATCGCCCGTGCAATCAGTTCCTTGCCGGTCCCGCTTTCCCCTTGCAGGAGCACCGTGCTCTTGCTTTCGGTCACCCGAGCCACCAGCTTATACACCTCCAACATGGCGGTACTGCTTCCCACCAGCGGAGACCATTCATCTTTACTCTTCAGTTCTTCACGGAACCGGGCATTTTCCCGGACGAGTTGGCAGTGATCGAGACTCCGCTTGACCACCAGCTTGATATCCTCTTTCTTAAACGGCTTGGCTAGATAGTCGTAGGCCCCTTGCTTGATCGCCTCGATCGCCCCTTCAAGCGATCCGAACGAGGTCAGTACGACGACCGCCGTGTCTGGGCTCATCCGTTTGAACTCACGCAAGACGGTGAGTCCGTCGACCGCGCCCATACGAATATCCGTCAACACCAGATCCACTCGCCCCTGGCGTCCACGCGCGATGACGTCTTCTCCGCTGGCAAAGGCCTCAACGACATACCCTTCTTTCTTTAAGGCCTCAGCCAAGAGTTCACGTGCAACTGCATCGTCGTCAACTACGAGAATATTCGCTGGCGGCATCAATCCCTCATTCTCACACGCGTCGGCTCGGCTGTAATCCAGGTAAGGTCACCGTGACAGTGGTCCCGCGCCCAGGCTCGCTCTCAAGCGAGAGACTGCCTCCATGAGCCAGGACCGTTTCGCGGCTCAAGAATAGCCCTAATCCGGTGCCCTTGCCAACCGCCTTGGTCGTAAAAAATGGTTCAAAGGCTTTCTGCACATTGGCCTCTGGCATGCCGCATCCTGTATCCCGCACCGCAACCGTGATCACCAGAGGTGACATCGCGTCGGCCACCCGACGACCGAGATCCAGTTCATCCGGTGAGGCGGCACGAGTCCCGACGACAACTCTCACCGCGCCATGTGGCGGTGTAGCCGCTAAGGCATTGGCCAACAGATTGACCAACACTTGGTGTATTTTCTCTGCATCAGCCCACACGAGTGGGAGGTCCACGGGAATCTCAACCGTCAAGGCAATCCCTTTCGCATGAAAGGCCGGCTCCATGAGCACAGCCGCCGGGCTGATCACCTGCTCCACGGGCAACCACGTCGGTTCAGGCTGACGAGGTCTGGTTGAGGACAGCAAATCTTGAATGATCCGAACCACCCGTGTGAGCTGCTCATCAATGATTGTCACCCGCTTCTTCATCTCAGGCGTGACACCCGGCTCTTCAGCCAGCGCTTGCACATGCCAGGCGATTGAGTGCAGCGGCGTACCGACCTCATGTGCCACGGACGCCACAAGCTGCCCCACCGCGGCTAAACGTTCCGAGCGATTCAGCTGGTCTTTCGCATCGACCAGCTGCGTATTGGCCTTCAGGAGATTTTCCGTCTCCTGGGCCAGCGCGGCACGCGCCGCCTCCTCTCGCGCCTTGCGCTCTTCCCAGGTCATCCCGATATAGGCGACGACCAGAAGCACGCCTGCGACCACGCTGCGATTGATCACCGCCGCCTGAAACCGCCCCGGTTTGGTCGGTTGCATCAGCCCCAAATAGGTGGCCACCACACAGGCCACCACCGTCACGAGCATCAGAACGCGACTGCGTACCGTCGCAACCAATAAAATTGGCAACACAAAACCGTACGCGCCGACAATGTTCGCCGGGGCGGCCATTTCAAGCGCAACAATCGCCAGGAACACCGCTGCCGCGATCGCCAGCACAATGCGATTGTGTTTCAACATGGGAGGGAGAAATCTGTAGACCGAAGATGAATCATGGTTAGAGCTCTAGCAGACTGAGGAACATCCATTTCGGCGCAGCAGAACATTGCCGGGTGCTCAAAATGGCCGTCAGCAAGGCCGCAGGCGAGTCGAAACCGTAAGCGTACCCTCTGGGGTACGTTGAGGATTTCGATGAGTCGAGAACGAAGCTGGCGGACTTTATCAGCATCCGGCCTAGAAAGTCTTACCCTAGAGGACGGACTGAACGCAACACGGCCCCAAGCTCTCGCATCCGTTCATCCCCCAGGATCTCGTCCACCGGAACCGCATACTTACGGGTCCAGTTCGGATGACTATCGAGCGTCCCGGGAAGGTTCGTCTGCGAAAGTTCACTCAAACCGTCTTCGAGATTCGCCAACACGAGCCAGGCCGGCGTGCGAGCCAGATAGAGATGAACCGCCCGGCAGAGATCGCTCGTCATAGCGGGCACGGTAGCCAGATCCTCGGTCACGCCATTTGGCAGAAGCCCCTCCCGCTTGAGGGCACTGAGGATGCCTCCTTTGTCGCGCTGCCGTTCCTCCCAGGCCTGACGGCGTACTGCGTCATCGGGAAAGGCGCCCAACCCCGCCCGTACTTGGAGATCCTCCCCGGACCAAAATCCTGTGAGCGTCGGCAAGTCGTGCGTCGTGGCCACAGCCAATGATTGTGCAGGATAATCGCCCGGCGACTTCCATCCGCCGCCCGCATCACGCTCAAAGAAGAACACACGATACGACAGCACTCTCGCCTTCGCCAGCTGTGCTCTGACCCAATCCGGGACCGTGCCGAGGTCTTCTCCAATAACGAGGGTTTTAGATCGCACACTCTCCAATGCCACAATCGCCAACAAGTCTTCAAAGGGATACTGCACATAGGTCCCCTCGGAGGCAGGTCGTCCACGTGGAATCCAAAAGAGACGGCAAAACGCCATCACATGGTCCAAACGAATGGCCCCGCCGGACCGAAAATTATGCCGCAATAACTGGATCATCATCTCATAACCACTGGCACGGAGTGCGTGAGGGTTGATCGGGGGCAAGCCCCAATTCTGTCCCTCTGGCCCCAACGCGTCCGGTGGGCATCCGCAGTCGGCGCCAAGCGCCAGCACCGATTGATAGACCCAGGCCTCAGCTCCATTCCGATCGGCACCAAGAGCCAAGTCATGATACAGTCCGATCGGCATCGCCTGCTGCTCGGCCGTCCGCCGAACCTCGTTCAGCTGTTCACTCGCCACCCACTGGATGTACTGGAAAAAGCGAATGCGCTTCCGATGCCGTTTCGCATATTCACGCACCGGTTGGCCAGGGGTGAGGAATTGTTTAGGCCACTCGTGCCAGGTCGCTGACTTGGATTGAATCAGCCGACGTTCTTCTTCCAACGTTTGAAAGGTGGCATACAATTCGAGCGGCGTGCCTTCGGCCTGGATAAACCGCTCCAAGAGCCAGCCGCGCGCCGTTTTCGGTTGGAGATTCGGCTCTTCTCCGCTGTAGGCATCAGTGAGAAATTTCCGGTAGGCTAAATCGAGCATGGTGCGCTTGGCGGTCGCAATGGCGTCGTAGTCCACACGCCGACTTTCTCGTAGCGCCTGGAGCGTAGATTGAAACTCGGGAGCGCGGAACTGCTGCTGGGCCTCCTCCGACCCATAAAATTCAGGCAGCCGCTCGAGATCGATATAGAGTTCATTGAGATACAGCCGACTGAACGGCGCATAGGGACTGATGTGATACGGAGTGGTATTCCGCAGCGCATGCAACGGATTCAATCCGATGGCTCCGGCGCCGAGCTCCCTCCCGGCCCACTCCACAATCCGTCCGAGGTCGGTGAAGTCCCCGCACCCCCAATTCCGATTGGAGGATAACGAATAGAGCTGCAGGGCCAGCCCCCACAACCGCTGGTTCGCCTCGAGCGACGGCGGAACATAGCACTGGCGAGGCGCCACGATGAGACGCACCGTCCCCACGACCCCACCAACCAAGCCCTCAGCCCGGACCGTCAGACTGTAATACCCGAGCGAGAGACCACCTGGAGCCGGGATCTCAACACGCACATGCCGTCGACCATTGAGGAAATGGACCTCCACGGTAGGGAGGCCAGGTCCTGCTAACCCTTCCTGCACCACGGCGTTCGCTTCATCACGAACCTGCCACTCCACCACAACCGACTGTTCTTTCCCGTCTTCGAGCGCCAGACAGCAAAACAGAGGAGGTCCCGTCTCATCGTCACGCAGAATCCGCACTGGATCGCAGGGACGTTGCCACGGGGCCTCATCCCATTCTTGCAGGGCCTGTATGAGCGATGCGGTCGAATCGACCGTAAAGCCCATGGCCGTCAGAATGGCGCGTCGGGTGTCATCAGAGGTGAGATGAAGAGTCCCTGCGATATCGTAATAGTCGGGCGCGATGCCGACCCGTTCAGCGAGTCTGGCAAGAAGGGTCTGCTCGGTCTGGTCCTGCATGAGCGCGAGTCTGCGTGAAGGCCGTCAATAAGTCAAGCTATCTTGTTGTTCTTGCAGGAGAATTCCA
>Ga0209253_10000919_pt1 | contig 25655 bp, 27 predicted proteins | sample FrelakmetBRP12BR_FD_187145 | JGI IMG/M metagenome (GOLD analysis project Ga0209253, IMG submission 187145) | Freshwater lake sediment microbial communities from the University of Notre Dame, USA, for methane emissions studies - BRP12 BR (SPAdes)... | ecosystem: Environmental > Aquatic >...
TTGTCAAGGTTGAATCAACTTTTTCAAGGCATGCTAGATGTCCATGTTTCTTCAGTGTTGCTACGAGCATGTTTTCATATTGGTTGTACGTGTCAGGATTGACGTAGGCCAATGTTCCTCCGAAATCTATGAGTATGCCTTTGAGGTTCACTCTTGTGCCTCGATCTGATCATGCGCGACTAGAGAAATTGGTCTTCGGCTACATATTTTTTTCGAGTGAACGTTGGAAGGAGCATTGACATAGAGCATTGACATAGAATAGCGTATTCATCGCGTTTATAAAGGAGACTTGTGCATTAATAGACCGCGGTAGCGTTCTGTTCAGAACACAACACAGAGGCACAACGCTACACACAACTAAAAAACAAAAGGAGTGAAGAAAATGTCAGACAATTCGAAGATTGTTTTCATTGGAAGGAAACCAGCAATGAGCTACGTCCTGGCTATAATAACAAGCCTATCGGCAGGCAACGCAAAAGAGATAACCTTGAAGGCGCGCGGACAGGCTATAACTACAGCAGTTGATGTTGCCGAGATAACAAGAAGCCGATTCTTGAAAGACCTTAAGGTCTCAAAGATTGCCATAGGCACAGAGTCTATGCCAGCCAGAGAAGGCGAAAGCGGCGCACGAATGGTTTCGACAATGGAAATAACGCTAGCCAAAGACTAGACGAAAATCTTAAGAAAAAACCAAGTACCCACCGGCGAGCACATCGCCTTTTCTTTCTTTAAAAATCATCCTTCTGCTAACAGACATTTCGTGTGGATTGTGATGAATGTTCTAGATCACGTCCAGCTGCGCAACCGAATCGATTACTAGGTCTGCAAGTTTCTCCAGGTCTTGCCTTTGGGTGAAGCCTGTCAAAACGCCGATGCAGGCTTTGACGTTGGCATTTTTCCCCATCTTCATGTCAGACATGGAATCTCCAACCATGACGGTTTCATCCGCCCTGCAGTTCGTTTCCTCTAGAAGCTCAAAAATCATGTCAGGTGATGGTTTACCATTGACTACGTCTTCGGGTCCGACGACCGCGTCGAAAAGCGAGGCGATCCCCAAGGTATCCAGTGACTCGACTGTTCGCTTGTGGGCGTAGGTCGAAGCAATTGCCAACTTGAACCCGTGTTTTTTCAATTTCTGTAGCGTTCTTGTAACGCCCTCCAAAAGGACAGAGCCGTAGGGAGACTTCATTGCCTCGTCGGCCAAACTGTATGCTTTCTGGGCTAGTCGTCTGGCTTCTTCTAATTGGTATCCTTTCAAGTACAAAGCCGTGGTTGCAACCAATAGCTCGTCTCTTTCTGGCAATGTTCCCAGTGGACCGTGAAAATCCATCCGGTTCTCTTTCAGATTCACGCCGACGGCCCGTTCCCAGAGATCTGCAGCTTCCTTCCCGACAAGTTGTTCAATGGTTTTTCTTCGAGCGCGCGCCAGCTCAAAATCCACCTCGCGATAGTCGATCAAGGTGCCATCTTTGTCGAAAACGACAAGCTTGCATTCTATAGTCTTCTTGCCTGCGATCAATGTTGGCATGGTTGACACTCAAAAGAGAAAGCTCATCTGTAGCATTCTAGGGAACAGCCATGTTACAAAATCTCAGACCGTGGTCGGTGTTTGAGATTCGAGTCGGAAACATGAGATCACCGTGGTCCCTATTCTCTGCTGGAAAGGATGACGATGTAGTCGGCAGTGTCTGCGCACATGTCGGCGGCCTGTTCGATGAACTCGATTAAATCGTCATAAATCACGAGGGCCCCTGGATTCATTTTCTGTCCGTATTTTACAAAGAGCTTCTTGGTTTTCAAGTAGTCTTGGTCTATTCCGTGCTCTATCTCTTCGACTCGTTTAGAGCCTTCAATAGCTTCAGCCGGGGCCACTGAAAGTTTCTCAATGCTGATCCTGAGGGCGCGAGAACAGTCTACAAGGGCGCCGGTCATGGACAATGTGTTTTCGCAGAGTTCTTTAGGAAGCTCGGTTTCTCCGAGCATTTCCATACATCTTGCCGCATCCTTGACATGGTCTGCAAGGGTGTCGAGTCTCTTGACGAGGTGAAGCAGGTCTTCGCGGTAATCGGCAAATAATGCTGCGCCTTTTGATAGTTCCTTGAAGACTTCGCTTCGGAGCATGTCAACTTCTTCTTCGGCCTTGAAGAGGTTCTGGATCCGCAAGATTGCCTCTTTCGAATTTCCTTGTGATATGCTCTGCATTGCTTGATGAAGCAGGGTTACGGTGTCGATGGCTTTCGTGATCTGTTCTTGAGCCAAGTCTAGGGCTTTTGTCCTTCGACGTTTTTCAAACCACGCGTAACTTCTTTTTTCCAAACACTGCATCTCCGTTTACACTACGTTTTTTTGTTTACTTATAACCTTTCTTGGAAACAGCAGCCTCTGCGTCGCGTTCTTCGGTCCAGTAAGCCTTTTTCTTGCCTTTCTTTGTTGTGATTGATTCTTTTTTGAAGATGGGGGCTTCTTGCTTGTACCTTTCAACCGCCTCTTCCAGAACTGGGAACACTTGTTGACGGTGTGATCCTGCCACTAATACGTAAACTAGGTCTTCGCCAACGTCGAATTCGCCTAGCAGATGATGAATTTGAACATCCACGATTCCCGGTTTTTTCTTCAGGTCGTTCGATATTTGTTTCAGCACTTCATCGGCTTTTTCCTCGTATGCTTCCAGTCTGAGGTTTTCGACTCTCTCGCCTTTTGCTGTCTGACCGCGGGCGACTCCGATGAAAAGTGCTATGGCTCCAGCCTTCGCAAAATTAGGCAGTGCCCTAACATGTTTGACAGCGTCTTCGATTGAGAATGATCCTTTTTGATGTACCCCTGTTCTCTTTGTCAAGTTTGACACCGCAACTGCAGAAGACCCGGTTGATCGCTCGATGAATATTCTGGTGTGTCTAGTTAGATTTTCTTGACGTATTTACGCATATCTTCAACTACGGCTGAGGGAACGGGCAGATCCTTCATGGTAAGCAGACCTGCTGGGGCGTTGATCACCTTTGGAATCGAATTGACGATCATTGCGATTGTTGCCAAGTCTCCGTGTACACATGGGCTGATTTTTTCATTGATGTCGGGGACTCCCTTGATCGTTACTGCATCATATTCCTCCTCGGCACCTATGTATGCCTGAAAATCCAGGGTTATGATTGCTTTGCCTTTCATTATGCCTTTTACTTTCTGTTTCAGGCCTGCTACCATTCCAACTTTGACTTTGATGTCTTGGCTTTGAACCTGTTTCTTGGCGATGACTGGTTCGACTGGTTCGACGATTGTCATATCAAGTTTCCATGCCAAAACGTCTGCGATCATTGTGATGGACTGTTCAAGCCCGACGTGTCCTGTGATTTTCTTTTTCGCGATGCTCTGCTTGAACTCTGCCGGCGAAAGCCCTGCGCCTATCTTTTTCTGAAAAGGCAAGCGTCTCGTGGCTGCGTTCATCACTCTTGCTGCATCGATTCTTTCTATTTTCTGACAAGGCGCCGTCAAGGTGATGACGAGGGTGTCCATCAGATAGCCGGGGTTGATACCTGTTCCTAAAACGGTTACGTCATGTTTCTTGGCCAGCGTGTCTAGTTTTCCTGAAAGTTCGGGTTCCGACAGGTATGGGTATGATAGTTCTTCGCATGTTGAAACAACGTTGATGCCATGACTTGCGATGGACGCTATTTGAGAGAAGGTGTCCTTGAGATAGGATGACGTAGCATGCACGGCAATGTCCGGTTTTGTCTTTGAAAGCGCGGAATCCATATCATTGACAACTTTAACGCCGAGTTTCTTCTTCAGGCCAAGGACATCGCCCAAATCCTTGCCGACTTTGTTCTTGTCAACGTCGACTGCGCCGACGATTTTGACTCCTTCCTTTTCAAGCAGTGATTTGGTTATCAATCCGCCGACGACGCCTATTCCGTAGGCTAGGACTTTGATTTTTTCCATGACGTCTGTTTCTCCAGTTGTTTGATGCTTTCCGGTGTTTTATGATATAAACTTGTTTGAGTCATCTCATTCCGTGTATGCATGGCCAGAACCTTTACGTTTGTAAACTTTTATATCTTGGGGGAGAGGCAGTAGTTAGGAGGACGCCTATCTTGGAATACTCAACTGCTTTGGCCAAGGAAATACATGAGAAAATCTTAGACGCTGAGAGACTCAAGAACTGCTTTGAATGCGGCATATGTACGGCCAGTTGTTCGATGAACGAAATGCTTGAGGGCGAATACAGTCCAAGGCGGCTTCTCGAAGATATTTATGCTGATCCTGAAGGAGTTTTGCGTTCAGACGCAATTTGGTATTGCGCGTGGTGTTACAGGTGCCACAATAGATGTCCACAAGCTTTGAACCTGCCGGAAATATTCTTGTTCATGCGCTCGGCTGCTGCCAAGCAAGGACACACTCAAGGTTTTGACAAAGCTCTTCAGAAAATCATCAAGAATGTTCCTCTCCCACTTGTGACCACTTTGGTATGTTTCCATCCAGAACGTGCGGGATTGAAGACTGACGAGGTCCTGCATAGTATTGAACACATGCGGGAAGAGCATGTTAAACATGGGAAAAAGGAGAAAGCCGCCAAGGCTTCTAAAGAGAAGATCGCGGTGATCGGTTCGGGGCCTGCGGGACTGGCAGTTGCATATGAGCTTGGCAGCAAGGGATATGCGGTCACGGTTTTTGAGGAGCTTCCGGAAGCCGGCGGAATGTTGAGGAAATGCATACCTGAAAAACGTTTGCCCAAAGAGCTCGTTGACAAGGAAATTCAATTCATAGAGGATTTAGGCGTAGAAATCAAAACAGGCACTAAGATCGGTGAAGACCTGCATTTTGCAGCCTTGAGAAAGGAAGGTTACAAAGCTATCTTCATCGGAACAGGAGCGCACAAGAGCCACGTGTTGAAAATCGAAGGTTCAGAATTGAAGGGAGTCATGCATGCTCTTGACTTTCTATGGGAAGCTAACACGGGCAAAAAAGTCGACGTTGGAAAGAACGTTGTGATAATAGGCGGAGGAAACGTTGCGGTAGACTCATCCAGAACCGCACGTTGTCTTGGAGCGGATCAAGTCACAATACTATATCGCAGATCGAAGGACGAGATGCCTGCCAATCTGCGCGAAGTTGAAGAAGCAGAACACGAGGGAGTGAAAATTGAGTTCCTCGTGTCACCTAAAAGAGTGTTGGGTGAAAATGGGAAGGTTGCCGGGATCGAATGTGTCCGAATGCAGTTGGGTGAACCCGACGAAACCGGGCGAAAGAAAGCGGTTCCAGTGGAAGGTTCAGAGTTCAAACGTGAGACAGATATGGTGATTCTGGCGACAGGCGAGACTCCTGACTTGGGTTTCCTGCCCAAAGACGTTGAATTGAACGAAGATGGAACTTTATGGGTGGACCCCGTGACGCTGGAGACGAGTGTTAAAGGGGTTTTCGGAGGCGGGGACGCCGTGAGCGGTCCAGCGTCCGTGATTGAGGCGATCCGCGATGGAAAGCGGGCGGCAAAATCGATTGAAGATTGCGTCAAGACCCTGGAACGGTGAGACTTTGGTGGAAGACAAGGAAGACAAACGACAAGCAAAGCAGGAAGAGCAGCCGAGAATAGGCGTCTACGTCTGCCACTGCGGACTAAACATAGCAGGTTCTGTTGACTGCGCTGACGTGGCAAAATATGCTGCGACTCTGCCGAACGTTGTCCTTGCACAGGATAACCGTTACACTTGTTCCGATCAAGGTCAAGCGGGAATAAAAAAGGACATCAAAGAACAACGGCTCAACCGGGTTGTCGTGGCTTCATGTTCGCCTAGGCTTCATGAGCCGACGTTCAGGAAAGCCTGCGAAGATGCTGGATTGAACAAGTATCTGTTTGAGATGGCCAACATACGTGAACACTGCAGTTGGGTTCACCTTTACGACCGAGAATCCGCTACGGATAAGGCTAAAGATCTTGTGAAGATGGCCGTGGCCAAGGCTGCTTTGCTTCAGCCCGCAAAAGAAGCAGAGGTTCCGATTACTAGAAAGGCATTGGTCATAGGTGGAGGGGTTGCAGGCATCCAAGCCGCGCTGGACCTTGCGGACACGGGCTACAAGGTGTACATGGTTGAGAAAGAACCGAGCATTGGCGGGATGATGGCGCGTATAGACAAGACTTTTCCAACCATGGATTGTTCGATATGCATCCTTGCGCCGAAGATGTCTGATGTTGGCCATCACCCCAATATTGAGTTGCTCACAAACAGCGAAGTTGCCGAGGTGAAAGGCTACATAGGTAACTTTCACGTGAAGGTTCTTAAAAAAGCACGTTACGTTACAAAGGATTGTTCGGCATGCGGCGAATGCATCAAGGTCTGTCCTATCGTTGCGCCAAACGAGTTCGACGTGGGATTGGCGACTAGGCATGGAATCTACACGCCGTTTGCTCAGGCAGTGCCATCCACGTACATTATTGACATGAACCTTTGCCTGAATAAGGAAGGCATAATCACCTGTGACAAATGCGTAAAGGCATGCGATAGGCAGGCGATCAATTTCGACATGAAGTCGGAAACAGAGGAAATTGAAGTAGGGACGATAGTAGTTGCAACTGGCGCGGATGTTTTCGATCCTTCGGTACTGCCCAATTATGGTTATGGCAAGTACCCAAACGTCATCACGTCACTCGAGTTTGAAAGGTTGATCAACGCAGGCGGCCCATCGGCCGGACACCTGCTCAGGCCAAGTGATAAAAAGATTCCGAAGCGAGTGGCATTCGTCCAATGCGTGGGTTCCCGCTCAGACCGTGCTGGAAAACTGTATTGCAGTAACGTTTGTTGCATGAATACTATCAAAGACAGTTTGCTGATCAAGGAACACTGGCCAGATACGGAGATCTACGTCTTCTATGTTGACATAAGGGCGTTTGGAAAAGGGTTTGAAGACCTGTACAAGCGGGCTAGAAAGGAAGGTGTGGTTTTCATTCGTGGGCTGCCGGCTGAAATAAGGGAGAACAAGAAAACACATAGCCTTTGGCTCATCGGCGAGAACACGTTGAAAAGGGAGATTTACAGGTTAAACGCTGACATGGCGATTCTTTCTATCGGGTTGGAATCGAGAAAAGACAGTGAAATGATCCAACGCTTGTTGACTCTTTCGAGAAATCAGGACGGTTTCTTCCTGGAAGCTCATCCTAAGTTGAGACCTGTCGACGCCGCTACGGGCGGGATATTTTTCGCCGGTTGCGCCGAGGGTCCCAAGGACATAAAAGACAGCGTGACGCAGGCAAGCGCTGCAGCGGGTCGTGCGGGTATTTTGATGGCTCAGGGCAAAGTGACCGTTGAAGCGATAACGCCTTTGCCGTTTCCGGAGAAGTGCAAGGCGTGTGGTCTCTGTGTCAAAGTTTGTCCTTACAACGCGATTACGCTTGACAAGGAAAAGAAACGTGTCGAAATCATTGAGGCAGCATGTGGCGGATGTGGCACGTGTGCTGCTGAATGTGCGTTTGGGGCGCTTACACAGAACCATTTCACGGACGATCAGATAAACGCGGAGATAGACGCCATAACCGAAAAGGACGCAGACAAGAAGACTGTGGCTTTCTGCTGCAACTGGTGTTCGTATGCAGGCGCAGATTTTGCGGGTGTAAGCAGAATGCAGTATCCACCGCATGCGCGTATTATTAGAACGATGTGTTCGGGGCGTGTTTCTCAGAAGTTTGTTGAGAGGGCGTTTGCGCGAGGTGCAGCTGCGGTTTTGGTGAGCGGTTGCCACATTGGAGACTGCCATTACATTAACGCCAACGTTCAGACGCAGAAGCGTGTCGAGCGTATGTGGAAAAAGATGGAGCAGAACGGATTGAACAAAGCGCGACTGCAGCTTCTGTGGGCTTCGGCGGCGGAAGGAGAAAAATTCGCGTCTAAGATCCGGGAAATGGAAAAGACAGTTGCGAACGTGAAACCGGAAGAAATTGAGAAGGCTAAACAAGTGTTCAAGAAAGCTTTGGAGGAAAGCTAGAATATGCCTGAAAGAATCAGACATCCCCCGCTTGATAAGGAAAAGATGGAAAAACCAGAGACTGAAATTCACTTGATTAAGGATGAATGCAAGGGATGCGGCTACTGCATTGAATATTGTCCGCGAAAGGTTCTGGAGGAATCTGACGAGATAAACGCAAGGGGCGTTCACCCTCCGAGAATCGTGGACGGAAGCAAATGCATGGACTGCGGCTTCTGCACTGCCGTGTGCCCAGATTTCGCGATTTTTGTGACTGAAAAACAGAAAGGAGAAGAAAAGAAGCATGCCTAAGACAAAGAACATACTTTCAGGCGCCCATTTTCTGAACGGGGACTTGGCAAGCGCAGAAGGCGCATTGATTGCCGGCTGCAGGTTTTTCGCGGGTTATCCGATCACGCCGGCCACGGAAATTGCTGAACACCTTTCATTGAGGATGCCTGAGCTCGGTGGAATTTACATTCAGATGGAGGATGAAATCGCTTCGCTGGCGGCTGTCATCGGCGCGTCGTATTCAGGTTTGAAGGCCATGACTGCCACTTCGGGACCTGGTTTCAGTCTGATGCAGGAAAACATCGGCCTCGCCGTCATGACAGAGGCCCCGTGCGTAATAGTCGATGTCATGCGTGGCGGACCCAGCACGGGACAGCCGACGTTGCCAGGACAGCAGGATGTCATGCAGGCTAAATGGGGTTCTCACGGCGACTACGGAATAATTGCGTTGACGCCTTCTTCTGTGCAAGAGATGTTTGACCTCACGATAGAGGCTTTCAACTTGTCTGAGACTTACAGGGTTCCGACGTTGTTGATGGCAGATGAGATTGTGGGTCACATGTGGGAAAAAGTAGTCATTCCACCGATGGAGAACATAAAGATTGTCAACCGCAAGAAACCACACGTGAAGCCTCGAGAGTATAAACCGTTTAGGCCTGATGATGATTTGGTTCCGCCCATGGCAACCTTCGGAGAAGGATATCATTTCCACGCCACTGGGTTGACGCATAACGAGAGTGGCTATCCTAGGACTTCGAGTTCAGAGGTTCAGTCCCAACTTGTTAACAGACTATGCGACAAGATTCAGAAGAACGCTGACAAGATAATCAAGGTTGAAGAGATAATGCTGGATGATGCTGACGTGGCTGTTGTGGCTTACGGCATAGTTGCCCGCGCCGCGTTGAGCGCAATCAGAAAAGCAAGGGAAAAAGGCATCAAGGCGGGACTCCTTCGTTTGATAACCTTGTGGCCGTTTCCTGAGGAGCGTGTAGCAAAAGCTGCAAAACACGTGCGTGGCATAGTCGTTGCTGAAATGAACCGCGGGCAACTGGTAAGAGAGGTAGAGAGAGCAGCGAAAGAGACGCCGGTTACGTTTCTTTCAAAGCTTGGGGAGGAGCCTCATACTCCGATGGAGATTCTTGAGGCGATAAGGAGAGTGAAATGATGGTGCAAGAAACTGTAGTTGTTCATCCATTCTCGAAGTATTTGAGAGAAGAAATGATGCCGCACATCTGGTGTCCAGGCTGCGGCAACGGTATAGTCCTGAACTGCTTCACTCATGCGCTCGATGAGTTGAAGATGGATTTGGACAAGCTTGTCGTTGTTTCAGGAATTGGCTGCATCGGAAGGACTGCGGGATACATAAACGCAGATTCTTTCCACACGACTCATGGACGCGCCTTGGCCTTTGCTACTGGCGTCAAAATGGCGAATCCAGATCTGGAAGTCGTCGTAATTAGTGGAGACGGTGATCTCTTCGCCATAGGCGGAAACCATTTCATACATGCGGCTCGAAGAAACATTGGAATGAAGGTTCTCTGTGTGAATAACTTGAATTATGGAATGACCGGTGGGCAGCAGGGTCCGACGACGCCGATTGAATCGTTGACGACCACGAGTCCGTATGGCAATATTGAGCATCCGTTTAACCTTGTTCATTTGGCCGCAGCGTCAGGGGCAACTTATGTCGCGAGATGGACTACTTTGCACGTGCGAAGATTGACGATGTCTCTGAAGAAGATGATGCAGAAGAAGGGTTTTTCGTTCGTCGAGGTGCTTTCGCCTTGTCCTGAAATTTTCGGTCGCCACAATAAGATGCGTTCTGGGCTTGAGATGATGAGTTGGTTCAAGAAAGCTTCGGTCATCGACAATTTTTCAGATCCTTCCAAGGCTGAGATCACGGCTGACAAGATAGTGGTAGGTGAGTTTGTGGACATTGAAAAGCTGAGCTATGAAAGGATGCTTCACGAGAAAATTTCCAAGATAAACGAGAAGGCAATGGAGAAGGTGAGCTGAGCATGCGGATTGAAATCAGATTTGCCGGTTTTGGCGGTCAAGGAATAATCAAGTCAGGAATCATAGTTGCTGCGGCAGCAAGCATACACGGCGGAAAAAACTCTGTGCAGACGCAATCTTACGGACCAGAATCGAGAGGCGGGGCATGCAAATCAGAAGTCGTGATATCTGAGGAGGAGATAGACTTCCCAAAAGTGGTCCAGCCGGACGTACTTGTTGTGATGTCTCAGCATGCCTACAACGATTATGCAGAGGACATCAAGTCCACGGGGCTTGTCATAATGGATCCTGACATGATCCCAACGGAAAAAAAGGTTAACGCTAAGGTCTACAAGGTACCTGCCACAAAAATCGCGGACCAACTGGGAAGAAGAATAGTCGCAAACATAGTGATGTTGGGCGCATTCATTGCGATCACTGGATTACTCGATGAAAACGAGGTTAAGGAATCGATAAAGGAAAACATTCCGAAGGGTACGGAAGAACTGAATTTGGCGGCTTTCGACAACGGTTACGAGTTCGGAAAGAAGCTAGTGGCTTAGTCTACTTGGTTTGTTGAGCTTGCAGCTCTGCCAGTTGGGTTACGACTTTGGAGTTTCTGATGCCTACGTGGCGTAACGGGGCTATTTTCTTTGCTACGTTGTAGATGTCTGAGGCTATCTTGCCCAGGACCATTTCCTGTGCAAATTGGTCCATTGTGAGGACTGCAGCTTTCTCTTTGATGATTTTGTCCATGATTTTGCGGAGCACTTTTTCCTGAGAAGTTTTGACTCTGGAAAGAGTAAACGCGCTTACGGCCACTCGCACATTGTGTCCGTCTTTTGTAGTAATGCTGAACAACCCGTCGACTTTTGTAGTTCGTCTTCTGACGAGGCTACGCAAGTAGTCTCGGGAGTACTCGTGACCCTTGAACATTGTCTTGGCCGTTTTTCCGTCTATTTCGGTTATTTGGAAGCTCATCTTCATGTATTGATGAGCAAAGTCGTTTGTAATGTCATAGAGTGTTGAGTCAACGACTCTTCCGATCAGTCTCTCTGGCCCTTCAGCTGGGACTGAGCCTAATTCGACGTTTCCAAAGTATGGTGGGGACATTACCATGTACCATGCTTTGCCACGCCATTTATCGCGAACGCGCTTGGTCTTTGATGACACGCTTATCCTCCGAATGCAGCTTGACAGTTCACACCATAGTATTAAAGGTTTTACCGTTTGCTTGTTACTTTTTTGATGCCGCCCATGTATTTTCTCAAGGCTTCGGGCACATTCACGGAGCCATCTTCCTGTTGATAGTTCTCGATCAATGCGACTATTGTTCTGCCAGTGGCGATGGCTGTCGAGTTCAAGGTGTGTACGAAGCCTTTCGGTGCCTCGCCTTCTTTTTCCCTGTATTTTACATTGAGCCTTCTGGCTTGATAGTCGGTGCAGTTGCTGCATGAGATGATTTCTCGGTATGCGTTTTGCGCCGGCATCCAGGCTTCTATGTCATATTTCTTAGCGGCAACTGTTCCGATGTCGCCTGTGCAGACGTTCACAACACGGTAGGCTAGCCCGAGTTTTTGGACAAGCTCCTCTGCGTTGTGTATGAGCTCTTCATGCATCTTCCACGAATCTTCGGGCCTGGTGAAAATGAATTGTTCCACTTTGTTGAACTGGTGAGTACGAAACACTCCGCGGGTGTCTTTGCCGTGTGCGCCTGCCTCCTTTCTGAAGTTGGTGCTGCAGCCGCAGAGTTTCAGCGGCAAGTCCTGCCCCATCAACACTTCGTCCATATACATTGCCGCCATGGGATGTTCCGACGTCGCGATCAGGTAGAGGTCTTCGTTTTCAACCTTGTACAGTACGTCTTCAAAGTCGCCTAAAGCTGTGACGCCTTCGTAGGCTTTGCGTCTCATGAGAAACGGCGGTTCTACTGGTGTGTAGCCTTTCTTCGCTATTTCTTCCAAGGCGAAGTTGATCAGTGCATTGTCGAGCAGAACGGCTTCGTTCTTGAGAAAGAAGAATCGTGCCCCGGTGATTTTGCTTGCCCTCTCGATGTCAAATATGTCGAGTTTGAGACCTATGTCCAGGTGGTCTTTGACTGGGAAGGCGAATTGCGGTATGCTTCCCCATTTTCTTGTTTCTTCGTTGTCGTTCTCGTCTTTGCCCAAGGGAACGGTTTCGTGCAGAATGTTTGGAAGCCTCATCAAGAGCGCATGGACTTTCTCTTCGGTCTCGGCCACGTGTTTTTCCAGCGTGGTGATTTCGGTGTCTACGCCCTTTGCCTTCGCTATTTCGCCGTTCGCATCTTTTCCCTTCTTCTTCGCTATTGCTATTTCGGCAGTGATCTTCCGTCTTTCGTGTCGAAGGTCGTTGAGCCTTGTCAGACCGAGCCGCCACTTTTTGTCGCTTTCAATGAGGTCGTCAAGCATCTTCAGGTTTGAAGGGTCCCCTCTCTTCTTGAGGTTGTTCCTCACAACGTCGGGGGTTTCCCTGATTAGTTTGATATCAAGCATTCTCTCACTTGCAGCCTCTGAAGTTAGCCTTCAATTATTATTTAACCTTACTATGGTGATAACACGGTAAAACTGAAAACCAGAGGAGCCTGAACGTTTCTCATTCAAGCTTGCGTGCCGTTTGGACGGTCTTCTCGGCGGTTGAGACGCAGAATAGCAGGTCGTCGACGGTGGCGATTAACGTCGGCAGTTTTCCGTTCCATTTCACGGTGGTGATGACTTTCTTGGCTTCTCGCGTGGTTTTTATCGATAGGCCTTTGGGCGTTTTGAAGTTGTCAGGTGATACGGCTTTCGCGATGGCTTCTGCCACTCTTGGGTTGGCATACTCAAGTATTATTTCAGCTTGCAATCTTTTCGCCTTTCAGCCGTTTGCCAACAAGCTCGTCTACGAGAGTGACGAAGTCGTTGATTCTTTCTATTGGTACCTGGGCTCCGGCTGCCACGTTGTGTCCGCCGCCTTTTCCCTGGAATTTTTCGGCTGCGATCTGCATGATCTCTCCCAGGTTCACGCCTTTGCTTATGACGGTGTCCATGGTTCGTGCGGAGATTTTGGCTATTCCTTCGTCTTGGAGATTTGCGTAGGCTATTAGGGGTTTTTCGGGGTTTGGGAGGCTTGACGTCAAGATAGAGGAGACTGCGCCGACCATTTTGTCGTTGATGAAGTCTTCTCCGTAGACTACGTAGATGTTTTGGAACTCTTTCATTCGTTCGGGTCTTTCCATGACCCAGCCTAGATACTTGTTGATGTTTCGTCTGTAATCTTCAAGGACTCTGTTGGCTTCTTCAAACGCTGAGCCTCTGTCTCCCATGCACACTGCCACGCCGAGACCGGCTTTGTCCATGCGTCCAGTGCCGTTCAAGAGAACGGCGAATTCGCGTGCGTCTCTCAGTGGGGTCCAGGGTTCTTCACTGGTCAACGTGTAAACGTGTCCGATGAGGTTGTTGACCTCATAGTGTAAGCCGATTGAGACTAGATGGTCTGCAAGTTTCGAGCATAACCGTTTCTTTTCGTCTTCAGACAGGTCTCTCAGAGCGCGCCACTTGTCGCCGTTTCGCGGTTCGATATTCAGACTTTTGAGGAACGCAAGACTTCTTTCTTCCTCTCCGCTGATGCCAGGGATGAATGGGCTTGTTGTTGAAGCCAGAGCTTTAAGAATTGGTCGTGTTTCTCTGCCGAAGAAAATGAGGTCTTTTTCAACTGTGAGAAGGCCGGAAGTTGTGGCGTCTTCTACGATTTTTTCGTTCAGTCCTTTCAGCGTGCGTTGATCATATTTGTCCTGCAAGTCTCCGAGGGCTCCGACGATGGCGATGGGAGCCAAGTCTACGTTGATTTTGTCCATTGCTTTGGCTACGAAGTATGCTACGCCTGAACCGCTTACATCTCGAGCCCCGTCTATTCCGTGCATGTGCGGGTTTACTTGCACGCAGTTGGCGGATTGTTGGCCGACGATTTGATGATGATCTAGGATGGCGGTTTTGAAGTCTGGGAGTTTCTGGTTGAGCAGGTCGATGTAGCCGCTTCCGAGGTCGGTGAAGACTATGAGTTGGGGTTTGTTTGAGAGGACTTCGCTTACGATTCTGTCTTCAATCCATTGGGTTATGTGAATTTGGAACTTGGCGTCCAGTCTAAAGAGGGCCTTTCCGATTATTCCTGCTGCGGCGATGCCGTCTGCATCTAAGTGCGAGAAAACCTGTATCAAACCGTCTTGCAGGGCGGTTTGTTGTATAGTTTTTGCCGCTTGTTCGGCGCAGTTGAGAAAGCCAGCTACTTTGTCTTCTGGGACTGAAGCCATAACAACCACCTTAGCCTTGTAACCCAAGTTATTTAAAGATTTTAAACGGTCCAAAAGCTAGAATTTCTCAAGATAACCGCTCAAAAAAGAAACTGAATGAAACTAATCTCAGGTTATTGAGGCTATCTTGGGTTCGTATTTCCAAGGCTTAGGCAGAATGCCAACACGCTTGTAGTATCTTGAGAGTTTGTGGATTTTTGCCTCAATCAGCTGCATGGCGCGTCTGTTGTAGAGGTCTGTGTTGTTCTTTTCAAGGTGAAGCCCCAAGCTTTCAGCTTTCTTCAGCAGGCTTGCCAAATCTTCAGGCATAGAGGGTGTAAGGTTGTTCTCTTTGAGCACCATCAGGATTCTCTTTCCAGTTATCGGCTTGGAGAGTGGCACGGAATGCTGGTCTCTCAATATTGTGCCTATTCGGCTGGGGCTGTTGCCTTCTTTGCCCAGTTTGACGATGAGGGCTTCTACTTCTTCCGGTTGATACTTGCACCAGTTTGGAGCCCGCTTGCTGACTGGTCGTGTCGCATGGGATTTCCCTTTTTCTTGTTTAGGCATTCGTTATCACTTAAACTCTGTATGAGCGAAGGTGCACGCATATTTAAAAATATTGATGAGTTCCTACAACTACGTATCACTTTTTTTTCTCAAAACATTCCATACAAATGGCAACCAGCTTCACTCCTTGAAGCGATTGCGGCAAGGACATTATACCCTTTGCAATCACCGTCACATAACAGAGAGGCTTTCCGCACTTTTGGCATCTTAACGGTCTGGCACTACTCATTTTCGATCACTAGGAATATTCTTTGTCGGGTCTTAAATATCCGTTTGACTCGCGGTTTCTTGCGCGCGCTACAGTTTACTCTAATTGACGTGTAGCGCTGTCGTGCAGTGAAGGCATAAGATTTATATTCGGCTCCAAGGAATGTGTGCGTTCGATACATGATGTGCTCATTGATAACGACCAAACAAATTCTTCTGAGGCATGCTGGCATTATGTATCATCGCGTGTAAAACGACCAGAAACGAAGTTTCCTGTGAGTTTCGTTGTTCGTTTCTGACCGTTGTAGGAGCATGTTATGATGGGTGAAAACAATAATTTGGTGATGGTTCATCTCTCCGACGTTCACTGTGGACCAAGGTTTCAAGGGAAGATACTGCAGAAGGCAATTGACGAAATAAATGCGCTTGCACCAGATGTGATAGTGGTTACTGGAGACTTGACAGAGGACGGTCTATTCGAGGAATATCAGGAAGCCAACAGATATCTGCGCCTTCTCCAATGCAGACACATCGTCATAGGAAGTGGCAATCATGACGCAAGAACAACAGGCTACCGTCTCTTCCCAGACTTCTTCGGGGAACCGACAAAGGTCACAGAAATCAAGGACACGGCAATCATCACGTTGAATTCGTCTAGACCAGACCAAGACGGAGGCGAAATCGGCTACCGCCAGAGAGTATGGCTCAGAGAATGCCTAGACAAATACAAAGACAAATTCAAGATCGTATCGTTCCACCACCACCTGATGCCGATCCCTGACACTGGAATGGAGAAAAACATGATCTCCGATTCCGGGGACGTTCTCTGGACCTTGGTCTCTCACGACGCAGATGTGATTCTATGCGGTCACCGCCACCGTCCCTGGTCATGGTCAACCGGCAACCTCCGAATATTCTACTCAGGCGCAGTCTCAACCAACAGACTCAGAGGCTTCTACCTGAACTCGTACAACATAATCCGCATACGAAACGACCAGCTGAAAGCAAGCCTCAAAATAGTAGGTCAGGAAGAGGTTAGCCTCAATCCTAGACGGCTAAAGGAACTGAAACAGTCATCGGCCGTTGGACTTGAACCATATTACGCTTCAGCAATGCAGAGAAACGGAATTTAATCATGGTCAAAGGAAAGAGGAAAGACTGCCCGCCATTCTTTCCAAGAAAGACCTGCTAGGTTTGGTCTCGGAGAAAAGCAGAAACTCTATCGGAAACGCTTTCTCTCAGCCCAGTCAAGTGTCGGCTTTCGGTAATGAGGAACTTCGTATTCGAACAGCTGCGTTCTTTTCAATCGTCCTCTCCTCGCATGCTAGTTGGCGCTACACTCAAAGGTCTTTCTACTATAGAAGCTATAGGCTATATAGGTTAGTGACCGATGACTTCAAGTTTTATACCATTTCGCGAATTTTCGGAAGGCATTTGCCCTGTGTGAATGAAGGTTCTTTTCGGCGATGCTCATTTCGGCGAAAGTCTTGCGGCTGTGGGCGGGTTTGAAGATAGGATCGAACCCGAACCCGGATTTCTCGTTGCCTGTTCTTTCTTCAAACGCAATTTCTCCGTGAACCTCGCCGCTGAAACATACTGGTGACTTCGAACCTGCCGACAGATATGCAACAGCCGACTCAAAGTGTGCCTTTCTTTCCTTCACCTTCGCCATGAGCTTAAGCAGCCCTTGGTTTCCAATCGTTTTGTAAACGTAAGCCGCGTATGGTCCTGGAAAACCCTTTAGGGCATCGATGAACAATCCGGCGTCTTCAACTATTATCGGCAGCCGGCACCTTTCAAAAGCGTCGGCAACACTTGCCTTCGCAATTTCTTCCAGGCTATCGTTTTGGATTTCAAGGGACTTTATCCTCAGCATGCCAACGGCTATGCCGTGTTCGCTCATTACTTTTCGGGCTTCGTTGAACTTGTTGACGTTATTTGTCGCGAAGAATATTACGCGACCTTTAAGCTCAGGAAACTTGTTTTCTTTCAGCGACATAACGTCCCCTCCTTTCAATTTGCTTGACTTTGTCCAGAACGCTTTTCAAGGTCTTGACGCTCGCAATGTCTTTGTATCCATCTATCACGGATTCAAAACAGCTCTCGGCAAACTGATAATGTGTACTTTGAAGAGCCCTCTTCATGAGATGCAGGTCAACTCCTTTTGCCTCAAGTTCCGTGTTCTTTTCGCCAAGTCCAAAATCCAGGAAGAAGACCTTTCCCTTTGTCGTCATGATCATGTTTGAAGTCGTCAGATCGCCATGAATCAAACCAAATAGATGAAGCTTGGCAATCTCTTGACCGATCTTGAAGCACAGGTTTTTCCGCTCTTTCTCGGAAATCTGGTTCAGCAACAGTTTGACTTGCGTTCCTTCAATATACTCCATTACGACCGTCGTGTCTTTGACGTTGACCAGAAAAATCTTTGGGGTAGGCACGCCAGCCTTTTTCGCTTCATGCATCAACTGTGGCTCATGAATCGTCCTGTAGGTACGTATCTGAGCGTCGAGTTTTGCTGGTCTATACTCTTTTGGCAAACGTTTTTTCAGTATGACTTTTCTGCCATGCCAGTCTGCGAGGTATAGATTGGCTTCGGCTCCTTTCTTGATAAGCCGCGGTGGCTCTAGCGCATCCACGGAGTCTCAACCTCTTCCAATCGCCACTTCATTCTGACGAAGCTCTTGTCAAGCGGAGTTGTCAAACCGTGCTTGTAGGCCAAAACTCCAGTCCAAGCGATCATCGCGCCATTGTCAATCGCAAATTCGGCTTCTACGGCATCATATTTGACGCCATGCTCTTCCGCCACCGCTCGAATCATCGATTGCAACCGTTTGTTGGCTGCTACGCCTCCGGTCAGGAGAAGCTCCTTTTTTCCAACGTGCGCGAGAGCCCTTTCAGTAACTTCAGTGACCATTGAAAAGGCGGTTTCTTGAAGGCTGTAACATATGTCTTCTAGCTTATAGTCTTCCTTTCTCGCCAACGCCGTGGCAGCTGTTATTAAGCCACTCAGAGACAGATCCATACCTTTGACAGTATAGGGTAGAGGAAGCAGCTCTTTCCCGTTCACTGCAAGCTTTTCGATCACGGCGCCAAATGGCAATCCAGGTTTCTGGGATAGCCCAACTTCTCTTGCAAAAACGTCAAGACAATTCCCCAATGCAATGTCCAAGGTCTCTCCGAAGACTCTGTAGCGCCCTGCATCGTAAGCCGCAACGAGCGTGTTCCCACCAGAAACATACAGCGTCACAGGGTCTTCAGCCCTTGTCCTCAATTTTCCTATTTCAATATGGGCAATGCAATGATTGACTCCGACCAATGGGATGCCAAAATAGGAAGACAATGCGCGGGCAACGGTTGCGCCTGTACGCAGACACGGACCTAAACCAGGACCCTGTGAGAACGCAATTATTGACAGGTCTTTCGGTCTGACCCCAGATTTTTGGAAGGCTTCTTGAACGGCTTTGCTTGCGACTTCAGCGTGGTGCCTGGCCGCTTTCATCGGATGTATCCCTCCTTCAGATGGAACATAGGCATCTATCACGTTGGATGCTATTTTCCCGTCAAAGGATGAAATGCCAACGCCGAAGTCATCTGCTGACGATTCGATGCCGAGACAGTAACCTTCATTCATTTGAGACTTCATTTTACCCATCTTTCAACGTGACTTTTTCCATTCTTAAACATACACCTTTTTATTATGAAGATGCGCATATTAAAGTGGACCATCTGGAATTGGAGAAGATGCCTAAACGAAATGACCTAGAGCAGAGAGCTCTGCAATTTGTAATGAACACGGGTTTTCAAGGCGTGCTTCAATCGGATCTTTGGCATGAACTTGACGCTAGCAGCCGCGAGGGTTCGCGGATAGCCCTGAAACTCGAGACTAAAGGGCTTATTCGTCGAGAGAAGGAGCTTCGCGAGGGAAGATGGACCTATAGGCTGTTTCCGAAGAGGCTGCCAGCTTCAATTGACTCCATAGCTGATTGCCCGTGTTTGTTGTGCCAAGACAATCCTCGATGTGACCCGTCAAGCGCGACTTCCCCGCAAAATTGTGATAGGCTTACGGATTGGCTTCGGATCATTTCTGAGGGTCCGTCGGGCGTTGTTGGTGACAGTTAGTTTTGCCCAAGGCATGGATTCAGGATAGAAAGAGAGATTATTACTACAAGAAAGCAAAGCAGGAACTGTATCGTTCACGGGCAGCCTACAAATTGTCTGAGGCAATCAAGAGATACCATTTCATAGAATTCGGAGACGTCGTGGTCGATCTTGGTGCGGCTCCAGGCGGCTGGATGCAGTCGGCAAGGAGAGCCGCTGGCAACAAAGGTTTCATCTTGGGAGTCGACCTGAAATCCATCGAACCCTTTCCTCAACCTTACGTCAGAACTATCATCTGCGACCTAACAGCGGAAGATGTGACCCAGCAGATTCTGGAGATGCTCCCGAGGAAAGCTGACGTTGTAATTTCTGATGCATCACCGAATATTTCAGGAATATGGGAGGTTGACCATGCCCGTCAAATAGACTTGTCGCGGCAAGCCTTGGAAATAGCTCTGCAGACTCTGAGATCACGTGGTAACTTATTCGTCAAAGTCTTCCAAGGAGACATGCTCAGCGATTTCATTCAGAAGGTCAAACAACACTTCGAAAGCGTAATCCTAGTTAAACCCAAAGCCAGTAGACCCAAGAGCGCAGAGATATTCCTCTTGGCGCGATGCCTCAAAGGACAGGATGCATAAACAGCAAACATAAATTGTGTCACAGTCCTTGTTAATACAAGGGTGAAGACTTTGAAGGTAATCGCGGCAGATTCCTCGGCAGCCATACTTAACGAAAAGTTTCAGGTGCTGTCAATTGTCGCAACTGCCTCAGTCTTGGTCAGCCCCCCATACAGAGAAGCCAGCGCGTTCCTGGCAGAGCCCATTTTCGTGAGAGCCGAAGACGGACACGAAGTCATAGTGCATGAAGCAGAGTTGTGTCGGGATCTGATTGCCAAAACAAAAGCAGACATCGTCCACCTCGACATGTCCTTGGGCGCCGTTTCACTTGAACAATTGAGTCCTATTCAGTTTTCCAACATGCAGATCTCGGCAAGAGCCAAACACCACTTATTGAAGGTCTTGCCACGCCTCAGAAAAATCGCCAACGAAATAACCCAGAAATATGGAGTAGAGGTGCTGGCAATAGGCAAAGAAAGCATACCGGTAAGAATTGCCGAGTTGACCTCAGGCGCACACGCAATCCTATACACGTGCGCAAAAGCCTTCAAGGAGAAGCAAACAACCATGCTGGGTTTACCGTCCAGATGTCAGCCCAGGCTTACAGAAAAGGGCGTTTATCTCTATTCGCTGATGCCTGCCGAACACGATGTGAGGGGCCACGCGGAAGACAAAGAAGAAATTCTGAAAAACGTTAATATTGCAGAGCTGTTGAATCCTTCGGCAAGAGGTTTCAGGGCGTTGAAAATAAGCCCCAAGGAGAACAAATAGTTGGCAAGTTTCTTCAGTTGGTCTTCTTCGAAAACCAGGCGAATCATCACGATTTTGGTTTTCTTTGCGGTCGCAATACTTGCAACATGTATTGGAGCGGTGCAGACACTCAGTCAACAGGAAGCAAACCAGATCAACACCGACCTTGAACAACTGCGAAACAACATCTCTATACAGTACATATTCGGAAACAACCTTTTCATCTGCCTCCTGATGTTCATCCCAGTGGTTGGATGGGTCCTCGGTTTCTGGGTGCTCTACAACACAGGAGTCGTAATTGCAGCACAAAGCATGACCACATCGGCCCAAGGCATACCGCCACTTCTGCTGTTCTTTCTGCTGTTCATTTTCCCGTTCACGTGGTTAGAGTTCATCGCCTACTCCACAGGGTTCGCAGAAAGCTTCTGGTTAACCATCAGAGCCATTCAGAGCCTCGGCAACAAGGGAATAAGCTTCAAGAGAGAACTCAAAAACGCCTCAACACTGATTACAATCGTCACAATAATGTTGCTGGTTGCCGCAATAATAGAAACGGCTTTGATACTGGCGCAGAGTGGCTAAGGGACTTTGCACTCAAACCTTCTTGACGCTTGTCATTTCTAAACTGATGTCAAGTGCCCGTGGGCTATGAGTTATCTCACCCACACTGACCAAATCGACTCCGGTTGTAGCATATTCCATAATGTTTCTTGCTGTAATTCCTCCGCTGGCTTCCAACAAGACTTTCCCATAGTCTCCCCTTTTCTTGAGCAGTGCCACTGTTTCCAGTATTTTTCGAGGGGAGAAGTTGTCCAACATCACGATGTCTGCACCTGCCTCAACAGCTTCCGAGACATCTTCAACTTTCGTCACTTCCACCTCGACCTTCTTGCTCAAAGACGCATTCTTCTTAGCCATTTTGACAGCCTTTTGCACGCTTCCGACCAAGGCTATGTGATTGTCTTTGATCAGAATCATATCATCAAGATGAAGTCTATGCGTGTCTCCTCCACCTAGCAATACGGCTTTTTTGTCGAAGTACATTAGACCGGGCGCGGTTTTCCTTGTACATGCAACCTTGGTCTTCAACTTGGCTTTGCGCAGTTTCTCAAGTAAATCTCGTGTTGTCGTGGCAATGCCGCTCATCCGTGAAAGAATATTAAGAATCGTTCGCTCGGCGGCAAGCATAGTGCGGGCGTCTCCTGTTATTTTGAGCAGAATCTGTTTGGGTTTAATTTCTTGTCCGTCTTTGACCAACGCTTTCGCTTCGAGCCCTAAACTTTCTAGCAATGTCTCTGCTTCTTCAACTCCTGCAACGACACCTGCCTGCTTCGCAATAACAGAACCTCGGGCGTCAATGCCCACTGGGATAACGGCTGACACCGTCACGTCTCCCTGTCCGATGTCTTCGGCGAGAATTTCCAGCAGTTTCCGTTCCAAAATCTTCGGCGGTGAGAACATGTTTCAGAATTCACGAATATTCTGCTTAAAAGACTTGTTGCAGTCCTCTATTTGCCAGCTGCTTCGATCACCGTTTTGACGGCGTTTTCCAAGCCGTCATGTTTCAATACTTCTTTCTGGACAGCTACGGCCTTCTCAGCCATGTCTTCACGCAAGATTTCTCGAACCCTTTCTAGCAGTCGCTCCTTGTTCAAGCGATCCTGAAGCATGACTCTTGCAACTCCAATGTCCTCTGCTTGTTTTGCGTTACTGAGTTGTTCTGTGTGCCCTGGTGTAGGTATGAGTATCACTGGTTTGCCATAGCACATACATTGAGTTATTGTTCCGTGTCCAGAGCGGGCTATGGCTACGTCGCATGCTTTCAGATATTCGAATCGGTTTGGAACCCACTTGTAAATGGTCACGTTTCCGTGGCGTATCGGCCTACTATCCGCGCTCGGGTAACCATAGGACATTACTATCTCGTATTCATCTGGAAATTCAAGCAGTATCTTCCGCAAGACTCCTGTCACGAAAGCTTTCTCAGAGGTTGGCCCGCTCAAGGGTGCGAATATTATCGGCTTGCCGGTTGATAGGTTCAGTTTCTTGATCAGTTCCTTTTTCGAAGGCAGAGACTCCGGCCGTGTAGGCAATATTGGCCCAATCAATCTCACATTCTTGCGATAAGGCTTTGGAATAGTGAGGTTTCCGACCGAAATCGTGTAGGGATGTGGAAAATCTGGTATCAGCACGATGTTTCCGCCGGTCCAAATCTTGCCAATTATGGTCAACGTCGCTACGTCTGCAAACTTGGCTAACCTCAGGTTGCGGGTTCTCCTGGGAACTATAGGTTGAAACTGGTTGAGTATGCAGATTCTAGGAACCCTCAACAGTCTTGCAGCAAGCAGCGACGAAGCCCTAGAGTCTGAAACGACAACATCCGGTTTGTTTTTCTCAATCGCCGCAACTTCTGCGTCTATCTGTTTGAGAAGCGTGAATGAAGCCAGAAATGGACCAGGGTTGATTGCTGTCTGTCTAAAATCAATGCTTCCGTCAGGTTTGACTTGAAAACCGATAGGCGGAGCCTTGATCAATGGAAATCCTTCACGCTCAACGTAGCCTATCCCTTCTCGATAAGTTGAAAAAATCACTTGGGCGCCTTTTTTCAAAAGTTTTTCTGCTATGGGCGCGCATCGTCCGACGTGTCCTAGCCCGATTCCGCAAGGAGCAAAATAGACTTTCATGCAGCTAGTTCCCGCCGAAGAAACCGTGTTTTGCCTCGTGCAATTGATTTTCGCAAGAAACGAAGGCTGAAGACGTCAAGATGCGCCACTAACCGCAATGGAGAGCGGGCAATTCTTAACTTTTTTGGAAGTAAAGGCGTGAATACGTGCAGCTGAAAAGCAGCTACTTGCCAGCGGTTTTGTCTTTCCTCATGTCGATTATCTTGACGCCGCCGTTGGGTGAGAGTTCCTCTGCGATTATTGAACTGAACTTGTAGATTTTGGTGCCTTTCACCAGCCAGGAGTCAGGCGGCAGTCCGGCTTTGATACAGCATTGGCATAGAAATGTCTCTTCGTCCCATTTCCATTCAACAGGTACCTGCGGAAGTAGGAGTCCCTTGTAGTAACCTTTTTCAACGATTAGACCGTCTTCTCCAACCTTGACCTGTTTGACGTATTCCTTTGGGTTCTTGACTTCTATCAGCTGCGGTGGCGTGAGCACGCTTACCTCAAAGACAACGTGGTCAAGCTCGGCAAGAGAAACGCTCGGAAACCGCGGATCCTGAGTTGCAGCGCTTATCGCAGACTCTATGACTGCTTCGGCAAGCCTTGAAGTCGGGTACGGAAGACCGATGCATCCTCTTAGAGATTTTTCTCCATCTTCAAAGGCGTTTATGGTGACGAAGACGCCGCAACGTTGGAGAAACTTTTCAGGCAAATTCTCTGGAGCTTTTATGCATTTCTTAGTCTTCAGGTTTTGTTCTACGGCTTTCCGTGCGAGCTCAATTAGGAACTTGCCTTCTTTCTGTCCGAGTTGAAACGACAATTGTCAGTCCTCTCTACTTTGCAGAAATAGTGGGTGTAAGAAGGTTAAACTTTAACCCTTTGGGGAACGTCGATTGTTTAGAACTTTATTGATTCTTCGGTTATTCCGTCTTTGTTTATTATCAGAAAATCAATGCCGTCGCCGCTCATGATGTCTCTGCTTATTGCAGATTTCATTGCCCGTACTACGAGTTCCTTTGTTTCGTCCTGATTCATGTTTTCTTTGAAGCCTTCTTCGACGACTCCCATTGCTATTTCTGTTCCAGACCCCACGACGGTATACTTGTCAGGAAGCACCGAACCCAGTGGATCCAGTGAGTAGAGTGATGGACCCTCGTCGTCAAATCCGCCAACGATCGTCTGCGTGATGAGGGGTGCCAGACGGCGACTGAATAAGAGGTTTGACGTGAGTTTGGCGGCAGATCTGACGGACATCGGCCTTCCAACATCTAGGCTGAACAAGTTGCCATAGGCAGAAACTTCCCTGATCAACTCCTGCATGTCTGAAACAAGTCCAGCACACGCTGCCCCTATGTGATCGGTGATCTTGAAAACCTTCCTTCCAGTTTTGCTTACGACCAGGTAACCATAGGAAACACGTTTTTCCGAAGCCAATATGACACCGTCTTTGAAGACAACGCCAATGGTTGTGGCGCCCGGAATAGCCATGTAACCGCCTTGAGCTTGTCTTTCCACGTTCAACACCCTTTTCGCTTTTAATGCACGGACAACCTATTAAACTTTATAGATTGCTTTTTCACTGAATGGGCAGCTTTTCTGTTTATACAGTATACCTCATTCGGGTTTCCAGAACAGCACAGGTCTACTGCACGGATTGCTGGATACATGCATCCACTCCGCCGCGCGCAAAGGAACCATGGATAAGATGCGGGCGCCCACAAAAAAGAAATGAAGAATCGTTGCCTCCAGTTCTTACGCAAAGAGACAGCGCGCGCGGAGCGCATTTCGTGTTATCGGGTCATTGCTCTTTTGAATACGGGCACTGCTATGGCGGTCATGACTACTCCGAACACTATCAATACTGTAAGTTCAGTCGTTATTTGCGGTATTCCAGCTCCGAGAACCATCACTTTTCTCAAGGCGTCAGCCGCATAAGTAAGTGGCAAGGCTTTAGATATGCTTTGCATGTACCATGGCATCTGCTGTACTGGGAAGAACACGCCGCTTAGGAACATCATTGGAAACATGAGCGTCATCATAACCATCATGGCTGTCTCTTGATCCTTGGCGAACGACGTGAGCACAACGCCAAGACCCACGAAGCTGAATACGCCTAGCAACAATAGGCCGAAGACTAGAAGGATGCTTCCTTGAATAGAGACTCCGAATAGGACCGAGGCCAGAATCAGTATGAGCACGCCTTGCAGCAGGCCTCTTGCGGTTTGA
>Ga0209253_10000920_pt1 | contig 25654 bp, 21 predicted proteins | sample FrelakmetBRP12BR_FD_187145 | JGI IMG/M metagenome (GOLD analysis project Ga0209253, IMG submission 187145) | Freshwater lake sediment microbial communities from the University of Notre Dame, USA, for methane emissions studies - BRP12 BR (SPAdes)... | ecosystem: Environmental > Aquatic >...
GTGACGCATCCCAAAAAACTTAATACCATGCAAGTAGATCGAGACTATCTATTTTTACTGAATGCCTATGACATTGAACCAGGCAGCTACACACCCAAAACTAACACAATGCTAAACTTTAACTTATGGACATTTAATAGCCGGGTTTTCCCTGGTATTGCACCACTTGTCGCCAAGCAGGGTGAAAAGGTACGTATTCGCGTGGGCAATTTAACTATGACGAATCATCCAATTCACCTGCATGGGCACACATTTGAAGTAACAGGTACAGATGGTGGATGGGTGCCGAAATCTGCACGTTGGCCGGAAGTGACTACAGATATTGGGGTAGGGCAAATGCGTGCAATAGAGTTTGTAGCAGACGCATTAGGCGATTGGGCATTGCATTGTCATAAATCTCACCATACCATGAACGCGATGGGGCACGACGTACCGAATATGATTGGCGTCAGTCAGGACGGTTTGGCCGATCAGTTCTCTAAATTAGTGCCCGACTATATGAGTATGGGCGAAACCGGGATGGCAGAAATGAGTGAGATGGCTGATATGATGCCTATGCCGTTACCTGAGAACACTTTGCCTATGATGACAGGCAAAGGACAGTTTGGAGCTATTGATATGGGGGGCATGTTTACCACGTTGAAAGTGCGTAAAGATATACAAAAAAATAGCTATGCGGACCCTGGCCACTACCGGCAGCCTAAAGGTAGTTCTGCATATGAGTTTGAGGGTACAGATGCGCTGCCGGATGAGATAAGCACGTCAAATCTAAAGGCGCATGCCACCACATCAAGCCAGCCAGCAGTTGAGTTTAGAGTGAGGAAACCCAATATTGCACTTCATGGTGGGCATCAAGGACATTTGGAACATTATAGAGAGAGGTAGATATGAAGTTTGTGATATTAAAGTATCTTATTACTGCCGCTGTGGTGGTGTTGGTTTCTGAGATTGCCAAGGCCAGTGACAAGCTTGGCGGATTGATTGCCTCATTGCCTTTGGTGACGGTATTAACACTCATCTGGTTATATGTGGAACAGCAACCAATGAGTAAAATCTCAAATCACGCGTATTACACATTTTGGTATGTTATTCCAACATTGCCCATGTTTTTGTTATTCCCAAACTTGTTGCCAAAATGGGGATTCTGGCTGACATTGTTAGCTTGCATTGCAATGACTTTAGTGATTTTTTATTTTTATGCGTTGATTTTAAAAGGTCTCGGTATCAATTTGTTATGAGAGTAAAACAACGCTGGGATATTTTTTGCAAAATTGTCGATAACTTTGGAGATATAGGCATCTGCTGGCGTCTAGCCCGGCAACTGCATGTGGAACATGGTCTTGAATTGAAGCTTTGGATAGATGATTTAGGGGCGGCGCAAAGAATTATTCCACGCTTAGATCTAATTTTGAATCAGCAAGTAATAGATGAAATAAGCATTTCAAAATGGGATGAAAGTGCTGATTTTAGCGAAGCAGCAGACGTGGTGATTGAAGCGTTTGCATGTGAACTTCCTGGTAAGTATCTGGCTGCAATGGTAAGAAAAAATTCGAAATGGGTTAATTTGGAGTATCTGTCTGCCGAGCCTTGGGTGGACGATTTTCATGCTAAACCTTCACCACAGCGAACATATAAATTAACACGGCACTTTTACTTCCCGGGCTTTACTGAAGCTACAGGAGGTTTGATCCGAGAATGCGACATTATTGAATCAAATCAATTGTTTGCAAATAATAAAGATCTGCAAAAAGATTTTTTAGAAAAATTAAACCTTGCCCACAATGATCATTTGAAAGTGTCGCTATTTTGTTATCCGCATGCAGCAGTCCAGTCATTATTAGGTGCAATGGCTACTTCGGGTCAATCGATTGATTGTTATGTGCCGGATAGTAATATTTTGCCGCAAATCGCCAGTTTTTTCGGTAGGGAATCAATTGATATTGGTGAAAAATTAGCCCACAAAAGTCTTCATTTGTATGTGCTGCCGTTTCTTTCGCAGGCCGATTACGATAACTTGCTGAGCATCTGTGATATTAACTTTGTACGTGGTGAGGATAGCTGGGTGCGCGCTATATGGGCAGGTAAGCCGTTTATTTGGTTGCCATATTTGCAAGAAGAAAATACACACATAAAGAAACTGAATGCATTTTTAGATGTATTTTATGCAGATTTTGAGAAAAGACAGGTGGTCTGCGAGGCTCATAGATATTGGGTTGCAGGACGTATTACTGACCATGTTTGGCACAACTATATGAATCATTTGCCAGCAATTCACTCCTTTACTCATCAACGAACCAATCAATTGGCAAAACAGGCCGACCTTGCGTCTAAGTTAGTGATTTTTTGCAATAAAATTTAGTTAAGGTATAATGCGCGGCTTTACAAAACATCAAATTAGCAGGACAAATTATGAAAACAGCACAAGAACTCCGCGCCGGTAACGTGATTATGGTCGATGGCGTACCATTGGTCGTGGTAAAAGCCGAGTACAACAAATCTGGCCGCAGCACCGCTGTGGTTAAAATGAAATTTAAAAATTTACTTACCGATGCACCTAGTGAAATGATTTATGGTGCAGGCGATAAATTCGACGTGATTGTGTTAGAGAAAAAAGAGGTCACTTATTCTTATTTCGCTGATCCTACCTATGTGTTTATGGACGCAGAATATAACCAATATGACGTTGATGCCGAGTTTATGGAAGACGCGTTACCATTCCTGGAAGATGGTATGCCATGCGACGTGAAGTTCTATGAAGGTAAAGCGATTTCAATTGAGCTGCCAACCACAGTCATACGCGAAATCACCTATACAGAACCAGCAGTGAAGGGTGATACCTCAGGTAAAGTGATGAAGCCAGCCAAACTGGCATCAGGCTTTGAAATTCCAGTACCTTTATTTGTGAGCCAGGGCGACAAAATTGAGATTGATACGCGTACAGGCGAATACAGAAATCGCGTGTTGAAATAAGCTAGCTTTAGAATTTAAAAGGGTGCAAATGCACCCTTTTTTATTGTTTGCGTATTAATTTATTTGGCTAATTTTTTAGTAATTTCTGCTTCAGCAGCAATCCAGTAATCAACGGCACTGCCAGCAAAGTTATTACGTTCAGCAATGTAGTAAGCCGCAACTTCTGTCATTTTATAGCGGTCGGCAGCATCAGTTTTTTTAGGCTTTGCCGGACTGGCTTTTTTTGCAGGTGCTTTTTTCGCAGCAGCCTTTTTTTCTACTGTAGATTTAGCTTTGCTTGTTGTTGCTGCTTTGGTTGCTGCTGGTTTCTTCTCAGCACTTGTTTTTGCGGTTGCCATGATGAATTCCTTTCCTGAAGATTCTTAAATTAGCCTAGACAAGCTTTTTGCACTTAGTTACAGTTACGCTACTATAGTATTAAACCGTGCCACCCACTGTCAAGCCATCAATTTTAAGTGTTGGCTGACCCACGCCAACGGGCACACTCTGGCCCTCTTTACCGCATGTCCCTATGCCGCTATCAAGCGACATGTCGTTGCCTATCATGCTAACGCGAGTGAGTACATCAGGGCCATTGCCGATCAAGGTTGCGCCTTTTACTGGATAGGTGATTTTCCCATCTTCAATCATGTAAGCTTCGGCAGCACTAAATACGAACTTACCGCTGGTGATGTCGACTTGACCACCGCCAAAATTTGCAGCGTATAAACCTTTTTTGACTGACTTAATAATCTCGGCTGGATCTTTGTCGCCATTAAGCATATAGGTATTGGTCATACGCGGCATGGGGATATGCGCGTAGCTTTCACGGCGCGCATTGCCTGTGAGTGGCATGCCCATCAGGCGCGCGTTAAGACTATCCTGTAAATAACCACGCAATATACCGTTCTCAATGAGTACAGTTTTACTGGTAGGATTACCTTCATCGTCCAAAGTGAGTGAGCCGCGCCTATCTATCAATGTTCCGTCATCTACAATCGTTATGCCTTTTGCTGCAACTTGCTGTCCAATCATGTTTGAGAAAGCAGAGCTGCCTTTACGGTTGAAATCACCCTCTAAGCCATGCCCAATTGCTTCGTGTAGCAAAATACCAGGCCAGCCAGCGCCAAGTACTACCGTCATGCTACCCGCAGGGGCAGGGCGCGCATCAAGATTCACCAGTGCTTGATGTACGGCCCTTTGAGCATAATCTTGCAATACTTCATCAGAAAAGTAATTATAGTCAAAGCGACCGCCACCACCCGACGAACCCTGTTCGCGGCGCCCATTGTGCTCTGCTATTACCTGTATTGAGATACGTACTAAAGGACGTATGTCACCCGCCATAACACCATCACTGCGCGCCACCATCACTACTTCATATTCTCCAGCAATAGAAGCCATGACTTGTGTGATACGTGGATCGATTTTGCGTGCAAATTGTTCTAAGCGTTCTAATAATTTTACTTTTGCATCAGCACTCAAACTGGCAATAGGATCTTGCGGTAAATAAAGTGCCTGCGCCTGGCGCGTTATAATACTTTTACCTGTTTGCTCTGCACCTAAAGCAGCAATAGATCTTGTAGCATTCGCCGCTTGCTGCAAAGCGGGTAGGTTGATGTCATCAGAATATGCAAAAGCAGTTTTTTCACCGCTCACGGCACGCACGCCAACGCCTTGATCTATACTGAAATTACCAGACTTTACTTGGCCTTCTTCCAAGCTCCAGGATTCACTGCGGCTATATTGAAAATATAAGTCAGCATAATCTACTTGGTGCGACATGATATTGCTCAACACGCCCTGCAAAGCTTGTGTATCAAGCCCCGTAGGTTTAAGCAACACATCATGTGCTATATCGAAATGGTTTAATTTGGCGGCGGTTTTCATTGGGTAATTGCTTAGCTATAGATAGATACTATACCAGTACCACATAAAAGCGGCGCTAAGTATATTCTTGAAATATGTTAGTTCAAGCGATTAGATTGCTTTAATTGTCTTATGTTTCAAAGCCGGTAAACTTTTGCGCAGACTTGCCTGATAATCGCGATTCATCGATGCAATCACAACGCCAGAACCGCGCGGCAGTCTGTCCAACACTACGCCCCAAGGGTCTACGATCATGCTGTTACCATGCGTTTCGCGTCCTGATAAATGATAGCCGCCTTGTGCAGGCGCTATCACATAACACAAGTTTTCAATGGCCCGGGCACGGATTAAGCTCTCCCAATGTGCTTTGCCTGTGGTTTCAGTAAAGGCGGATGGCACCACTATCATATCCACTTCACCCATGGCGCGATACAGTTCCGGAAAGCGTAAGTCATAGCAAATCGAGAGACCGATTTTCCCATAAGGGGTATTGACTGTGACGACACTGTCTCCTGATTCGATGGTATTTTCTTCGTGATAATGTTCGGTGCCTAAATCCAAACCGAAGAGGTGAATTTTGTCGTAACGAGCAACTTGTTCACCTTTGTCATTGTAAACTAGACAACTATTGCGCACTTTGTTAGGGAAATTGCTTTCTAACGGAACTGTTCCGCCGATGAGCCAAATTTTGTATTCGCGTGCCATTCTGGATAGAAAACGTTGGATAGGGCCGTCATTAGGTTTTTCTCTGACCTGTACTTTGTCGCTGTCTTTTACACCCATAATGCAGAAATATTCTGGCAAGACTACAATTTTTGCACCTTGTTCGGCAGCAAGGGCAATGAGTCGCTCGGCCTCGATAAGGTTGGAGGAGACATGTGGGCTAGAGGCCATTTGAATGCCTGCAACTTTTACCACGCCGGCAACGGCTTTAGCTGGTTTTTCTGCTTTATTTCGCGACGTGATTGGCATAATTGCTTTCATATTCTTAATTTTGTACTAACAAATCTACTCGATTTATGGATGCAATGGCGAAACACTATTTGGTTTCTGTGCAGCATCTTTCTCAGATTCTACCTCTTGTGGATTATCCCATGTACCGGTAATGATATATTCAGTAGAGGCAATTTTATTAAAAGGGTCCTTTAGTATCTTTTGCGCAACAAAAGCAGCTGCCCCGGCGATCGGACCTCCTGCTAGCGCAGCCAGTGACAGGCTATCGCTGACATGCGGTGTAACTTTAACTTTTAATCTTTGTGTTTCGGTTTTTAAGTTGGTTTCACCTTTAATTTTTGTTTCTGCTGCGGGGCCAGTCATAAAAAAATCATCGCTGCGCATAATGCCATTATCAATTTTTGCATTTGCGCTGATTTTGTCAAAAGCAAAGCCGTCACTGAACAAATCTCTAAAATCAAGGCTTAACCGTCGCGGCAGGCTTTGCAAACTCAATAGGCCGAACAAACGTCCAACTCCGGGTTGCACTTTTAGGATCTGTCCTTTGCTGGCTTCTAGCTTGAAATTGCCATTTAAGCTACTTGTTTCAAACTCGTGGGGGCTGCCCGCCCATCGCAACTGACCAGCGATCTCAGCTTCACCACCTTTAACTACATCAGGCTGGCCAAAACGTTTGAGCGTATTGCCGATATTGCTTACGCTCAATGAAAACTTCAGGTTTGTGTTGGGGTTGCTGGTCCAGTTATGCCAGTTGCCATCTGCAGATAAGATGCTGTCAGGATTAGTGATTTTAGCTTTTTGGATCACCCAGTCATCACTACTTTCAATGGCGCTAAGCTCCAGATTCCCTAGTTTTTTATTACCCAGCTGAAAGTTTTCGGCGATGACATCCAGCGCTGGATAGCCATTAGCCAGTTTTTTAATGTCTTTTTTCGCAGTGACTTTGGTGTCAGGTTCATTACTATGTGGGATGGTTAAGTTTTTCAGGCGCGCGATAATTTTCCCGTTACCGCCGCTTTGCCATTCGGCATTGCCCGTAATTTCTTCGCTACTTATCGACATTTTCAGGCCTGTTGCGCTGGGTTGTGCAGCCAGCTTGAGCGTATTTATACTGCGGCCAAAAATATCTAATTTACGTATCGCAACATCTGCTTTTTCAATTATTGAAGAGTATGAATCCGCCTTATTGCTGGATTTATTAAACAGCGCCAGCCAGTCATCTGCATCAACGTAATCCAGTTTTCCATGTAGCGATAAGCCTGCCTGTGCAGGCAGTTCAGCTGGAATGTTAATGCCGATATCACCACGTTCAAGAGAAAGCTTTCCAGATTGGTCAGTGCGTAATAATTTTGCAGAAACAGCATTACCATAAGTGATTTTGATACTGTCATTATTCGGGCTCAGTTGTTTTTTGTCGATGCTGAAAGCCAGTGCCTGATTGGCTTCTTTGCCAAAAGGCGGCGGCAATTGAAGGGCCATGCCCACGAGGTTTGATCGCAGATTGACATCGACCAGCGGTTTTTTGATGGTAATCTCTCCAGCCCAGTCAGCGCTTCCCTGCATATTTTCTGTCAGCATATTTGAGGCCAACTTTTTGATGCCTGCCTCGTTAAAACGACCGCTGGCGTTCACACGTAATATCTTATCGCTACCCGTGCGCAAGCTAAATTGCGCAGGCCCGCCAAGAATTTCAGTGTTAACATTTTGTGCGGTTAGACTGTTCTCGGTAAAGTTCAGTACGCCATTTAATTTACTAAGCTCCGGCAAACCTGCATCATCATTTGCATAAATGGTGCCGTTAGTGATTTTATAGCTGCCCTTGTACTTCGCGGCATCCAAGTCTTGCATGGGGATTTTTAATTCCAGGTTCAATTTGCCGCTACCTGCAGTTTTCAAGCCATCTGTAAATCCCTGCGTCACCAATTTTACCGGGCTTTCATTCACAAACCTGATACCATCGGCTACAGAACCCTCTACTTCGCTGACAATATGGAGCACGGGCCAGTCTGCATCCAATTGCGGAATCTCGGCCCTGCTTTTGATGATCTTATTGCCGAAAATATGGCCTCTGTTGGCATTGAGCACCATACGTTTGCCTTCGAAAAGCATATCCAGCCCTAAACCTTCAATCGTTGGCCAGCCTGTGCCATATTCCAGCAGGGCATCGCTGACTTTGGCAGTGACTCTAAAAAGCCCAAGTCTTTTATCAAGCTGATTTTTACTATTCACATATGGAAAATCGGCAAGGTTACCTTTAACTGTTAGATTTACGTCCTCCGCGCGACCAGCCAAAATAGAGGTGTCCAGCCATTGCAGGGTTGGCTTGCCCAATATAATGGGATAGTAAAATGTCGCAAATTTTGCATTGCCTTTACTAAACTTTCCATTCAGATCCAGATAGCCGCCTTTGATCTTATTCATATCGTAGCTGGCGTTTACAGTACCGGTAATGTGCGGGCTGCTGATATAAATATCTTCGGCTTGTATTTTTGCCTTGTCCCCATTGATTTTCCAGCTGATTTGCCCAGTTAATTTATCCGCAGGAATTGGCCAGCGCAAAATATCTTTTATATCAAGCAGTGCATTTTGTGATTGCAGCGTGACTTCACCACCGTCTTCATTGGCTTCTATTTTGCCTGTTAAATTAGTGAATCCGGGAATTTTTTGATAAGCATTAAAACCAAGCTGTTTAAATGCAGTATTAATTTTATATGTAGCCGGCTTGTCTGTGCCGCCTTCATAACTCAAGGCGAGTGCCTGCAGCTCACCGACGGGTGATAAGCCGTTTAAGGTAGCATTCGCATCTTCCGGAAGGTTTAAATATGGCACAAGTTGTTTGATCGTGGCCAGGTTAAATTGATCCAGCTTAATATCTTCTTTTATCCAAGGTTTACCGTTTTTTGTACTGGTTGCATAATAGCCACGACCATTGTTAATATTTAGGCCAGTATTAGTGCTGAGCTTGATATTTTCTGCAAGTATGGTTTGTGTATTTTTGAAATCGCTCCAGCTAATATCGCCTGTGAATTGCCTGGCAATAAATGGCTTAGTTTGCTTGTTTATGACAAGCGATAAATTATTTAATGCAGCGTGTGTTTTAATTTTTTCAATTTTGGCATCGGCAAAATCCAGCGTAACTTGCGCATCCCCAGTGCCTGTCTGTATATCTACCGGGTAATCCAGCCAAGGCCGCCATACTGCCAGGTCAGCTTGTTCGAGCTGGGCAGACAGTTCACCGTGCCAAGCTTTAAATTTGCTGATATCGCGCCCCACGAAGCGCCCGCTGGCTGTGATGGGCTGATTCGTTCCGACAGAAGGTAATGCCGAGAGTTTAAACTGGTGTTGTCCAAACAGACTCCGCCAAGTTGGGTTAGAAAGTGTCAGGTTTAGCTGTTTAAGCGATAGCGGCGGTGCCTTGCGTAAGTCATCCAGCCAAGTCACTTTTGCGTTGTTGACAACAATTTCACGCTGGCTGAGCAGCCAGTTGGCAAAGTCAGGCTTGCTTGGCCCCGACAAATCAATCCCAGCAAAAAAAATACTGCCATTTGCCTCGCGCCTGATGGTAAGTTCCGGCTGATGCACAGTTAAGTTTGACAAATGCGGATGCAGTATAGGAATGCTCAGCCATGAGATATCAGCTTCTGCAGCGTTTAAATGAAAAGCTACACGATTTTCGGCGTCAAATAAATCGATATTCTTAAGTGAGAAATGCGGCGAAATTCCATTCCATCCGGTTTTAATGTCACCGATACTAATTTTTTGGCCTAATCTTTGCGAAGCATAGCTGGCAAGGTCATCCTTGTACCGATCAATATTCGGAAACACTACAAAGCGCACTGCAAGCGCCGCCAGAATAAAGACCAGCAGCAGCGATAGCAATAAATATAACACCCAGCGAGATAAATTTTTAAATGAGGTCATTTGTTGGTGGGTTTTGATGATGTTTTTAATAATTAACCTGCACTCTTAACTGAATGTTTATTTTACTTTAATTTATATGAATAACTTGTTAATAAAAAGTAAACATTTGATTAGAAATCGCGCTGGATTACTTTAGAATAACGCCTTTTGGAAAATTTGGCTGACGTTTGGTCGAAAAGTTCATGTTTAGTTTAGGCGTATATTGATTCAATTTAGAAATTTAACGCTGACGCGCGGTGTAAAAGTGCTACTGGAAGCAGCGTCTTTTCAGCTACACCCAGGCCATAAGGTCGGTCTGATTGGTGCGAATGGCGCCGGTAAGACCAGCCTGTTTGCTTTATTGCGAGGTGAGTTGCAGCCTGAAAAAGGCGATCTTGAAATCCCGCCCAATTGGGTAATCGCGCACGTGGCACAAGAAACGCCAGCGCTAAATCAGCCTGCGCTTGAATTCACGCTGGATGGCGATGCTGAGTTGCGCGAAATTGAAAACGCGCTCATTGAGGCTGAAACGGAACATGAAGGTGAAAAAATCGCAGAGTTGCACCATCGCTTAAGCGATATCGAAGGCTATTCCGCTAAGGCTCGTGCTGCGGCCTTGCTAGATGGTTTAGGCTTTAGCCAAGCAGATTTAGCGCGACCTGTCAGCGATTTTTCTGGGGGCTGGCGCGTGCGTTTGAATCTGGCGCGCGCGCTGATGTGTCGCTCTGACTTGTTATTGCTGGATGAGCCGACAAACCATCTGGATTTGGACGCGGTGATTTGGCTGGAAAGTTGGCTACGAGATTATCGCGGCACGCTTTTGCTCATCTCGCACGACCGCGATTTTTTAGATAACGTGATTGATAACGTGCTGCATATCGAGCAACAACGCATCACGCTGTATCGCGGCGGCTATAGTGATTTTGAACGGCAGCGTGCTGAAAAGCTGGCGTTACAGCAGGCCATGTATGAAAAGCAGCAGCGCAAAGTGGCGCATTTGCACAGCTATATTGACCGCTTCCGTGTGCAGGCCACCAAAGCACGCCAGGCGCAGAGCAGAATCAAGGCGTTGGAGCGTATGGAGATGATTTCTGCAGCGCATGTGGATTCACAGTTCAGCTTCGAGTTCCGCGCACCTGCTAGCGCGCCAGATCCTTTGCTGGTGCTGGATGACGTGGATGCAGGTTACGCAGATAAAAAAATCTTAAATCAAATCAAGCTGACTATTCGGCCGGGCGAGCGCATTGGCTTGCTCGGTAAAAACGGTGCTGGCAAATCAACGCTCATTAAACTGCTTGCTGCCGAACTAAAACCGTTAGCCGGCAAACGCGTGGAAGGTAAAGATTTAAAAATCGGCTATTTTGCACAACACCAGCTTGAGCAGCTTCGCCCCAATGAGTCTCCCCTGCAGCATATGCTGCGTCTGGACCCCACCACACGCGAACAGGAACATTTGAATTATCTTGGCGGTTTCGATTTTAAAGGTGATATGGCGCGCTCGCCTTGCGAGAACTTTTCCGGCGGCGAAAAATCGCGTCTCGCCTTGGCGCTGTTGATCTGGACGCGGCCGAATCTGCTTTTACTCGACGAGCCCACCAACCATTTAGACTTAGAAATGCGCCACGCGCTCACTTTGGCGTTGCAGGATTACGAAGGCGGCGTGGTTCTGGTTTCACACGACAGAGCCTTGCTACGTGCTAGTTGCGATAATTTTGTACTGGTTGCTAACGGTAAAGCGGAAGCGTTTGAAGGCGATCTGGAAGACTATAAAAACTGGCTGAACTTACAACAAGCCGTGCAAAAAAATACGGAAAAAAGCGGACAAAAAGCCGCACAAGATGATGCTCTGCAGACCAATATCCATGAGGTTTCCAGGGCGTCTAATTTGAATGTATATACTCAGCAAAAGCAAGATAGGCAAGCGCGCATTGTGGCACGCCGGCCGTTATTAAAAGAAACTGAACGGATCGAAAAACAGCTGGAAAGATTGAACCAGGAAAAATCCGGACTGGATGCGCGTGTCAGCGAATCGAATCTGTACGAGGCAGAGAACAGGGAAGAGCTCCAACGCATACTCAAACGCCAATCCGAGCTGACTGGCTTAATCGACCAGACAGAAATGCGTTGGCTGGAACTGCACGAGCAATTAGAATGCTTGCCTGAGATTAACTAGATTTAATTACTTATTAAGAGATGATATGGATTATTCAAAACGCCTTACTTTACTTCATGCGCTATGCCTCGCCGAAACCTTTGATGACAGCGCGAAACCGAATATCAATCTGGATGAATACGATGCGCTGGATTCCGCACATTATCTTGCCAGCTACTTAACATTCAAGGCGATTCAGGTGGCCGATAGGCAGCCTGCGTTTGAACATAAAAATAATTTTGATATGTTAAGCGTCTATCAAGCCTATGCGCTATTGGTTTTTGCGTTTTTAACAGCGCCGTTGGCGCAAGAAGATATCAACCCGGATTTAACCGCAGCGCAAATTATCATCGCCAAAACGCTTTTTGCAGGTTTGCCTGAGGCGGAGTTGATTGAGATTATCGAATCAGGGTTCAATAAATTCAAGCTGATAGGCGATGCCGAAGCAGAGCACTGGATGGAGTTCCGCGAGAATCTGGATAAAGTCACGGTGAGTTTTGTAGTTGCCGGAACCGATGACGATAGCCCGCACAGCAAAGAAGAAGTGCTACCGTTATTTGGTCAGTTATTGAGCCAATTATGCGAGGCGTTTGAAGCTTCCTGATTAACCAGGAATTACTGGCAAAGAGCTTTTAAGTCGCGACCCAAGATCAGAAGAGCAAAACAAGTAAGTTGATCTTTTCTTCTGTAAAAAGGGTAAAAGTTTTTTAGAAAAATGTAGCTTTTTTTTAGCCTGCTTTTGCCTTCAAACAAGTAGCAATATTCTGCCAAATATTGTCGATTCATATCTGATGTATCAACATGGCTGTACACATTTTTAACGAATGGGTATAAACCCAGGCTAATTTTCAGGCTAGAAGAAATTTTATTTTCATTCTGCTTGACTTCCCCTTCTTTTTTTGCACCTATCACATTGTTACTATGCTGACGGTAATTAAGGAGAGGTTCCGGAATAAAGGCTCGCCGACCAATTAACTCTGCAATTAACGCAAGGTGATAGTCATAGGGAATGTCTGGCATAAGTCGTAATGCGTAGTTTCTTAATGCCGAGTTAATCATGACTGATGCACCTTGCACACTATTTGCAAACAGCAATCCATTGATGCCTTCTTTTTTACCCCTGTTTCCTATAAAGCGCTCACTGATAACATTGAGATTACTGTCAACAACAGCAGCATCCGAATGTACAAGTGCAGGAATTCGTTGCTCGGTTTCCAGTGCTTTCAGTTTCTGTAAGCTCGTTGCTATCTTTTCGGAATGCCATATGTCATCCTGATCACAAATACAAATGTAATGTTCGCTGGTCATTGATAGCAAGTGATAGAAATTTTTAATATACCCAAGGTTACCCATATTGTCGCTTACCAAGGATATCCTGCTGTCTTGTGCGGCGTATTGCTTGATTATATCTATCGTATTGTCAGTCGAACCATCATCACGTATCAACAGATGCCAGTCGACATGTGTTTGGTGGATGATTGATTCAATCTGTGCTCCCAGATAACGCTCACCATTGTAGGTGGCCATGACAATTTGGACTTTGTCTGTGGATGTATTGTCAGAGGATTTGGGTTTGGTGTTCATTTATGCAGGCAAGACATCGGTAATCAAGTTGAATGATTAGATATTGTTTAAGAAATGAGTAAAATAATCTACTACTTTTCTTTCAGTGCAGTGAGCGAGGGCAAACTGGTAGGCTTTCTGACTAAGTTTTTCGATTTCCACGGGGCTGCTCCATAGTTGCTCAATCTTGCCCGACAGATCCAGTGCGTCCTTAGGTTGGCACAAAATACCAGTTTCGCCATTTTGAATATAGTCATGTATTCCACGCGAGTCAGTAACAATCATTGCTTTCTTGAAAAACATACCGGAGACAACAGTCACTTGTCCGCATGGAACTTGGCTGTCGCGGAGTGGTATTACCATAAACTGGCTATGTGCCAAAATATTATGTGCTTGGTCAAGTGGTATATTGCTATACACCTTTACATTATTTGGAATACTCAGATGTTGAATACTGTCTTTGCTAGCAACAACTACCAGTTTAATCTGCGGTAGTTTTTTCATTGCTTCAAATAGTGTTTTATAGTCACGACCCTGACTACCTAAAGCGCAAATGTATGGTCCAGTTTCAATCGGACTTTCCGATAAGTCCACTTTAGGATGATGTACTGCCCAGTGGAGCATGTCGATTGACTCAATAGGGATGTCAAAGTAATCAGCGTAAAGCTTTCGCTCAAGGGTGGAGTATGTAACAAACCGTTTGGCTTGTTGGAATGCTTTTGTCATCAGTTTGCGCTGTGTTCCGTGTGGCAAGTCGGTAAAGTTAAATGAATACACCAAATGAGGCACGTTTGGACACATTAATTTAGCAAAACTACCTGCATATAATGCGGGCCTGGGGCCATGCGATACCAATACAGACTGTCCTTTTCTGGCTTCATTCACAGCACGCATGGCAGCTATAACTCTAGCAATGGAGTCTCTTTTTGGCAGGATTTTTGGAAGTTTCACAGCCTTGCTTGAGTAGTGCAACCATTCTAGATTGCTGTTTTGAAACTCATCCTTAAGCCAGCACCAGCTTGGATCTAAATCGCTAAGATTAATAATTTTCATTGAATGCAGAAAGAATAATACAATGCGTTAAAGCATATCACATCAAGATTGCAAAGAACGTAGTGCATTCGGGTATATTTGTATTGGCGGGCTTACAGTTAATAATCGATAGACCAAAAAATTCTGAAAAGGCGCTAAGCGATTTCGCGCGTCTCCGCAAATTGTATGTCAGGATATCGCTCTTGTGCCATCTGCAGGTTCACGCGATTTGGTGCAAGGTAAACGTAATCATTCGCGCCATCCAAGCCCACATTAAAGCCGTATTTGTCTGCAATGGCTTTCAGGTCGGCGTCTTTGCCTTTCAACCAGCGCGCGGTGTAGCAATCGTAAGGTTCAAACACCATATCTACGCCGTATTCGTGCTCTAGACGGTGGGCGACCACGTCAAACTGCAGCATACCTACTGCGCCTAGAATCAGGTCATTTGAAAGTAATGGGCGGAAAAGTTGCGCAGCACCTTCTTCCGAAAGTTGTTTGAGGCCGATTTGCAGTTGCTTCATCTTCATCGGATTTTTGATGCGTGCGCGGCGGAAGAACTCTGGGGCGAAAGAGGGGATGCCAATGAATTTAAGGTTTTCGCCTTCGGTAAACGTATCGCCCAATTTAATCGTGCCGTGGTTGGGGATGCCGATGATGTCGCCGGAATAAGCCTCGTCCATGGTGGTGCGGTCTTGCGCCATAAAGGTGATGGCGTTGTTGACGGATAAAGTTTTGCCGATGGCGACTTGCTTGATTTTCATGCCGCGCTCAAAACGGCCGGAACATACGCGCAAAAACGCGATGCGGTCGCGGTGTTTCGGGTCCATATTGGCCTGAATTTTGAACACAAAGCCGCTAAATTTCGGCTCATTGGCTTTTACCTCGCGCGTGGCGGTGTTTCGCGATTGCGGCGGCGGTGAGAGGTCAACCACTGCGTCTAATAATGACTGTACGCCAAAGTTGTTAATCGCGGAGCCGAAAAACACCGGAGTTTGTTTGCCGCTTAAATAGCGCGCTTTATCAAACGTATGCGAAGCACCGCGTACCAGCTCGATATCTACGCGCAAGTCATCTGCAACATGGCCGAGCAGTTCGTCTAAACGCGGGCTATCCAAGCCTTTGATGGTTTCGGATGTGCCTTTTTCCGCGCGTGGGTCAAAAAAGGAAATCTCATCGTTATAAAGGTGATACACACCACGGAAACTTTTGCCCATGCCAATCGGCCAAGTCATCGGTGCGCATTCCATGCCGAGAGTCGATTCGATTTCGTCCAGCAGCTCAATCGGCGGGCGGATTTCGCGGTCCAGCTTGTTTATAAAGGTGATAATCGGCGTATCGCGCATGCGGCACACGTTGAGCAGCTTGATGGTCTGCGCTTCCACGCCGTTGACGCTGTCAATCACCATCACGGCAGAATCCACAGCCGTCAGCGTGCGATAAGTATCTTCCGAAAAGTCATCATGGCCTGGCGTATCCAGCAGGTTAATCATGTGTTCACGATACGGGAACTGCATCACGGAGGAAGTCACGGAAATGCCGCGTTGTTTCTCTAGCTCCATCCAGTCAGAAGTCGCATGGCGCGCGGCTTTGCGCCCGCGTACTTCGCCTGCAACCTGAATCGCGCCGCCAAACCATAACAGCTTCTCGGTCAGTGTGGTTTTACCCGCATCCGGGTGAGAAATAATGGCAAAAGTACGGCGGCGGGAGATTTCTTCTTGCAAGGATGACATGTTCAGGGTGTGGTTGAGGTAAAACGCTATTTTACCTCAAATACCCAAACGTTCATCATTCCTGCTTATACGGAAAGGATGTTATCTATTACCTTACAACTTCTTTCAACTGATCCAAAATTGCAGGGTTATCCAAGGTGGAGATATCCGATGTGATTTCTTCACCTTTGGCTAGGCTGCGTAACAACCTGCGCATAATCTTTCCGGAGCGGGTTTTGGGCAAGTTGTCGCCAAAGCGGATTTCATCGGGTTTGGCGATTGGGCCGATTTCCTTGCCTACCCAATCGCGCAGTTCTGCCACGATTTTTTTTGCTTCATCACCTTCTGGCCGTTTGCCTTTTAATACCACATAAGCCACCACGGCTTCGCCTTTTACATCGTGCGGTTTGCCAACGACGGCGGCTTCAGCCACCAAGTGGTTGGCAACGAGAGCAGATTCGATTTCCATCGTGCCCAGACGGTGACCGGAAACATTCAGCACATCATCAATGCGGCCCATAATGGTGAAGTTGCCGGTTTTAGCATCGCGCACGGCACCATCGCCCGCGAGATAAGTTTTTCCTCCTAAATCGACAGGATAATAGCTTTTAACATAACGTTCGGGGTCGTTATAGATCGTTCGTATCATTGATGGCCAAGGCTTTTTGATGACCAGCAAACCGCCGGTGCCCCATGGTACGTCTTTGCCGGTTTCATCCACCACATCGATATCAATGCCAGGGAAGGGTAATGTGCATGAGCCGGGAACAAGCGCAGTCGCGCCCGGCAGCGGGGTGATGACATGGCCGCCGGTTTCTGTCTGCCAGAAGGTATCAACAATCGGACAACGGCTGCCGCCTACGTTTTCAAAGTACCATATCCAGGCTTCAGGGTTAATCGGCTCACCTACTGAACCTAATAAGCGTAAGCTAGTTAAATTGTAGTTTCTAGGATGTGCTTCCGGGGTGGTTTCGGAGGCCTTAATCAACGAGCGTATCGCTGTCGGCGCAGTATAGAAAATTGTTACTTTGTGTTTTTCGATCATTTGCCAAAAACGGCCAGCATTAGGGTAAGTGGGGATGCCTTCAAAGACGACTTGCGTCGCGCCCATTGCAAGCGGCCCGTAGGTTATATATGTGTGGCCGGTAATCCAGCCTACATCGGCTGTACACCAGAATACATCATCAGCCTGAATATCAAACGTCCAGCGCATAGTGTTCATGGCATGCAGCAAATAGCCTGCTGAGCAATGCTGTACGCCTTTTGGCTTGCCAGTGGAGCCTGAAGTGTAAAGTAAAAATAGCGGATGCTCTGCATTTACCATCACTGGTTCACAGGTGTCTGCAACACCTGCAACGAGGTCATGCCACCAGATATCATTTGCATTCCAGGTGATATCTAGTCCGGTTTTTTTGAGTACCACAACTTTTTCAATGCACTCACACCCGCCCATTGCAATGCCTTCGTCCACTGCTACTTTTAAGGGCATGGTTTTACCGCCACGGAATTGACCATCTGAGGTGATGACGGCCTTTGCGCCTGCATCAATAATGCGTTCGTTTAAACTCTTGGAGGAGAAGCCGCCGAATACCACGCTGTGAATAAGGCCGATGCGCGCGCACGCCTGCATAGCCACAACTGCTTCGATTCCCATTGGCAGATAAATAATGACACGGTCGCCAAGATTAAGATTGAGTTTTTTCAAGCCGTTCGCAAACTGACATACCTGGTGATACAGTTCTTTGTATGTGACGTTTTTGGTGTCGCCGTTATCAGCTTCAAAAATAATCGCGGTTTTATTGGGAATAGTGTTGAGATGCCTATCCAGGCAATTGGCTGAGACATTCAGCTCGCCATCTTCGAACCATTTGTAAAATGGCGCGTTGGTATCATTGAGGGTTTTTGTAAAAGGTTTGTGCCAAATCAATAACTCCCGCGCAAGTTTCGCCCAAAATCCTTCGTAATCTGCTGCTGCCTCGGCACACAAAGCGTTATAAGCTGCCATGCCGGATACGGTTGCTTTTTGTTTAAATGCATCGCTGGGTTCAAAAACGCGATTTTCATGAAGAACTGATTCGATTGACATGATTCCCCCAATAGTTTTAGATGTCTAGTGATATACAATCAATAGCGTTGTTATATTTATTCGCAAACTCCATATTACCTTAAAAATTAATGCAAACACTGTCTGAAATTATCAAAAACCTAGCATTATCTACTCAGCAGGTTTTATGCTTTAAAAAGCTGGAAAGCTGCAGCCCATTTTCTGGCCGATTGTTGGCAAAAGATGCCGATTTACGTAACGATTTGCTAGAAAATCTATATGTTCCGTATGAGTCAGCAGAAATGCAACAATTTTTAACAACCCAGCAAATAAGTGATGAGATTTCGCTAAAAAAAGCTTTAAGAAAGCTCAGACAGCGTGTTTTTGTACGTATCATCGCGCGTGATCTGACCGGCTTGGCAAATTTGCAAGAAGTGATGCGTACAACCTCACTCTTAGCCGAATGTGCGATTAACACAGCGATTGATTATCTTAATACATGGTTGGTAGAAGCTTATGGACAGCCTGTTAATGCGCAAGGTTATCCTCAGTGTCTGATCGTGATTGGCATGGGTAAGTTGGGTGGCGGTGAGCTGAATGTTTCGTCTGATATAGATTTGATTTTTGCCTATGAAAACGAAGGTGAAACGCAAAACGAAACCCCAATAAGCAATCAGGATTTTTTCACGCGGCTTGGTAAAAAACTGATATCAGCAATAGACGAGGTGACCGAAGATGGCTTTGTTTTCCGCGTGGATATGCGCTTGAGGCCGTTTGGCAGCGAAGGCGCACTGGTTTCAAATTTAGATGCCCTCGAAGAGTATTACCAGAATAACGGACGCGAATGGGAACGCTATGCCTGGATAAAAGGCCGTGTGATAGCTGGCTCTCAGGCCAATATCCATGCGCTTCTCAGGCCATTTGTTTTTAGAAAGTATCTCGATTACAACGCATTTGCCAGCATGCGCAGTTTAAAACAGCAAATCCATCGTGACGTGACGCAAAAAGGGCAAGAAGACAATATTAAGCTGGGGCGTGGTGGCATTCGCGAGATTGAATTTATCGCGCAAGTGTTTCAGCTGATTCGCGGCGGACAGGATGTCAGCCTGCAGATCAAGCCTACGCTGGAAGTCTTGAAGCTGCTGCAAAGTAAAGGCCTGCTGCCAGAGAATGCCGTGCATGAGTTGACGGAAGCTTATACTTTTTTGCGCAATCTGGAGCACCGCCTGATGTATGTGGAAGACCAGCAGACACAGGATTTGCCAAAAACAGAAGAGCAGCAGGCGCGTATTGCGCTGGCGATGAACTTTAGGGATTGGCCTGCGTTTCTGCAGGAGCTGAACCGGCATCGCAATCTAGTCCAGCAGCATTTTGACGCGACTTTTAGCGACGGGGATGAAAGCAAACAGGGCAGCGCGGCAGATTCGCAGGAGGTGTTGATTTGGCAAGGCGGACTAGCAAAAGAGGATGCTCTGCGAGCTTTATCCCATGCGGGTTTTGGTGATGCCTCTCAAGTCATGCAACAGTTGCAAATGTTACGTTCCAGCAGCCGCTACCAACAGCTATCGGAATTAAGTCGTCAGCGTTTCGATCGGTTGATGCCGTTGGTCATCAAGCAATCCGGGCAGGAACAAAATTCAGATGTTGCGCTTTTGCGTGCGATTAATTTGCTCGAGAACATTTGCCGCCGCGCGAATTATTTGGCGATGCTGGCGGAGTATCCGGAAGCGCTGCATCTGGTTATCAAGCTGTGCGCTGCCAGTCCTTGGCTGGCGCAATATCTCACGGCACATCCTGTTTTAATGGATGAGCTTTTAGATGCCAGAAATGTGTATGCGGAGCCCGATTTCGACAAAATGCATCGTGATTTGAGCGAAAAAATGTCGCAATTGCAAGGGGACGCAGAAGCACAGATGGATGCAATGCGGCATTTTAAGCACACCGCCATTTTGCGCTTTGCTGCTCAGGATATCGCCGGCAGGCTGACGTTGGAGAGGTTGTCAGATTATTTAAGCGCTTTGGCCGACACGATTTTGCAGGTCAGTTTGCAAACAATATGGCATCTGCTTAAGTTTAAACATTGCGAAACACCCAAGTTTGCTGTGATAGGTTACGGCAAGCTTGGTGGCAAGGAATTGGGATATACGTCCGATTTGGATATTATCTTTTTGTATGAAGATGAACACATGGATGCTGCGGAAAATTATGCACGGTTTGCGCAGCGCATCAACAACTGGTTTAACAGCCTTACCAATGCCGGGCTGTTGTATGAAACAGATTTGCAATTACGTCCGGATGGAAATAGCGGTCTGCTGGTAAGTAGTGTCGCTGCGTTTCGAGACTATCAGCTCAATAAAGCCTGGGTGTGGGAACATCAGGCGATTACCCGCGCGCGTTTCGTGGCAGGCGATGTCAATATTGGTAAGGCTTTTGATGCGATTCGCAACGAAGTAATGACTCAACCGCGCGATATGGAAAAATTAAAAGCGGAAGTGATTGCCATGCGTGAAAAAATGCGCACGGCACAGCACTTTACAGCAGACACCTTTGATATCAAGCACAGCCTCGGCGGCATTATTGATGTGGAATTTTTAGTGCAGTATCTGGCGCTGGCACACGCCAAACAATACCCGCAGCTCACTGAAAATATTGGAAATATCGGCTTATTAAAAGTTTTAGGCGAGTTAAAAATTATAGACCAAAAACTGGGCTTGGATGTAGCGGATGCCTACAGAACATATCGCAAACTTATTCACGCAACAAAACTGCAAGACCAAGCGGCAAAAGTTAAATTGACTGAAGTCGAGCAGCATCAAAATGCTGTAGTAATTCTCTGGAGGCAGGTTTTTGGCAAAGAGTTACATTCCCCAGCGTAAGGCTGGCGTATGCACTGGGCTATCCCAATGCTGTTTGATTTCATCATCCAGCAGACAAACAGTGATGGATACTCCGGACATGTCAATGGCAGTCGTATAGTTGCCGATCAGACTACGCGATATATTTAAGCCCGTATCACCCAGTAATTTTGCAGCGGTATTGTAGATGAGGTATAGCTCCATGAGTGGCGTCGCACCTAGGCCATTGACGAGTAGCAGAATATCTCTGGAGGAATCGGCATCCAACGTATTCTCTAAATCTGCCACAATGGCGGCAACACAATCAGCCACAATCGCATCCGCCCCACGCATGGCTTCCCGCCTGCGGCCCGGTTCGCCGTGAATGCCGACGCCCATCTCAATCTCGTTGTCGCCGATATCAAAAGTAGGGCGGCCAGCGGCGGGAACGGTACAGCTTGTCAAAGCTACGCCAATGCTTGCTGTACGCCCGTTTACTTTTTCGCCGAGTGTTTTGCATGCTTGTAAACTTGCGCCTGTTTCGGCCAAGCTGCCTACGCATTTTTCGACAATCACCGTGCCTGCAACGCCGCGGCGGCCGGTGGTATAAGTGCTGTTAATCACAGCGCAGTCATCACTGGTGAGTACGGTGGCATGTTCAACCGCCAGCATTTCGCCGGCCATCTGAAAATTCATTACGTCACCGGCATAGTTTTTAACGATAAACAAAACGCCCTTATTTGCATGCACAGCTTCGGCAGCAGCCAGCATCTGATCCGGTGTGGGTGAACTGAATACATGGCCCGGGCATGCAGCATCCAGCATGCCATAGCCAACGTAGCCCGCATGCAAGGGTTCGTGCCCGGAACCGCCGCCGGAAATAATCGCCACTTTGTTTTTGGCTTTGTGCTTGCGGGTAATGTAGTTGGGTTCAAGGTTTAAGCTGACTAAATCATGATGTGCCGAGGCAAATCCGGAAATGCTTTCCGTGAGAATGTTGTCTACGTTATTGATAAATTTTTTCATTCAGCTTTTCCTTTTTAATTGGCCTCTTTCAAAATCAAGTCGCAGACAGCATGGATCATCACCTGGCAACTTTTCGCACCCGGGTCCAAATGCCCGATGGCACGTTCGCCCAAACCTGCCGCGCGGCCCTTTGTGGCCAGCAGGTTGCGGGTGGATTCCAAACCATTATCTGCCGCCTCAGTAACTGCATGGCAGATTTCTGTCGTACTTTTGCCAGCGCTAACAGCCAATGTTAATACATTAGAAACAGGAATCAGCACATCCAGCATGGTTTTTTCTCCCATGCCTGCTTTGCCGCGCTGCACAATTGCTTCTACACCAGCGGCAAACGCAGCTGCAATTTCGGGTTTAGTATTTACACCGTGTGTTTTTGCAGCCTTTGCCATTTGCAAAAAAAAACTGGCAAATAACACGCCTGAAGCCCCGCCGATAGTGCTTAACAGCTTCATGCCAATCTTCTGCAAAACCTCATCGGGCTGCAGGGGCGCAAGTTCGCTCGCCATGTCTGTAATAGTTTCGCTTGCCCGTTTGATATTGATGTAATGATCGCCATCACCAATCGCGCGGTCCAGCGATTCGATATCTGCCTCATGTGCTTCAATGGCGGTTTGTATGGCAAGTGCAGAGGATAAAATAAAAGAAGTTTTCATGCGGATAGTTTAAAACCAAATTGATGGAATTTGAACTGGAATTTTCGTGTCATGGCGCGCCAAAAGATTCTGATTATTTGCATCGCTTATAGGGCTCGTTGCGGCCGGCATCGTTTTTTAGCACTAGTTTTTTAGAGGTAAGTTTGACAATTTTGTATTTGTTATCGGTGTTAAAGGTGCTGATAACCAGCTGCTTTTTCTCTATGCGCCAATCGCCGAATTCCGCAGGCCGCCCATGTAAATAAGAGCGAAAATTATGTTTATCGCCTTCGATTTCCAGAGTGAATTCTTCATAAAACGCACTACTTGAGCTTGCGCACCAGTTGCCTGATAATCTGGCTTCCAGCCTGGTTTTGGCCGTAACAGAAAGTGAAATGAAAAATAAACACAGAAAAATAACAAGTTTTTGCATGCGTCTGATCGCCTATTAAAAAATAAATAGAAGCGCTAGCCCAATGGCGGCGGGCATGGCCTGGATGAACAGTATTTTTTTGCCAACGGTCATTGCGCCGTACAGGCCCGCAATTAAAATGCAGCAGAGAAAGAACACTTTAATGCTGGTGCCGGCCTCGCCCAAACTTAATCCCCACAGCAAGCCGGCAGCTAGAAAACCATTATATAAACCCTGATTCGCAGCTAATACTTTGCTGGCCGCTGCTGCTGCTTTGGTTTGGCGAAACACTTTTAAGCCAAGCGGTTTGTCCCAAAAAAACATCTCTAACACTAAAAAATAAATATGCAACAGTGCGACGATGGCAATGACAATGTTGGCAATGGTAAGCATAGCTTTCCTTCTACTTGAAGCGGCTAGAGCTGAATTCTACACGTTAATCAGGAGGCAACAACTGCGGGCGCTATGATGGCGCGCCAGGCAGCAAGTTTTTGCGCAAAAGACATAGAAGCGTGCGCGGGGCTTGTTGAGGGCAAACGTCTGAAGCTGATAGCGTTGTGGTTAATATTTTTCAGCACGTGGCGCATGAAGTATTCCTCGGCCTTCGCGCCGTTAAAAAATATATGCGTAATCTTCTGGTGTGTTTGTAAAAATGTCTGAAAGTCGTTAATGATATGTGTGTCGCGCGCAATCATTGCATCCAGGCTGCCTTCCCGCATGCATGATTTCAGTACATCCCAAAGTGCAATTTTAGCTGATTTTAGCGCTTCAGCCTTTACCTCGTAAGGTGCAGCAGCATCAACATGAAGCAGCTCTGAGATGATACGCCAAAAAGTATTTTGCCTATGCGCATAATATTGGCCAGCTGCCAGCGATGCTTGCCCCGGCATACTGCCCAGGATAAGTACCTTTGCATTTTTGTCTTCTATTGGGGCAAAGCCTTGAATGCGCTGCATTGCCGATGGATTAGACGCGGCTTTTTTTAGTGCCAAGCTTGGCATCGAACTTTTCTTTATTAATCACAAAACGCTCATGCCTGCCTTTAGAAATCAGGTCCACACCATCGTGCGCTTCTACGGCAAAAACAAGTTTTCTTCCATCCACTTCTATCAGCTCCACCGTTGCCGTCACCTCAAGCCCCGGCGGCGTTGCAGCCTCGTGACTTACATCAATGTGTGTGCCAACGGTTTGCTCTTGCGGCCAATCAAGATGCGGGTTAATCGCCTTAATGCAAGCCCATTCTAAAAAACCCACCAGAAAGCCTGTGGCAAACACTTCAGGCATGGCCATAAACTCATCGGATTCTGGGTAGAGCGCAGGGACGGTTTTTGATAAAGGGACTACAAACTTATGCGTGTATCTGATGCCGGGCTTCAGCGTATCTTTCATTCATTTATCTTGCGGTTATATTTTATATTTATTGTAAATTTCTTTTCTGACAGGGCAAGTGCAAATATGGTTATGCCCGAATGATTTTTTATACGTGCAAAAGTTCTGGTCTTTGCACTCAATAAAATGCACTTTTCCATTGATGCAATCTTTCACTTTGCATAGCGTGTGGCAATCTGACTCTAAACAAGCCAAATTACTCTTGCAGAGAGTAGCTAAACCCTTGATGTCATTGTCAATTTCAAAGACCATATAATAGCCTTCATTGTTCTTTCTAAGGCGGTGACGAACAAAGTATTATTTGAAGCATCAAATATATAGCATAGATTTATTTATGGGTGGGTGCAAGCCCAAAAAGACACAATAGCTAAAAATTATTTAATGCCCTGCAAGGCAATACCCATGCGGATCGCAGGGCAATGGTTTTAGTAGGGTGTTAACGTTCGAGTTAGAGCGCATTTTCTGTAAGCAGAGCTTTGACGGTTCTGGATAACTCCTTGCCAAGAACCAAGTGCTGCTCAAGGTCAAGATGTACGCCATCCACGTTGCTTGATGTGATTACACCGCCTGCATCGAAGAAGTGGCAACCAACTTCTTCGCACACATTGCGGTAGGCAAATGCCACCCCAGCACACTTTCTTTCGCCCCCCTCAAATTTTGGCGCAATCGGTCCTTTCGGTGTTCGTATAGCTGGCGGCGCAACGACGAGTATTTGAGGCGCAGGCATACCTGGCTCGATAGGCGCTGTGCGGATGGCCGTGATGAGCGCGAGAATACCTTGCGCAGAATGCCACGCATTGTGTTGGTGCATGGATTGAAAGTCATTGGTCCCGAGCATCAGGATGACAAGGGCAAGTGGCGAATGAATTTCTATTCTCTGCTCTAAGCCGACCAAACCGTTTCGTCCGGGTTTAAACGGGTCATCCCATACAGTGCGCCGACCGTTCAGACAATCCTCAATAACGCGAACCTGCTGGTCAGCGGAATTAAGCGACATTTCCATGACGCCCGGCCAGCGCTTATCGAAAGGCAGCCGCTGGCGAGTGGTCGGGATAATGCCCCATGACAGCGAATCGGAATAGACGAGAATTTGCTGCATATTATCGTTCCGTACGTGCGCTAACGTCTGAATTCACCGGCCTGCGCGGTTTTTCGCGACAACCATGAAGCTACTGGTAGCAAAATAGCTAGT
>Ga0209253_10000921_pt1 | contig 25640 bp, 22 predicted proteins | sample FrelakmetBRP12BR_FD_187145 | JGI IMG/M metagenome (GOLD analysis project Ga0209253, IMG submission 187145) | Freshwater lake sediment microbial communities from the University of Notre Dame, USA, for methane emissions studies - BRP12 BR (SPAdes)... | ecosystem: Environmental > Aquatic >...
TTGAGGCATTCCGCACAAAAGGGTACGAGGTCCTCTGCCTGACCGACGACATCGACGATCTGATCATGCTGGACCTTGGGGAGTACAAGGACAAGAAGATCAAGAACGTGGTGAAGGGCGATGTGAGCTTGGACAAGACCACGGAATCAGAGAAGAAGGCGCAGGAGGGGAAGTTCGAGAAGCTGTTGGTCAAGTTCAAGGAACGGCTCACCCAGATATACGGCCTCCCGATCGAAGAAATCCATTGCAAGGGTTGCCTCTCTGACGACCGTATCAGCTTCTGCCAGAAATGCCATATCCGCCATAGCTTCAACCTGGAACAAGCCCGCAAACCAGAAACGTGCAATAACTGTCATATTGGTCCCGACCATCCACAGTGGGAGATCTATCAGGAATCTGCCCATGGCATCATGTATGCCACCATGGGTGAGGCGTGGAATTGGGAAGCCGAAGCCGGCAACCTGTCTGTGGTCGATTTTCCATCTCCCACCTGCGCCTTATGCCATATGAGCGGTTTTGGGACCACTGGTACCACCCATGATGTAGGCGATCGCTTATCATGGTACCTGTTCGCTTCCATAAGCCAGCGGCGCCCCAGTTGGCAGGATAATCTCACACGCATGCAGAGTGTGTGCTTTGAATGTCACAACGAGAATTTCATCACGGATTTGTACGCGACAGCAGATCCCGCCACTGAACAGATCAATGGTTATGTACAGGCAAGCAATGACCTGATGGCTCCACTCCAGGAGCAGGGTTTGTTAACCAGTGAGCCTTTCGACGAACCAATTGATTTCACCTACTTCGACCTGTGGCATTATTGGGGACGCGTTGCTAAGTTTGGTATGTGGATGCAAGGCCCCGATTACTCCCAGTGGCATGGTGTATACCCGCTGTTGGATACCATGTCTGAGTTGGAAGAGATGGTCAATCAGAAGCTAGAGGCGGCAGGAGCCACGCCCTGACCATGTACCACCTGGCGACTGTTTTCCCCTTCATCAAGCGTGTACGCATCCCCATCTCGCGCGACCAGGCGATGCTGCTGATGCTGGCTTTTAATGAACTCCTGTTAGGTGTAGAAACCTACCTGGCGCATTCGATCAGCGGAACGATCATGTCCAAGGAATGGATCCCAATTATCTTTGGTCCGGTTGCTGGGGTGCTGTTAGGTCTGGCGGGTATTCTTGCCCTTCGTAAGCGTACTCTGGCTTCATTGATCGCTACCCTGATCTACCTTGCCAGCCTGGTGGTTGGTTTGTTGGGGGTGTGGTTTCACTTGGTCCGGGCTGCCTTGCCCTATGCTTCACTTGGTGAGATTGTATCTATGCCGCTCTTCATCTGGGCACCTCCCATCCTTGGACCCCTCACCTTTGCCCTGGTAGGCCTGATGGGTATCAGCGCAGTCTGGATGGAGCAACCAACCGACAGCGGTCGCCTGACCTTGCTGGGAGGGCATAAACTGCAGTTACCTTTTAGCAAGACCAATGCCTTCTTTTTTATGGTAGGTCTGGGGATCCTCGCAACCGTGATTTCCAGCGTGTTGGACCACGCCCGTACCAATTTTGAGAACCCCTGGCTGTGGCTGCCGACGGCGATTGGCATATTTGGCACCATTGTAGCGGTGGTGCTTGGAGCGTTGGAACATCCGCGCCGTAGTGACCTGGTTACCTACGTAGTGGCAATGCTATTGCTGATACTGGTAGGCCTGCTGGGTGTGCTCCTGCATATCCAACGCAACCTGGCTACTGAGAATGCCATCGTGGTGGAGCGCTTCATCCGCGGAGCACCTTTCCTGGCACCCATGCTGTTTGCGGATATGGGTGCGCTGGGATTGGTCATCCTACTGGATCCAAAGGAGAAAAGTCAGGCTGACGAGGAATCAGCCTTGTAGCACCTTATCTGGACCTCGGTCAATCTCCCATGGGTATACGATGTGTGCGTCCGTGATGGCGGCGTAGTAGTCGGGTCTGACGTTTCCAAAAAGAGTACGGTATGGGTTGAAGTGCAGCACGCAGGTAAATGGGGTGCTTCCTGCTGCAGCAATGCGATTCTTAACCGCCGTGATGGTCCGACCTGAACCCCATACATCATCCACCACCAGGCAGCGTTTTCCGCGCAGCAGCTCATCATTTGGGAATTGTATGAAGCGTGGCCATGCGTACAAACCTGTCTTTTGCCGTTCCACTTCTGCTGGGAAGTCAACCGCGGCTGTGAGGATGGAGGGAATGCCGGTTGCTTCTGCCAGCAGTCCGCCTGGGACGATGCCTCCACGGGTGATGATCACCATCGTCTCAAAATCGCCTTGAAATTGTGGCAGCAAATGATCGATCAGCTTGTCGACGTCATCCCAAGTTAAGGTTTCATGGCGCATTTGGTGCATATAACTCTCCATGTCTGACTATATCATATTTCCGATAACCAGCTCATTGGAGGGCTGATGCCAAAGGTGAAGGAGCTGTAACGGCATCGGTTTGGCCTACCTGGCGGGCGCGCTCTACGTCCCGTGCCCATAGGTACAAACATGTGTGGTATGCCGTGCCAGTGTAGGTGCCTATCACGGTGGCGAACAGGATAAAAGGTGTGGCGACCAGGATACCCAGCGTTACCCCGGCGATTAAACCCGCGGTTGAACCCTGGCTCACCGAAACGATTCCCACACCCACCCCCAGGCCTATACCAACCCCAAGAGCACCCAATATGAAGCTTACAAGCCCAACAATAGCCTTAACCCCCACTGTGCTAATGCCTACCAACAGCAGGTTGTCCTTGATGATTTGGGTGGCGCGCTTGATCCCCGCTTTCAAATTGATGTCCTCAATGACCATGGATGGCAGGATTAGGTAGGATGCTTCAGTCCAGACGGTTTCAATCAATCCGGCCAAAAAACTCCGCCCTCCACCCCTACCTCTTCCCCTCACTGCACTCGAAAACAGATTGACCGCTGTGGATGCTGCAGCCAGGCTGGCGATATCCCAAACATCTCGTTTAACGATCGCCCAGGCTTTATCCATCCTCCCATCCCCTTCTGCCAGGTAACCAAAGATGAGATACACCGTCATGGCGGAGAATACATATCCTACGGTGTATTGGATGAAGATCACAATTGCCCACAAGACGTAAATTATATATTTCCCAATCAAACTATCTTGTAAGAGGAAGGTCACAAATCCAATCGGGACGACCAGGATCAGGGTAACGATAAACCCTGCGATTAATGTGTAGATGGATGGTTTGATCAGGTCCTTGTCTTTTATTGCCATCTGCCATGCTTGTATAAGAAACGCCCAACCTCGCTTAAAACTTTCCATACGGACCTCCACATTAGATAACTGGTTTTTAGATGGACAGGATCATTAATAACCTTGGATAAAACATCCACCGGTATTATAGCAAAGAGGTTGGATTTACCTCAATCTGCCACTCACCGAGTGAACGACCCCTGAGTAGCGATGCAGGGTCTGGACCGCGCAGCACGATCTGCCAGCGGTACAGTCCACCCCGGCGCGGGAAAAAGCATGGCACTGGGCCTACCATCTCCGTCTCTCGCCGATCCTCTTCTGCCAACCAATTCTTGATCTGGCTGGCAAGCTTGTTGGCTGAAGCCTCAGCGTGTTCGGACTCTCGATGTCGGTATTCCAAGCGCACGAGTTGTGAGAAGGGTGGGTAATGTAACTGTCGCCGGTAAGCAAGCTCCTGTTCGTAAAAAGCCTCGTAATCATGCCTGGAGGCTGCCTGGATGACGTAATGTTCAGGCTGGAAGGTCTGCAGTATCACCTGCCCGCCCAACGGGCTGCGACCAGCTCGCCCAGCCACCTGGGTGAGCACCTGGAAGGTTCTTTCTGCTGATCGCAGGTCGGGCAGGCTTAAGCCTACATCTGCCAGAACGACCCCCACCAGGGTGACCAGCGGCAGGTCCAATCCTTTGGCAATCATTTGCGTGCCGATCAGCACATTGGCGTGACGGTTGACAAAATGGCTAAGGATGGCTTCATGGGCACCTTTTTGGCGCGTGGTCTCAAAATCCCATCTCAAGGTCTGTGCCTGGGAGAAGAGTGCCTGTACTTCAGCCTCCACTTTCTCAGTTCCGGTGCCATATCGCCGGATGCGTTCACCATGGCATTGTGGGCAGGCTGCAGGTATTTGCCGTATATACCCACAGAAATGGCAGTTGAGTGTATCCTTGGCCACATGCCCCTGAGGTTCTGCTTTGGAGCTTGCGGTATGAGATGTCAAAGGCAAGTCACAGCGTGGGCATTTAAGGATATAGCCGCAATCCCGGCAGAAAATATAGGTTGCGCTGCCGCGACGGTTCAGAAACAGGATGGCTTGCTGCTCGTGCTCTAATGTCTGGTTGAGGGCATCTTGGAGGGCCTGGCTGAAAATCGACCGGTTCCCCGCCAGTAATTCCTTGCGCATATCCACCACTTCTACTGGGGGCAGATCGATGCTTTCTGCCTCATCGCTGATGGGCCGGTACTGCGAACGGATCCCTAGCTTCTTCACCTGGTTTTCCACTGCTTGACGATGTGCCAGGATGCGCAGTGGCAGGCTCAGGTAATGCCATTTCTTTTGCTCAGCCTTGTACCGGCTGACGATATCTGGTGTGGCAGAGCCTAACACGCACACCGCCCCAGCTATTTGTGAATATGTGACTGCTGCGTCACGCGCATGGTAATGAGGCTGCGATTCAGACTGGTAGTATGTATCGTCATGGAACTCATCCACCACGATCAAGCCCAGCTTTGGAAATGGTGCAAACAGGGCACTGCGCGGTCCTACCACCACCGAAATTTGACCCAGGCGTGCTCGACGCCAGGTATCGTAACGTTCACCGGGTGAGAGCCGCGAATGCATACTGCCCACCTGGCCTGGAAAGCGACTTACAAATCGGCGATTGGTTTGGGGTGTCAGGGCAATCTCCGGTACCAGCACGATCACCTGACGCCCCAACTGAAGGGTTTCCCCAACCGCCTGCAAGTATATTTCTGTCTTTCCAGAGCCAGTGACTCCATGCAATAAAAAGGGTTGGATGGATTTTCCATCAGCTGCGCTATGTATGCCAGCCTGAATCTCCTTCCAGACAGCAGATTGGTCTGCTGTCAGGGTTGGCGGTTCATTGGGGATGAATTCCATGCTTTCCAGCGGGTCGCGCCAGACCTCTGCTTCACCCAACACGACCAGCCCCCTTAATGCCAGTGATTGCAGATCAGCCAGGCTACCTCCGCTTTCCGCATACAGCCAGGCAACATCCACCTCTTCTGGTTCTCGCATCAATACCTGTAACATTGCCTGACGTCGTTGCAGGGCTTCGCTGCCTGACCGACCCAGGTTGGGCATCTGCTCTTCGGCTTGCTCGGTAGGGCACCCTAACTGGGCGGTACGGGTGGTTTTTGCTTGGATCGTCGTGGGTGGCAAGACTGTTTTTGTGCTTAGAAATCCCTGGTTGACCAATGAACGGGCTGAAGCGCGCCAATCCACGTGCCGAAAAGCCGCATCCAGCTGCCGGCCACGTAAAGGACCGCGCTCTGTTAGAAGTTTCAGGATGCGGTTCTGTAGATTAGTCAGTGGATGGGAAGGGAGGATACTCGGAATTTGTTTCTGGTACAGTGTGTCTGCCTGTTGAGCTAACCCAGGTGGGATCATCAAGTCGATGCAGGCTGCCATGGGAGAGAGTGTGGCTTTGGCCAGCTCTACTGCCAACCTGATCTGTGCTGGTGTAAGAACTACTTGTTCATCGATCAAGGACAAGACCGGCTTGGTTTCGGGAATATCCGGCTGATCGACAAATCGGAACACCACTCCCTGTACCTGCTGGTGGCCAAACTGCACTTCCACCAGGTGACCAGGCTTGACCAAAGCCTCCAGCTCAGCAGGCAGGTGGTAGTGGAAAGAACCGCTAACCTGGGGCACATTGACAGCAACTTCAACGAAGAGGGTCATTTATATAAGTTGCGCAGTTTAAGCTGGGAGATGCGCAGTCCATCCATCGCTTCAACCTGTAAATGCACACCGCCAGATTCGATTTCATCACCTATCTCGGGGATATGCCCCAGTTTACCCAGGAAGTAGCCGGCAATGGTGTCATAATGTGGGTCGGTCAGGTTGAGGTTCAGGTGCTGGTTCACTGTCTCGATCAGGGTCATTCCATCGATTAAAAAACTGCCATCAGGCAGGCTTTGGATCTCCGGGGATCCAGGATCAAACTGGTCGCTCACCTCACCCACGATCTCTTCAAGTAGGTCCTCGAGCGTCACCAATCCGGCAGTTCCCCCAAATTCATCCATCACAATGGCGATATGCTGGCGGTTATGGCGGAATTGGTGCAGCAACTCGTTCACGGGTAAAGTCTCGGGGATGTAGAGCGCTTCGCGAGACAATTCCCGTGCCGTTGTTTGCTTGCTGTCCGGTTGATTCATCACCCGCAGCAGGTCCTTCACGTGTAAAATGCCGATGATCTGGTCAAGGTCATCTTCATAGACGGGCAGCTTGGTATAACTATGCTGTGTGACCGTGTTGATGATCTCATCCAACCTGGTATCGGCCTCAACGGCAATGACTTCTGTACGCGGCACCAGCACCTGCCTGACGAGCAGCTCACCGAAATCAAAGACTGATTCGAGCATTTCGCGCTCAGGTGGCTCGAGCACACCACCCTCTTCAGATTCTGAGATTATCTGCTTGAGCTCATCGACTGTGTAGATCAATGCATGCTCTCCGACAAGCTTCAAGCCAAAAAGTCGCAGTACCAGTTTAGTCGCCCAATCTAATAAATCGATGAACCACTTAAAAACGGTGGTGAAGGCTTTCATCGGTTGAGCTGAGAGCATGGCAATACGTTCCGGTTGCTGCAGCGTGGCCACTTTGGGTACCATCTCGCCTAACACAACCAATAATGTGGTAATGATGAGCAATGATAGGATCAGGGGTAAAGCATTCAGAAAAGGAGTGAGGAATTCTAAATTATCTGGTAGGGTGAGCGTGCTAAAAATTGGCTGTAATAATTCCTGAAAGGTGTTTTCGCCGATGGCACCCAGGGCTAACCCGACCATGGTGATACCGATCTGCGAGGCAGCAATCATTCGATCGCGTGTAGAAGGATTCTCAAGCCAGCTTTTAACAATCCTGGCAGCTGCATTGCCCTCTTCTGCCAGGATTTCTATGCGTGCCTTGCGTGATGCTACTGCTGCGAATTCCACACTGACAAAAAAAGCATTCACAGCAATCAACAATAGTATGAGCAGGAAATTCCAGGTGAACATGCTTAGGCAAGCCTAATCTGTGGTCCAGACATCGATAATTGCGTCATAACTTTCCCCATCGTTCTACTGGACCTCTGCATAGCTTCGCAACACCACAGCCGCACCATATCCCACCACCTGGGAGGTATCACCGGTCACATCTCCCGAAGTGGCGTGGTTCAAGACCTTTACCAGATCTGCACCCATGTCTTTTGCCGCCCAAAGCACGGCTGCTAATGCGCCTCTTCCACAGGCAAAGCCTTTGCCTTCTTCCTCTGCTCGGATAACTACTTCCGGGTCGAAGGATTCGATGCAGCGCAGCATTTCATCATCCAGCTGGTTTGCCACTTTCTGCGAGTAGAAATGGGACAGGTCCGTGCTTGCTATGAGCAGAGCGTTGCGTCCCTCCAGGGTTTTTGCCAGGCATTGCCCCAAGATGCGCGTGACCGTGCGACTTTGGTCCCGCACCATCACAGGCAGAAGCTTGAACGGTGTTTTTAACACACGCTGCAGGAAGGGCAGCTCGATTTCCAACGAGTGTTCCCTGTCACGCCGTACCCGGCTCAGACCGTAGCCAAGCTCTTTCTCCAGCAGCTGATCCAGCATTTGTACTGCCTCAGTATCCACGGGGATTACACCAAGCGGGGTTTCGTAGGCTTCATGAGCCGTGGTGAGTAATGGCTCATTGTACGGGTAATGCATGGGTGAGACGACTGCTACCAAATCTGGTTTGTATCCAATTAATGCGGCAAAGGCATAACCTGCCACCGGACCTGAGTAAATATGCCCGGCGTGCGGAGAGATGATGGCGACCACTTCGCCATTCAGTTCCGGTAGTATTGCCTCATGGATGTAGCGGTCCACGTCGGTTGAGAGACGCATCGGATCACCCTCATACCACTGTCCGGCAATCGGGGATGGGCGAATATCGAGGTTGGTATTCATAGGTACCTCCTTATTCTGTTTGGATTGTAGCATATTTAGGAGAGGGTGCGAGTGAGGAATTTCTAGTGATACCCGATTATAATAAAAGCAATGCAATGATCTTGTAGTTTAACGTCGAGAATTATCAAGGTTGTGGGTGGGATAGGAAAATTATATATTTCTCAAAAACAATTGGATCGCTTCTGTCATTCCGCACAAAGTGGAGGAAAAATATGCATATTGATCGTTCTGTCCGTACTGGTTACCTTGTCACTGCTCTTTTAGGGGCAGCAGCAGGAGGATTGGTGGTGGTATGGGTCACACATGCAATTCCAAGAATGATGAAACGTATGATGGCAGGCATGATGGAAAACATGCGGGCTCAGATGAGTGCAGAAGGGTGTAAGCCAGATGATATATGAAAACAGATGATGGGCTTCGGTGAAGCCCAAACGGATCAAAAAGAAATAAGAAATATTGATTGAGAAAAATTAAAATTTAGTTATATCAGCCACGCTGATGCTTTAATTTCCCAAACTTCTCAGGCAATTTTAAGGTCGTCGCGTAAGGGAAATAAATTTGGGAATGCATCCTGATGTTTGCCCAAGTTATGAAATTCCTCTACAAGACCTCCATAGGGCGAGGGGTATTTGGAAAGCTTCTGAAAACCTAATCAGCTCATATTCTGGAAATCATTGTATTTTCCACACGGTGAAGAGCATTTTATAACTGGTGTTTGCAGTGTTGAATCGTTAGAATAATTTTCCATTTATGATATACTATGCGCCAATATCATTAAGAGCTTTGAAGAGGACGAGTAAGCGCGGAAGCGGCGGCACAGAGAGCGGTAGAGGCTGCAAACCCCGCCCGTCCGCCTGCGTTGAATGGACCTCGGAGCTGCAGGGTGAAACCCATTGGGGATTAGCCCCCGCCGGAGTTGCCACCGTTATCTGGGCAAAAGGTATCGCTGAGTTCAGCCGTACCTGAATTGTGAAGCTGGCTTATTCACCCCCGTCGCATCACCGGCGGGGGTGTTGATTAATCATCTATTGGAGGTATTGCTATGTTGATGAAACTTGATCTAGTCTATTGTGCAGTCTGAAATTACACCGATCGTGCTGTCGGTCTGGCAGCCGAACTGCTCAAGGAATTTGAACCAAATATCGATTCAATCTCCCTGGTACCATCCGACGGGGGCCGGTTTGAGTTTTCGGTCGATGGGAAATTACTTTATTCCAAGCTAGCGACCCACCGCCACGCCGAGCCAGGTGAGGTGACAGAGCTGGTGAAGAAGTATTTGAAGCAAGGATAATCGTTGGGTATCTACCGGTAGCGCATCACTCCATCGCTCGTAGGTTATTCTCGCGATGCTGTTTCGCAAATACCGCTCCTCACTCCACCCAACCTGTAAGGTTTAAAAGGAGTACCTATGATTCTACAAAAGAAAGGCCGCGTATTTTCTGGAGCACGCCCCACCGGACGTCAGCACCTGGGCAACTACCTAGGCGCGATCAATAATTATGTGAAGTTACAAGATGAATATGACTGTGTTTACTGCATCGTCGACCTGCATGCCCTGACGACGGTGGAGGACACGCTCAACTTGCGCCAGAATACCTTGGAGATGGCATTGGACTTCCTGGCAGCTGGCATCCGCCCCAATGAGACGATCATGTTCATCCAATCGCACGTGCCTCAGGTGGCGGAGCTGCACCTGATCCTTTCCATGGTCTCACCTCTTGGAAAGCTCACCGACCTGCCCACCTTTAAGGATAAAGTGCGCGACCAGCCTGAGAATGTGAACTACGGGCTGGTAGGGTACCCGATCTTGATGACCGCCGATATCGTGCTTTACAAATCCAACATTGTGCCGGTGGGGATCGACCAGGCGCCGCACCTTGAGTTCGCCCGCGAGACGGTGCGTTCATTTAACTTTCGCTACAATACCAATGTGCTGATCGAGCCCGAGATGAAAAATACTGAGATCCCATTGGTGTTGGGCATCGACGGCGAGCGCAAGATGAGCAAGAGCCTGAACAACCATATCGAGATTGCGGCCACCCCGGAGGAGACCTTCAAGCGGGTGAGGCAGATGGTAACTGATCCGAACCGCAAGCTGCGCACTGACCCAGGCAACCCGGATATCTGCAATGTGTTTACCATGCATAAGATATTCTCATCACAGGATGAGATTGCCATGGTCAATCGCGAATGCCGGCGGGCAGGCATCGGTTGCGTGGAGTGCAAAATGCTCTACGCCAAGAATTTAAACACCAACCTGGCACCCTTTCGGGCACGGCGAGATGAGCTGGCAAAAGACCCGGGCTTTGTGGAGGGTGTGCTGGATGATGGCGCCAAGCGTGCCAGGGTCATCGCCGAGCAAACCATGGCTGAAGTTCGGGAAGCGGTCGGGTTGCCATAGATTTTCGAGGAGATCCTGGCATATGCGAGTGGTATTACAGCGGGTGAAATCCGGAAGGGTATCGGTGGCCGGGCATGCCGTTGCTGAAATCGGCATCGGCTTCGTCATCTTGCTGGGGATCGGACCTAACGATGGCGAGGCGCAGGCTCGCCTCTTGAGTGAAAAAATCGCCAACCTGCGGGTTTTTGAAGATGAGGTGGGTAAGATGAACCGCTCGTTGCTGGATGTAGGCGGGCAGGCATTGGTCGTGTCGCAGTTCACCCTGTACGCCGACACACGCAAGGGCAGGCGGCCTTCCTTCACCGATGCTGCCTTGCCCGACATTGCCAGTCCATTGGTGGATTGCTTTGCCGAGATGCTGCGTCAGCAGGGGGTGCCCACCCAAACGGGTGAGTTCGGCGCACATATGCTGGTGGAAATTGCCAACGATGGCCCGGTGACCATCTGGTTGGAAGCTTGAGCCTGGTCGAAGTATTTGCGAAAAAGTGCCAGGATGCAGGTGGAATAATCCAGTCTACGGTTCCTGGCTTGGGGTTAGTTATCGGAGATGGGATTTCTACTTAGGAACGATAGGTATCCTTGTGGCTGAACAATATACCATTGGGTAAGTGATCCATATGGGGTTACTTACCGGTATCTCTCGATTCTCATGCTCTTCCAAAGAGAGCACTAAAAAACAGTTTTCGGCTGAAGGGTTGGCCTGATAAAATTGTTTGGGCGCGGAACATGTTTGCCACTGCGCGCACTACAAACACTGCCGTGCCAGCCAATAGAACCGCGGCCAATAAGATTTGCCAGAGTGGCACACCCCCAGCTGCCAGGCGGGTCATCATTGCCACCGGCGAGGTGAGAGGAAACAGGCTCAAGAAGACGGAAATGAGACTATCTGGTTCGTTGATCAGGATGCTGTTCAGGACCATGGGAATGATCAATGGGAAGATCACCAGGATGGTAGCCTGGGAAGCTTCACGTAGGTTGGGAACCAATGCCCCCAAGCCCGCCATCAGGCTGGCATAAACTGCATAACCCAACAGGAAGAATAACAGACCCCAGAGCAGGAAAGATGTTGGCAGCTGAAAGGCGATTGGCAGGTTAAAAGTGGTGCCGCTCCTGGCTAACAATATCCGACCGGTGCCAACCCAGGTAACCACCTGGAGCAGTCCCACTAAACCCAATCCAACGATCTTTCCGGTAAGCAGCTGCCGCGGGGTAACCGAAACCATCAGGATCTCCATCACCCGGTTCTCCTTTTCCTTGGCAACGCTACTGAGCAGCAGGCTGGCAGAGCTTAGCAGGATGATGTAAAACAGCATCATCACTGCATAGGGCAGAAAGTAAGTCAGCATGTTATTCGCGTCCCGCTGGGGTTCCGGGGATAATGATTCTCTCTCAATGCTTAATGGGCCATTCACCAGGCTTGCGATTTGTTCATCACCTCCCAGCAGGTTGACCTTCAAGATCCATTCCATGGAATTTGACTGATCTGACGAACCTATCGGATTAAAATCCGGGCGGATGTAGATAATTTCACCGGTTTGAATGTAATCAGGCGGAATGATGAAATATGCAGATATCTGGTCATTCTCCAGGGCTTTGATTGCCGTTGCTTCATTTGGATAGGCTACAAACAATCCGTCTTGGACCGAGCTGGGGATCTTTTTAATGATTCCAGCCTGGTCGATATAGCCTTCAGCCTGCACGGTTGGAGGACTGCTGATGAGCAAGGCCAGGATGTTTAGTGTTGAGGTGCCTTTCGATAATTGGCCTGCAACAGAAAATACGGCGGCACCGATGATGGGGATGCCAAATATGGCGAACAGGAACGATGGGCGGGTGAGGACAGTTCGAAGCTCATGCTTCAGAACAAGCAGTGTTTTATTCATAGATTACACCTTTTGATGGCTAAATACTTCTTTCCATTGCAACCTCTGCCCATAACGCAGCATGCCCAGGCGAAATGCCCTGCCCGCCAGCCAGACTGCCCCAATGGCAGAAAAAATCAGGATGATCACACTGGCAATGATTTGCCAGGTTGGGACGGTCGTGAAACTGAGACGAATGGTGATCGTCATTGGAGCAGTAAGAGGAAACAAGCTCATGGCGATCGCCAGGGGGCTGTTTGGATTTTGGATGAAAACCCCGGTCAGTAAGTATGGCAGCCAGATAGGTATGGTAAAGAGTCCCATGATTTGTTGACCTTCACTGGCTTCAGTGACAGTGGCACCAACAGCAGCCATCAGTCCACTGATCATGATGAAAGCCGGTATCATCACCGCCAGGATTACCCCGGTCATTTCTCCAGAGAAGCTGAGACCACTCAGCCAGGACACATAGTTTTTACCGATCACCAATGCCAGGACGATGAAGAGAGCCCACACCACCAACTGTGTGACTCCGATTGCTATATCCGCGATTACCTTGCCACTCATTAGCTGATTTGGTGAGACCGAGGTTACCATGATTTCCATGGTGCGGTTCTCCTTTTCCTCCACCACCGCTTGCATCAGGTAGCCGGACGTGGTGCTAATAGCGACAATGAACAGGATTCCTGCCAGGAATGGCAGGATGATATTCACAAATCGTTCGTTGGAAGCCTCACGGCTATTGTCTGTGGACCGGATGATGACTTCGTTCCCAGAAAGGATGCGGTTGGCGACTTCTGGAGGTTGATTAGCCAGTAGATTTGCTTTCATAAAGGATGCAAACTGCTCTTCATCGGAGGGTTTTAATTTATCGCCATAAATAACCTTGACCTGACCTGACTGCAGGTAGTCGGCAGCGATGATGTAGTATGCCTGGATTTTTTTTGCTTGCAAGTCATTGTTTGCACTATTTTCGTCCGAATAAGCTACCATCGGAACAAAGCGCTCTGGCCATTTGACACTTGGCTGGGCAACTGGTTCCGATAATAGACCGGAGTAGTCAATATAACCGACTGGTTTTGAGCTGGTCTCCATAAGGATTATGACAACGACCAATACAACCATGAGAACAATCATTAGGGGTACGCTTAACAATGCAAATAGAAAACGTTTGCGGAACACGTGCCTGGAGTATTCGTGCCAGGCGACACGCCAGAACTTTTTCATGTACTTTCTCCTTGCTCCTGGTCACCTGGCTGCACAACCCGAATGAATATTTCATCCAGGGTTGGTGCTGCGATCTCGTACTGGTCAATCCGGATACCACTCTCAACCAGGGAGCGCAGAACGTCCTGGGTGTTTGTTGCTGGGGCAAGATTAAGCCGATACGCTGACGAATTCTGCTGCTCGATATGCTCCACCCCCGGCAAACCTGCCAGCTCGTCTGGGGTGCGGACGATCACCGCATGGCCAGCAAATTGGCCTCGGATTTCGTCCAGGGGTCCATACAAGACTGTCCGACCGTGGTCGATCAGCACGATACGGTCGCAAAGCTCTTCCACCTGATGCATCTGGTGCGTGGACATCAGGATTGTGACACCTCGATCACGCTGCTCGCGCAGTAGTTCCTTCACCATCTGTGTATTGACTGGATCTAAACCGCTGAACGGTTCATCGATGATGAGCAGCTCAGGTTCATGGATCAAGGTTGTGATGAGCTGTGCTTTCTGCTGCATACCCTTGCTGAGTTCTTTGACTTTCTTACGACGGGAAGATGCCAGGTCGAAGCGGTCAAGGTAATAGTTGATCCTGCGATGGACTTCGTCGGAGGCAACGCCTTTAAGTGATCCGAGATAAACCAGGCAGTTTTCTAACTGGATATCCTGGTACATCCCGCGTTCCTCTGGCATATAGCCAATTTGGTCCTTCTTGGCTTCCGTCATTGCACCACCCAGGATGCTTACATTACCAGCATCAGGTTTAAAGATGTCCAGTAAAACTCGAATGGCGGTAGTCTTTCCGGCGCCATTTGGACCGAGTAAACCGAAAATTTCTCCCTTTTCTACATTAAAAGAGACGTCGTCGACAGCTTTCAGTGCGCCAAAGGATTTGCTTATGTGTGAGATTTCAACAGTTGGCATAATCGTATTCATCCTCCATCAGGGATAGAACCTGAATTTCTTCATTGAACATTGTAAGACAATCATAGTCAAGCAGGCTTAGATTCCATGTGGTTTTTAGTTATCAGCTACCAACCGGTGTGTCTATTATAGTATGGACAGCATCAATGGGTATCTAAAAATGCTATAATTGCGCAGTTCGATCCATGATACTTATGATAATTAAAACATGAAAACCATTTGTGTCTATTGCGGCTCTTCTGACAGGATGAGCGATGAATATATGCAGGCCGCGCGCCAGATGGGAGGCGCAATTGCCAGGCACAGATTCACATTGGCTTACGGTGCTGGTTGCACAGGGATGATGGGCGCGGTGGCAGACGCTGCCCTGGAAGCAGGGGGCGAAGTGATCGGTGTGATCCCCAGGATGTTCAATACCCCAGCCCTGATGCATAATGGTCTCACGCGCCTTGAAATTGTAGAAAACATGCATACCCGCAAGCAGCGGCTCGTGGATATTTCCGATGCTTTCATTGCCTTGCCAGGTGGTTATGGAACTTTCGAGGAGTTATTCGAGGTTCTAACCTGGGCACAGATCGGTTTGCATACCAAGCCGGTGGGGATTTTGAATGTCCAGCATTATTATGACCCGCTGTTATCAGCCATCGACCATGCCCGGGAAGAGGGTTTCATGTATGCCGAGCACCAATCTTTGTTTGTGTTTGCCGAACAGCCGGACGACCTGTTGAGGAAATTAGCCAGCTACCAATATCCAGACGGAATGGAAAGATGGCTAACGCGAGAGGAATGAGTTAATTTACCTTTAGATTCCTTGTTTTTCCCAGAACCACGCGCTACCTAATATATATATATATATATATACAACATCCCTTTACTGGAGCTATTTTGTACGTTTATGTTTGGCGCTTGCCTTACCGGATCCGCCGCGATAACCAGGGGCAGTTATGGCACAGATGGTGCAGATGCGAGAATCCAGGATACGGCTGAGGATGCGTGGGTCAAGTTCCTCAAGATATTTGGCGGTGGTCATTACGGTAGGTAATTTATTCAGGTGTCGAAAATCGATGATTTGAAATAATTTCTCATTTGCCCAAGGGGTAGGGGATTGCTCTCCCAAGGCATCCAGGATGAGCAAAGGCGTGCTGCGTATCTCTTCAAAGCGGCGATCGAGGCTGACTAAACTGGTGGAACTAAATGTGGCTCGAAGATGGTCCAGCAAGTCAGAGACACTGATCAGCATGGGGGGTTGCCCGAGGTCAGCGCGTGAGTTGGCGATGGCAGCTGCCAGGTGTGTTTTCCCGCAGGCATAGGTTCCAGTAAATAACACCCATCCCTGCGGAGAGCGAGAATAATCGATGGCGGTTTTTAACGCTTTCTCCAGGCTTTTGCGGTCATTAATGTTAAGATTTTCTGCTTGGCGGTCGTCCCAATTGCTGAAAGTCTGTTCATGATGCGAGGCCAGGGAGGATAGATCAGGGTGAGTTGAATCGTCAGCCGGTCGGCGATAATCAGGGGCTTGGATAAAGACTTGTGTGACGAGTTCTGGGTCTTCCAGTCGGGAGCGGATCCGGCCTTCAATCTGGTCAAGCAGCAGATTGGTAGTCACCACTAGGGGCAGGTGGTTGATATAGCGGTAGTTCAGGATTTGAAAGAGCTTTTCCTGCGCCCAGGCAGTGGCATTCTGTGTTCCAAAGTCGTCCATGATTAGCAGGGGTGCCGTGCGTATCTCATCAAAGCGCTGCTCGAAAGTACTTTCAGGGTTATTATAGGCAAATCGCAGGGCATCCAATAAATCTGGGACCGTGATGAACAGGGTCGGAACACCGATCCCGACGGTAAAATTCGCCACGGCGGCTGCCAGGTGAGTCTTACCGCAGCCAAAACCTCCCTGCAGGAGCAGCCATCCATCTGCTTTTTGGGAGAACTGCTGCGCCTGGTTATATGCCCGTTCGAGCGAGTCTGCCTGCCATGGACCCAATCCAATACGACCGCGTGGCTGAAAATTCTCGAAGGTGAGATGTTGTAAATTATCCAGGTTGCTGATGGAAAACAGGCGTTGGTGGATTTGCTGAGCCACCTGCTCATGCCGGCAGGAGCAGATTTGTAGCATACCGAATTCCGGATGGCCGAGAGGCAAATCGCGACGCAGGTACCCCAATCCATGGCAGTATGGGCAGTTGATATCCCCTGCCAAACCGGAAAATTGAGGGTATTCTACCTCCCCTGCAGCTTGAGACGATTCAGTTTTCCCACTCCCCGTATCTTCGGCGAGCTTCTTCAGTGTCGCGTCGATTTTGCTTGTCTTTCCTGTCATCACGTCCTCCTTCCTGCCAGCGGTGAAGGATTGCTTCAATATAATGCCAACTCCGTTTATTGCGTTCAACCGCGATTTGGAAGGCATCCTCAATCCAATCTGCCTGATAAGTTCTTTCAGCATCACGCAGGGCATCTGCAATCATCGGGGTGAGAGGCCCAATGTTAGATTCATACAGCTTGAATATGTTGGGATGGTCGGAATAAATATCGACGGGTGGAATTGTACCCACAGCCGATTTCCATTCCCCACGGTTTACAGCTTCAATTACTGCACGCCCTTTTGGTGAGTTCAAGCAGATTATTTTAGCCTCACCATCTTCCTGGATAAGGTCAGCCTGAAGCAGCGTGCCGCGCATGACTGCCTTATGTAAACTTTCTTCGAGAGTGTTTATAGATGTGGTTTGGTCACTTTCTAAATTTTGAACAAATCGGGAATCACCCGTCAGGTCGGAGAAAAGAACGTAGTGAGTTGGGCTTTCCATGCGTTCGAGACGCCAGAAGATATACAGGGTGAGCTTAAGTTCATTCAAATCATCAATTTCAAACAACATCTGACGGAAGAATTGTTCAGGGATGCGTATTTGGGTTAAATTTTCTTCGGAGAAACCCTTGAAGGTCATGGCTAGATCTTCCGCAGATCGATGATCTGCGTGGCAGCATTTTCAAACTTGGTTAAGTTTTCACGAAATACCAGCTCAATATTCCCGACTGGACCATTGCGGTGTTTGGCAATTTTTATCTGGACGAGATGGCGCTTAAGAGTATCTTTTTCGTACAGCTCAGGGCGGTGAATGAACATAACCACGTCCGAATCCTGTTCGAGGCTTCCCGACTCGCGCAGGTCGGATAACTGAGGCTCTTTATCAGCCCGCTGTTCGATGGCACGTGATAGCTGTGCTGCAGCCAGGACCGGCACATTGAGCTCACGTGCCAGGATTTTCATATTACGAGAGATAAAAGAAACCTCTTGAACCCGGTTTTCAGACCGCACCCCACCGCTCATTAATTGCAGGTAATCGACCAGAATAAGGTCAAGATTGTATTCCATGTGCAAGCGGCGGCACTTGGTGCGTAATTGGATAGGCGTCAGCCCCGGGGTATCATCCAGGAAAATATGGGTGTCGTTTAATACTTCGATTGCCTGCGCAAATAGAGCCCACTCATCATCTGTCAGCCTGCCGGTCCGCAGGTGATGCGCATCGATACCCGTTTCCTGTGCGATCAAGCGCTGTGCTAATTGATCGTTGGACATTTCCATGGAAAATATGGCGATATGCTTCTTATGGATCAGGGCGGCGTTCTTTGCTACCGAGAGCATAAATGAGGTTTTGCCGGTACCAGGGCGGCCAGCAATGATCAGAAAATCCGATGACTGTAAACCTCCAAGTAGGCGATCCAAATCGATAAACCCAGTTGGGACACCGAAGGTTTCTTCTGCTCGTTGTGACAGCTGATCGATCCGGTTGTAGTAATCGCTGAGCACGGTCTTGATGGATTGAATGTCGCGTGTCATCCGCCGTTCGCTAACGCCGAATATTGCCTTTTCAGCTTCATCCATCACGGTTTCCAGGCGGTCATCCTCCTGGTAGGCTAATTTTGCAATTTGGTTGGCAGCTTCCAGCATTCGGCGACGAATGGCGGTTTGTTCAACGATTCGGCCATATGCTTCAGCATGCAGCGAAGAGGGCACATTATTGATTAAAGTGGATATGTAAGCAGGTCCACCAACTTCATTCAATTGCCCGATCTGATCTAGCTCTTCAACAACAGTCAGAAAATCGATCGGTGCCCGGCGCTCATGCAAGCGCATGAACGATTCCCATAACCAACGATGGCGAAGGATATAGAAATCATCAGATCTTAAAAATTGGGAGACTTCGAAGTAGGTTTCAGGGTTGATCAGGACCGCGCCCAAGACTGCCTCTTCAGCTTCCCGGCTATGCGGAACCACTTGTGAGACTGGGGTTGGAGCTTCATCAAAGGATAGAAAGTCACTCATTTTCCACTTTTATGAGTATGATCCAGTGGGATACTACCGATATTTACAATAAATCCTTGGCACCCTGTTGAAAAATTTTTACGGGATTCTAGCCCGGATTTTCTTCTTGATTCCCTGTATCTTCGTCGTCCAGGTGAAGATTATCAAAAAAGTCTTCGAAAACCGATAAATTTTCCTCATTCGCCTCGGGTGGAGGAGGTTCAGCGGGTTGGGCTTCTTCGCTGCCTGCTTCCTGCAAATCATCTTCTGGGGTCACACCCACCGATTCGAGGATTGGACGAGCGACCCAGATGGGCACGTGAGCACGCACAGCCAGGGCTATCGCATCGGATGGGCGGGAGTCAATATCAAGCGTACGACCATCAACTTCGACGACAATATTGCCATAATAAGTGTCATCATGCAATGATGTGACTTCTACACGCAATATACGAGCCTCCATCATCGTGAATATATTTTTTAGTAAATCCCAAGTTAGAGGGCGTGCTACTTCAACCTCTTGCAGCGCCAACGCGATCGCTTCTGCTTCGTAGATACCAATCCAGATAGGCAGGTAGCGATCAGCATTAACCTCCCGCAGGATGACGATACGCTGCTGGGAAATTAGGCTGACACGGATACTATCAATAACAACTTCAACCATGTCTGACATGAGAGGCCTCCGTATCACTTTTCCTCATTGGGGTGATTCTAACATGGAATAAGTGAGTTGCCATCCGGATTACATATCAGGTATTAATAAATAGATATTAATCAATTCTTTATGTTAAAAGAATCCTTTAACATCTTGTCTGTTTTTAAGATTACGGTATAATACGCGCACTCAATTTTAAGGTTGGGGGTGTCGCTGCAGGGAAATTTTGAAAATTGGAATAATAGTTAATGAAGGCAAGGATATTATGGGTGGAAGGAAAACGGGCGGATAACCCGTCTTTTGTCTCCTCCCTACAAAAAAAAGAATACTGGGTGGAAGTTGTACCGACGGGTAGTGCGGCTCTGGCATGCTTGGTTGAATTCGATCCTGATCTGGTTGTGGTTAACGCAGCCTCATTCCGCAGCAGTGGAAAAAGGATATGCAGTGAGATCCGTGAAAAGTCAGGCAAGCTTCCAATCATGCTGATCGTTTCACCGGAACATTCCATCACTGGTACCACTGCCGCCAATACCGTCCTAGAGCTTCCATTCACATCACGCAAGCTGCTTAACCGGATTTCGCCCTTGTTGCCGGGGGATGGCAAGAATATTTTGCATGTTGGTTTTATTCGCCTGGACCTGGAACGCAGCCAGGTTCGTTGCCTTGGGCGTGAGGCACGCTTGACCCCCAGGTTAACCCGATTATTACAGGTGCTACTTCTTCACTCTGGTGAAGCTGTAGAACGGGAAAAGTTGTTTTCTGAGGTCTGGGAAACCCAATATACAGGAGACACACGAACCCTGGATGTCCACATCAGCTGGTTGCGTGAAGCCCTGGAAGAAAATCCTAGAAAACCGCAATTTCTAAAGACCATTCGTGGGGTAGGCTACCGGCTGGATACTTAACATACAACTGCAGTAAGTGGGAGATTTGGAGCCCGTTTTGTAAAACAGACGGGTTTTTTGTTTAATGACCTTGTCTGCAAAATGACAATTTGGCGGTTACCATTTTAACCAGCCGCGCCTCCCATGAATGTCAACCACCCGGGCACATACCTCTGAATTGCTGGATGATTGAATTGCTAAACGGTCTGTGATTGCCTCCTTTTTACGCGGCCTGATTGCCTGTGAAGCACTGCGGAAGATTAAACCATCCCAGCCAGGATCGATCTCCCAATAATCGATAGTTTCAGGATGTTGTGCCACCAACCTGACCATCTGACCATCCCGTTCCAGGCGCAGAGAAGCGGATAAATCCCGGTCGATTATTTCAGGATCCGAACCTTTCAAATGTTGTAAGGAGAAAGGTGGTGACCCTGCTTGAATAAGCCTGGTGCGGGTCGTATGAACTGCCCGAAAACTCAGGTCAGTGGCAACGTATCCCCGCCCAAGCTTGGCAGATACGACTGCAGTTGTCCCAGAACCGCAGAAAAAATCAGCCACCCGATCACCTGGATTCGTGGATGCTCGGATGATCCGTTCCAATAGGGCTTCCGGTTTCTGGGTGGGGTATCCACTGCGTTCCAGGTGCAGACGGGCAACGACCGGGAAATACCACCAATCTTCCGGGACTTTTCCGCGTTTTAGATCTGGCACTTTACCGAAACCAGCTTTAGTAGAAGATTGGAATGTCCTGACTGTGACTGGATTATAAGGTTGGCGAATATCATCAACGTTGAAAGTGTATTTTTCACTCTTGGTATAAACCAGAATGGTATCATGCTTACGGTTGAAGGCTGAACGGATGGGGGAGGGACCGTGATAGATCCAGACGATCTCATTCAGCAAGCGACCTGAGCCAAAAATCTCATCCAGGATCAGACGGGCATAAGCGCTGGCGTGCCAATCGAGATGCAAGTAGAGTGTGCCCGTCGGAGCGAGCAAACGGTGCATCAGGCTAAGCCGTGGGTAAAGCATATCCAGGTAGGCATCCAGGTCTTTCCAATGGTCGGGGTAGCCTTCGGCCAGCTGCCATACCCCGGGATTGCGGGAATCTTCGCCTCTCCCAATACGCATGGGGTACCTTCGATTGGTGAAGAAGGGCGGGTCAGCGTAGATCAGGTTGATCTTGCCTTCGAATTGTGGCAGCAGGGCTGCCATTACCTGCAGGTTATCACCCAGGATAAGCTGGTTTTCAGGGGATACGCCAGGGTAGCCTGAGCCCTGGGGATAGACGATTGAATCCATCACCAGGGCAGCTTCTGGTGTGACAGGTGTAGATTTAGTAGCCCATGTCAGCGAGGGCATCGGTATGTGAGATGATGAACAGAATGGTTCGTTATTTGCCGAATTTTGATTTTAAGATATCTTCCAGGGTCGGCTGACCGATTTCCTGCAACTCATAGCGCACACGTTGAGCAGGTTTATTGATCTTGATCACGCGCTTCAGGTCAATTGGCGTGCCAATGATGACCAAATCCACGTCTGATCTGTTGATCGTGGCTTCCAGGTCCCTGGTTTGTTCCTCACCGTATCCCATGGCAGGCAGAATGGGTCCAGTCTTGGGATATTTTTCGTATGTAGCTTTGATGGATTTCACCGCAAATGGTCGTGGGTCGACGATTTCTGCTGCGCCAAAACGCCGGGCAGCCACGTATCCGGCTCCATATGCCATTTCGCCGTGGGTAAGGGTCGGGCCATCCTCAATGACCAATACCCGCTTTCCACGGATCGCATCCGGGTCATCCACAAATAATGGAGAGGCAGCTTCAACAACGATTGCATTGGGGTTAAGCAGGCGCAGGTTTTGACGTACCTTGATTACGTTCTCAGCATCCGCCGTGTCCACCTTGTTGATCACGAATACATCCGCGGCAATCACATTTGCCTCACCGGGGTGATAGCTCAGCTCATGGCCGGGCCGGTGTGGATCTGCAACCACAATGCTAAGATCGGGCACGTAGAAGGAAAAATCGTTATTTCCACCGTCCCACAGGATGATATCCACTTCCTGCTCAGCCTGACGCAGGATCTTTTCATAATCCACGCCAGCATAAACAATGACACCATTATCGAGGTGCGGTTCATATTCTTCACGTTCCTCAATGGTGCATTCGTGCTTGTCCAGGTCTGAGTAATCTGCATAGCGCTGCACAGCCTGCTTCACCAGGTCACCGTAGGGCATGGGGTGGCGGATGGCAGCCACTTTATATCCCATGCTACGCAGGATCAGCGATACACGCCGGGTCGTCTGGCTTTTACCGGAACCTGTCCGCACCGCACACACCGAGACCACAGGCTTGCTGGATTTAAGCTGGGTTGTTTTCATCCCCATCAGCCAGAAATCAGCACCTGCCGCCAGTACTACCGAGGCTTTGTGCATCACCACTTCATGGGGTACATCGCTGTAGGCAAATACCACTGCGTCTACTTTCTTTTCACCGATCAATTTGAGCAGATCGGTTTCAGCAAAAATGGGGATCCCCTTCGGGTACAACTTCCCAGCCAGCTCAGCTGGATAGGTGCGTCCTTCGATATCCGGGATTTGGGTAGCTGTGAAGGCAACAACTTCGTAATCGGGATTGTCACGGAAGAATACATTGAAGTTATGGAAATCGCGCCCGGCGGCGCCCATGATGAGTGTACGGATAGCTGACATTAGATGAATTTTCTCCTTTATAAAAGAATTCACGGGAGTGATCAGGTGACCCTTGATTTTCTCCCGGCTACATCACTAGCGGTGCTTCTATATCCAGCAGACTTAAAGCATTGGCTAATGTCTGCCGGGCGGCTGCCACCAGGCGTAAACGGGCATCACGTACCGTTTGATCCTCCGTCTGGATGACAGGGACAACATGGTAAAAACTGTGGAATGTAGCGGCCAGATCATAAGCATAATTTGCCATGATTAACGGGCGGTATTCCAGGGCGGCTAATTCGACTATATCTGGAAAACGCGAGATCAGGTCGATCAGCTGCACTTCGTGACTGGTCAATGGATAGTCAAAACTTGCCTGTAGTGGGACACCGTCGCCTTTTTTAATAATGCTGTTGGCTCGCACGTGGGCATTCTGAATGTATGGTCCGGTGTGACCGTCAAAATTTAACGCCGCTTGCATATCATAGACCATATCCTTATTATTGTCGATGGATAGCATGGCGTAGACCATGGCTCCCAGACCCACCTGTTCTGCAACCGCCTGGCGCTGCTCTTGGGGCAGGTCGGGGTTTTTTTGCTCAATTTCAACCAACACCCGCCTGATGGCTTCATCAGCAACATCCTTGAAAAGCACTAGCCGCCCCCTGCGGGCAGACATGCCGCCTTCGGGCAGGTTCACAAAACCATACGCCAAATGATAGCATTTTGCAGCTTGCGGAAAGCCCAACATCTCCAGGATTTTAAACGCCTGCTGCAGGTGCAAGCTCTGGTGTACGTCTACCACATAGATCGAACGGTCCACATGGTAGGTATCAAATTTGATCTTCGCCAGCGCCAGGTCTTTGGTCAGGTAAAGAGTGGTGCCGTCACTACGGAGGATGATGTTGCTGCGGTACTTTTCTTTTTTAAGTCCTAATTTTTCATCGATATGGACGACTACCGCACCACCCTGTGGACGCTCGTCATCGGCGATACCCCGGGCAATCAGTTCTTCAACAATGGCCTTGGCTGGCTCATCCACTTCACTTTCGAAGAACCAGGCATCCATCTTGATACCGAGTGTGTCGAAGATGGCAATTAATTCGTCCAGGCTCCACTGGCGGGTTTTTAACCACAGCTCTCGAACAATCGGGTCGTTCGCATCCCATATACGGTATAGCTCCCGACGTTCAGCATCATAGTCTTCGCGCTGGGCTTTCTCCTCTGGTGTTTCATCATCTTTGGGCTGCAATAGAGCGGTTGCCTCAACGTAAAGCTTGAGTAACCATTGTCCACGTTCGTGAATTCCTTCCGGTTCCTGTCCCATGTAGAACTTCTGGTAGATCCACAGGACCGTGATCACCCCCAGGCCGATATCCCCGGGGTATGTAGCGCGGATGGTGTCAAAACCAGCAAACTCCACAATCCTGGCCAGTGCTTCCCCCAGGATGGCATTGCGGAAATGGCCAATGTGAAAGGAATGGTGGGTGTTGGGTTGAGCGTACTCGATCATTACCCGTTCGCCCTTGGGCTGACCTCTACCAAAATCATCACTCAGCTCAAGGACGGTATCCACCAGGCTCTTGGAATATTCAGCTGATGAAAAATACAGGTTGAGATAGCCCTTGGTGGCTTCCACCCTGGAGAAACCTGCCTGCGTTCCCAGGTATTCTGCAATTGCGGATGCTAACTCTTGAGCGCGCTCTGCCACGTTGATGGATTTTCCAGATGTTTCCTTGAGTGCACGCGCCTCCTGGGCAGCCAGCTGGAAAAAGGATGTAGATATGCCCCATTCACCTGAGAAGGGGATGGGTTTCCAGGTGATCACACCAGGTGTGGGAAGGTGTTGCTCGGAGCAATATGAGCGGATTTGATCCGTGATAACCTGCTGTTGAGCTTTGAACATATGCTTAATTCTAGCAAAAAAGCGGGAGCGCCTGAATCTCCCGCTGTCAAATTTAGGTTGATATAGAACTTGGGTCGGTCCTGGGGTGTATCAGGCAAGACCTCCCAAACGCATTTCAGGCGTTTGGTTTTTCCAATTGAGACAGATGACGCATCAGGCGACTCTTACGACGGGCGGCATTATTCCTGTGGATGATCCCTTTTTCGGCAGCCTTGTCCAATGCGCTGATGGCTGCTAGAGTAGCAGTACGTGCATCGGCCGGAGTGCCTTGTTCAAGGGTTGAACGGGCGTTCTTGACGAATGTTCGGGCGCGCCCAGTGAATAAGCGGTTGCGTAAGCGACGCTTGTGATTCTGTTTGATGCGTTTGATTGCAGATTTGGTGTTAGCCAACTTAGTCCTCCAAAAACTTCTTCTTGATTACGGCAGGCTATTTTACTTGAGAGAGGCGAATTTGTCCAGTTTTCCTTGACCTTTGTTATTTAAACTTGAAAACTGGACAGTATAAAGCTCAAAAGTGGACAGGGGAATTCTTTAACATTTCAAGATTTAAAGTTGAAAACTGGACAGCTGTGATACAAGCAAGGGAAAAAAAGAGGTCAACATGTCACAGCTGCATAAAAA
>Ga0209253_10000922_pt1 | contig 25630 bp, 26 predicted proteins | sample FrelakmetBRP12BR_FD_187145 | JGI IMG/M metagenome (GOLD analysis project Ga0209253, IMG submission 187145) | Freshwater lake sediment microbial communities from the University of Notre Dame, USA, for methane emissions studies - BRP12 BR (SPAdes)... | ecosystem: Environmental > Aquatic >...
CGCCCGGTGTCCGCCAGCCTGAGGTTTCGGTAAAGACCGACATCGCGCCGGGCGGTGCGGTCATGACGGCTATTTCTTCCCTTCCTCCGGGGGCCGCGCCATTTTCCCCAGGTCAATGAACGGTACGGCCCCGCCGGAAACCTGGGGCAGAATCCCGTTCCATTTCTCGATGCCCCGATACTGAACCAGGATCGGGCTGATGGAACGGGCCAGCATCTCATTGGCCTTCGCCTGTCCCTGCGCCACGACCAGGATAGATTCCGCCTCACCTTTGGCCGTGGCCACCTTCTGCTGGGCCTCGATTTCCCTCTGGGCCAAAATCTGTTTCTGCGTCTCCACCTGTTGCTGGGCCACTTGCTTGGCCTCGATGGCCCCTGCATATCCGGGAGAAAATTGGATGTTGGCAAAGTAAATGTCATCAACGATGATGTGATACCTCGCTAGGTTGTCTCCCAACTTTTCCATCGCCTTCTGCCGAATCTCCTCCCTCTTGGGAAGAATCTCTCCGATCGAGTAGGTAGGCACAACCTCCTTGACAAAGTCGTTGAAGGCCGGATCGATCACCTTATCGGCAAAATCGAGCCCCACTTTCTGGTAAAGGTCATTGACATACCCCGGATCGATGTGGAAGTTCATCATTCCGGTAAGCCTCACCATCTGGTATTCCTTGGAAGCGGCATCGATCTCCTTGAACGGGTGGGGCTGCACCTTGACATCCACCTTGATCACGGTTTCGGCAAAGGGTGCCTTGAGGTTCAGCCCTTCGCCCATGATGCGTTTTTCCACGCTCCCCCACAAGAGGACGACACCGCGGTGACCTGCGGGGACAATCACAAAGGAACCCCAGGCGGCGAGAAAAAGGATGAAGAGAAGAGAGAGAAACCCCACCGTCTTGGGCCTCGGTCCTTTGATTTGCACAGATTCCCAGGGTTTTTGCGGCATGATCTACCTCCTCCAGAACGAGAGTTCACAGCTCTTTTCTATCCCTAAAGCGTATCGGAGAAGACGTGTCTTCTGGCCAGTTGCGGGCCGGAAGCGGCTCCCCCATGAGCAAGGGGAGCTCCCAGCGGTTCGGCCCCCATCTGCCGGGAGAGGGCTTTCCCGAGATGTGAGTGAGAAAGAAAGGGGTACCGGCGAGGAGCTTCCGCCGCAGGATGACGGGCGGCAAGGCACCCGGTAGGAGCCCTTTACTTTCTGCCACTCGAGGCCTTCGGGCTTCCTCCCCGGACCACGAGGCAGGAGCTCAGGCGCTTCAGGGTGGCAGGTCCCACGCCCTTCACCTCGTCAAGCTCCTCCAGGCTCCCGTAACCGCCGCGACGCTCTCGCTCGGCCACGATGCGTTCGGCAAGGCTCCGACTGACGCCCGGTATGAGGGCAAGATCTGCTGCGGAAACGCGGTTCAGATCCGCCGGGATCCCCAGAACAAGGAGTGAAGAGACGGCCATTCGGCCTAGGCTCAGTGTGGCGCGCCCGGCCGCGTCCCCCCCGACCTCGATCCGCCCACCCTGGTCTACAACGATCTCGTTCCAGCGAGAGTCACCTTCCAGACCGGGCAGGAGGCCCCCCGCTCTTGCCACCGCCTGGGCCACTGAGACCGGGTGCGGGAAGTCGTAAGCGGCGGGAGATCGAACCTTTCCGGTCACTTGAACGACTACGGGTATGGGCACAGAAGCCGGGGCGCGCCTCTGGCGATGCGGAGCCGTCCACTCTCGCCAGCCGTAGAGGGCAAGGAGAAAGACAGCGACTAGGATGGCAATGACGGCCTGAGACCGCGAAAACTGTCTCATCGCAGGTGTTGATACTTCTCGTCGCTGAAAAGCTTGTACGTGAAGCTGTCCACCAGCGCCTGCCAGCTCGCCTCCAGGATGTCGTAGGAGACGCCCACGGTGCTCCACACGTTGTCGCTGTCCACCGACTCGATGAGCACCCGAACCTTGGCGCCCGTCCCGTTGGTTCCGGGAAGCACCCGCACCTTGTAATCGCTAAGACGCATGGTGGCGAGCTGGGGATAGAACCGCTCGAGAGCTTTCCGAAGGGCGTTATCGAGGGCATTCACCGGGCCGACTCCAGTGGCCGCGGTATGCTCCACCTTGCCGCCGACCTTCAACATGATGGTCGCCTCGGCCATGGGCAACTTCGACTCGTGGTGTTTGGAGACAAGTACCCGATAGCCGATGAGCTCGAAGTAGCGCTTCAGGTTACCCACCGCCCGATTCAGGAGCAGCTCGAAGGAGCCTTCAGCCGCCTCGTACTGGAAGCCTTGGTTCTCCAACTCCTTGACTTCCTCGAGCACCTGCATGGCGATCGGGTCCTTGCTGGAGATCTCGACCCCATACTTCTTTGCCTTGCGGATGATCGTGCTCCGACCGGCAAGATCCGAGACCAGGGTACGCCGTCGGTTGCCCACGATCTCAGGCTGAATGTGCTCGTAAGTTTGGGGGTTCCGTTCCACCGCGCTCACATGCACCCCGCCCTTGTGGGCGAAGGCACATCGTCCCACGTAGGGCTGGTACTTGTTAGGCGGGATATTGGCAAACTCGAGGATGTAACGGGAAATCTCGCGCAGGCGGGAAAGCTGCTCTTCGCCGATACACTCAAGCTTCAGCTTGAGCATGATCGCCGGGATGATGCTGCAGAGATTGGCGTTGCCGCACCGTTCCCCCACGCCGTTCATCGTGCCCTGCACCTGACTGACGCCCAGTGCCACCGCGGCCAGGGCGTTGGCCACCGCCAGCTCGGCGTCGTTGTGCGTGTGGATGCCGAGGGATGTGCCCGGGGGGAGTTCCTCTTTCACCCGCTTGATGATCTCCTGGAGATCGCTCGTCAGGGTGCCGCCGTTGGTGTCGCAGAGGACGAGGCAATCAGCGCCGGCGGTTAGCGCCGTCTTGAGGCTGGCAACGGCGTACTCGGAATTGTCCTTGAACCCGTCGAAGAAGTGCTCCGCGTCGTAGAAAAGCTGCCCGGCCCGAGGTCGCAGGAATGCCAGAGAGTCGCGGATGAGCTCCAGGTTGCGCTCCGGGGTCGTGCGGAGGGCGTCCCGGACATGGACAATCCAGCTCTTCCCGAAGATGGTGATCACCTCGGTCTGCGCCTGGACGAGAGCGGTCAGGTTGAGATCCTTGGCTGCGTCGGTCGTAGGATGGTGGGTGCTTCCGAAGGCCGCGATCTTGGCGGACTTGAGGGCGTAGTGTTTGATCTCCTGGAAGTAACCCACATCTTTCGGGTTTGATCCCGGCCAGCCGCCTTCGATATAGTGGATACCAAGCTCGTCCAGCTTCTTGGTGATACGGATCTTGTCCTCCAGGGAGAGATTGAAGTCCTCCGCCTGGGTCCCGTCCCTGAGGGTGGTATCGTAGATCTCGATCTTTCCCATGGCATCATCCTGTCTCTGGTACCGCGCCACCAGAATGGTGGCCCGCAACGAATCTGCCGGGAGGAAGAATCTCCGTCGAGGACTGCTCGTCAACCCTTATCTAGTCTCGCCCGGCTATCTCGTGAACGAGAGGTTCCTCCAGCTTGAAGGCGTCATGAAGCACCTGGACCGCCTTGGCTGTACAGCGGTCTTCGATCACGCAGGAAACTTTGATCTCCGAGGTGCTGATCATCTGGATGTTGATCCCTGCGTTGGCGAGCGACTGGAACATGGTGGCGGCAACTCCGGCGTGGTGGCGCATACCGACCCCGATAATGGACACCTTGGCAATGTTGTCGTCGCTCGAGATCTCCATGCCCGCGAGCTCATTCTTCAGCCCCTCGAGGATGCGAATGGCCGCCTGGCGGTCGGGCCGCGGCACCGTGAAGCTCAGGTTGGCCTTGCCGGTCGTGTAGCCGCTTCCCTGGATGATCATGTCCACGACAATCCCCGCCTCGGCGATGGTGGTAAAGATGCGGGCAGCGATTCCGGGCACGTCCGGAAGCCCGGCGAGGGTGATACGGGCGTCACTCTTGCTGTAGGCAACACCGGAGACCAACACTTCTTCCATGGCCTTATCCTCCTTAACCACCATGGTACCGGGCTCGTCCACAAAGGAGGAGCGCACGTGAACCGGGACGTCGTATTTCTTGGCAAATTCCACCGATCGGATGTGGAGCACCTTGGCGCCCAAGCTGGCCATCTCGAGCATCTCATCATAGGAGATCCGCTGGAGCTTCCGCGCCTTCTTGTAGATGTTCGGGTCCGTCGTGTAGACTCCCGCCACGTCGGTGTAGATCTCGCACACATCAGCAGCCAGGGCGGCTGCCACAGCGACCGCGGTGGTGTCGGAGCCCCCTCGCCCCAGGGTGGTGATGTTGCCCCGGGCATCGAGGCCCTGGAACCCTGCGATCACGGGGACAACGCCCTTGTACAGGCTGTGCCAGATGGGCTCGGTTCGGATCTCGCTGATACGGGCCCGACCGTAGGCCTGGTCCGTAAAGATGCGGGCCTGATAGGATAGGAGCGATCGGGCCTTGTAGCCCATGTCCTTTACCGCGATACAGAACAGGGCAATGCTCACCTGCTCGCCCGTGGCGAGGAGCACGTCCAGCTCCCTCGCGTCCGGCTCTCCTGCCGCCTCGTGAGCCAGACGGATGAGCCTGTCCGTTTCACCGGCCATGGCCGATAGGACCACCACCACGTCGTGGCCTTCATTCTTGTTTCGAATCACTCGGTTGGCCACATTCTTTATCCGCTCGATGGTACCGACCGAGGTTCCGCCGTACTTCTGAACGATGAGCGCCATGGCGCCGGCTCACCTCCACGTCTGGATGTTCAACCTTCGCCCTTTCACGGAGACACGCTCTTCTAGCTTAAGTATAGTAGCATGTATGAGAGCGATCGACGTGTCAATGAAAAACGCCCAGGGATGGGAAACCAGTCCGGGATGGTCAGCAAGGCGAGCGGCCCGTCCCGACCGCCTTGAGAGCCGCCAGCCTACCCTCCATTCTCCCCCCGAATGCTCGAAACTGGAGGCACCGACCGGTCTCGCCGGTAAAGGTGAGATGGACCTCCAACCGCTCCTCGGGGAGCTCGGCTTCGAGGCGCTCTGCCCACTCGATCGCCGTCGCACCCTGGCCGTAGAGGAGTTCATCCAGCCCGAGATCGACGCACTGGGCAGGGCCGTTTATCCGATACAGGTCCAGGTGGTAGAAGGTGAGCCTTCCAGGGTACTCATTGACGAGGGTGAAGGTGGGGCTGGTGACGGCGAAAGAGCCGGGAACCTCGAGTCCTCGAGCCAGACCCTGAGCAAACAGCGTCTTACCGCTCCCCAGTTCGCCGATGAGTGCGATCACGTCGCCCGGCTCCAGGAAACGTCCGAGGTGTTCCGCGAGAAGGAGGGTCTCCTCGGGACTCGAGGTTTCCGTGGTCCATTCTTGGAGTCCCTCTGTACCGGCCATCGAAATTACTCAAGCAGGTAGCTCAGGTTCTTCGGTTCGATTCGAGTCGGAGAGACGGCGGTGTCGAAAACGGCCAAATGTCGAAAAGCCGCCTGGCGGGCGTGAATCCGGGGTCAACAGCACCGTTTGTCATTTGAAATTTGGCATTGATTTGACATTTGACCTTCCCCGTCCCCCGTCAGAGCACAGGGCTTGGATAGTCTGCGAGAGCCTTCAGCACCGCCGGTATTTCGGGAAGGAGATCGGTGGCCAAGAGACCGCGATCACCGTAGCGTGGGGCAAGCCGGTCGGCGGCCGCTCCGTGGCAGTAGACGCCCAGACAGGCAGCCTGGAAAGGCGCGAGACCCTGGGCCAGAAACCCGGCGATCAATCCCGTGAGCACGTCGCCGGTGCCGCCGCTCGCAAGGCTGGGGTTGCCGCTTCCATTCACGGCGAGACGACCTTCGGGACTCGCGACGAGGGTACGAGCCCCCTTGAGCACGAGGGTGACACCGTGTTCCCTGCTGAAGGCGTGCGCCAGCTCCACCCGCCGGCTTTGCACCTCGGCCGGGCTCAAGCCCGTGAGGCGGCCCATTTCTCCGGGATGGGGGGTCAGGATCACCGGCGCGCGGGCCCGCTTCAACACTCCCAGATGGCCGACCAGTACGGTCAGGGCGTCTGCATCCACGACCACGGGACAGGGGCTGCCTTCCACCAGCCGGAGTACAACCCGCCGGGTCTCCTCCTGGGTGGAGATTCCGGGCCCCAGGGCCACGGCATCTTTGGCCTGAAGAAGCTCCTCGAGCCGGGGCACGGCAGCCTCGGCTATGGTCTGCTCGGCAGTCTCGGCAAGGGGTTCGGTCATCACCTCGGTGAGCTTCACCTCCATGAGCCCATGGAGTGAGACCGGAACCGCGAGTGTCACCAGCCCGGCGCCTGCTCGCGCTGCTCCCATGCTTGCCATGGCCCCGGCCCCGGTCTTGCCCACGGAGCCGGCCACAACCAGAACATGGCCAAAGGAGCCCTTGTGGCTGGCGATCTCTCGCGCCCGCACCACGGTTGCCAGTTCACGCGGGTCGAGCCAAAGGCGCGGCGGCTCCTCCATTTCGGTGACGCTCCGGGGAAGGCCGATATCCACGACCTCCAGATGCCCCACGAATGAGCAGCCCGGCGTCACCAGTTGGCCTATCTTGGCCAGGCCGAAGGTGGCGGTCACGCTCGCCTCGATGCACACCCCCAAGGGGAGCCCCGTGGTGGCATCGAGCCCCGAGGGGAGGTCCACGGCGAATACCGGCCGGCCAAGCTCGTTCACGAGTTGGATGATGTCCCGGTAGAAGCCGCGCACCGGGGCTTTCAGGCCCGTCCCCAGGATAGCATCCACGACGAGATCGGCGGCGGCCAGCCGCTCGCGGAGCCGAGGCATAGCCGCCGTGTCGGCCATGACCTCCACCGGCACACCCAACTTCTCGAGAATCTCGAGGTTGATCCGAGCGTCTCCCCGATAATCGGCGAGCTTTCTCAGACAGCACACACCCACCTGCACCCGCCGCTGCCAAAGATGGCGGGCGATGACAAAGCCGTCCCCGCCGTTGTTGCCGCCTCCGGCGAGGATGAGCACCCGTTTTCCGGCGAGATCGGGGAAGTGTCGCCACATCACCTCGCACGCCCCGCGCCCGGCGTTCTCCATGAGCACCGCGCCGGGAATACCAACCCCCTCGATGGTGGTTCGATCCATGGCAGCCATCTCGTCTGCGGTCACAATGCGCATGGCCGTGCTACCCCTCGAGCACCACCACCGCCGCGGCGATGGTGCTCTCATCCGAAAGGCTCAGCCAGGTCCTCTCCGCCCCCACCGAGCTGAGAAGCTCCTGCGCCCGGGTCTTGAGCCGCAGGCCCGGCCTGCCGAGCTCGTCGTTGACCACCTCGATGTCGTGCCAGGTGAGGCCGCTCCGGATGCCAAGCCCCAGCGCCTTGGCAAAGGCCTCCTTGGCGGCGAATCGAAGAGCCAAACACGATGCCGGTTTGGCCCGCTTTAGGCAGCGGGCGGTTTCCTCCGGGCAAAAAACCCGCTCGAGGAATCGCTGCCCCCAGCGTTCCACGGCTCGCTCTATGCGGCCGATCTCCACCAGGTCGATCCCGATTCCCCGGATCATCGTCCTCCCCGATACGACATTCCACCTCGGCCGATTAGCTCCACCATGTCCCGGACGGCCTGCTCCAGGCCAACCAGGACGGCCCGCGCGATGATAGCATGGCCGACGGTGAACTCCTCGATCTCATCGAGATCCAGGAGCCAGCCGATGTTCTGATAGTTCAATCCGTGACCGGCAGTGACGCCCAGCCCCAGCTTGTGGGCCATTTTCACCGCGTTCTGAATGCGGACGAAGTGCTCCTGTCGCTGCCCCCGGGTACGGGCCTCGCAGAAAGCGCCGGTATGGATCTGGACGCACTGCGCCTCCACCCAGGTGGCCGCCTTGATTTGATCCAGTTCCGTGTCCAGAAGGAGACTCACGACGATGTCGGCGTCGCGCATCAGCCGGACCAGCTTTTTCAACAATTCCTTGTTGCGCTGTGTTTCGAGGCCGCCTTCCGTGGTCACCTCCTCCCGCCGCTCCGGCACCAGGGTTACCATGTCCGGCTTTACACTCAGGGCGACCTTGAGCATCTCCTGGCTCGCCGCCATCTCCAGGTTCAACTTTGTCTTCACCACCTGCCTGAGCAGGGTCACATCCCGCTCCTGGATGTGGCGCCGGTCTTCGCAGAGATGCACGGTGATTCCCCGCGCCCCGGCCAGCTCGGCAATGACGGCCGCGGACACCGGATCGGGAACGGCTGCCTGCCGGGCCTGCCGCAAGGTGGCCACATGATCAACACTCACTGCCAGCTTCCTCACATCTGTCTCCTTCCTCTTCAGTCCGTTGTCAGTTGTCATTTGGAGTACCCTGCACCTCCGGGAAGGCACGAGTGCCCCACGGCTGACCGCGACCATGTTGCGAGTGTTGACCGAAACTTGGCACCCCTGTAAGGGCAGCCTCCTGGCTGCGATCACTCAGGCCGCAATCTCGATCGTATCGCACGCAGAGTTTGCTCCTACACCTTCTGATTAAGCCCTGGAGGAGCAACCCCGACAGATCGGCCTGGCGAACATCGATGGGAGGGTAGGGAGAACCGCCCTACGGGCGCGGCTTCAGTCTGGCCGGTCTCTGGACCGGCCTTCGTCCCGGCAGATGGCGGCACGAAGGCGGAGAGCTCGCTTTTACGGCGTCGTCAGGCCCTGTGCATGGGGCTTTCCCGGAATTTCAAACCCACCGGACAACTGGCCACTGGCAATGGAGGCGCGCATTCATGCGAGCAGCGTCAGCAGTTCCTCACTTCGCTCTTCCATCTCCCGAGCGGCAATGTCGTTCTTTTCGTGGTCGTAGCCGAAGAGGTGTAAGATGCCGTGCACCAGGAGACGGTCCACCGTTGCCTCCAGGGAAGTGCCCGCATCTTCCGCCTCGCGCCGGGCGAAGGGGATGGAGATTACCACATCACCAAGTAGGTTCGGGTGGAGGTCGCCGAACTCCCCCTCCCGCATGGGGAAGGCCAGGACGTTGGTGGGGCCACGGCGCTTCAGGTAGTGCCAGTTCAGCGAACCTATCTCTTCGTCCCCGACCAGTACTATGCTGAGTTCGCCGTCAGGACAGGCCAAGGCGTTTAAGATCTTCCTTGCCTTTGCCGCGATCCTCTCGGGATCCGTTTCGATCTCGTTTTGCCGGTTTGCTACCTGAATCTCCATCGGCGCGAGTTCTTCCCTCTAAGCCCTTGGCGGCGGGCTCCGGATAGTCGATCCGCTGGTGGAAAATGGCGGTAAGGATCTGAATGAAACTCTTGGCGATCTGGTGCAGGTCCTTCAATGTGAGTTCACATTCATCAAGCTGGCCGTCGGTGAAGATCTTGTTCGTGATCTTCTGCACCATCCCCTGGATCCGGGCGGCCGTAGGCTCGGTCACGGTGCGCGAAGCCGCTTCCACCGCATCGGCGAGGAGAACGAGACCCGCCTCCTTGGTCTGGGGCTTCGGCCCCGGGTAGCGGTAGTCCTCCACGAGCACCGGCGATACCTCGCCTCCCTTGCTGCTCTTGAGCTTCTCCTGGAGATCGATGGCCTTCTGGTAGAAATAGGAGATAACGCTGGTCCCGTGGTGCTGCTGGATAATGTCCTGTATCGCCTTACCGAGGTGATGCTCCTCGGCAAGCTCCACCCCATCCCTCACGTGAGAGATGAGGATAAGGCTGCTCATGGAGGGAGCCAGGCGCTCGTGGCGGTTCTCACCTCCCGCCTGGTTCTCCACAAAATAGAGGGGCTTCTTGACCTTGCCGATATCATGGTAGTAGGCGGCCACCCTGGCCAGCAAGGCGTTCGCCCCGATGGACTTGGCCGCGGCCTCGACCATGTTGCCCACCATGAGACTGTGGTGGTATGAGCCGGGGGCGTGCACCATGAGCCCCCTGAGGAGCGGCTGCTCCATGTTGGCCAGCTCCAGCAGCCTCACGTTGGTGGTGTAGTCGAAAGCCCACTCCACCAAGGGAGAGAGACCGGTGCTGATCACCCCACTCAGAATCCCGCCGGCGATGCCAAGAATCACAGCTGCTCCGGTCCTGGCGCTGAGAAGAGGCTCGTCGATGGTCAAGGGGAAGATGACGATCACCACGGCGTTTACGAGACTCACCGCCAGGCCCGCCTTGAGGGGCGTGGTGCGGTCTCGTGTGTCCTCAACCCGGTAAATCGCCACCAATGAGCCGATGAGGTAGTAAAAGAGGAGGTTGAACTGACGATCCAAGACAAAGGCCGCCAGCACCGCGAGGACACTAGCGAAGAGGATCGCGGAAGCTGGCCCGAAAAATATGCTCACTAACATGGGCCCGGCGGCAATCGGGAGGAGGCAATAGACCGCGGCAGGGCTGATAAAGGGAAAGGTGGTGGTGAGAGCGTCGGCCACACCCATAGAGAGCTTGGCCAGGCCAAGCAGAAGACTGAGACAACTTGCGAGGAAGAGGAGGTCCTTCGTTCCGATTGGGAAGGCGCTGATATACCTCCCGGCTGCGTAGGCGCTCAGCCAGACGAGGAGGCCGGCCATAAGCGCAGTTCCCGCCACGGTAAAGATGACCCCTCGTTCCAGACCGCTTCTTGCCTGGGTTTCCAGCTTGAGGAGGTGCTCCGCCCCCACCCTCTGACCCTCACGGATGAGCATTTCGCCCTTCTTCACCTGGAAGAGCGCCGGGCGGACGGCCTCCACGGCTCGCTGCTTGCGGATCTCGGTCTCGTTCAGGTTGAAGGTGATGTTGGGCTGGAGGACCGCCTGGGCCAGGTGCACCACCGCCTCCAACACCGGACGTTTCTCCTCTTCCAAAAGAACGCCGGCCCTGAGGCGCATTTGCCTCTTGGCCTCGTCGAGGCTGAGGAACCCCAGGAGATCACGGATGTGGCTTTCAGCACCGCTCTGGATGCTTCTCAGGATGATCCCCCTCTGGAGCTGGCTAAGGAGCAGGGTCTTGTTGCTCACCACACCGACGGCGAACACGCTCTCCGCCAGACGCGTGACGCCCTCCTCCAGGCGCGGATCGAACTTCTCCTGCACGAGGATTGCGTAATCCCGCTCGGAAAGCGATCCACCGACCTTCGCCTCGAACTCCTTCTTCAAGGCGAAGGCCTGCTCCCGGGGCGACCTCTGAATCTCCCGGAGGCCCCGAGCGCCCCCCTCCCCTCCCGTCCCGCCGCTCCCCGTCCCGAGGAATAGGAGCCGCACCAGGGTGAAAGCCGATGCCAATCGCTGCCGCAGATGCCGGATCGGTTCCTCGTCCAGGTCATAGACTGCGAGGGAGTTGGTGGTCGCCTCTTGTCGCCTCTGTTCGGTGGCGGTCTCGTCGGGCACCAGGAAGTCGCGGACCGCCCTGATGTTGCGCCCGGCCACGTCGCCGACCTGGTACTGGACCGGAAGGAGGAGATGGTAGGGAGTGGTGAGGAGCGCTAGGAACAGACTCAATCCCGCGAGGACCAGGAGACGAGGCCAGGCTGGCGGCACGATGCCGGGAGTGGGGTCTACGCCGTTCCGGCGCTCCAGGGAGAGCGCCGCCTTTCGCCCCGCTGCTATCCGTTGCCGTGCCTTCCCCAGGAACTTCATGGTCTGACCTGATAGCCCGCATAATGCGGGCTAGAGCTGGCGTCGTTGCTTCGCTTCCGCCTTCTCGTAGGCCTTGATGATATCCTGTACCAGGCGGTGGCGGATGACATCTCTATCAGTAAAATAGACGAATTTCAATCCCGAGATCCCCGCGAGGATCTCCGTTGACTCCACCAGCCCCGACCGGGTGCCGTTCGGGAGATCGATCTGGGTGATGTCGCCGGTGATCACCGCCTTGGAGCTGATCCCGAGTCGGGTGAGGAACATCTTCATTTGCTCTGAGGTGGTGTTCTGCGCCTCGTCGAGAATCACAAAGGAGTCGTTGAGGGTGCGGCCTCTCATGAAGGCCAGCGGCGCGACCTCGATGATGCCGCGCTCTAACCATTTGGAGGTCCTGTTGAAATCGACCATATCCTGGAGAGCGTCGTAAAGAGGCCTGAGGTAGGGATTCACCTTTTCCACGAGATCACCAGGAAGGAAGCCAAGCTTCTCTCCCGCCTCCACCGCCGGACGCACGAGAATGAGGCGGCTCACCGCCTCGGTGTTGAGGGCGGCAATGGCCGCCGCCATGGCCAGGTAGGTCTTCCCGGTCCCCGCCGGCCCTATGCCGAAGACGATGTCGTAGCCGCGGATGGCGTCAACGTATTCCTTCTGGGCCAGGGTCTTGGGTGTGATGACCCGCTTCTTGGCGGTGACGTAGACGGCGTCCAGGAAGATGTCGTGGAGCCGGGCCCGGTGGTTGCCGCTCAGGATCTCAATGGCGTGACTTACGTCGCGAGAATAGAGGGGGTAGCCCTTCTCGATAAGGGTGTAGAGCTCTTCCAGGATCCGCCGCGCCAGGTACACGGCGCTCTCGTCGCCCACCAGCGTGATCGAGTCGCCCCGGAGGTTGAGCTTCACCTGGAGAGCTGTTTCGATGATTCGGAGGTTAGCGTTCGCCTGGCCGCAGAGGCTGAGAAGCAAGGAGTGGTCTGAAAAACGCAGGACGGGCCCTTTCGAGCTTCCGGCACTGGCATTCACGGAGATGGACAAATGGCTATTCCTTTTCCCCGATGACCTGAAGGATGAGGCGCCGCATGCGGGGCTGATTGTCGAAATCGAGAAGCACCACTTGTTGCCACGTCCCCAGACAGAGGCACCCGTTTACCACGGGGATCTGGAGTGAAGGTCCCACCAGGGCGGCGCGCACGTGGGCGTAGCCGTTCCCGTCCCCCCAACGCCGATCATGGGCGTATTCCATGTCACGGGGAGCCAGACGCTCGATGGCGTCGGCGAGATCCTGGAGCACGCCGCTCTCATATTCAATGGTCGTGAGGGCTCCGGTGGACCCTGGCACAAAGAGAATCATAGCTCCTTGACGAATGCCGCTCGCCGCCAGGTGGTCAGCCGCAAGCCTTGTAATGTCCAGAATATCCGTAGCTCCGGTTGTCCAAAACTCGGCGGTCTTCGTAACCACAGGCATACTGCTCCTCCCCGGAGGGCCGAGACTTCCCCGTTCGGTGCAACTCACCCGCGCCGGTCGTCCCTGTTGGGGTGGAACCCCTTTCTCTCCTTCGGGAACGGCTTGATTTCTAACATAAACGGTAGCCCCCTGCAAGTGGGGGACCGGATCGCGGCAAGCCATCTGCCTTGACGATGCCCGGTGAATCTGATAGGTGGTTTAGAATTGAAGGCCGTGTGGTTCGTAGTCAGTGGCCCGTGGTCTGTAGAGTCTCAGCAGCGGAAGGGGGAACCGTTCGGACGACCCCTGCCCCTCTCGGGTGACTCGCAAACCCTCTCGTGCCACGGATACCTGACAACGGACGATGGACGACTGACCACTCACCGCAGCAGCCAACGCGGGAGGATCTGAACCACCATGAACTACTTGGATTACATCTTGATCGGCATTTTGGCCTTCGCCCTCGTCCGTGGGTTCATGCGAGGTCTGATCCTCGAGGCCGCGGCGGTATTGGGCATTCTCGCCGGCTTCGTCGTGGCCGGCCATTACCACCCCGTTCTCACGGACTTCCTGCGGTCTCGCTTTCCATCTCTACCCCATGCTGTTTTTCTCGGCTATGCACTCGTCTTCCTTGCCATCTGGCTGGCTGTCGCTCTCCTCGGGCTCCTCGCCTCGAAACTCGCCCGGACCTTGTTCCTCGGCTGGGCCGATCGCCTTCTCGGCGCCGCAGTAGGCCTGTTCAAGGGAACTGTGGCCGCGGCAGTCCTCGTGACCGTGCTCACCCTGTTCTTGCCCGGCGGCTCCCAGGTTCTTGGGCGCTCTCTCTTTGCCCCTTACCTTCAGAAAGCGGGGTTGCATCTGGTGCGACTCGCCCCGGCAGCATTAGAGGGGCTCTATCAACAGAAGCACGAGGGAGAGGCTGGCCAGCGGCACGAAGCTCGAAGCACCAAGACGATCAAGCAATGAGTCGAGAGCATTATGGGAGAAACCGGTACGCAGCTTGAACGACTGCTGGAACTGGTGGCGCGGCTGCGCGCGCCCGACGGCTGTCCCTGGGATCGTGAACAGAGTCCGGCAACCGTAAAACGGTATGTCCTGGAGGAGGCCTATGAGGTGGTCGACGCCGTCGACCACGACTCACCCGCTCACGTGTCCGAGGAACTGGGGGATCTTCTCTTCATGCTGATCTTCCTGGCCCACCTCTATGGAGAGCAGGGCGCCTTCCGATTGGACGAGGTGCTCCAGGGCGTGGCGGAGAAGATGATCCGCCGACATCCCCATGTGTTCGCGAACCGCCTCGTGAACTCATCCACTCAGGTGAAAGAGAACTGGGAGGAGATCAAGCGGCAGGAGCAGTCCGACGCCTCGCTGGGGGCTACCCTGAACGGGCTGCCCCGGTCGCTTCCCGCCCTGATGCGGGCTCACCGGTTCATCTCCCGCCTCGTCCGCACCCTCCATCGCCCCCTGAGTCGGGAGATTCTTCTGGGCGAACTCGACCAGATCGTAGCGACATTGGTCCAGAACGCCTCCGTGCTATCCCAGGCTTCGACTCCGGCCCTCGTCGGCAAAGTCCTTCTCCTCCTTGTGGCTGTCGGTTTCCAGGCCGGAATCAGAACTGAGGAGGCGCTCGGCACGACCCTGGAGCGCTTTCACCGGTGGATTGAGGCTATCGAAGCGCGCCTCGACGTGGAGGGGCGCAGTTGGGAGGAACTCTCCGAGGCCGAAGAGCGCTCCCTCTGGCAATCACTTTAACCCTTCCGTGAAACAGGCGAGATGCCGACTGAACAGCCGGAGAGAGAGACGACAAAGAAAGCCCTCGGCCGTGCACCCTCCATCGGGTTCGACCCCTCCCGGAACCGCCGGTGTCGACACCGTGACCAGAAGAGCCTGCGACACAAACCGCAATACTTACCGCTGCTTCCTTCCGGACCTGACGGGGTTCGTATCCGTCTGTTGCGCAGTTTCCAATCAGGACCAACGCCCGACAAGAACCGATGAGGCCGAGGCTCTCCAGAGGGGATTCAACCCCGCATGAGCGGATTTCGGGTTACAGGGCACCGCTAACTCCCCGTCTAGCACGACCAAGGGCCTAGTTGTGTCGTGAGTCCTAATGATACCACGGCACGCATGGAGGAGCAACCTTCCGCCATCTTGCAGCGGAGGGCAGGAGGCTGTCCGACAACCCGTCTTTCCAATGGCCGCCATACTCGTCACGTGCCGCCCGCAAGCAACACCCTTCTCGGTGTCAAGTGCTCAAGGCGTTCATAGAGGGTGCCGCAGCCTCTAGAGCCGACAAGGTGCTGCCAACCTCCGACGTAGACCAACCGTCCCACCTGCATCTCTCCGAATAGCTTCGCAACCCTCGCGGCCAGTACCGCCTCTCGCTCTTCCCAGGCCGGATCCCCCGTGCAGGAACGGAGGAAGGCAGGTACCAGGGACCGCGCCTGTTCGCTCAGGAGTCGCGCTGCCATCTCGTAGTCTCTCTGCACCACAAGGTGAAGTGCCTCCGGGGGCTCAGCAGAGAGGAGACTTAGATTCTCGAGGCTCACCATCTGGGGCCATTGGTTCTCGATCGCCTCTCTGCTCCACGAGGAGAGATCGATCAGGGAGAGCGGTACACCCGTGTCGCGGCAGTACCGGAGAGCGGCGCGGTACTCGAAGGGTAGGGCGAGCTGGTGGTCGATGGCCAGGAGCTGCCCCCAGGTTTGCCAGGCGTCCCCCCGGGCCTGGGCCCAGCGCCTCAATCGCCGCTCGAGCCGCCGCCGCAGACGGCGACCCTCCCGACAGCGGAAGAGCAGGCCATAGGGACTGACCTCCACCGCCACCGCCGTGGGCCGCTCCCGAGCGAGTAGCCCGGCGAGCTTCCCGAATCCTTCCGGATCGCGGTGGACCGTGCCCACGAGGAGGAGCTCGCGTTGTGCCAAGTCGTTTCCCAGAACTCGCGGAGTCCCACACGCAACGCGGCCGGGGGGCCGCTCCCACTGTGACGGGGGAATCTCGACGGGCTCACTCGTCATCGCCCTTCCTGGGGCGTGGGCGGATGTTCTCGCCGAAACGCCGAAACCACCATTCTTCTGGATCGAAGGATTGCACGTCTTCGGGGATGAAAGAGAACCGGTACTGCTGACAGTAGGAAAGGAGCAATCGGTAGGCGGCGTCGATTTCCCGAAACGCGCTGGGGTCGTCAGAATCAGAAGCTCGTGCGTCGGGATGGTATCGTTTGGAAAGGCGACGGTAAGCGGCCCGGATTTCCTCCATGCTGGCCCGTTGTTCCAGGCCGAGCAGCCGACGGGAGCGGTCGATTTCGGCGAACGTGAAACCCTTTCGCCTCATGAGTTCTCCCGGTGAGCGGCCCTCGGAGTACAACTGTGGGACAGCCTCTCCAGGAGAGGAATGAGCTCGGCGAAGTCTCTGAGGTGGTGATCCGCCCGGAGGTCTCCGTTCCTGTAGGCGATGAATAGGACACCCGCGCGCCTGGCCGTCTCCTCGTCCACGGCGGAGTCGCCGATGTAGCAGGCCTCCCGGCTGTTCAACCCAAAGAAGGAGAGGATTTTCTGAATGGCTTCCGGGTGAGGCTTCGGATACCGCACGTCGAGGGAGGTAACGACGAGGTCGAAATACCGTTCCAGCCCGAATCGGCGCAACAGGCCACCCATGGTGGTGGTGCGGTTGGTAGCGATGGCGGTCTTGAAACGGCCGTGCAGATCCGTCAGACAATCGATCAAGCCCGGCTGCAGGGTGAGCATCTTGTTGATAGGCCCGTAGTCCATGGTTCGCCAGAACCGCTCGGCCTCGGGCAAACGGCTGTCCCCCTGGAAGAGGTACGCAAGGGATTCGTACACCGTCTGCGAGTGGACGTAGGTAAGTTGCGCCGCCGTCAGAGGCTCCTTCTTGAAGTGGGCGAGAATCTGATTGTAAAAGGCAGCGTTGGCGGCGCGTGAGTCCACCAGGACGCCGTCACAGTCAAAAACGACGGCCTCGATCGGGCCGTTTCTCCGGGCTCCGCCGTGGGTGCTAGTCATCGTCCTCCCAGACCCTGTCTTTCTTGAAGGCCTCGAGAAAGCGCTGATTGCTGCGGCGATTGCGCTCGACTTCCTGGAGAAACTGTCTCGTTCCCTCGTCGGGAAACATGGCGTTGAGGTCGAGATTGGCTTCCGTAAAGACGCGGTTAAGGTCCACCGTCTGCTCTTCCACCGCTTCCTCGTCCCGTTCCTCCGGCTGTACCTGCTCCATCGTAAGCCTCGCGATCAGGAGAGCTAACCCTGGGTGATCTCTTCTACGAATGAGTACCCAGTTCCCTCAGTAGATTATTTAGAAGATATTTCAATAAGATAAAATCTTTAGTCTCTCTTTGAGTTTTCCCCGTTGAGTAATATATAATACGCTCGAACATGTCAAGCGCCCAGGTTTTCTCGAGAGGCACCCCGGGCGCCGCCCGTTGGAGGGTCACGCCAATGTCGCTCACCTTCGACATTCTTGTCATCGGGAGCGGTATCGCCGGGCTCAGCTTTGCCCTCAGGGTGGCGGATCGCTACCGAGTAGCAGTGGTCACCAAGAAGGAGAAAATTGAGACCAGCACCAATTACGCCCAGGGAGGCATCGCCTCGGTGCTCGGGCCGGACGATTCCTTCGATCTCCACATTCGCGATACCCTTCAGGCCGGAGACGGGCTCTGCCACGGCGACATCGTCGAGATGGTGGTGAAGAACGGTCCCGCCCGTGTCCAGGAGCTTACCGAGATGGGCGTGGGGTTCAGCAGGGGCCAGGACCCGTCCGCCCCCTTCGATCTAAGCCGGGAGGGCGGTCACTCCCGGAACCGGATCGTCCATGCCCACGACATGACCGGGAGGGAGGTGGAGCGCGTTCTGGTGAGTATGGCCGAGGCCCACCCCAACATCGAGATCTTCGAGAACCACATCGCCATCGACCTCATTGTCGAGTGTCACCTGCTCAAGCGAGGCCTGCTCACCACGAGAAAACGGGAGCGCTGCTGGGGCGCCTACGTCCTCGACACCCGAGGAAATCGGATCATCACCTTCCACGCCAAGAACACCCTCCTCTGTTCCGGTGGTGCCGGGAAGGTCTACATCTACACGAGCAACCCGGACGTGGCGACCGGAGACGGGGTCGCGATGGCCTACCGGGCCGGGGCCGTCATCGCCAACATGGAATTCGTCCAGTTCCATCCCACCTGCCTCTACCACCCCCATGCGAAGAACTTCCTCATCTCCGAGGCCTTGCGCGGCGACGGCGGGCGTCTCCTCGACAAGCGCGGCCGCCCGTTCATGGAAAAGTACCACCCCCTCAAGGATCTCGCATTCCGCGATATTGTGGCCCGCGCCATCGACACCGAGATGAAGCAGAGCGGCGATGACTGCGTCTACCTGGACATGACCCACCATGCACCGGACTTCCTCAAGCGTCGCTTCCCCAACATCCATGAGAAGTGTCTGACCCTGGGGATCGACATGACCCGTGAACCTATCCCCGTGGTACCGGCGGCTCACTACATGTGCGGCGGTATTCTCACCGACCGGCGCGGCCGGGCCAGCATCGACCATCTCTACGCCTTGGGTGAGGCGGCCTGCACCGGTCTCCACGGCGCGAACCGCCTGGCCAGCAACTCGCTCCTTGAGGCCCTGGTCTTCGCTCACAGCGCCGCCGAAGATCTTCTGGCCCAACCGGCCTCAGCAGACGATTCCTGTCTCCGCGAGGTGCCCCGCCTGGAGATGCCCAAGAATGCCGACAGCAGTGAGATGGTCCTCATCACCTACAACTGGGACATCATCCGTCGGCTTATGTGGAACTATGTGGGCATCGTCCGCACCGACACGCGCCTGCAACTGGCACAGAATCACCTCGCCCAGATCCAGCGAGAAATTGACGAGCACTACCCGAATATCAGCCTCAATAGCGACCTGATCGAGCTGAGAAACCTCGCCACCGTCGCCGAGATCATCGTGACCTGCGCCCGGAAGCGTCTGGAAAGCCGCGGCCTCCATTACAACGTGGATCATCCCCAGAAAGACGACGCCCACTGGCGCCAGGATACCCTGCTTTGCCTGGATGAGCCGGCAGCCTGAAGTGTCCCTTGGTCTGCCAAGGTCTCACGTAATCCTTCCAGACGGTCTCCGCGACCGCTTCCCTCCGGGAGTGGTCTTGTCGTTGCTCACCAATCGCAGCCAGAGGGCCGCTTCTCCACGGTCACCGTGTAGGAGGAAGCGCTGCATGCGAATAAATCCGATTGGTATCCGGCCTGGGCAATGATTATCTTACTCGGTCAAGGCCGCCCCGAAACGGAGCAACCGCCGGGTTTACCAGCCACGGTGACAGGGGCTCATGGGCGGCGAGGCTGAATTTTTTTAGCAGAAGAGGTACCGAATGGTCGCGCGGAGGGCCGCAGCTGCATTGTTTGTCGTGGTCGTAGCTCTCTGGGCCTGCGACTCCCGACGTAATGAGGGCATATCCGTGTCGCCAACGAAGGAGATGCAAACCATGGAAACGGCGAGATCACACTCGATTACCATACCAGCCATAGATGCGGCCGCTCCGGCCAGAACGGAGACCGCCACCTTTGCCCTTGGCTGATTCTGGGGTCCTGATGCCCGGTTCGGGATCATAGACGGCGTCATTCGTACCCGCGTGGGGTACGCGGGAGGCTCCAAGGAGGACCCAACCTACTATGACTTGGGCGACCATGCAGAGACGGTACAAGTCGACTACGATCCAACCCGGGTCAGCTATCGTGACCTACTCGATATCTTTTGGCAGAGCCATACTCCGACCAGGCGCTCCTGGTCGAGGCAGTATGCCTCCATCATCTTCTATCAAGACGAGGAGCAGAAGCGGCTTGCCATAGAAACGAGAGACCGCGAGGAGGAGAGGAGAGGCACCAAGATCCACACGGAGATCCTCCCCTCCTCCCGCTTTTTCCTGGCGGAGGCTTACCACCAGAAGTATCGACTCCAGCAGGAAAGGGGATTGATGAGGGAGTTTACGCTCATCTATCCTGATCCCCTGAATTTCGTGTACTCAACGGCAGCGGCGCGGGTGAACGGCTACCTGAGCGGGTATGGCACTCGGGAGTCTTTGGAACGGGAGCTCGGCACCCTGGGCCTCTCTTTGGAGGCGGAGAGAACACTGGTGAAACTTGTTTCGAGCTCCAGCCCGCATTAGGCACGAGACGTCGTCGCGAGATCGTGGAGATGGCCGTGCCACCGGGCAACCATCCCGCGGCACCGCGGGACTCGGACCTGAGGCGTACTTGTCAGTAGGTCGCAAGGTTCGAGACCCGAGGACGCCCGGCTCCCGGCTGCGCAAGACGGGGCGGTGCCGGAGGCAGGGTCATCTGCGAAACAAAGCGCATCCGGAGCCACTACGTTCTCCTCGAGGTAAGGCAGGACTCCCGGACTTTGTGAGACACCCCGCTACAAGGCAGGGTCTCACCGCTATACTATCAATGACGCGACTATGCGCCTTTGTGGAGCAGATCACCCTGCCTCGCGCCATCCGATCGCGGCTGCCTTTTCGGCGGAGCTCAGGGTCCCGAGCCTGTCGAGGGAGAAGCCGCTCCCACAGCGTTCCTCCTCACAGAGCCTACAGCTCGGAGAGAAGGACGGCCATATCCGCGGTCGCAGCAGGTGGCTCGTGCCTAATGCGGGCTAGGGGGTGCTCCTGTGAGGCCGACCGAACAAGGTAGCGGTGAACGGCCCGGCGGGTACCCCGTGTGGGATAGGCGGCCCAACCTTAGCGTTACGGCGACCCCCGACGCCGGGTGGATGGAGTTAGAGAGGTGGACCTGAATAGAGAAGAGCTGAAGACGGTCTGTTACGAAGTGGCGAGGTCGGCCATGTGGGCGCGTCGACCGGTGGACGTCGACAAGATCACAGAGCTTGCCGAGCAGTTTGAACGAATCGCCACTGATCACTGTGAGCGCGTAATCTCTCAGGGACGGGATCCGAACCTGATCACCCGGGCGGTGCAGTACCTCGGCCGCACCCTTGCGCCTCCGCCCATGGGAAGAGGGGCGAGCTGGTTCCACGGCTCACTCGAGACCCTGATCGGCCTGGCCTGTCCAGCCGGGCGGCTGGATCGGAACACGGCCCTGTTCCTCGACGATCTGGCGGAAGGGATTTCCCAGGCCCGGCCGTCATAGCAGCTTGCAGAAGGGCCTTTCCGTGCCAACCACCGAGGTCGTCAGGGGGTACGGGCGGCTTTGCGAGACAAGGCCCATGTGGAGCCACCTCTTGACTCTTTGGCCCTCGGGAACGCCTCCCGAAGCTCCCGCCTCCTCCCCGCAAGAGGGCCGAACCACCCCCGTTCTATTCATGGTGCGACAATTCAGGCTTGCGGCGAAGGTCGCCCGGGCTGCCAGCCAGCAGGTGTGACCTCTTGATTCCTTTGAGGTTGTGTGGTAGAAAGAGAAGTGTCGCTAGGGGTGGTCTGACTGAGAGCCCCGCCCGAGGCGGGGCAACCCTCAGAACCTGTTTGGGTAATGCCTGCGTAGGGAAGCGACACTGAGCAGCGACATTCGTGCCCGCCTGTGTTGCTACGGTCGTCGTGAGCCGCTTTCCACCCCGGAAAGCGGTTTTTTGTTTGGCGGGCCGGGATGTGGTGTCCGCTCTCCTCCCAGGAGAAGCAAGGGAGAAGAGGAGGGGAAGGTGGAGACGAAAGACGTGGCGCGAGCTGTCATCCTCGTGGCCGTGGCCGTGGCCCTCTCGCCGTTCTTTATCCCGGTGGGAATTGCCAAGTGCTTCCCCGCCCAGCACATGGTCAACCTCTTGAGCGCCGTCACACTGGGCCCGACGTACGCCGTGGCCATCGCCACCGTCGCGGCGGTAATCCGCAATATCCTGGGCCTGGGAACTCTCCTCGCCTTCCCCGGAGGTATGATCGGCGCCCTTCTGGCCGGCCTGGCCTATCGTGCGACCAAGAACATGTACGTCGCCGGACTGGGCGAGGTTGTCGGAACCGGCTTGCTTGGGTCCCTGGTGAGCGTCTGGATCGTCGCGCCCTTTCTCATGGGTAAAACCATGGCCCTCGCCACGCTTATGGTCGCCTTCAGCGTCAGTACCCTGGGAGGCACCATCCTCGGCTTCGTTGCCTTGCACCTCTTGCGAAAGGGAGGAATCTGGGCGCCGTGATCCAGGTGCAGGACCTCCGCTATCGTTACCCAGATACCGGCTGGGTGCTCGAGGGCGTCAACCTCGTGGTCAATCGAGGTGAGTACCTCGCCATCCTCGGGGCTAACGGCTCGGGCAAGTCAACTCTCGCCTATCTCCTGAACGGCCTCATCCCTCATTTCTTTGGGGGCACCCTGGAAGGCGCTGTGTTTGTCGACGGGATCAACACCCGAGACTGCCCCGTCTCCGACCTGGTCACCCGCGTCGGACTCGTCCTCCAGAATGCCGATGCCCAGCTCTTCAGCAGCACCGTGGAACAGGAGATCGTCTTCGGCCTCGAGAGCCTCGGGATGCCCCGGAAAGACATAGAGCGGCGGCTCGGGGAGATCACCGAGGCCCTCCACCTGGAACATCTCCTCGCCCGCTCGCCCATGACCCTGTCCGGAGGTGAGAAACGGCTGGTGGCGATCGGTTCCGTGCTCTCTCTGGACCCCTCGGTCCTGGTTCTCGACGAGCCCTATGCCGACCTGGACTGGGAGGCGACAGCCCGGGTGCGCCGGAGCCTCAAGGACCTCCACGTCGACGGGAAAACACTAGTGGTCGTCGAGCAGCGACTCGAGAGAGTCCTGGGAGAGGGAGTCCGTTGCCTCGTGGTCGGGCACGGGAGGATCCGCTTCGATGGTCCCTCCAAGGAGGCGGCGGGAGCCTCTCCTGGTGAACGCCTCGTGCCCTGTTATCCCGAGCGGGGGAGACAGGACCAGAGCGCCGAGCCGCTCCTTGCTGTCCGTGACCTCTCTTACCGGATAGGCCAACAGCAAGTCCTGAAAGGAGTAACCCTTGACATCAGAGTCGGGGAGACGGTTGCTCTCGTGGGGCGAAACGGCTCGGGCAAGACCACCCTCATCAAGCACTTCAATGGGCTCTTACGGCCGACGGCAGGTACGGTCACCTTCCAGGGCCGGAAGGTTCGGCCTCGGCATATGGCTGCCCAGGTCGGGCTCTCCTTTCAGAACCCCAACGACCAGTTCTTCAGGTATCGGGTGCGGGATGAGCTGGAAGAAGGGCCGAGGAGGCTGGGAAAGCTGGAGCCGGATTGGTTTCAAGAGATCTGCGACCTATTTGATCTTCACGGGCTCCTGGATCGCTCTCCCTATCGTCTCAGTGAAGGCGAAAAGAAGCGGATCGCCGTCGCCTCCATCCTCACCGTCCGACCTCCACTTCTTGTCCTCGACGAACCGACCGTCGGACAGGATGGGAGGCTCCGCGAGGCCCTGGCCGTGCTCCTGACCAAGCTCACGGAGCGGGGGTGCACCACGGTCATCGCCACCCACGATCTCGAGTTCGCCCAGGCGGTGGCAGAGAGGTGGATCGTCCTTCACGACGGGAGGGTGGTTGCCGATGGATCACCCGAGGAGCTCCGGCGCGATGAGCGGGTCCTCCGTCTTGGTGCCCTGGGGAGGCTCACCGATAACGGCCTGGCCATCGCGCCCGCACTACACGAGGAGGGCTGTGACGCTGCTTGATCCGAGGACAAGGCTTGCCCTGGGAATCATGGGAATCGCGGCGGTCATGATCGCCGCCGACCCGGCGACCCTGGTCGTCGAGTTTGGGGCGATCCTTGTCTCCCTCCACCTCCTCAACCTCGGCCGGCCCTGGGTGCATTCCCTCCGTCTTTCCGTGCCCATGTTTGTCCTGGTCTTCCTCGTGGCAACCGTGTCCCTCTCTCCAGGAGACGCGACTGTCCTTTCCCTTCGCCTCATCAACCTCCTGAGCGTGTCCTTCCTCCTCTTTCACGCGATCAGCGCCGAGGAGATGGGAGACGCCCTGAGGAAACTCGGCGTTCCCTATGAGCTTGCCTTCATCCTCACCACCGCCATGCGCTACGTTCCCCTCATCGGTCAGAAGATCCGGAGCATCATCGACGCCCAGACCTCGAGGGGCATCGACCTCACGCTCAGGCTCAAGAACCTGGGCAATCTCGCGGCCCTCCTCATGCCCCTTCTGGTGCAGAGCTTTCTTCTCTCCGAGCATCTGGCTATTGCCATGGAATCGCGGGGCTTCGGCAGGAAAGGCCGCTCCATGCGGAGGGAGTATCGGTTAAGGATCTGGGAGTACGGCCTCATGGCCGGAGCCTTCTGTCTCCTGCTGGCGCTGGCCTGGTGGGAGAGAGGCGGTTCAATGTAGGGTGGTCACTGCCCGCCACCGAGAGGGGAGGCCATGACAAGGGAGAACCGAAAGGCGAGGTTCGATGAGATCGATGTCTACCCGGTGACCTGCGAGCGGTTGTCTGCCGGGAGATCCAACCTGGAGGTGTTGGAGGCGGTCATTCGCGGCGGGGCTCGCATCATCCAGCTGAGGGAGAAGGAGTACTCGAAGAGGGACCTCTACCACCTGGCGCTCACCTTCCGCGAGGTGACCGCCGGGGCCGGTCTGCTCCTTATCATCAACGACTATCTGGACATCGCGTTGGCGGTGGGCGCCGACGGCGTACACCTGGGCCAGGATGATCTTCCCCTCACGGCCGCCAGGAGGCTCGCGCCCGACCTCTTGATCGGCATCTCCACCCACTCCCTCGAGGAGGCCCTGGAGGCCGAAGGAGAGGATGCCGACTACGTGAACATCGGACCCATCTTCGCCACAAGCACCAAGGCGGGATCGGATCGAGGCCTCGGGCCCGAGGCCATTGCGAGCATCGGCTCGCGGCTCTCGGTGCCCTTCACGGTCATGGGCGGCATCACCGCCACCAACCTTGACGAGGTCCTCGCCGGGGGCGCCCGCCGGATCGCCATGATCACCGCCATCACCCAGGCAGCGGATATCGCCCCGACGGTGCGAGTGTTCAGGGATAGGATCAGGAAATACCCGCCCCAGGATCGGATGGACGCGGCGACACGGTGACATGGCGACGCGGAGAAGAGGCAGGACCGCGAGGGCCGATGTCCGGGGGCCTCGTAGCCCCGCCTCACCGGTGCGAAGTCGGTCTAGGTGCGAACGCCTTCATCGCGGCCGGCCCTTCGGCGGAGCTTAGGGTTCCGAGCCTGTCGAGGGAGAGGCTACTCCCAGAGGTCGGCTACCCATGCTGTAGAAGCAAGCTCCGCTTGCGACCAAGAAAACGCCCCTCCCGGCAGGCCGAGAGGGGCGTTTCAGCTTTCCGTCAGCGTAACGCTAGGCAGTGGGATTCAGTTCCTTCTCTCTGGGGAACACAGGCAGGTACCGGTACGACAGTGAGATGAGCAGGGCGCCGTAGGCAATGAGGGCGACCGCTGGGGCCCACTCCTGCCAGGTGGGGATGTAGAACTCCCACTGATCGAAGGGCATGACCGGCGCCGCCAGGGTCTGCACCGTGAACACGAAGCGGTTGATGAGGCAGCCCACGCAATTCAGGAAGCAGGCGGCGAGCATCCAGACGTCATCCTGCCGGACCTTCGGGATCAGGAGCATGATGGCAGGTATGATGCCGCACAGCACCAGCTCAGCGAAAAGAAGCCACAACCCGTACGGCGCCTTGTAGAAGGAGCCGAGGGTGAGTCCGACACTCGGGGCGTACACAT
>Ga0209253_10000923_pt1 | contig 25604 bp, 24 predicted proteins | sample FrelakmetBRP12BR_FD_187145 | JGI IMG/M metagenome (GOLD analysis project Ga0209253, IMG submission 187145) | Freshwater lake sediment microbial communities from the University of Notre Dame, USA, for methane emissions studies - BRP12 BR (SPAdes)... | ecosystem: Environmental > Aquatic >...
GACGGCCTGCGCCGCGGCGTCGTCGTGCGCAACACCGGCAGCTCGATCACGGTGCCGGTGGGCAAGGCCACGCTGGGCCGCATCATGGACGTGCTGGGCAACCCGATCGACGAGCGCGGAGCGGTCGACCAGACGCTGATGGCGTCGATCCACCGCAAAGCGCCGGCTTACGACGAGCTGAGCCCTTCGCAGGAACTGCTCGAGACTGGCATCAAGGTGATCGACCTGATCTGCCCGTTCGCCAAGGGCGGCAAGGTGGCCCTGTTCGGTGGCGCCGGCGTCGGCAAGACCGTCACGATGATGGAGCTGATCAACAACATCGCCAAGGCGCACTCGGGCCTGTCGGTGTTCGCCGGCGTCGGCGAACGCACGCGCGAGGGCAACGACTTCTATCACGAGATGATGGATTCGGGCGTCGTCAACAGCGACAACCTTGGCGAGTCGAAAGTGTCGATGGTCTACGGCCAGATGAACGAGCCGCCGGGCAACCGCCTGCGCGTGGCGCTGACCGGCCTGACGATCGCCGAATCGTTTCGCGACGAGGGGCGCGACGTGCTGTTCTTCGTCGACAACATCTACCGCTTCACGCTGGCCGGCACCGAGGTTTCGGCGCTGCTGGGACGCATGCCGTCGGCAGTGGGCTACCAGCCAACGCTGGCCGAGGAAATGGGCCGGCTGCAGGAGCGCATCACCTCCACCAAGGTCGGCTCGATCACATCGATCCAGGCTGTCTACGTGCCCGCCGACGACCTGACCGATCCGTCGCCGGCGACCACGTTCGCGCACCTCGACGCGACCGTCGTGCTGAGCCGCGACATCGCCTCGCTCGGCATCTACCCGGCGGTCGACCCGCTCGACAGCACCTCGCGCCAGGTCGACCCCAACGTCGTCGGCGAAGAACACTACTCGACGACCCGCGCCGTGCAGGCCACGCTGCAGCGCTACAAGGAACTGCGCGACATCATTGCGATCCTGGGGATGGACGAGTTGAGTCCTGAAGACAAGCTGGCGGTGGCGCGCGCGCGCAAGATCCAGCGTTTCCTGTCGCAGCCGTTCCACGTCGCCGAAGTGTTCACCGGCACCGCCGGCAAGTACGTGCCGTTGAAGGAAACCATCCGCGGCTTCAAGATGATCGTCAACGGCGAGTGCGACGCGATTCCGGAGCAGGCCTTCTACATGGTCGGCACCATCGACGAGGCGATCGAAAAGGCGAAGAAGATTCAATAAGCTTCTTGAACCCCCTTCGACACGCTAAAGGACACCGAGCATGGCAACGATTCATGTGGATGTAGTCAGCGCCGAAGAGAGCATCTTCTCAGGCGAAGCCAGCTTCGTTGCGTTGCCCGGCGAGATGGGTGAGCTCGGTATCTACCCGCGCCACACGCCGCTGATCACGCGCATCAAACCGGGCGCGGTGCGCATCGAGCGGGCCGACAACGGCGAAGTGGAGTTCGTCTTCGTCGCCGGCGGCATCCTCGAGGTGCAACCCAATTGCGTGACCGTGCTGGCCGATACGGCCATCCGCGGGCATGACCTCGACGAGGCCAAGGCGCACGAGGCCAAGAAGCGCGCCGAAGAGGCGATGCGCAACGCCAAGAGCGACATCGACCTGGCCGCCGCCCAGAGCGAGTTCGCGACGATGGCCGCGCAACTGGCGGCGATCGCCAAGCTGCGCAAGAAGTAGGCCGCCGAGTCCGCTCGACAGCCCGCCGGCCGCAACCGGGCGGGCTGTCGTCCTTCATGACCAGCCCTCTTGCCATGGTGCGCCGATGCGATGCATGCTGGCGCCATGATTGGCGATGCGCGGAGGCACAGAGATGGGCAAGAAGAAGGACGGCTCCAGCAAGCAGAAGTCGGGGGAGACTCGCCACGAGTACCAGCTTGCGCTCGAATCCCTGCAGATCGAGCTCAACGCGATGGCGCGTTGGCTTCAGCACAGCGGCAGGCGGCTGGCGGTCGTGGTCGAAGGTCGCGACACGGCAGGCAAGGGCGGCGTCATCGCCGCGATCACCGAGACGCTCAATCCACGCCAGTGCCACGTGGTGGCGCTGCCGAAGCCCACCGATCGCGAACGCGGGCAGTGGTACTTCCAGCGCTACGTGGACCACCTTCCAGCGGCGGGTGAGATGACGTTGTTCGACCGCAGCTGGTACAACCGCGCCGGCGTCGAGCGCGTGATGGGGTTTTGCACCGAGGCCGAGGCCGAGGTGTTCCTGAAACGCGCGCCGGTGTTCGAGAAGATGCTGGTCGACGACGGCATCCTGCTCTTGAAGTACTGGCTTACCGTCGACCAGGCTCAGCAGGAGGAACGCTTCGCAGAGCGGATGGCCGACCCGCTGAAACGCTGGAAGCTGTCGCCGATCGATTTGACCGCGCGCGAGAAGTACGCCGAGTACGGCCGGTCCCGCGACACGATGCTGGCGGCCACCCACACCAAGCACGCGCCGTGGACGCTGGTCGACTTCAACGACCAGAAGCGGGGCCGGCTGACGCTGATCCGGCATCTGCTGGACCACTTGCCCGACGTGACGGTACCCGAGCCGCAGATTGAGTTCCCGTCGCTCGGGCACAAGCCCATGCGCGAGCGTTTCACGGGCCCCTTGAAACCGATCGGCTGACGGTCCGGCGCATGCGCGGCAGGTCGCGCGCACTGGATCGGCGCAGCTTCGCCCCGCGTCAACGCAGGTGCGGCGTGTCGGGCAGTTCGTTGGCGTTGGCCTCACCCGCCGTCAGCGCGAAATGCCGCGCCAGCAGCGCGTCGACGGCGTCGATGGCCGCATTGAGCCCTTCTTCGTAGCGGCGTGCGCGAAACGCTGCGCGCATGCCGTCGGCGATCTCGCGCCATTGCTCGGCGCTGACCTGGTCATTCAAGCCACGGTCGGCGACGATCTCGATCGCATGCTCGGCCAGCAGCAGGTAGATCAGCACCCCGTTGTTGCGCGCGGTGTCCCAGACGCGCAGCTTGCCGAACATCGTGATCGCGCGATCACGCGCCTTCAGACCGCGCCACAGGTACCCGATCGGCAACCCGGCCTCCACGCAGACGCGGATCTCGCCCGAGTGGCGGCGCTCGCTGTCCCGCACGCGTGCACGCAGGCGTTCCACCGCGGCATGGTCGAGGGCGCGCCGGGTATCGGTCTCGTCGAGCCAACGGTGCTTGAGGATGCGCAACAGCCGATTCATCGATGCACTCGCCTCACCAATCGCCGGAAGCGCCGCCGCCGCCGAAGTCGCCACCGCCGCCCGAGGAAAAGCCGCCGCCTCCTCCTCCACCTCCACCGCCCCAACCGCCGCCGCCCCAGATCACCGGCGAGCCGCCGCGGCCACGCGCCGAACCGATGCCGAGCACACCGACCAGGAACACGGCAATGGCTGCCGCGAGGCCGGCGATCACCAGGCTGGCGCTGAACCACCATCCGACGGCGCCGGCCGCGCCGCCGGTGAGCAGGCCACCGAACTTGCGCCCGAACACGCCGGTCAGCACGGCGCCGATGATCGGAACGCCGACGAAGAAGAACATCGCCAGTTCCTGCCAGTCGAATCCCGGGCCGCCACCCGACACACCGGGGTGCTGGTCGGGCGCGGGCAGGCCTTCGGGCCGGATGCGGGCAGCCAGGCGGTCGATGCCTGCGTTCAGCCCGCCCGCATAGTCGGCCCGCTTGAAGGCCGGGCTGATCGTCTCGGCAATGATCTGGCGCGCTGCCAGATCCGGTATGGCGCCTTCGAGGGCCTTGGCGACTTCGATGCGGATGCGCCGGTCGTTCTTCGCCACGACGATCAGCACGCCGTCGCCGATGTCGCGCCGGCCGATCTTCCATTGGTCGCCGACACGCTGCGCGTAGGCGGCGATGTCCTCGGGCAGCGTGCTGTTCACGATCAGCACGACGATTTGCGTGCCGGCCTCGCGCTCGAACGCCGCCAGGCGTTGCTCCATCGCCTGGCGTTGCAGGCTGTCGAGCGTGTTGGTGCGGTCGACCACCCGGCCCTCCAACGCGGGTACGGGCATCAGATCCTGCGCCGATGCAACGCTGGCGCCAACCAGCAGTGCGCCGAGGACGAGCAGCCGGCGCAGGATTCCCGCGCTCATGTGGGGCGGCCTGTGTTCGGCTCGCCCGGCGTCACTTCGACGCTGCGGGCGCCGCAGTCGCGGGCTTGTCGAAGCTGACCGCAGGCGGCGTGCTGATCTGTGCCTCGTTCTGCACCGTGAGGCTAGGTTTCACCGAGTAGCTGAACAGCATTGCCGTCAGGTTGGTCGGAAAACTTCGCGTCAGGACGTTGTAGTCGGCCACCGTCTTGATGTAGCGGTTGCGTGCCACGGTGATGCGGTTCTCTGTGCCTTCGAGCTGGACCCGAAGATCCTGAAAACCCTGGTTGGCCTTCAGGTTCGGATAGTTCTCGGTCACGACCAGCAGGCGACTCAGCGCGCTGGAGAGTTCGCCCTGCGCAGCCTGGAACTTGTTGAACGCTTCGGGGTTGTTGATCAACTCCGGCGTGGCCTGGATCGAAGTGGCCTTGGCGCGGGCCTCGACCACTTTCGTCAGGGTCTCCTGCTCGAAGTTGGCCTCGCCCTTGACCGTGGCAACGATGTTGGGGATCAGGTCGGCGCGCCGCTGGTACTGGTTCAACACCTCGGACCATCCGGCCTTGACCTGCTCGTCGAGACGCTGAAAGTCGTTGTAGCCGCAGCCGCCCAGTGAAAGCGCGGCGATCACGGCAGCGACAAGACCCGACCAACGCGAACGAAATGACATGGGAACCCCTCGACGTCAAGAACGGGTGCATGCTACCCGAGTGACACGCCAACTGGGGCCGCGCGCGGGGACTTCAAGACCGGTCCGGGTTCAGGCAGGGGGAACGGCTTGCGGCGATGGTCGGGGCCGTGCAGCCGATAATCAGCCCATGCCAGAAGCCCTGCGCGACGATACCTTCCTACGCGCCTGCCTGCGCCAGCCGACCGACTACACCCCGCTGTGGCTGATGCGGCAGGCCGGCCGCTATCTGCCCGAATACCGCGCCACTCGCGATCGCGCCGGCAGCTTCATGGGGCTGGCGACGAGCCCGGACTTCGCCACCGAGGTCACGTTGCAGCCGCTGGAGCGCTACGCGCTCGACGCGGCGATCCTGTTCTCCGACATCCTCACCGTGCCCGATGCAATGGGCCTGGGATTGAGCTTCGCCGCCGGCGAAGGGCCGCGCTTCGCGCACCCGCTGCGCGACGAATCGACGATTGCCGCGCTCCAGGTCCCCGACATGCAGCGCTTGCGCTATGTGTTCGACGCTGTCGCGTCGATCCGGCGCGCACTGGCGGGCCGCGTGCCGCTGATCGGGTTCTCGGGCAGCCCATGGACGCTGGCCTGCTACATGGTCGAGGGCGCCGGCTCGGACGAGTATCGGCACATCAAGACCATGATGTACGCGCGGCCCGACCTGTTGCACCGCATTCTGGCCATCAACGCCGACGCAGTGGCTCGGTATCTGAACGCGCAGATCGATGCCGGTGCCCAGGCGGTGATGGTCTTCGATTCCTGGGGTGGCGTGCTCGCTCACGACATGTTCGAGCCATTCAGCCTGGGCTACACGCGCCGGGTGATGGCGGCGCTGCAACGCGAACGCGACGGTCGCATCGTGCCGCGCATCGTGTTCACGAAGGGCGGCGGCCCCTGGCTCGAGGCGATTGCGGCCTGCGGTGCCGACGTCGTCGGCCTGGACTGGACGGTTTCGTTGGCCGACGCCCGCCGCCGGGTCGACGACTCGGTTGCGCTGCAGGGCAACCTGGACCCGTCGGTGCTGTTTGCGCCGCCTGAAGCGGTGGGCAAGCAGGCCCGGGCTGTTCTCGACGACTTCGGTTCGCCGTTGCGCAGGGATGGATCTCTCGGTGGCCATGTATTCAACCTGGGCCACGGGATCAGCCAACACACGCCGCCCGAGCACGTTCAGGCGCTCGTGCAGGCCGTGCACGATCATTCGCGGCGCCTCAGGACGACGACCGATTCGAAGCGCGCTGCCAATCCGGGTAAGTGAGCACTCAAATCCTGACTTATCCCCACGATTCATTTCATTTGATGAATTTCCTGGGTCTGTCTCGCACTACCGGCGGAAGTGACGAAATATCGTGGTAACTCATTGATCTTATTGGCTAATCTGCATCGTCTCCGAAATCGGCGTCGCTCACACAGAGTCCGGCGGAGCAACCGGTTAGGTTCTGCGCCCGCCGGGTTCCCCACAAAGTTGTCCACAGGTCACGACCGAAATCCGAATCGCCTTTTTAATCATCGACTTACGAGCGATCGTTGAGATAGGACTTCGATTCAGCCTCTAAATGGCCCAGAACGCGCAACGATGACCGAGCAGCGTCTGAGCGTGGTGGTCGACACACCGCAGCATGCGGGACTGGGTGGCGCCCTGGAGTACTTGAGCGGGCAGCCACTTGCGCCAGGAACATTGGTACGCGTGCCATTGGGGCGGCGAGAGGTGGCCGGAATCGTCTGGCCCGCAGCACCCGGTGCGCCCGGCGCGGGCACTGATGTGACCTTGCGACCGATCAGCCAATGCTTCGAGAGCCTGCCAGTGCTCTCCGATCGGTGGCTGGCCCTCGTGGAGTTTGCCGCCGGCTACTACCAGCGCGGTCTGGGTGAACTGGCGTTGGCAGTGTTGCCGCCCGAACTGCGGCGGCTCGACGCGTCGCAGGTCGCGCAACGCATCCGGCGGATGCACAAACAGCTTTCGGGCGGCAACCTGGCAACGACCCCGCCAGACCAGCCGCCAACCCTCAGCCAGGAGCAGGAGCAAGCCGTCGCCGCGGTCGCACAGGCGGCTGCGGAGGCCCGGCCAGCGCCGCTGCTGCTGCATGGGGTGACAGGCAGCGGCAAGACCGAGGTCTACCTGCACGCAGCGCAGGCCACGCTGGCCCGGAGCCGCCAAGTGCTGATGCTGGTGCCGGAGATCAACCTGACGCCGCAATTGCTGGCGCGCGTGACCGAACGGTTCCCGATGCATCGGGTGATCGCGATGCACAGCGGGTTGACGCCGGCGCAGCGCTTGCAGACCTGGCTGCTTGCCCACCTGGGTTTGGCCGACATCGTGCTCGGCACCCGCCTGGGCGTATTCGCGTCGATGCCGCGGCTCGGAATGATCGTGGTCGACGAAGAGCACGACGCGTCGTACAAGCAGCAGGAGGGTGCGCGCTATTCGGCACGCGATCTGGCCGTCTACCGGGCTCATCTGGAGCGGGTACCGGTGCTGCTCGGATCGGCAACGCCCTCGTTGGAATCCTGGCAGCACGCGCTGTCCGGCCGCTATCGCCGGCTGGCGCTGCATCTACGCATCGGCGGGGCCGAGTTGCCTCGCGTGCGCCTGTTCGACATGAACACGCTGCCACGCGCCGCGGGGCCTGCGCCGGTGCTGGCTCCGCCGTTGCTGGATGCGTTGCGACAGCGGCTCGAGCGGCGCGAGCAGAGCCTGGTGTTCCTCAATCGGCGCGGGTATGCACCGGTGCTGCACTGCGCCGACTGCGGCTGGAAGAGCGCCTGTCCGCATTGCAGCGCGTGGCGCGTGTTCCACAAGCACGACCGCACGCTGCGTTGCCACCATTGCGGCTTCACCGAACGCGTGCCGCGCGCGTGCCCGGAGTGCGGCAACCTCGACATTCAACCTGTCGGCCGCGGTACCGAGCGCCTGGAGGAGCAGCTGGCGGCGCTGCTGCCAGGCGCGCGCATCGCGCGCTTCGACGCTGACGCGACGCGCGGCAAGGGCATGCTCGAAAGCGTGCTGGCGGCCGTGCATGCCGGCGACATCGACGTGCTCGTGGGCACGCAGATCGTGACCAAGGGCCACGACTTCCGCCGCATCACGCTGGTGGCCGCGGTCAACCCCGACGCCGCGCTGTTCGCGAGCGACTTCCGCGCGCCGGAGCGCCAGTTTGCGCTGCTGATGCAGGCCGCCGGTCGCGCCGGCCGCGACGCGGGCACGGCGAGCGAGATGTGGGTGCAGACCTGGCATCCTCGACATGCGCTGTTCGCCGCGCTGCGGGCGCATGACTACGCGCGATTCGCCAACAGCCAGCTCGCCGAGCGCCGCAGCGCTGGCCTGCCGCCGTTCGCGCACCTGGCGCTGTTGCGCGCAGAGGCGCGCGACGCCGATGTGGCGACCGGCTTTCTGCGCGGTGCGGCCGAGGTGGCCGCCGCGATGCCCGAGGCTGCCGATGTGATGATCTATCCACCGGTGCCGCCCGCGGTGTCGCGCGTGGCCGATATCGAGCGCATGCAGATGCTGGTCGAGTCGCATTCGCGCGGCCGCCTGCAGGGGTTTCTGTCGGCCTGGTTGCCGCGGCTGCACGAGATGCGGAGCCGCCACAAGCGCCTGGCGCGCTGGGCGGTCGACGTGGACCCGCTCGGAATCTGAGACGACCTGCTAGGCACCGAAGAGCCAGGCCAGCGTCGTGAAGCTGGCGAACGACAGCACAGTGGACGTCATGATGATGCGGGCGATGCGGCCGTTGTCGGCGCCGTAACGTTCGGCCAGCATCGCGACGTTTGCCGCGCTTGGCAATGCCGCGGTCAGCGTGATCGCCACCACCTGCAGGTCGGTGATGGTTGCACCTGCGTTCCGCGCACCAAGCGCCACCGCGAATACCAGCAGCGGATGCAGCAGCAGCTTGATCAGGGCCTGCGGCACGAAGCGCGACGGCGCGGTCCGGTGGTGCGCATGCTGCCCGGCGCGCCACAACACCGCGCCGATCGTGAACAGTGCGACCGGGCTGGCGGCATCGGCCAACATCTTGATCACCGCCTCCACCGGCCCCGCCGGACGCCAGCCCAGCGCACCCAGGGCACCGCCGAGTGCGATCGACCAGGGCAGCGGATTCGACAGCGCACCGCGCAGCGATCGCAGCGCAGCCACGCGCGCCGAGCCACCCGCCGGCTGCTGCGCCGAATGCGCCTGCGCCAACGCAATGCACAACGAGCTGGTGATAAAGATGTCGATCAACATCGTGGTCATCATCGGTCCGGCGACCGCCGCGCCGAACAGCGCGACCAGCAGCGGTATGCCCATGAATCCGGTGTTGGGAAACACCGCCACCAGTGCACCGAACGAGGCGTCGCGCAGGCCGACCACCTCGTCGAGGGAGAATGCCACGGTGAACAAGACCAGTACCAATGCACTGGCCAGGTAGATCGCCAGCACGGTCGGATCCAGCATCTCGCCGATCGGCGTATCGAGCCCGAAGCGGAACAGCATGCACGGCAGCGCGAAGTACAGGACGAACGCGTTGAGCCCGGGGATGGCCGACTCCGGCAGCAGGTGTCGACGCCCGGCCAGATAGCCGGCCAGCACCAGCGCGAAGAACGGAACCGTGACGGCGAGGATGGCCGGCATGCGAGGTCGGGAGCGTCTCAGCCTGGGGTTCAGGCCGGCTGTGCGCCGGGTTGCCGCGCGTCGACGACGTAGCGCGCCGCCACGCCCACTGCGCTGGAGGGGTCGTCGGGCTGCGCGACCACCATCAGTTGCGCCTGCAGTTGGCGCGCATCGACGGTGCAGCCGACGTAGCCGCGCTGGTCGGCACGGGCGTAGCGCACGTGAGGGTTGAACGGCAGCGCGGCAGCGACCCGCTCCTGCGCCAGGCCATGGCTGCTGATCGAGGTGCCGCAGAACTCGGTCGCGATCACTGCGGAGCGCGGGTCGTCATAGTCGCCCTTGAGATCGGCCACATAGTGCGCGTGCACGTCGCCGCCGAACACCACCACGCCAGGTACCTTGCGCTGCGCCACGACGCCGAGCAGCCGGTTGCGCGCGGGCGCATAGCCGTCCCAGCCATCGGTCCAGTACATGCCCGCGCCGGCGGCCGGATCGCGCCACGAGAAGCGCGCCATGAGCGTCTGCTGCGCCAGCAGGTTCCATGGACGATCGACGTCCCACCCCTCGGCCAGCCAGCGCTCCTGCGCCGCTCCGAGCAGCGTGCGCTTCGGGTCGAGCAGCGCCGGGCAGTCCTTCAGCAGCACGGTGTTGGAGCCGCCGCGCCCCGGCCGCGGGCAGACCTGAACGTCGCGGTACTGCCGGTCGTCGAGCGCATGGATGCGCGCCAGCGTGCCCCAATCGTGGCGGCCGTAGATGCGCATGTCGGCGCCCTGCGGTCGCGCCGCCTTCGGAAACGGCATGTGCTCCCAGTACGCCTGGTAGGCGGCGCCACGCTGGCGCTCGAAATCCGGCTGCAGGTCCTGACCCTGCAGGTTGGCATAGTCGTTGTCGACCTCGTGGTCGTCCCACACCATCAGCCACGGAAACGCGGCGTGCGCGGCCTGCAGCGCCGGATCGCTCTTGTACTGCGCGTAGCGCGCCCGATACTGTTGCAGCGTGCGCACCGGGCCGCCGTCGTGCCTGCGCAGCGCGATCGGGCTCGAGGCGTACTCGTAGATGTAGTCGCCGACGAACAGCACGAAGTCGAGGTTCTCGCCGGCCATGTGGCGCCACGCGGCAAAGTGGCCGTGATCCCAGCGCTGACAGCTCGCGACGGCGAACTTCAGACCAACCGCCGCCTCGGTCGCCGGGGCCGTTCGTGTCCGTCCCACCGGGCTGCGCTGCCCAAGCGCCTCGAAGCGGTACCAATACGGGCGGCCGGGCTCCAGGCCTGCGGGCTCGGCGTGCACGCTGTGGGCGTCATCCGCCAGCGCGGACTCGACACCGCGCGCGGCGACTTCGCTGAATTGTTCGTCGCGCGCCAACTCCCAGCGCACCTCGGCGCGCAGCGGCAAGTCGGCGCCGGTCAGCCGCGTCCACAACACGACGCCCTGCGGCCGCGGATGGCCCGAGGCCACGCCCAGCGCGAAGCGCGGCACGTCGGCGGCGCGCGCGTGGCGCACGAACAGCGGCGCCGCGATCGCGGCGGCACCGACGGCAAGAAGCCGGCGGCGCGGTGTCGAGTAGGGATCAGGTGTCATTGCGCGATGCCCAAGGTCAGGGTCGCAGTGTTACCACAACCGCGTGGCACGCGGGTTGGCTATCATCGCGCGCCCTTCATGACCGATACGCTCAATCCCGCGCAGCAGCAGGCCGTCTTCCATGTGACCGGACCCTGCCTCGTGCTGGCCGGCGCGGGCTCGGGCAAGACACGCGTCATCGTGCACAAGATCGCGCGCTTGCTTCAATCCGGGTTGAAGGCCGAGCAGGTGGCCGCCATCACGTTCACGAACAAGGCCGCGGCCGAGATGCGCGAGCGTGCCAGGGCGCTAGTCGGCGCGCGCGCGGCCAAGGGCCTGGCGATCAGCACCTTCCATTCGCTCGGTGTGCGCCTGCTGCGCGAGGACGGCGAACGGATCGGCCTGAAACCGCGCTTCTCGATTCTCGACAGCGACGACGTGCTGTCGGTGCTGCGCGACGCGGGCGGCACCACCGATGCCGCGTTGGCGCGGCGCTGGCAATGGACCATCAGCGCCTGGAAGAACCAGGGCCTGAACGCAGCCGCGGCCGCAGGCGCGGCGGCCAGCGACGACGAGCGCGTCGCGGCGCGCGTGATGGGCCGCTACGAGGAACGCCTTTCGGCCTACCAGGCCGTCGACTTCGACGATCTGATCGGCCTGCCGTTGAAGTTGCTGAGCGACGACGCCGACGCGCGGCGCGCCTGGCAGGAACGATTCGCCCATGTGCTGGTCGACGAATACCAGGACACCAACGCCGTGCAGTACGAGTTGCTGAAGGCGCTGGTCGGCGCGCCGGCGCGATTCACCGCGGTCGGCGACGACGATCAGAGCATCTACGGCTGGCGCGGCGCGACGATCGAGAACCTGAAGCGCCTGCCGTTGGACTTTCCGGCGCTGAAAGTGATCGCGCTCGAACAGAACTATCGCTCGACCGGCGCAATCCTGCGCGCGGCCAATCACGTGATCGCGGCCAACCCGAAGATCTTCGCCAAGACGCTGTGGAGCGAACACGGCGAAGGCGATCCGGTGCGCGTCTTCGAGAGCGACAACGAAGAGCACGAGGCCGATCGCGCCGTGACCTGGATCCAGTCGCGTCGCCAGCAGGGCGGCGACGCGAAGTGGAGCGACTTCGCCGTGCTGTACCGCGCCAACCACCAGGCCAGGTCTTTCGAGCAGGCATTCCGGCGTGCGCAGATTCCGTATCAGGTCTCCGGCGGGCAGAGCTTCTTCGACCGCGCCGAAATCAAGGATCTGTGCGCCTGGCTTCGGTTGCTCGTCAACGCCGACGACGACCCGGCCTTCCTGCGCGCGGTGACAACGCCCAAGCGCGGCATCGGGCACCAGACGCTGGCCGCGCTCGGCGAGTTCGCGTCGAAGTGGAGATGCTCGCTGTTCGAGGCCCTGTTCGCCGACAGCCTCGGCACGGCATTGCCGCGCAAGGCCATCGACGGGCTGCACGCGTTCGGCCGCATGGTCAATGAGTTGGAATACCGCGCGCGCCAGACCGAAGGGGCGGATGCCGTCCGCGTGCTGCTGATGGATTGGCTGAAGGACATCGGCTACGAGCAGCACCTTCACGACGGCGACGACAGCGCCCGGCTGGCCGAGGCGCGCTGGAGCAACGTGCTGGATTTCGTCGACTGGATCGCACGCCGTTGCGGCGGCGTTCCGGCCGTGCACGGTGACAGCCAGCCGGGCGACCCGCAGAATCTGCTTCAGGTGGCGCAAACCATCAGCGTGATCATCAGCATCGCCGAACGCGGCGACGACGCCGACGTGGTGACGCTGTCGACGCTGCATGCCGCCAAGGGGCTGGAGTGGCCGCACGTGATGCTGGCCGGCGTCAACGAGGGCCTGCTGCCGTTCGCCAGCGACGGCGAGGCCATGAGCCCGCACGGCCGCCCGAAGGGCGAATCCCCGCTCGGCGGGGAGGCGCGCAGCGCCAGGGGTGCATCAATCACCGCCGAGCGGCTCGAGGAGGAGCGGCGCCTGATGTACGTGGGCGTCACCCGTGCGCGGCGCACGCTCGCGGTCAGCACGCTCAAGCGGCGCAAGCGCGGGCGCGAACTCGTGGCGGGGCAGCCGAGCCGTTTCATCGCCGAGATGAAGCTGAACGAGAATGTCGTCAAACAGGATCCGCGCGAGCGACTCCGGCATCTGCGCGCCGAGCTCGCTGCCAGGCCGGCGCGAACGATCGACGCTACCACCTAGCCGCCATGCTCAATGTGATGATCGTTGTGAGCGCGATACTCGCCATCGCGGGTTCGGCATGGGCCCTGGATCAGCCGCTGCTGGTGTCCGGCTTCAAGCCGCTGACCACGGTGCTGATCATCGCCCGCGCCTGGCCGCGCGGAGTCGGCCAGCCCCGCGTGCGGCGCTGGGTGCTGGCGGGTCTCTTGCTCTCGCTGGTCGGCGATATCGCCCTGCTGTGGCCCCAGCAGGGGTTTCTCGCCGGGCTGGTCGCGTTTCTGCTCGCGCACGCGCTCTACATCGTCGCGTTCACGCGCGAGCATCGCTTCGCAGCACGGCCCGTGGCGTTTGCCGCCTATGCGCTCGTCGCCGGCAGCGTGCTGGCGCTGTTGTGGGCGCATGTGCCAGGCGCCTTGCGCCCGCCGGTGGCCATCTACGTGCTGGCGCTGGCGACGATGGCGGCGCAGGCGGCGGTGGTGTGGTTGACCTCGGGCGGCAGCGAAGACAGGGCGCGCGCGCGCACGCTGGCGATCGGCGGTGCGCTGTTCCTGCTGTCCGACGCCTTGCTGGCGACCAACAAGTTCGCCATGCCGTTGCCGGTGGCCAACCTGTGGATCCTCGCCAGCTACTGGGCGGCGCAGTGGTGCATCGCGTCGTGGCTGAAGCCGGCCCCCACGCGCGCGGCGCTCACATCCCCTTGAACAGGCCCGCGTAGCTGCGGCTGACCTCGAGCTTCTCGGGGTGGCCCTTGACGGTGACGATCTGCCGGCCGCGGAAGTCGCGCGTCACCCCCGACACGGCGTTCACGTTTACCAGGGTCGAACGGTGGATCTGCCAGAACAGCTTTGGATCGACCTCGTCGACCAACTCCTTGATCGGCTTGCGGATCAGCGCTTCGAGCTGCGCGGTCTGCACCCGCGTGTATTTCTCGTCGCTGATGAAGAACAGCACATCGGCGACCGGAATCATCTGGATCGTCGACCCCACGGCGGCCTGGATCCACTGCAGGTAGGCGCTTGTGCCGCCCGGATTGAGCTGCGACGCCAGCCTGTGCAGCAACTGCTGGATCGGCGCGCTCGGCATCGCCTCCGGCGTGCCGCGGGTGGCCAGGCGCTTCTTGATGCGCTCGACCGTGATCGCCAGGCGCTCGCGCTCGGCGGGCTTGAGCACATAGTCGGCCACGCCCTGCTCGAACGCCTCGACCGCGTACTGATCGTAGGCCGTCACGAACACGATTTCCGGCAACAGGCCGTCGTCGTCGAGTTCGAGCTGCGCGATCTGCCGCGCCGCCTCGACTCCGGTGAGTCCGGGCATGCGGATGTCGAGGAACACGATGTCGGGCCGGTGCTGGCGCACCGCCTCGACCGCCTCGAGCCCGTTCTTGGCCTCGGCCACGATCTCCAGCTCGGGCCAAACCTCCGACAGCCGCGCGCGCATCTGCTCGCGCATCAAGCGCTCGTCGTCGGCGAGCACCGCGCGCGGTTTCGATGCAGCAGTCGTGTTCATCGCGCCATCGTAGGCGATGCGGCCCACCGCCCGTGGCTCGACCGCGCGCCGGCGCACAGGGCCGTCATGCCGTTGCCCCGTCGAGGCTCTTGTAGGGAATCGCGATCGTGACCAACGTCCCTCCGCCGTCGTTCTCGCGCACCGTCAGCGAGGCCTTGTTGCCGTAGAGCAGCTGCAGGCGCTCGCGCACATTGGCCAGCCCGACTCCCGTGCCGGCGGTGGCGGCCTTGCCGAACCCGATGCCCGTGTCGGCGACCGTGACGGCCAGCTTGCCATGCTGGATCTCCGCGCGGACCTTCAACCTGCCGCCTTCGGGCTTGGGTTCCAGTCCGTGCTTGATCGCATTCTCCACCAATGTCTGGATCATCATCGGCGGAAACTCCGCCGACTGCAGCCCTTCGGGCACGTCGATCTCGGTCTGCAGCCGATCCTCCATGCGCACCCTGAGGATTTCCAGATAGGGCCGGATCATCGCCAGCTCACGCCGCAGGTCGCGAGGGCCGGCGTCTCCCGCCTCGCGCAGGCTCGGCATCGAGGCGCGCAACAGCGCGATCAGGTTCTTCTGCATCACGCTCGCCCGCGCCGGATCGGTCTCGATCAGGTGGTCGATCGATGCCAGGGTGTTGAACAGGAAATGCGGCTCCACCTGCGCCTGCATCGCCGCCATGCGCGCCTCGACCACCTGCCGCTTCAGCGACTCGGCCTCGGCTGTCTCCACCGCCTGCGCAGCCTGCGCCTCGGCCTGGATCTGGCGCTTGTAGGTGACCTTGACGACGGCCGACGCCAGGATCCACAAGAACGCCAGTTCGGGCAGGAAATCGCCGAAACGGGTGGTATGGGTGCGAATCGTGGGCCGCCCTTCGTCGATCGCCGCCTGGGCCTCTTCGCGCGCGGCCTGGGCTTCGTCGCGCGCCTCCTCGATCGCCTCGGTGATCGCGCGCCGTGCTTCTTCCACCGCCTCCTTCACGGCCTCGCTGGTCGCGCCCGGAGGCAGCTTGATGTCGATGGTTGGTCCGTTGCTGTCGGAACCGTCCACCGCCGATGCAGCGCCGGCAGGCGCGTTCGGGGCGCTGGCGGCGGGATCGGTGCCCTTTCGCTTCGGCGTGATACGTACGCCGCTCTCATCAATCCTGATCTCGACGCCGTCCTTGCCGCCCCCGCCCGTCCTGGCCTTCTCGATCTTGACGGCCGGCGCGCGTGGCGCTCCGGGCGGTCGCGGCGGCGTGGACTCTCCCACCGATACGATCTCGGTGCTCTTCCACCTGAATGGCGGTATCTCCTGAAGGATCGCGGCCACGATCAACAGCAGGATCGACAGCAGGACGAATCGCCACCAGCTGATGCCGACCAGCCAGCCGGCGTAGGCATGGAAAGCGCGAAGGCTGGCGCTAGCGAAACGTTGCCAGCGGCTAGAGCCGAGCGCGGGGTTTGAAGTGTTCATCGAGTTTGCCGATGCCGGTGGGCGATGGGGCGCAATGTACGCAAGCCCCGGCGCCGGAGCGAGGCCAGGGCGACGCATTGCAGCAGGGCCGGGTCAGGCTGCCGCGTCGGGCGACAGCCCGCAGCAGCCATCGCGGGAGCGGCCGCCGCCGTGGAATCCGGACAAGATTTGACGCCGGGGCTTGACTTCATCTTTACCCCGAACGAGCCTGCCCGGGTATCGCGTTTCTGTTGAAACTCCTTCAACCGGGCGTTCGATCGTGCAGAGGTCTTCACCGCAAGGCCGGTGAAGTGGCGTCATCGCTCTGGCGGCGTGGCGCGGGTTACCACCAAGGGCAAGTGACCATTGCGTTGATATTGTCTAATGAGAACCGCAGCGCAGGCCACGGTAGGTGGCGTTGCGCGCTCGGGACATGCCTTTCCGCACCGCATCGAGCGGTGTTGGGACATTCATTCAACCGCTTTCATTGGCACGTAGGAGATACACGATGATCGACAAGACACTTCCCACCGATGGACCGTTGCAGGCACAGCCCGCGCGCCGCCGCTTCCTGAAGACCGCCGCGAGCGCAACCGTGGCCACCGGCGCGATGGCCGCGTCGGCGATCGCCCAGACGCCGGCCGTCACCAGCCTGCGCTTCCAGAGCACCTGGCCGGCCAAGGACATCTTCCACGAGTACGCGCTCGACTTCGCCAAGAAGGCGAACGACATGACCGGCGGCGAACTCAAGATCGAGGTGCTGCCCGCCGGCTCGGTGGTGCCGGCCTTCGGCTTGCTGGACGCGGTGTCCAAGGGCACGCTGGACGGCGGGCACGGTGTGCTGGGCTACCACTATGGCAAGCAGAATGCGCTGGCGCTGTGGAATTCGGGCCCGGCGTTCGGCATGGACGCCAACATGCTGCTGGCGTGGCACAAGTACGGCGGCGGCAAGGAACTGCTGGCCAAGCTCTACGCTTCAATCGGCGTCACCACGGTCCAGTCCTTCCTCTACGGCCCGATGGCGACGCAGCCGCTGGGCTGGTTCAAGAAGCCCGTCACCAAGCCCGAGGATTTCAAGGGACTGAAGTTCCGCACCAATGGGCTGGCCATCGACCTGTTCACCGCGATGGGGGCGGCGGTCAATGCGCTGCCCGGCGGCGAGATCGTGCCGGCGATGGACCGCGGCCTGCTCGATGCGGCCGAGTTCAACAACGCCACCTCCGACCGCATCCTCGGCTTCCCCGACGTCTCCAAGGTGTGCATGCTGCAGAGCTACCACCAGAGCGCCGAGACTTTCGAGATCATGTTCAACAAGCCGAAGTACGACGCGCTGCCCGAAAAGATGAAGGCCATCATCGCCAACGCGGTCGAGGCCTCGTCGGCGGACATGTCGTGGAAGGCCATCGATCGCTATTCCAAGGACTACATCGAACTGCAGACCAAGGACAAGGTCAAGTTCTACAAGACGCCCGATTCGGTGCTGCAGGTGCAACTCAAGCTGTGGAGCGCGATCCTCGAGAAGAAGTCGGCGGAAAACCCGTTGTTCAAGGAAATCGTCGAATCTCAGAAGGCGTTCGCTGAGCGCGCCGTGAAGTGGGACCAGGACACCTACGTCAGCCGTCGCATGGCTGTCAGCCATTTCTTCGGGGCCGCTCCGAAGAAGGCTTGAGGGTTTCCGCACCATCGATCAGCCACCTGGACGTCGTCCGGGTGGCTGATTTTGTCTAGGCAGGCCACGACATGCAGAAACTGCTTCTCACGATCGACAAGATCAGCACCTTCGTTGGTCAGGCGTTCTCCTGGTTGATCGTCTCCCTGACTTTGATGATCTCCTGGGAAGTGTTCTCGCGCTATGTGCTGGACCATCCGCACTCGTGGGCCTTCGACGTGATGATCATGATGTACGGCACGCTGTTCATGATGGCCGGTGCCTACACGCTGTCCAAGGCCGGACATGTGCGTGGCGACGTGCTCTACGGCTTCTTCGAGCCGCGCACCCAGGCCATCATCGACCTCATCCTCTACGTCCTGTTCTTCATGCCCGGGGTGTTCGCACTCACCTATGCCGGCTATTACTACGCGGCGGAGTCGTGGGCCATCAACGAGCACTCCACGATCACTGCCGAGGGGCCACCGATCTATCCGTTCAAGACGATGCTGCCGCTGGCTGGCGCGTTTCTGCTGGTGCAGGGCATCGTCGAGATCATCCGCTGCGCGATCTGCATCAAACAGGGATCCTGGCCCACGCGCATTGAAGACGTGGAAGAAGTCGACGTCGACAAGTTGAAGGAAATGGTGCATGTGAAGGACGATGACATCGCCAAACTCGACCAGTTCGTCGTGCAGCAAGGGAGCACGAAATGAAGGTCAAGAAGGAACTGTGGTTTGGCTTCTCGCTGATGGCGATCATCCTCGCCACGGTGGTGATCTTCATGCCCTGGAGCAATTTCGTCGATGGGCATCTGAGTCGGGCCGATCTCGGCTACCTCGGCCTGCTGATGCTGGCGCTGATCGTGGTGGCGATCATGCTCGGCTTCCCGACTGCATTCACGCTGATGGGTATGGGCGTTTTCTTCGGCTGGCTCTCGTATCGCAGTGTGAACCCGGACCTGGCCGTGCAGCAGATCCTCGACCTGATGGTGCAGCGCGCCTATTCGGTCATGTCCAACGACGTGCTGATCGCGATTCCACTGTTCGTCTTCATGGGCTACCTGGTCGAGCGCGCCAATCTGATCGAGAAGCTCTTCAAGAGCCTGCATCTGTCCTTGGCGCGCGTGCCCGGAGCGCTGGCGGTGGCCACCATCGTCACCTGCGCGATCTTCGCCACCGCCACCGGCATCGTCGGCGCGGTGGTCACGCTGATGGGGCTGTTGGCGCTGCCGGCCATGCTGCGTGCCGGCTACAACATCAAGCTGGCCGCAGGTGCGATCACCGCCGGCGGTTGCCTGGGCATCCTGATCCCGCCTTCGGTGCTGCTGATCGTCTACGGTGCCACCGCGGGTGTTTCGGTCGTCAAGCTCTACGCCGGCGCATTCTTCCCCGGGATCATGCTGGCCGGCTTGTACGTCGGCTACGTCATCATCGTCGCCAAGTGGAAACCGCACCTCGCACCACCGCTGGCCGCAAGCGAGCGGATCGTTCCGCTGCCGCCGCTGTCCCAGACATTGAGCTCGCGCAGTCCGAATGCTCTTGCGGGCCTGTTTGGTGGATTGAGCGTCCCCTCCCTGCCCAAGCGCCAGGTGGCGACGCAACTGTTCGTTTCGCTGTTGCCTGCGATCTCCATCATTGCGCTGCTGTTGCTCATGTACGCCGGCGCGACAGCGCCGATCGCCGCCGTCGATACGACCGGCCTGGTCCAGTCGGGCGGCTCGTTGGCCGCCGACTCCGACAAGCCTGCCGAAGCCTCGGGCCTGCAGGAGCCACCGAAGGAAGAGGGTGGCCTGCAGGAACCTCCCAAGGAAGGCGCCGACCTCAAGGAGCCGCCCGTCGAGCCGGGCCAGAGCGCATCCGCGGCGACCGTTTCGCCACCCGCAGCCGCTGCCAGCGTGCAGGCTGTGACTGCGCCAGCGGTGCCGGCCCCTGCCGAGCGCGTCCCGGCACCCACCTGGTACTGGATCGTGTTCGGCCTGGGCATGGCCGGCCTGCTGCTGGTCAACTGGCTGATGAGCTGGCAGCGGCTGGAGATCTTCAAGATGCTGCTGGCGTCGTTCTTCCCGCTGGCGGTGATGATCATTGCCGTGCTCGGCTCGATCGTGTTCGGCCTAGCCACGCCGACCGAGGCCGCGGCCGTGGGCGCGTTTGGCGGCCTGCTGTTGGCAGGTGCCTATCGGTACATCGCGGCGAAGCAGGCCAAGAGCGGCAATGCGGTGGTGAAGACCATGGTCGACCTCGGCGGCATCATCAAGGAGTCGTCGTTCCTGACCGCCAAGACCAGCGCCATGGTGTGCTGGCTGTTCGTCGGCTCCTCGATCTTTTCCGCCGCTTTCGCACTGCTCGGCGGCCAGGAGATCATCGAGCGCTGGGTGCTGTCGCTCGGCCTGACGACGCTGCAGTTCATGCTGCTGAGCCAGTTCATCATCTTCATCCTGGGCTGGCCGCTGGAATGGACCGAGATCATCGTCATCTTCATGCCGATCTTCATTCCGCTGCTACCCAAGTTCGGCGTCGATCCGCTGTTCTTCGGCCTGCTGGTGGCGCTGAACCTGCAGACGGCCTTCCTGTCGCCACCGGTGGCGATGGCGGCGTTCTACCTCAAGGGTGTTTCACCGAAGCACGTGACGCTGAACCAGATCTTCGCCGGCATGATGCCGTTCATGGGTATCCAGGTGCTCGCCCTCTTGTTGCTCTATATCTGGCCGCAGATTGGAATGTGGCTACCGAACCTGCTGTACAAGTAGGCGCGTCCGGGCGGACAGGCCGTACTCAGCGCGCGGTGGTCCTGACCGAGTAATCGGGCGGGCGCTTGCCAACGTTCCGGTGGGCGAACGGGCTCACTGCCGGATCGCCTCGACCTGCACCAGCAGCCGCACCGTATCGGCCACAAACGGCAGGCTGTGCGTGATGCCTGCGGCGCTGCGCAGGAAGCTGCCCTCGAAGTCGCCGCCGCAGACCTCCACCAGCAGCAGCGGGCTCGTGTAGCAGTTGAAGCGCAGCGCGCGAAGTTCTAGCGCCAGGCTGGCGCCGCGCAAGGTCAACTCCCCGCGCAGCGACTTCACGCGGCCGCCCTCGTCGAACTCGAATCGCTCGGCCACCAGGAAGGCGCGAGGGTGCGCCTGCACGGCGAGCATGTCGGCCTCCTTCAGCCGGGCGTCGAGCACGGCGACGCCTGTGCTCACGGTGGCGGTGTCGATCTCCACCTGCACGCGGCCGCGACGCTGCGCGCGGTCGAGCATCGCGTCGCCGGTCAGCGGGCCGAAGCGTCCGCGAATCGTCGACGTGCCGAAGTGCAGGAGCTCGAACGTGACGAAGGTGTGCGTCGGATCGAATCGGTAGTTCACCGGCTCGGCGGTCGTCGTCGTGGCGCAGGCCAGCAGCAGGGAGAACAGCAGGCCACGCATGGCGCATCGACCCCGGGGAATGGTTGAATCGGCGTCGACCATACCGCTATGGCACGGCAAGCCCGGTGAGGACAACCTTGAAGCGAACCTGAACCTCGTGCGCCACCACGCTCGGATCGGCCCATTCGGCATCACCGATGCGAAATGCCGAGCGATCGATCGTGAAGCTCCCGCTCGCCGTGCCGGCGCTGCCTGTCTGAACCAGATCGACCGGCACCACCAGCTCGCGCGTCTGCCCTTTGAGGCTGAGCCGGCCGGCCATCTCGTAGCGACCCGGCCCCAGGGTCTTGAGCGATGTCGACTGAAAGGTCGCCTGCGGAAAGCGCGAGCCGTCGAACCAGACGCCGCGCTGCGCCTCCGCCGCGACGTCGGGCGAGGCGAAGCGCATGCTGCCGATGTCGATGCGCAGGACCAACGACGCCGACTCCGGTTTGCGCGGGTCGAACGCGAGTTGCGCGTCCCAGCGGTCGAAGCGGCCTTCGATCGGCACGCCCATCTGGCGCGTGACGAAGCCGAGTTCGCTGCGCGCCGGGTCGACCTGTTGCGCCTGGGCCGTGGACGCGAACGCCAGCCACAAGGCCGCAGCCGCCGCACCGGTATGGATGTGGATCATGAGGAAATGACCGCGCGTCGCCTGCACATTCGGATGTCAGCGCCCCCCCGGCCGCATGCGCTGCAACAGACCGTCGCGATCGATCAGATGGTGCTTTAGCGCGGCGGCCACATGGAGTATCACGAGCACACCCAGCACGGAGGCCAGGAACTCGTGCGCACCCTTCAAGACCTTGGCCAGCAGCGGGCTCACCGGCATCCAGTCGGGCAGCGGCAGCACGCCGAACACGACGACCGGGAATCCCGCCGCCGAGCTGTAGGCCCAGCCGGCCAGCGGCACCGCAAAGAACAGCCCGTACAGCGCAAGGTGCACTGCGTGTGCCAATCGACGCTGCCAAGGTGGCATCGGCACGTCGGCCGGCGGCCGACGCAGCAGTCGCCACAGCAGCCGCAGAGCCGAGAAGGCCAGGATCGTGATGCCGGCCCACTTGTGCCAGTTGAAGAGCTTCAGCCGCCACGGCGAGAGCGGCAGCTCATGCATGTAGACCCCGAGGCTGAAGTTGGCCACGATCGCCAGCGCCAGCAGCCAGTGCAGCGCGATCGACATCGCGTCGTAGCGTGCAGGCGATGCGGACGATTGCGGCTGCATGGCGGGTCGATTCACGCGCTGCCAGCCACGAAGATGTCGCCCGTAGCCGACGACAGCGCCGCATGGGCATCTGCCGTCAGCAGGCGGTGGCGCAGCGCGAAGTCCAGCGTCACCAGCGACGCGTCGACGGTCATCTCGGTGCTCGCGGCCAGCGCCAGCGCATCCGGCAGCGCGTGCAGCGTGAGTTCGGCCACTTCGCCGTCCTGGTTGCTCGGCACCGCGCCATCGGGCAGCGCCAGGTCGTAGACGTAGACCCATTCGCGCTGCAGTCCCTCGGGAATGTCGCGCAGCAACCGGATCACTCGGCCCGGCCGCAGGCCCTGCATCTGTTCGGCGCGCAGGCCGGCCTCCTCCCAGCCCTCGCGTTGCACGGTCTCGCGCGGCGTCTGGCCGAGCGGCACGCCGCCGCCGATCAGGTTGTCGAGCTTGCCGGGGTCGGTGGCCTTGGTCGGCGAACGGCGCGCAATCCAAAGTCGTTGCGGGCGGCCGCTGTCGTCGGCGACGAACCCGTTGCAATGGGCGCCGAGCGTCAGGCTGCCCCAGAAGCGCGTCGCCGCACGCTCCATCGATACACCGAGCGCCTCGCCGGCCGCGCTGTAAAGCGGAAAAGGCTCGTCGCGCCAGGCGACTATCAAGCCCTCGGCACGCAAGGCGGCGTTCATCTCGCCGAGGGCGTCGGCAAGCGCCTCCCGCTGCAGCGTCAGACTCACGCGCTGCAAATCGGCTTGCAGCCAATGGGGCCAGCGCGACAAGGCCGAAAGGTGTTCCAGCGCCAGCGACCCGACTTCGACCTCCTGCGGCCGCCCGCGCGGATCTCGCCAGTAGAACGGCACCCGCGTGGCCGGATCATGCGAACGCGCGGCAATCACCGCGGGCCAGCTTCCTGGTTCGCTTGCGGTTTGCGCCATGCGCTGGGGTCGCGGCGTCATCGTCGGGTCACCACCGGCTTGTCCATGATCGTGCTGAGATGGGCGGCGCAGATCGAGGCGGTCATGTCGTCGGTCGTCTTGCCGACATGAATGCTGCGCCACCAGGCGATGCGCAGTCGCACGGCCCAGGCGAACGGCCCGCTGTCACCCCTGTATTCCTTGATCTCCACCTGGCTGATCGCATCGAAACGCGCGATCGTGCGCCCGGAGCGCGAGATTGTCCTGTAGTTGCGGTCGAACGTCATCGGGCCGCGGTCCGACCAGACGACCAGGCGCTTGTCGGTGTGGTCGACGATCTCGAGCGAGCGTGTCAGCGTTCGAAACATGCCGCGAAAGAAGCGCTCGAGCCATCGCAAGAATGCCATGGCGCAGCCTCGTCACGTGAGCAGCAGCTTGAGGCCGGCCACCAGCAGCACTGCGGCCAGCAGCTGCTTGATCGCTGTCGGCGCCATGTGGCGGCTGCCCAGGCGCGAGCCGATCCACCCGCCGAATGCCGCGGCCACCAGCAGCGGTGCGAGGTAGTCGGGCAAGGCCTTCGTGCTCGAGAAGTTGCCGAGCAGCCCCGCCGCGGAGTTCAGCAGGATGAACAGTGCCGACACCGCAGCTGCGGTCTTCGTCCGTGCCCAACCCATCAACAGCAATAGCGGTGTCAGGAAGATGCCGCCTCCCGTGCCGGTGAGGCCCGACAGGAGCCCGATGCCCGCGCCGATCGCAAGCGCGGGCAGCAGCGGCGCGGGAGTCGCCACCTTCTCGGCCTGCGGCGGAACCGCGAACCGGGCCGCCGAGTACAGCAGCACGACGCCCACGATGGCCTTGAACGCCTGGGTCGGCAGTTCGATGTAGCCGCCCAGGAACGCAAACGGCACGGCCAGCAGCGCGAACGGCCAGAACACCGGCCATGAGAAATGACCGGCGCGAACGAACTGCCAGGCGGCGATCGACGCCACCAGGATGTTCAAAGCCAGCGCCGTCGGCTTGATGACCGCCGGCACCAGGCCGAGCAGCGACATCACCGCGATATAGCCCGACGCCCCCGCGTGGCCGACCGACGAGTAGAGCACGGCAACCGCGAAGACACCGACAGTCAGCAGCACGATCAGATCGGTGGACATGTGCTCGATGCTCCTGGGCCGACCGCCATTCGGCGCCGGTTGCGCGCGGTCCGCGCGGCAAATGCGATGCGCATCAATCGGTTGGGTGCGCCAGCTATTCGACTGCGGCGCCGTTCTCGACCAGCAGTGCTCGCAGGGCCGAGCGATGGCAGCGCGCCTCGGTTTCGCAATAGCAGCCGACCGAAAAGTTCGTTCGACGTGAAAGCATGGCGAGCAGCTCCAGGCTGTGGCTGGCGTCTGGCGCAGCCATTTCGGCGCGGTATCTGCGGATGAACGCAGCCCACTGCGCCGGCGTGGTGGCCTCTTGCCCCAACTTCATGGTCTCGACGCTCGGTGCCAGATTCGGAAACCACACGTCGTACCAGTTCTGCGCGGCGAACTCGGACTTGGGAATGCCTCTGGGTGGACGACGCACCGTACCGATACGCGTGCCTTCGCCGTCTACTCGCTCGCTACCAAGCCTGACGACACGGATGACCATGGTTCCACTCTGCTGATTGGGCCGTGGCGACGCTATTCATCTTGGCAGCGGCATGCTGTGCCACCAGAGCCGGCACGTCTTGCACAAGCCGGCCTCGAACTCGGCCTTCAACACGCCGTCGAGGACCATGCGTGGCAGCGGGTCGCCGGGCTTTCGTGCCACCAGGTTCGTGCCGGTGGACTTGGCCCAGATCTGGAAGAGCTCTTCCGACGCCACCTGGTACGTGACGTGCCAGTGGGCCACTCCGCCTCCGGGAGACGACGCCAGCACCTCGTACGTGACGCGCACGTCCTCCTGGAGCTTCACGCGGCGCCAATACTCCGCCAGTTGCGCATGGCCGCGCTGAACGGCAAAAGGCGTGTTGTGATATTCGCCGTCGGCGGCGAAGAGCGCTGCGAACATCGAGTCATCGCGCTGCTCCCACGCCGCCTTGTAGCCTTGCATGAACTGTTCGATGTTCACACTGCTCCTATCGTGTTGATCCGATCGAGAAGCTGTCGACTTCATGGGCCGCCGGCCTCCGGGGTCGCTGGCCGCTCGCCCTACTCGCGACGCGGACCCAGGATACCCGAACCACCCGCGACGAGGCCATCGCCTCGGTCGGCACGAAGATCCGCCGCGCACGCCTCAGCGGTCGCTCCGTGCGAACGCATGGGCGACGGCGACCAGTTTCATGCCTGCGTGTCGGCGGCTAGTCCGAAGTTCCACCGCTGCTCCGCCGGTTTGAGCGGGTAAGTCCTTGTGAATCAACGAGTTGAGCCCAGTCACGGGCTGCCGTATGTAGGCATGTGTAGT
>Ga0209253_10000924_pt1 | contig 25592 bp, 31 predicted proteins | sample FrelakmetBRP12BR_FD_187145 | JGI IMG/M metagenome (GOLD analysis project Ga0209253, IMG submission 187145) | Freshwater lake sediment microbial communities from the University of Notre Dame, USA, for methane emissions studies - BRP12 BR (SPAdes)... | ecosystem: Environmental > Aquatic >...
GCGCCGGGCTCGGCGTGGGTTATCTGCCGCTGCACATGACGCGCGCCGACGTGCAGGCCGGTCGGCTCCTGATCCGGCAGGTGGTCGAGCCACGCATCGGCACGCCGCTGTTCATCGCCTGGCGCACCGCGCAGCGCGGCAAGGCGCTCGCCTGGTTTCTGGAACATCTTGAGGACCCGGCACTGCGCGAGAGCCTGCTCGCCTGACCGGTTATCCGGGCCTTCTTGAACCGCTGCGGTAGCGGGGTATGATGAAACGCAGTTCAGACGCCGGTCAGGGATTCCGAAACAAGAACGTCAAAGGAGGCAGGCATGATCTCTCTTTCTGTAAATGGTGAGGCGCGCGACCTGGAAGTGGACCCGGCCACGCCCCTGCTCTGGGTGCTGCGCGACACGCTCGGCCTGACCGGCACCAAGTTCAGCTGCGGCATCGCGGTGTGCGGTGCCTGCACGGTGCACGTGGATGGCGCACCGGTGCGCGCCTGTGTCACCCCGCTGTCGGCGGTCGCCGGCAAATCCATTACTACCATTGAAGGCCTGTCGAAAGACAGCAGCCATCCGGTGCAGCGCGCGTGGATGGCGCTGGATGTGCCGCAGTGCGGCTATTGCCAGTCCGGCCAGATCATGACGGCGGTAGCGCTGCTCGCCAAGAATCCGAAACCTACCGATGCCGATATCGATCAGGCCATGTCCGGCGTGTTGTGCCGCTGCGGTACCTATTCGCGCATCCGTCGCGCCATCAAGCAGGCAGTAGAACTGCAGGCCAAAGGGGGCGTGGCATGAACGACCTAACGCTGCCCGAATCGATTGATCAGGAGCGTCGCCGTTTTCTCAAGGTAAGCGCGGTGGCGGGCGGCGGTTTGCTCATTGGTTTCCATTTGCCGCTCGCGAACCGCGCGGGGGCTGCCGAGGCGGCAGGAAAAGACTTCGCACCGAACGCCTGGATCCGCATTGATGCCAACGATACCGTCACGTTGCGGGTCGCAAGCTCGGAGATGGGGCAGGGCGTGTATACCGCCATTCCTATGTTGCTCGCCGAGGAGCTCGAATGCGACTGGGCACGTATCAAGGTGGAAATGGCGCCGGCCGACAAGGCCTACACCAATCCGCTCATTGGCCAGCAGCTCACCGGCGGCAGCACGGCGGTGCGCGCCTTCTGGACGCCACTGCGCCAGGCCGGCGCAACCGGACGCAATCTGCTGATTCGTGCCGCTGCCCAGACCTGGAAGGTGAAAGAGGACGAATGCCGCGCCGAGAACGGAGCTGTCCTGCACAAGCCCAGCCAGCGCAAGGCACGTTACGGTGAGCTCGCTGCCAAGGCCGCGACCCTGCCGGTGCCGACCGAAGTGTTCCTGAAGGAGCCAGGCAAATTCAAACTCATCGGCAAATCCACGCCGCGCCTGGACACGCCGCTCAAGGTCAACGGCAGCGCCGTGTTCGGCATGGATGTGAAATTGCCTGGCCTGCTCACCGCCGTGGTGGCGCGCTGCCCGGTGTTCGGCGGCAAACCGAAGAAATTCGATGCCACCAAGGCCAAAAGCGTGCCGGGCGTGCGCCAGGTGCTCTCCATCCATTCCGGGATCGCGGTGGTGGCCGACAGTTTCTGGGCGGCCAAGCTGGGGCGCGATGCGCTGGTGGTGGAGTGGGACGAGGGTGCAACTGCCAAGCTGGACAGTGCTGCGATTCGCCAGCAGCTGGAGCAGGCGCTGAAGAAGAAGGGCGTGAATGCGCGCAACAACGGCGATGCCGCCAAAGCGCTCAAGGCCGCGACCAAACGCATCGAGGCCGTGTATGAGGCGCCGTATCTTGCGCACGCCTGCATGGAGCCGATGAACTGCACGGTGGTGGTGAAGAAGGACAGTTGTGAGCTGTGGGTGCCGACCCAGAATCAGACCGGCACGCAGTTTGTAGCAACGCAGATCACCGGCCTGCCGCCTGAGAAGGTGAAGGTCAACACCACCTTCCTCGGTGGCGGTTTCGGGCGACGCTCGGAGCAGGACTTCGTGGCCGAGGCGGTGCAGCTGGCCATGGCCACTGGCGCACCGGTCAAGTTGATGTGGACGCGCGAAGACGATATGCACCACGACTACTATCGTCCCGCGACCCTCAATCGCCTGAGCGCCGCGCTCGACAAGGACGGCATGCCGCTCGCCTGGCGGCACGACATTGCCGGGGGATCGATTTTCAGCCGCGTGTTCCCGGCTTCCATCAAGAACGGCATCGACAACACCTCGGTCGAAGGCGCGGCCAACCTGCCGTACGCCATCCCCAACCTGCAGGTGACGTGGGTGATGGAAAACGGTGTGGTGCCGTTGGGTTTCTGGCGCTCGGTGGGCAGTTCGCAGAATGCCTATATTACGGAATGCTTTCTGGACGAAGTCGCGGCCGCGGCCGGCAAGGATCCGTATGAATACCGGCGCGCACTGCTTGCCAAACATCCGCGCCATCTGGGCGTGCTGGAGCTGGCCGCGCAGAAGGCCGGCTGGGGCACGCCGCTACCAGCCGGACGCACGCGCGGCATCGCCGTGGCCGAGGCGTTCGGCAGCTACTGCGCGCAGGTTGCGGAGGTGTCGGTGGAGCGCGGCCAGGTACGCGTACTGCGCGTGGTGTGCGCCATTGACTGCGGTATGGTGGTGAACCCGGACACGGTCGTCGCGCAGATGGAGTCCGGCATCGTCTATGGCCTGACCGCGGCGCTCAAGGGTGAGATCACGATCAAGAACGGGCGCGTCGAGCAGGGCAATTTCAATGACTACCCGTTGCTGCGTCTGGATGAGATGCCGGACATCGAAGTGCACATCGTGAAGAGCAGCGAGCATCCGGGTGGCGTTGGCGAGCCCGGCACGCCGCCGATCGCACCGGCCGTGGCGAATGCCGTGTTCGCCGCCACCGGCAAGCCGGTGCGCAAGTTGCCGATCCGGGTGTAAAGGCTTTCGCCACAGATGAACACAGATAAATCCAGATTGGGATTTACAGAATTTCGACTCACACAGGTTTATATCTATCTTCATCTGCGTTCATCTGTGGCCAAGAAATATTATGCGCAGTGCTGATCGTGAAGTTCTCGAAACCGCCGCCGACTGGCTGGATGCCGGTCACACCGTTTATCTTGCCACCGTAGCGCGTACTTGGGGTTCATCGCCGCGTCCGCCGGGTGCGCTGCTTGCGGTACGTGCCGACGACGCGCGTTTCGTCGGTTCGGTATCCGGGGGCTGTGTCGAGGACGATCTCAGTGCGCGGCTCGCGGCCCATGGCGCGTCGCACGCGTTGCCGCACATTGAGAGTTATGGCGTCACACCCGAACAGAATCACAGGTTTGGTCTGCCGTGTGGCGGACGTCTCGACCTCCTGGTGGAGCAGCTCGCCAGCGCTGAGCCATTGCGCGCGATTCTGCGCGCCATGGACGCGCGCCAGCTTACGACGCGGCGCGTCTGCCTTGTCACCGGTGAAGTGAGTCTGCATGCCTCGGAAGGTGTTGTCGCGTTCCATTTCGACGGCGAGAACCTCATCAAGGTATTTGGTCCCGCGTGGCGGCTGGTGCTGATCGGCGCCGGGCAGTTGTCGCGCTTCGTCGCACAGATGGCACAGGCGCTCGACTACGAGGTGATCGTCTGCGATCCGCGCGAGGAGTACGCCGCGCAATGGCAGGCAACAGACGCGATGCTCGACACGCGCTCGCCGGATGACGCTGCGCGCGCGTTGGCACGCGATGCGCGCAGCGCGGTGATTGCGCTCACCCACGAGCCGAAGCTCGATGATCTGGCGCTGATGGAGGCGCTCGTCTCGCCGGCGTTCTACGTCGGCGCGCTTGGCTCGCACGCCAACAATGCCAAACGCCGCGCACGTCTCGCGAGCCTCGAACTGCCGCAGGCGGCGATTGCGCGTCTGCACGGCCCGGTTGGCCTGCCGATCGGTAGCCGCACGCCGGCGGAGATTGCGGTGGCAATCCTTGCTGAGCTAACGGCGGTGCGTAATGGTGTCGAGCTGCGCTCACAGAATTCACTCACCCGTGTGGATGCGCCGCCGGCGATGGACGGCGGAGCCGCGAAATGCGCGGGATCACGGGCATCCTGCTAGCCGCCGGCAGCAGCCGGCGATTCGGTTCGAACAAACTTCTTGCGCCGCTGCCGGACGGCACACCGATGGTGCTCGCGGTGGCACGCCGTCTGCGTTCCGTGCTGGATGCGGTGATCGTCGTGGTGCATCCACAGGATCGTGTATTACCAGAGTTGCTGGCGGCCGAGCATGTGCAGATTGTGGTCTGCCAACATGCCGATGCGGGCATGGGCGCGAGTCTGTCCGCCGGTGTGGCGGCCAGCGCGGATGCGCGTGGCTGGCTCATCGTCCTGGCCGACATGCCGGCGATTCAGATTTCCACCCTGCAACGGGTTGCGCAGGCCCTCGACAATGGGGTGGTGCTGGCCGCGCCTTTTCATGCCGGCCTGCGTGGTCATCCGGTTGGTTTTCATTCCAGCGTTCGTGACGAGCTGCTTGCGCTTTCCGGAGAAACCGGCGCGCGCGATATTCTGGCGCGCCATGCGGCGGCGCTCGCGCGTCTAGATGTGGACGATGCCGGGATCCATCTGGATGTGGACACGCCAGCCGATTTGGCGGCGTGGCTGGCCGGACAGTCGGATGGCGGGATTACCAGTTAAAACCCACGCCGGCCAGCACACCGGTCGCGGTCGGATCGTACTGATTGCTGTCGACATTGAAATAAATGTGTTTGGCTTCCAGCATGAAGCTCAAATTATCGAAGCGCAGTTCCATGCCGAGCGCGGCGTGCAAGACGACGGCGAAATCGTCTTCTGTAAACGAGATCCCGCCGCTGGTGTAGCTGACATGCGTGAGCCCAGGGCCGATGCCGGCTCCGATGTAGGGATGGAAGATGCCGCCGTCGATAAAGTACTTCTTGCCGCTGAACTGAAGGACGTCGGTTCTGGCTTCGCCGCTTGAGGGCGACGTGGGCGGCGTAAATTCGTTGCGATAGTTTAGATACTCGATGCTGAAGGCCAAGCCGTTTTTTTTGCGCGCCTCCCAGCCGATACCTATGGTTTTGTTACTGGTTTCATCCAAGTTACGCTGCAGCGTGTCGATCACCTGTCCGTTGTCCTGCAGGCGCATTACGCCACCTTTGATAAAGAAGGCCCCACCCGCGGCAGCGGTGCCTGGGAGTATGACAAGCGTGGCCGAGAACAAGAGCGTTGCGGCGGTACGTGAGCAAGTAATACGCATGTGTAGACTCCTTGTCGAGAATGGCGCCGATAGTGGCCGCGGTCATGCCAGTGCGCATTGTAAACGCACAGGCAGGCCATTGGCAGCCCGGCCAGTCGGGCAGACAGAAGGTGAGCTGACAAAGCGCTGACGGCTCGACTAGAATGGAGCCGCATTCGTCCAGTCCAGCTGCCGACAAGATACAGGAATCCAGAGAGCGTGCCACAGAACGCAGCGCCCATGAACATGAACGACAACGGCAATCTGGTCGAGATCCGGGGCGTGAGTTTTAAATACAGCACACGAACCATTCTGGACAACCTGACGCTCAGCATTCCGCGCGGCAAGGTAACCGCCATCATGGGCGGCAGCGGCTGCGGCAAGACTTCCCTGCTCAATCTCATCGGCGGACGCCTGCGCCCGAGCCAGGGCCAGGTGCTAGTGGACGGGCTGAATGTTCCGGACCTGAACATCCGGGAACTGTATCAGCTGCGCAAGCGTATGGGCATGCTGTTCCAGCATGGCGCGCTGCTCACGGACTTGTCCGTGTTCGAAAATGTTGCCTTCCCGATCCGCGAACACACCCGGCTTCCCGAGGCGGTACTGAGAAACGTGGTGCTGATGAAGCTCCAGACCGTGGGCCTGCGCGGTGCGCGCGATCTGATGCCTTGGGAGCTGTCCGGCGGCATGGCGCGACGCGTGGCGCTGGCGCGCGCCATCGTGCTCGAACCGATGATGATCATGTACGACGAGCCATTTACCGGACTCGATCCGATTTCCATGGGCGTGATCGCCAAGCTAATTCGCGAACTCAATCAGGTGCTCGGCATCACCTCCATTGTCGTGTCGCACGACGTGGCCGAGGCCTCGCTGATCTCCGACTATGCCTACCTGCTCGGCGATGGCCGCATCCTGGGACAGGGCACGCCGACCGAGCTGCAACAATCGACCTCGCCGCATGTTCGCCAGTTCATGGATGGGCTGCCGGACGGCCCGGTGCCTTACACCTATCCGGCCAAGAATTATCTGGAAGACTTGTTCACGGGTACTGGCCGATGAAAATGTTTCAAGTCACCGGCGCCGCCGTGTTGAACACCATCGAACGTCTCGGACGTGCCGCGCTCTTCCTCTACGAGATCCTCGGTAATAGCTGGACGCTGGTCCGGCGTTTCTACCTGGTGATCCAGCAGGTGTTTGCGGTGGGTGTGTTCACGCTACCCATCGTGCTGGTCTCCGGTCTGTTCGTTGGCATGGTGCTCGGCTTGCAGGGTTACAACACGCTCGTCAAGTTCGGCTCGGCGCAATCGCTTGGTTTGCTGGTGGCGTTGTCGCTGCTGCGCGAACTCGGGCCGGTGGTGACGGCGTTGCTGTTCGCCGGACGCGCCGGCTCGGCGCTCACGGCCGAGATCGGCCTCATGAAGGCGACCGAACAGCTGGCCGGCATGGAGATGATGGCGGTCAATCCGGTGATGCGTGTGATCGCGCCGCGCTTCCTGGCCGGCGTGATTTCCATGCCGCTGCTCGCGGCCATGTTCAGCGCCATCGGCGTTCTGGGTGGAAATCTGGTCGGCGTCGGGCTGCTGGGCGTGGACAGCGGCGCGTTCTGGTCACAAATGCAGGACGGCGTGGATTTCCGCGAGGACGTCATGAACGGCGTCATCAAGAGCGTGGTGTTCGGCGTGGTGGTCACCTGGATCGCGGTGTTCGAGGGTTACGATGCCGTGCCGAACTCCGAAGGCGTCAGCCGTGCTACCAACCACACCGTGGTTTATTCATCGCTCGCCGTGCTCGGGCTCGATTTCATCATGACGGCATTAATGCTGGGAGACGTTTGACATGACCAACAGGAAAACCGTTGAAGTGTGGGTCGGCATCTTTGTCGCGGCGGGGGTGTTTGCGCTCGGGGTGCTCGCCTTTCGCGTCGGGAATCTGACAACGACGGATGTCGAGAATGGCTATCGCGTCGAGGCGCGCTTCGAGAATGTCGGCAGCCTCAAGGTCAGGTCGGCGATCACCTTGGCGGGCGTGCGTGTCGGGCGCGTGGCCGCGATCCGATCCGACCCGGATACCTATCAGGCGGTCGTGGTGCTGAACATCGATGGCCGCTACAAGAACCTGCCCACCGACACGAGCGCGTCGATTCTCACTTCCGGCTTGCTGGGCGAGCAATATATCGAACTGGAACCGGGCGGGGCCGAGGAATATCTAAAGGAAGGCAGCCGCATCAAGCTGACGCAGTCGGCCATGGTGCTGGAGAAGCTGGTGGGACGCCTGCTGACGACGTTTATCGACAAGCCCGCTGACAACGGCAAGAAAAAATAACGAACTGAGATCGCCATGCGAAAAATCCTCCTGCTCGCGAGTGTCCTGCTGCTGTCGGTGCTGGGCGTTGCCCGTGCCGAGGTGGCGCCCGAAGAACTGGTGCGCAAGACCGCGGACGAGATACTGGCCGAAATCAAGGCACACCGCGACGTCTATGCCAAGGACTACACCAAGCTATACAAGATGGCGGACGAGAAAGTGCTGCTGCACTTCGACTTCCGGCGCATGTCGCAGTGGGTGCTGGGGCGTTTCTGGAAGGAGGCCACCCCGGATCAGCGCGACCGTTTCACGAGCGAGTTCCGCGATCTGCTGGTCGGGACCTACTCCCAGGCGCTGCTGAACTACAATGACCAGAAGATCGTCTATCTGCCGGTGCAGCGCAAACCGGATGACACCGAGGTGACGGTGAAGACCGAAGTGAAACAAATCGGCGGCCAACCGAACATCCCGATCCACTACAGCTTCTACAAGAACAAGGACGGCGCGTGGAAGGTATACGACATCACCATCGATGGTGTGAGCCTGGTCACCAACTACCGCTCGGTGTACGCCACAAAGATCCGGGAGAAGGGCATGGATGCGCTGATCGCCGAAATTACCGATACCAACAAACAGAAGCGCGCTGCCGGCACGGCGAAGAAATGAACGCGAGCCCATCCACCCAGACTGTTGCCGGCGCGCTGACGTTCGAGACCGTGCCCGGTCTTTACCAGAACTCGTCCAGCTGGTTTGCGGGTGCGGGTGATCTGACCATTGATCTTGCGCAGGTGGAGCGCACGGATAGCGCCGGGCTCGCGCTCCTGATCGAATGGCTGCGGCGCGCACAGGCCGCGAACCGTAAACTGCATTTTGCCAATATCCCCTTGCAAGTGCAGACGTTGATCCGCATCAACGGCTTGCAGGACGCGCTGCTCAGCTCCAACTCCTGATATGACCGCTGCGGTGGTGATCCGGGGCGTGCACAAACGTTACCGGAACGTGCATGCCCTGAAAGGCGTCGATCTTGAGATCCGGCGCGGCGAGTTCTTCGGCCTGCTCGGCCCGAACGGAGCCGGTAAATCCACGCTGATCAATATTCTCGCCGGCCTCGCACGCATGGATGCCGGCAGCGTCGCCGTACTCGGGCATGACGTGGTCAGCGACTACCGGCAGGCGCGGCGCGCGCTCGGCGTGGTGCCGCAGGAGCTGGTGTACGATCCGTTCTTCAATGTGCGCGAGGTGTTGCGCCTGCAGGCCGGTTACTTCGGCCTCGGGCGCGAGAACGATTCGTGGGTCGAAGAGTTGTTGCAGGCGCTCATGCTGACCGACAAGGCCGAAGCCAACATGCGTTCCCTGTCCGGCGGTATGAAGCGGCGCGTGCTGGTTGCACAGGCGCTGGTGCACCGGCCGCCGGTGGTGGTGCTGGATGAGCCAACTGCGGGCGTGGACGTGGAACTGCGCCAGTCGCTCTGGCAGTTCATCCAGCGCCTGCACCGCGAAGGCCATACCATCGTGCTCACCACGCATTATCTGGAGGAGGCCGAGGCGCTGTGCGAGCGCATTGCCATCCTCGACCGCGGTGCGGTCATCGCGCTCGACAGCAAGCAGGGACTGCTGGCGCGTGGCATGGACAGCTTGATGTTCACGGTGCACACCGAGAGTCCGATTACCCAGCTTCCCCCGGCGCTCGAGAGCAAGGTCAAGCGCCGCCAAGGAAACGAACTGGTCCTGCAGCTGCACCGGCGCAACGATGCAATCGCCGAGGTGGTGGATGCACTGCGCGCGCATGGCGCGGTCATTACCGACCTGCACACCGAGAAGCCGGATCTCGAGGACGTGTTCCTGGAGTTGACCCGCAAGGAACGGCGGCCATGAACCTGCGCGGCTTCTACACGCTGCTCTACAAGGAGCTGTTGCGCTTTTACAAGGTGGGGTTCCAGACGCTGCTCGCGCCGGTGCTGACGGCGCTGCTCTACCTGCTGGTTTTCGGGCATGTGCTCGAGGAGCACGTGCAGGTATTTCCCGGTGTGCGTTACACGGCGTTTCTGATTCCCGGCCTGATGATGATGGCGGTGTTGCAGAATGCCTTTGCCAACAGTTCATCGAGCCTGATCCAGTCGAAAATCACCGGCAACCTGATTTTCATCCTGATGACGCCGTTGTCGCACGTCGAGTTTTTCCTGGCGTTCGTACTCGCTGCGGTAGTGCGTGGTGTGGTGGTCGGTGCCGGTGTGTATCTCGCAGCGCTCGTCGTCATCCCGCTGCCGCTCCACAGCATGCTGATACTGCTGGCATTCGCCATGCTCGGCAGTGCGACGCTCGCCACGCTCGGAATCATCGCCGGGCTGTGGGCTGACAAGTTCGATCAGCTTGCCGGTTTCCAGAATTTCATCATCATGCCGCTCACCTTCCTGAGCGGCGTGTTCTATTCGATTCACTCGCTGCCGCTGTTCTGGCAGACGTTGTCGCACTTCAATCCGTTCTTCTACATGATCGATGGTTTTCGTTACGGTTTTTTCGGTGTCTCGGACGTCAGCCCGTTGCGCAGTTTTGCCATCGTGCTGTTGTCGCTGGCACTGTTGTCCGCGCTGACGCTCAAACTTCTGCGGCGCGGTTACAAAATCCGCAGCTGATATAGGGACATTACACGCCACTCTGTTATCCGCAGTGCGCCCGGCGTATGCTTGCCGCCCCTTGCAAAGCGGCCAGCGTGGCCCAATTGACTTATACGATATGACTCGCGCAGAAGACATCCAACGACTCATCGAAGCCGGGCTTCCCGGTGCGCAGGTGCGCGTCGCCGGTGACGATGGCCAACACTTCGAAGCGCTGATCGTATCCGCCGACTTCGCTGGCAAGAGCCTCGTACAGCAGCACCAGCTGGTGTACCGGGCGCTGGGGCAGAACATGCGGGACGCGGTGATCCATGCCCTGGCGCTGCGTACCCTCACTCCGGAACAGCATGCCGCCGAAGGCGGGCGCTGATCCTGGCTGAACATCGTTATATTTATGGAGACACTTTAATGAACGTGCAGGACAAGATTCGCAAGCAGGTCGAGGAAAACGACATCATCCTTTATATGAAGGGCACGCCGCAGTTTCCGCAATGCGGGTTCTCGGGGCGCGCCACCCAGCTGCTGAAGTCTTGCGGCGCCAAATTCGCGACCGTGGATGTGCTGGCCGACCCGGAGATTCGCGAGGGCATCAAGCAGTTCTCCAGCTGGCCGACGGTTCCGCAGCTCTATATTAAGGGCCAATTCATAGGCGGCTCGGACATCATGGCCGAGCTCCACCAGAAGGGCGAACTGCAGAAGTTGGTGACCGAGGCCCAGGCCGGCGCGAAAACCGCTTAGGCCCAGAATAAACCTGAAAAAGCCTATCACCGGGCTTTTTCAGGGCCTTCCGGTGTAAACTATCCAGGCCGCCCCTCCGGGCGGCCTTTGATTTTTCGGCCCCTGTGGGCCCTGGCCTTCTCACATGGACAAACTGATCGTCTACGGCGGTATCCCTCTGCGCGGCGAGATACGCATCTCCGGCGCCAAGAACGCGGCGTTGCCGGTGCTCGTGGCCTCGTTATTGGCTGACAGCCCGCTCGAAATCGGCAATGTGCCGCATCTGCAGGACATCACCACCACCATGGAGCTGCTCGGGCGCATGGGTGTGAACCTGACGGTGGGCGACAAGATGACCATCGAGGCCGACACCACCACGATCAATTCGTTGCGCGCGCCGTACGAGCTGGTGAAAACCATGCGTGCCTCAATTCTGGTGCTGGGACCACTGCTCGCGCGTTTCGGTGAGGCCGAGGTGTCCTTGCCCGGCGGATGCGCCATCGGCTCGCGCCCGGTCAACCTGCACATCAAAGGCTTGCAGGCGATGGGCGCCGACATCAAGGTTGAAGACGGCTACATCAAGGCGAAGGCCAAGCGCCTCAAGGGCGCGCGCATATTCATGGACATGGTGTCGGTGACGGGCACCGAGAACCTGATGATGGCGGCGTCCCTGGCGGACGGCGTCACCGTGATCGAAAACGCCGCGCGCGAGCCGGAGGTCGCGGACCTCGCGCTTTGCCTGAACAGCATGGGCGCGAAGATCCGGGGCGCCGGTAGCGACGAGATCACCATCGAAGGCGTGAAACGCCTCGGCGGCGGTAAACACATGATCGTCCCGGACCGCATCGAGACCGGCACCTACCTCGTCGCCGCCGCCATGACGCGCGGTTCCGTCAAGCTGCGCCACACCCAGCCGCACCTGCTTGAAGCGGTGCTCGACAAGCTGCGTGAGGCCGGTGCCGCGATTGAGACCGGCGATGACTGGATCAGCCTCGACATGCAAGGCAAGCGCCTCAAGGCAGTGAGCGTGCGCACCGCGCCCTATCCGGCGTTCCCGACTGATATGCAGGCGCAGTTCATTGCCATGAATGCGATTGCGGATGGCGCGGCCAGCATTACCGAGACCGTGTTCGAGAGCCGCTTCCATCACGTGCAGGAACTGGTGCGCCTCGGCGCGGATATCGAGATTCGCGGCAACACTGCGCTGACACGCGGCGTGGCGCAGCTGCGCGGCGCACCGGTTATGGCCACCGACCTCCGGGCCTCGGCCTGTCTCGTGCTGGCCGGCCTGGTGGCCGAAGGCGAGACGCTCATCGACCGCATTTATCACATCGACCGTGGCTACGAGTGCATCGAGGAAAAGTTCCAGCAACTCGGCGCGCGCATCCGGCGCGTGCCCGACACCGGCCGCAGTGCTGCCCGCCAGACCGCCTGAGCCATGACTGAGAGCATCAAGATCGCGCTGTCCAAGGGGCGGATTCTGGAAGAGAGTCTGCCGCTGCTGGCGCGCGCCGGTATCGAGCCGGTTGAGAATCCGCTCAAAAGCCGCAAGCTCATTATCGATACCAATATCCCCGGCACGCAGATCGTCATCATCCGCGCCGCGGACGTGCCGACCTATGTGCAGTTCGGCGCTGCCGACCTCGGCATCGCCGGACGCGACGTGCTCATGGAGTACGACGGCCATGACCTATACGAGCTGCTCGACCTCAAGATCGCGCGCTGCCGGCTGATGGTGGCCGAGCCGGCCGGGCTTGCGGCGCGCGACGACCCAAAATCCTGGACACGGGTGCGGGTCGCCACCAAGTACGTGAACATCACGCGCCGGCACTTTGCTGCCAAGGGCATCCAGACCGACATCATCAAGCTGTACGGTTCGATGGAACTGGCGCCGCTCGTGGGCTTGTCGGACCGCATCGTGGATTTGGTCGAGACCGGCAATACCCTGAAGGCCAACGGCCTGGCCGAAATCGAGCAGCTGGCCGATATCAGCGCCTGGCTGGTGGGAAATCAGGCCTCCATGAAAATGAAACACGCCACCCTCAAGCCGCTGGTCGAGCGCTTCCGTCAGGCGGTGGGCGGGTAATGTATGACGCTCGCGCTGCGTACACTCAATACCGCTGAGTCTGGCTTCCGCGCCGCATTTACGGCGTTGCTCGACCGCTCCCAGGGACTGGATGCGAAGGTCGAGGGCGTGGTGCGCGAAGTGATCGGAGCCGTGCGCACGCGTGGCGACGCCGCGTTGGTCGACTACACGGCGCGCTTCGACCGCTGGACGCCGGCGTCGGCCGCCGCGCTTGAGATTCCGCAGACACTGCTTGCGCAGGCTGCACAAAAGATTCCAGTTGATCAACGCACGGCCCTGGAACAGGCTGCCGCGCGCGTGCGCCGCTACCACGACCGTCAAAAGATCGATTCCTGGAGCTACACCGAGGCCGACGGCACGCTGCTCGGCCAGCAGGTCACGGCCCTCGACCGCATCGGGCTGTACGTCCCCGGCGGCAAGGCCGCCTATCCGTCGTCGGTGTTGATGAATGCCATCCCCGCCAAGGTCGCGGGCGTCAGCGAGCTCATCATGGTGGTGCCGACGCCGGATGGCCAGTTGAACGATCTGGTGCTGGCCGCGGCGCATATTGCCGGCGTGGACCGCGCCTTCCGCATTGGTGGCGCGCAGGCGGTGGCGGCGCTTGCCTATGGTACGGACAGCGTGCCGAAGGTCGACAAGATCGTCGGCCCCGGCAACATTTATGTCGCGACCGCCAAGCGCATGGTGTTCGGCCAGGTGGACATCGACATGATCGCCGGTCCCTCCGAGATCGTGGTGGTGTGCGACGGACGCACCGATGCCGCGTGGGTGGCGATGGACCTTTTTTCCCAGGCCGAGCACGACGAAGACGCGCAGTCCATCCTGATCTCGCCGGACACCGCCTTCCTGGCAAAGGTAAAGGTCGAGATGGAGCGGTTGCTGCAGAACATTCCACGCGCCGCCATCATCCGCGCCTCGCTCGAAGGACGCGGGGCACTGATCGCCGTGCGCGATCTGGATGAGGCCGCCGCACTGGTGAATGAGATTGCCCCCGAACATCTCGAACTCTCTATCGAAGAGCCGCTCGTGCTGGCCAAAAAAATCCGCCACGCCGGCGCGATCTTCCTGGGTCGCTACACCGCCGAGGCCGTGGGCGATTATTGTGCCGGCCCGAACCACGTGCTGCCGACCTCCGGCACGGCGCGGTTTTCCTCGCCGCTCGGCGTGTACGACTTCCAGAAGCGCACCAGCCTTATCCAGTGCTCGCCGCAGGGCGCATCGGATCTGGGCAAGATTGCCTCGGTGCTGGCGCATGGCGAGGGTCTGACTGCGCACGCGCGTTCGGCCGAGTACCGGATCAAAAAATAATATTCGGACGCAACACCGAAAAAGCCGCAAATGATTTTTCGCTCTGCGTCTTTGCGGAAAATGATCACATGAAAGATGCCTCGATACTATCTCGCCTGATCCGCCCGGAGATCCGCGCGCTCAAGGGCTATCACGTGCCGGATGCGCGTGGGCTCATCAAGCTCGACGCCATGGAGAACCCGTACTCCTGGCCCGAGGCACTCAAGACGGAGTGGCTCGAAGTCCTGCGCGACGTGCCCATCAACCGCTACCCGGATCCATCGGCACAGGCACTGCGCGCCCAGCTCGTGCAGTCGCTCGCCGTACCGGCCGGCATGGACGTGCTGTTCGGCAACGGTTCAGACGAGCTGATTCAGCTCATTCTCATGGGCGTGGCGCGTCCGGGCGCCGTGGTGCTCGCGCCATCGCCGACCTTCGTGATGTACGAAATGATCGCGACCTTCGTCGGCATGCAGTTCGTCGGCGTGCCACTCGCAACGGACTTTGGGCTCGATCTTGCCGCGATGCGCGCGGCGATCAAGCAACATCGGCCGGCGGTGGTGTTTCTCGCTTATCCGAACAACCCGACCGGCAACCTGTTTGACGAGCAGGCCATCGAAACCGTGCTGCGCGAGTCGCCGGGACTGGTCGTGGTGGACGAGGCCTATCATGCATTCGCCCAGCAAAGCTTCATGGCGCGTCTCGGGCAATACGACAATCTGCTGGTCATGCGCACTCTGTCCAAGCAGGGCCTGGCCGGGCTGCGCCTCGGCATCCTGGCCGGCGACCCGGCGTGGCTCGCCGAATTCGACAAGCTGCGCCTGCCGTACAACATCAACAGCCTCACCCAGGCGAGCGCCGGGTTTGCGCTGAAGCACAAGGATGTCCTGGACGAGCAGGCCGCGCGCCTGCGCGCCGAGCGCGCGCGACTCTTGCAGGACCTCGCCGCCCTGCCGGGTGTGCAGGTCTGGCCGAGCGCGGCCAATTTCATCCTGTTCCACACCGAAAAACCTGCCGATGCGGTGTTTGCCGCTTTACGACAGCAGGGCGTGCTCATCAAAAACCTTTCCGGAGCCGGCGGTGTCCTGGCAAATTGCCTGCGCGTCACGGTCGGCACTCCGGAAGAGAATGCCGCATTTATTACATCCCTGAGAAAGGCCCTGTGAAATTCCTGTTCCGGAGCGGATTTGCTACCATGGCCCTTGACCTACCCAATGGATGATGCCATGGCACGCAGCGCCAAGGTTACGCGCAATACCAAAGAAACCCAGATCACGGTGAGCGTGAACTTGGACGGCACCGGCGCGGCCCGGTTCGAGACCGGGATACCATTTCTTGAGCACATGCTTGACCAGATCGCACGCCACGGCCTCATTGACCTCGATATCAGCGCTAAGGGCGATCTGCACATCGACGCCCACCACACGGTCGAGGACATCGGCATCGCCTTTGGCCAGGCTTTTGCCAAAGCGGCTGGCGACAAGCAAGGCATCCGCCGCTACGGGCATGCCTACGTGCCGCTCGACGAGGCCTTGTCGCGCGTTGTTATCGATCTCTCCGGTCGCCCGGGGCTTGAATATCGGGTGGAGTATCCGCGCGCCCGGGTCGGCGAGTTTGACGTCGATCTGGTACATGAATTCTTCCAGGGGTTTGTCAACCACGCATTGGCTACCGTGCATGTGGATGGCATTTCCGGACAGAACGCACATCACATCGTCGAGACCGTGTTCAAGGCGTTCGGACGTGCGCTGCGCATGGCGCTTGAGCCGGACGTACGCATGGCCGGCGTTGTGCCGTCGACCAAGGGAAGTCTCTAGGGACGAGATACAAGGATAAAGGGGCGAGAGAGAAAATTCTTCTCATACCTTGTACCTCGCTCCTCATGCCTCTGTGTATAGCTAAATGACCAGCGTCGCTGTTATCGACTACGGCATGGGCAATCTGCGCTCGGTGGTGAAAGCCATCGAGCACGTGGCGCCGCGCGCCCGCGTCCGGCTGACGAGCAACGCGGAAGAGGTGGCGCACGCCGAGCGCGTAGTGTTTCCCGGGCAGGGCGCCATCGCCGGCTGCATGACCGCGCTCGACGCCTGCCACCTGCGCGCTGCCGTGCTCCAGGCGGTGCAGACCAAGCCGTTTCTCGGCATCTGCCTCGGGTTGCAGGCGCTGTATGACTTCAGCGAAGAGGGCGGCGGCGTGAAGGGTCTGAGTGTCCTGCCCGGGCGCGTGCCGCGCTTCCCGCCGGCGAAGATGCGCGATGTAGCTACCGGCCAGGCCCTCAAGGTGCCGCACATGGGCTGGAACCAGGTGCAGCAGGTGAAGGCGCACCCGCTGTGGAAGGATATTCCATCCGGATCGCGTTTCTATTTCGTACACAGTTATTATGTGGAGGCGGGCGAGCGCTCCGACGTGACCGGTATCACCGAGTACGGGCTGCGCTTCACCTCGGCGGCGGCGCGCGCAAATATTTTTGCCGTGCAGTTCCATCCCGAGAAGAGCGCGCAGGCCGGTCTGAAGCTGCTTGAAAACTTCATGGACTGGGACGGCAACGCCACCTGAGCGACACCTGCATTGATTTGCACTATATTCAACCAATACGCGAACACCCCGAAGCAGAACAGAATATGACGTCGCCTCGCCTGCTGGTCATTCCCGCAATCGATCTTAAAGATGGCAAGTGTGTCCGCCTGCGCCAGGGGCGCATGGAGGACGACACGGTATTTTCCAATGACCCGATCGCCATGGCCGGACGCTGGATCAAGGAAGGTGCGCGCCGTATCCATATTGTTGACTTGAACGGTGCGTTTGCCGGCAAACCGGTGAACGGCGAGGTGATCGAAGCGATCGCCCGCGCCTACCCGGAGGTGCCAGTACAGGTGGGCGGCGGGATTCGCGACGAGGAGACCATCGAGGCCTATCTCGGCGCCGGGGTGCGCTACGTGATTCTCGGCACCAAGGCGGTGAACGTGCCGCACTTCGTGAGCGACGTGTGCACCGAGTTCCCGGGGCACATCATCGTCGGCCTGGATGCAAAGGACGGCAAGGTCGCGATCGACGGCTGGTCGAAACTCTCCGGCCACGATGTCGTCGATCTGGCGAAAAAATTCCAGGATGACGGTGTCGAGGCGATCATCTATACCGACATCGGCCGCGACGGCATGCTCGCCGGCGTGAATATCGAGGCCACGGTGCGTCTCGCCGATGCCATAAGCATTCCGGTGATCGCATCGGGCGGCATCACCAATCTCGACGATATCCGCAAGCTGTGCGGCGTGGCGGAGCATGGCATCATGGGCGCCATCACCGGGCGCGCCATTTACGAAGGTACACTCGACTTCGCGCAGGCACAGAAGCTCGCCGACGAGTTGAGCAAATAATGCGAGTCATCCAACCACACTAATGGGTCTCGCCAAGCGCATCATCCCCTGCCTCGACGTGGACAACGGCCGCGTGGTCAAGGGCGTCAAGTTCGTGGACATCCGCGATGCCGGCGATCCAGTCGAGATCGCGCGCCGTTACGATCAGCAGGGCGCGGACGAAATAACCTTCCTCGATATCACCGCCAGCAGCGACAACCGCGACACCATCGTGCACGTGGTGGAGAAGGTCGCCGAGCAGGTGTTCATCCCGCTCACCGTGGGTGGCGGCATTCGCAAGGTCGAGGACATCCGCCGCATGCTCAATGCCGGTGCCGACAAGGCCGCCATCAACACGGCCGCCGTGTCCCGGCCGGAGTTCGTGAAAGAGGCGGCCGATCACTTCGGTTCGCAGTGTATCGTGGTGGCCATCGACGCCAAGCAGGTGGAGTTCGGCCAGCAGCCACGCTGGGAGGTGTTTACTCATGGCGGACGCAAATCCACGGGTCTGGACGTGCTGGCATGGGCGGTGCGTATGACTGAGTACGGCGCCGGCGAGATTCTGCTCACCAGTATGGACCGCGATGGCACCAAGGACGGCTTCGATCTCAAGCTCACGCGCGCGGTGTGTGACGCGGTCAGCATCCCGGTGATCGCCTCCGGCGGTGTCGGCAATCTCGATCACCTGGCGGACGGCATTATCCAGGGACACGCGGATGCGGTGCTGGCGGCCAGTATCTTCCACTTCGGTGAATACACGGTCGGTCAGGCCAAGCAGCGCATGGCCGAGCGCGGGATCGAAATGCGGTTGTAATATTTTTGGCCACAGATGAACGCAGATAAATACAAAGGTGGTTATCTTTTTATCAGAGCTCTCTAATCTGTGTTCATCTGCGGCGAAAGTCATATCTACAGTTGCTTCCTTCCTGTCTGTGCGGTGAAATGGTCGACATGTCTACCGAATGGCTCGATGCGATCAAATGGGACCGGGACGGCTTGGTGCCGGCCATCGCCCAGGATTCAACCTCCGGCAAGGTGCTGATGGTCGCGTGGATGAACCGCGAGGCGCTGGCCGAGACCGCGCGTACCAACAAGGCGGTGTATTGGTCGCGCTCGCGCCGCAAGCTGTGGCGCAAGGGTGAAGAGTCCGGTCATGAGCAGATTGTGCGTGACATTCGCCTCGACTGTGACAGCGACGTGGTGCTCCTGAGCGTGGAGCAGAAAGGCGGAATCGCCTGCCACACTGGTCGACAGCACTGCTTTTTCCAGCAGCTGCAAGGTGATCGCTGGGTCACGGTTGAACCCGTCCTCAAGCCGGAAAGCGAGATTTACGGCAAGAAATAACGCCGCGCGCATTCACGCGGGAATCCGTACGGAAGCAGGGTCGAAAAAGCCAGTTCCGGCAGTTTTCGGAGCCCTCATTTACCCGCACGTCCCCCATGGTTAGTATGTTATCCACGTGCACCTCTTGAACCCGGACCAATCCGACGTGTCTGACATTTTGACCAAGCTCGCCGCCGTGCTTGAGGCGCGCAAAGCCGCAGCGCCGGACTCGTCGTACGTGGCCGGCCTGTACGCCAAGGGGCTGGACGCCATCCTCAAGAAGATTGGCGAGGAAGCGACCGAAACCGTGATCGCCGCCAAGGGCGGAGACCCCAAACAGATCGTCCACGAGACCGCCGACCTCTGGTTTCACACCCTGGTGTTGCTCGCCCAGCAGGGACTCAGGCCGGAAGACGTTCTTCAGGAGCTCGATCGGCGCTTCGGATTGTCAGGTCTGGAGGAAAAGGCCGCCCGCAAAGAGAAGAGTCGATGAACGACTGCATCTTCTGTAAAATCGCTGGCGGCACGATTCCGTCCGACCGGGTGTACGAGGACGAGCAGGTGGTGGTATTCAAGGACATCTACCCGAAGGCGCCGGTGCATCTGCTGATGGTGCCGCGCCAACACGTGGAAAGCCTTAACGACCTGACGTCCGCGCACGATGGACTGATGATGCACATGTTGCGAACTTTACCGGAGGTGGCGCGGCGCGCCGGACTGACTGATGGCTACCGCACCATTATCAACACCGGGCGTGGCGGGGGGCAGGAAGTCCCTCACCTGCATATGCATATTCTGGGCGGCGGGCGTCTGCCCGGATTCTAACGTTTCAACGGAGAGCAAACATGGGTTCTTTCAGCATTTGGCATTGGTTGATTGTTCTGGCAATCGTGGTCGTCATTTTCGGCACCAAGAAGCTGCGCAACATCGGCAGCGATCTCGGCGGCGCCATCAAGAGCTTCAAGGACTCGATGAAAACCGAGGGCGAGGCCAAGCAGGAAGAGGCCGCCAAGCAGGAAGAGCCGAAGAAGATCGAGTCGCGCGTCGTGGAAGGCGAGGTCACGGCCAGGAAGACCGCCAGAAAAACAGTCAAGAAAAAGGCCTGACTGCAATCGTAATCGCGGGCGACCGCCGTGTTTGACATTGCTTTTTCCGAGCTGGTCGTCATCGGTCTGATCGCCCTGGTTGTGCTCGGCCCGAAACGTCTGCCGGAAATGGCGCGCGCCGCTGGCCGCTGGACCGCGCGCATCCGTCGTTTTATCGAGGACGTGAAACGCGACATGGGCAGCGAGCTGCGCCGCGAAGAGCTTGCCGAGCTGCGCCAGGTTCATCAGCAGATCACCGAGACTAAGCAGCTCTTTGAAAACACCGCCGGTAGCGCATTCTCAAGTATCGCGGAAATCCGTCCACCCGAGACGGCGCCGGACTATCAGGTGAAGGCTCTGCCGGATGCTGCGGTATCTGCACCGGCGCCGAAAAAACGTGCACCGAAGCCCGGGCGCAACAAGCCTGCCAAGCCCAAGACCAAAAAGACTCCCGCACGTCAAAGCCATGTCCGAACCGGCCGCAAATCCAAATCCTGAAGGCGGGTTCGTCTCGCACCTCATCGAGCTGCGCAACCGTCTGGTGTATGCGCTGGGCGCGGTCGGCGTGGTGTTTCTCGCACTCGCTCCGTTTTCGAACCAGGTGTACGCGCTCATCGCGCAGCCGCTCATGGACGTGTTGCCACCGGGCATGAGCATGATCGCCACCGAAGTGGCCTCGCCGTTCCTCACGCCACTCAAGTTCACGCTGGCCGCGGCCGTCACGCTCACCATTCCGTTTCTGCTCTATCAGGTCTGGGCATTTGTCGCACCCGGGCTCTACAAGCACGAGAAGCGTATGGTGGTGCCGCTGGTGGTATCCAGCGTGCTGCTGTTCTATACCGGCATGGCGTTCGCCTACTTCGTGGTGTTTCCAACGGTGTTCAAGGTGTTCGTAAACTTTCTGCCGCCAGGCGTGCAGATGATGACCGATATCAAGGCCTATCTCGATTTCGTGTTCTCCATGTTCTTCGCTTTCGGTTTTGCCTTTGAGGTGCCGGTGGCGGTGGTGATCCTGTCGTCCACCGGGATGGTGAACCCGGAGACCCTCGCCGAGAAACGCCCGTATGTGATTGTCGGCGCGTTCGTGATCGCCGCCATTCTCACGCCGCCGGATGTCGCTTCCCAGTTCCTGCTCGCCGTGCCGATGCTGATCCTGTTCGAGGTCGGCCTGTTCGTTGCCCGCCTGCTGCACCGTCGGCGCATGGCCGGTGACGAGGCGGATCACAAACCTCTGACCGACACCGAAATGACCACCATGCTGGATACCTACGAGAAGGAAAATCCGGCCAGCGGGAAACGCAAGAAGCGCAAGGAATAAAACCGGCCTCTGGAGCGTTCTTCCCATATGCGTACCTGGATGAATTGGCTCACTGCGTTTCTGGTTTTTCTCAGCCTGGGCACGGCGAACGCCGCACCGCTCGAAAACCAGTTACGCCAGCACCCCTCTCCTTATCTCGCCCTGCATGGCGACGACCCGGTAGCTTGGCAGGAATGGAATGCGGCGTCCGTGGAACGCGCGCGCCGTGAGGGCAAGTTGCTGTATCTCTCCATCGGCTACTTCTCCTGTCATTGGTGCCATGTGATGCAGCGCGAGAGTTACCGGAATGCGCAAATCGCGCGCTACTTGAACGAGCACGTCATTCCGGTCAAGGTCGATCGCGAGCTTGAGCCAGCGCTGGATGCTCGGCTGATCGAGTTCGCCGAGAAGACTCGCGGCATGAGTGGCTGGCCGCTTAATGTGTTTGTGACGCCCGACGGTCACCCGCTGTACGCGACGCTCTACCACCCGCCCGAGGAGTTTCAAAATATTCTGGTGCGCATCGAGCAGCTGTGGCGCAACGATCGCGCGCGTCTCACCACGCTGGCGCGCATCGAGGCGGTTGCCCCGCAGGGTCCGGGCAAGCCGGAGGTAAACGGCGTGCAGGCACGCGCGTTGGCCGATAGCGTTGTGGCCGAGGCGCTGAAGGCGGCGGATAGTGTGCAGGGTGGTTTCGGCGAGCAGAGTAAATTCCCGCAATCTCCGCAACTCGCCTTCCTGCTGGCGCACTACGAGCGCCAGCAGGAAGCACGCCTCAAGGAATTCCTGTTGCTCACGCTCGACGCCATGGCCATCAACGGCTTGCAGGATCATCTTGGCGGCGGTTTTTTCCGTTATACCGTGGATCCTTCCTGGAAGACGCCGCACTTCGAAAAGATGTTGTATGACAACGCTCAACTGGCGCGCCTGTACCGGGATGCCGCACGCGTCTTCGGACGCGACGATTATCGGCACATCGCCAACCGCACATTGGACTTCATGTTGCGCGAACTGCGCGCCCCATCGGGTGCGTTGATCGCCGCGCTTTCGGCACTGGACGACAAGGGCGTGGAGGGCGGTTACTACCTGTGGAGTGCAGCAGATCTGGAAATGCTGCTCACACCCGTTGAGCGAGAAGTCTATCGCCTGCATGCCGGCATGATCGATGCGGCGCCTTTCGAGTCAGGCTATCTGCCGCTGCGAACCTTGCCCGTGGCGCAGATCGCCGCACGACGCAAGCAGGAGCCGGCCAATGTCGAGAAACAGATTACCTCGGCGGAGGACAAGTTGCGCGCGGCACGTGCTAAACGTGTGCTGCCGCGTGATACCAAGGAGCTGGCTGCCTGGAACGGACTCGCGCTCGTGGCTTTCGCCGAGGCAGCACAGGCCACGAAAGATCCGCGCTATCGCGAGGCCGCCCAGGCAATACGCGATTTTCTGGCGAAGGAATTATGGGATGGGAAAGCCCTTGTGCGTTCGCGCGCGCACGGTAAAGCCAGCGGTAAGGTGGCGCTTGAGGATTATGCGTATGTCACGCTCGGGCTCACCGAGTGGGCGGTGCTCACTGGCGAGGCGCGCGATTACGCGCTCGCGCAAGCAGTGGCCAGCGCTGCCTGGAAACGATTTTATGGTCCGAAGGGTTTCCGGCTGGAAGAGAGCAGCTTGCTGGTGACTGAAACCGGGCAGGACGTGCTAAGCGATGGAGCGATGCCGTCACCCTCTGCCGTGCTGGCCGAAGCGAGCCTGCGCCTGACCGAAAAAACCGGGGACAAGGCGCTGCGTCGTCAGGTGCTTGCCGCGCTCAACAGCGGCAGCGCCGCGATCAGCAACAACCCGTTCTGGTACGCGACCCCGGTAGCTGTCCGGCTGCGCGCCGCGGGCATCGCTCCCTGATGAATGAAATGAAGGAGTCTCTGAATAATATTTTAGCCGCAGACAGCCAGTCTTTGTTTTTGAATTCTGGTCGATCTGCGTTCATCTGTGGCTAGCTGATCTGTTATTGATCATTAACCTCGTCCCGCTCGCGGCTGCGTGGCCGGACGCTCGCCGGCGATGGCCTCGATCGTGAGTAGCTTGCCTTCGCGCATGAGTTCCAGTTTGATGCGCTCGCCTGGCTTGTGACTTGAGATCGCCAGCAACACCTCGCGTGCGTCGCCCGTCTTCTTGCCATCGATGGCAACCAGTACATCACCCGGCTCCACGCCAGCATTGTGGGCCGGGCCATTGCGATAGAGTGTGGTGATGACCAACCCCTCCGTGCCTTTTTTGAGCCCAAAGGCCTCAAGCAGCTCAGGTGTGAGCGCCTGTGCCTCGATACCGAGCCAGCCGCGCAACGGACGACCATAGGTAATGATCTGTTCCATCACACCCTTGGCGATGCTTGTGGGGATGGCGAAGCCGATACCCACCGAGCTGCCGGTCTGGCTGAAAATCACGGTGTTGATGCCGATGAGGTGGCCCTGTGCATCCACCAGCGCGCCGCCTGAGTTGCCCGGGTTGATGGCGGCGTCGGTCTGGATGAAATTCTCGAAGGTGTTGATGCCGAGGGCGCTGCGGCCGGTGGCAGAGACGATACCCATGGTGACGGTCTGACCGACGCCGAACGGATTACCGATGGCCAGCACCACGTCGCCGATCCGTACACGCTCCGACTTGCCGAGAGTAATGGCGGGTAGGTTCTTGAGGTCAATCTTGAGCACGGCGAGATCGGTCTCGGGGTCGCCGCCGATCACCTTGGCGGTGGCGTTGCGGCCGTCGCGCAGGAATACCTGAATGGCATCGGCTCCGCCGATGACGTGGTGATTGGTGAGGATATAACCCTGATCGCTGAAGATAACGCCACTTCCCAGGCTGCGTTCGACGCGCTTGCGCGGCGAATCCTGGCCACGCCCGAAGAACTGCTGGAAGATTGGATCTTTTAGCAGCGGATTCGGCTGAATGGTCACAACCTTGGCGGTGTTGATGTTGACCACTGCTGGTGCGGCTTTTTCCACCGCTGCGGCGTACGACACCGGGCCGCCCGCCGGTAGCGCGGCTTGTTCGGTCATTTCACGCACTTCTACTGAAGTTGGTTCGCGCCGCAGCAGGCCCGGCCAGAACAGGGTCAGCAGAAAGGCGAGCGCCAAACCCACAGTAATGGCTTGCGCGACGAATACGACTAGTTTGCGGGGGTGCATGATCGGAATTTGCTGGTAATATCAGGGCGGCGATTGTAGCGCAGGGCAGGAAATTTACAGAAATCTGCGTCAATAAACCCACACTCTCTTGACGGCGCGGGGGCGAATAGATGATGCTATGCCGCCTTTTTTAAGACATAAGCAACATCTAATAGATATATCTCCATGATTGTTCAGGATTTCTGCCCCAGCCAGTGGCCACCGGGGCATCTCCAGAGTTCAAAATATTGCAGGGGGATTACATGAGTGCAGGCGTCGATCGCGACAAACGCCGTTTTCTGACCTTGCTCACCACCGGGGTGGGCGCGATTGGGGTGGGTTTTGCCGCCACACCGTTCGTGCTTTCCATGACCCCGAGCTTCCGGGCACGTGCCGCCGGCGCTCCGGTTGAAGTGGACATCAGCAAGCTCGAGCCCGGCCAGATGATGACCGTGGAGTGGCGTGGCAAACCGGTGTGGATCGTGCGTCGCACCAAGGAGATGCTCGACACCCTGCCAGCGCTCACTGATCAGCTCGCCGATCCGGAGTCGAAGAATGCGGACCAGCAGCCGGGCTACGCAAAAAACCCGGGTCGTTCCCGCAAGCCTGAGCTGCTGGTGCTGGTTGGCATCTGCACACACCTCGGCTGCTCACCGTCTCAAAAATTCCAGGTCGGTCCGGCCTCCGGCCTGGGCGATGACTGGATCGGCGGCTTCTTCTGTCCGTGCCACGGTTCCAAATTCGATTTCGCCGGCCGCGTCTTCAAGGGCGTACCGGCGCCCACCAACCTGGTGGTGCCGCCGTATGTCTACTTGACCGACACCCGGGTGCTGATCGGCCTGGTCGGCGATGACACAAAAGGAGCCGCGTGATGGAAAAGCTTCTCGCCTGGATTGATGACCGCTTCCCCCTGACCAAAGTCTGGGAGGAACACCTGGCCAAATACTACGCCCCGAAGAACTTCAACTTCTGGTACTACTTCGGCATCCTCGCCACCGTGGTGCTGGTGCTGCAGATCGTCACCGGCATCTTCCTGACCATGCATTACAAGCCCGATACCGAGCTCGCCTTCGCATCGGTCGAGTACATCATGCGTGATGTGTCGTGGGGCTGGCTGATCCGCTACTTGCACTCCACGGGCGCCTCGTTCTTTTTCATCA
>Ga0209253_10000925_pt1 | contig 25578 bp, 19 predicted proteins | sample FrelakmetBRP12BR_FD_187145 | JGI IMG/M metagenome (GOLD analysis project Ga0209253, IMG submission 187145) | Freshwater lake sediment microbial communities from the University of Notre Dame, USA, for methane emissions studies - BRP12 BR (SPAdes)... | ecosystem: Environmental > Aquatic >...
CTTTGGTCGCAGAGCGAAGCTCGAGAAGGGGAGGCAGGGAGCGAAGCGAACGTTGGAAGGGGGAACGCGGAGCGTTCTCCCTCCAAGAACTCGATGTGGAAAATCGCAGCGTGACTTCGAACCACATCTCCCGAGCCTCGCAGGAGCGATGCCGCGACAGGACCCACGGATTCCTGTCGGCAGTTTGGGATGACGGAAACGGATGTTGTGTCGCCAAATTCATTCTGCTAAAATCGGAAGATGAACAAAGCTCTCATCCTCGATTTCGGCTCGCAATACACTCAGCTCATCGCCCGAAAGACACGTGAGCTCGGTGTCTATTCGGAAATATTTCCTTTCAATGCGCCTTTATCTCGGATAAAAAAAGAGGCCTGCGGAGCTCTCATTCTCTCCGGAGGTCCGCGGAGCGTCTATGAAGAAGATGCGCCCCTCCCCGACAGCCGCATTTTCGACCTGGGTGTTCCCGTCCTTGGAATCTGTTACGGCTTGCAGCTCATGGCCCATCTTTTAGGGGGGAAGGTGGTTTCTTCGGCCCGCCGAGAATACGGTTTCGCTCGTCTTAAAGTTCTAAACAGGGGAGGATTGCTCAAGGGGATCACGGATCATGGGCAGGTTTGGATGAGCCACGGCGACCTGGTGGAGAAAATTCCTCCCCAGTTTATCGTAACGGGAAAAACAGCAAACACGAAAGTCTCGGCCATAGAGTCGAGAGAACGGAAGCTTTTCGGCGTCCAGTTCCACCCGGAGGTCATCCACACGCGGCAGGGCAACAGAATTCTGTCCAATTTCCTTTTTCTTCTGGCAGGGCTCAAGCCGGAATGGAGCATGAAGTCTTTCAGCGAAAAGAAAGTGCGGGAGATTCGCGGGCTCGTGGGGAAGGAGAAAGTGATCTGCGGCCTCAGCGGCGGAATCGATTCACTCGTCACTTCTCTCCTCGTCCACAGGGCCGTTAAAAACAACCTCAGTTGCATTTTTGTGGATAACGGCCTTTTGAGAAAAGGCCAGTACCATGAGCTGATGGACGAGTTCCGGCGCAAGCTGTCGCTCCGCGTCAGGGGCGTCGACGCCTCGAAGCATTTCCTCCGAAGGCTGCGCGGAGTGATTTCTCCGGAGAGGAAAAGAAAAATCATCGGCCGGGCCTTCATTGATATTTTTGAGGCGGAGGCCCGCCGAATGGGCGGGGTCACGTTCCTCGCCCAGGGGACCATTTATCCTGATGTGATCGAAAGCGCGCCGGTGAAAGGGCCGTCGTCGACCATCAAATCCCACCATAACGTCGGCGGTTTGCCGAAGGGCATGAAGTTCAAGCTGGTGGAACCGCTTAAGGAGCTTTTCAAGGACGAAGTCAGAGCCCTGGCCACAGAGCTCGGAGTGGACAGAGAGCTTATCGCTCAGCATCCCTTCCCGGGACCGGGCCTGGCCGTGAGGATTCTCGGCGAGGTCACGGTCGAGCGCATTGCCATCCTCAGGGACGCCGACCGAATTCTTCTCGAGGAAGTCCGCAAAGCCGGCCTTTACAATAAGTTATGGCAGGCCTTCACCGTTTTGCTCCCGGTCAGGTCGGTCGGCGTGATGGGCGATCGGCGCACCTATCAGCAGGTCGTCGTCCTCCGGCTCGTCGAGAGCGTTGACGGCATGACGGCCAACTGGTATGCTGTCGACCCCCGGGTTCTCTCCCGGGCCTCGACGCGGATCGTCAACGAAGTGGCTGGGGTCAACCGCGTGGTTTACGATATAACGACAAAACCTCCGGCGACGATCGAATGGGAATGACGGCGGACATTTAGTCATGGAGCATTCGTTTATCCATCTTCATAATCACTCGGAGTTCAGCATCCTGGACGGCGCGCTGAAGACCGCCGACCTTGTCGAAGCAGCCTACCAAAACAAGATGCCGGCTGTCGCCTTGACCGACCACGGGAATATCTTCGGAGCCGTAACGTTTTTCAAGCAGGCGAAAGCCCGGGAGATCAAGCCCATCCTCGGTTGCGAAGTCTATGTGGCCCCCAAGAGCCGGTTGGATAAGAACTATAACAGCCGCGATCCGCACCACTTTCACTTGCTGCTGCTTGTAAAAAATGACAAGGGCTACAGGAATCTCTGCTTCCTGCTGAGCAAGGCGTATCTGGAGGGCTTCTATTACCGGCCCAGGATCGACAAGGAACTTTTGTCAGGCCACGCTGATGGCCTGATCGGATTTTCGAGCTGCCTGAAAGGCGAAGTCTCTTATTACCTGGAGAGAGATATGGAGGAGGCGGCGAGGAAAGCCGCTCTCGAGTATGCTTCTTATTTCGGGCCGGAAAATTTCTATCTCGAGCTCCAGGACCACGGCCTCGTCCAGCAGAAAACGATCAACCCCCGGCTCGTCGAGTTGGCCAAGAAACTTGGCCTTCCGCTAGTTGCAACCAACGACATCCATTATCTCGCGAAAGACGATGCCGAAAGCCACGATGTCCTTCTCTGCATCCAGACCAACAAAAAGGTCAGCGACCAGGACCGGATCCGCTTCAGCTCCACGGAATTCTATTTTAAGTCTGGCGCAGAGATGGCCGACCTGTTCAAGGATGTCCCTGAAGCCATCCAGAACACAACTCACATCGCTTCCCAATGCAATTTCGATTTTCCCTCGGGACACCACTTCCTGCCCCAGTTTAAACCTCCCGACGAAATCTCCCTTGAGGAATTCCTGGCCCGGGTGGCTAAGGAAGGGTTCGGGATGCGGCGGGGGACCCTGAAGGGGAGATGGGAAAAAGGGGAACTAGCCAATTCCCCGGAAGATTATGAGGAGAGACTGGAGAGAGAGCTTAAACTCGTCAACAAGATGGGGTTCGAGGGATATTTTCTCATCGTCTGGGACCTCATCCAGATGGCCAAGGAAAAAAACATTCCCGTTGGGCCGGGCCGGGGGTCGGCGGCCGGAAGCTTTCTGGCCTACTGCCTCGGGATCACGGATATCGACCCGCTGGAGTACGACCTCCTTTTTGAGAGATTCTTAAATCCTGAGCGGATTAGCCTTCCGGACATCGACATCGATTTCTGCGGGAGACGCCGGGGAGAAGTCATCGACTACGTGACCCAAAAATACGGCCAGGAAAACGTCTGTCAGATCATTACCTTCGGGACGATGGCCGCCCGCGCCGCCATCCGGGATGTCGGCCGCGTCCTCGAGGTCCCTCTTACGGAAGTGGACAAGATTGCCAAGATGATTCCGCCGGTCGGCCCCGAATCCACGATCGCGGGCGCCCTGGAACAGGTCCCCCAACTCCGGGAGCTGCGGGACAAGAACGCCAAGATCTCTCACCTTCTCGCCGTCGCTCAGAAACTTGAAGGTCAGGTGCGCCATCCTTCCATCCACGCCGCCGGGATCGTCATCACGCCCAAGCCGCTTGTGGAATTCATGCCACTCTACCAGTCCGTCAAGGGCGAAATCACGACCCAGTTTGCCATGGGAGATATCGAATACATCGGTTTGCTCAAGATGGACCTGCTCGGGCTGCGCAACCTGACGGTCATCCAGGATACGACGGAGCTCGTCGAAAAGACCTTGGGAGAGAGCATCGACGTGAGACTCATCCCGCTGGATGATCAGGCCACTTTTGCGCTTTTCCAGGCAGGGAATACGGACGGCGTCTTTCAGTTTGAAAGTCCGGGGATGAAAGAGCTGCTGCGCAATTTCAAGCCGGAGGAATTTCGCGACCTCATCGCCCTGAATGCCCTCTACCGGCCGGGCCCCCTAAAGAGCGGAATGACCAATGAATTCGTCAAGCGCAAGAACCATCCCGAGATGGCCGACTATAAATTTCCGGAGCTCGAGCCCATCCTCAAGGAAACGCGAGGGATCATCGTCTATCAAGAGCAGGTGATGAAGATTGCCACGGAGCTGGCCGGTTTTAGCCTGGCCGAAGCCGATATGTTGCGCAAAGCCATGGGCAAAAAAGTCGCCAGCATCATGAAGGCTCACAAGCAGAGGTTTGTCCAGGGAGCCAAGAAGAAGGGGATCACCCACGCCAAGGCCACTGAAATCTTCGAACAGATCAAGCATTTTGCCGAATACGGGTTCAATAAATCTCATAGCGCCGCTTACGCCTATCTGGCCTACCAGACTGGCTACCTGAAGGCTCATTATCCTGCCCATTTCATGGCCGCCTTGCTGACTTCAGAGGCTGAGCGGGGGGCGACTCCGCAGGTTGTCAAGTACATCAGCGAGTGCCATGAGATGGGGATCCGGATTCTTCCCCCCGACGTCAACGAGAGCTATTTCAATTTTATTGTTGTGAACGGTGAGGTCAGGTTCGGCCTGGCGGCCGTCAAAAATGTCGGAGAGTCGGCCGTCCGCGAGATTCTCCGGGTCAGGGCCAAGCGCGGCAAGTTCCAGAATCCTTTCGAGGTCGTGGCCGGCGCGGACCCGAGGATTGTCAACAAGAAAGTGCTCGAGAGCTTAATCAAGGCCGGAGCCTTTGATTCTTTAAACTGGCGGCGGTCCCAATGCTTCCATCTCATTGACAACATGATTGAATACAGCCACAGGATTCAAAAAATGAACCTGACTCCGCAGAGCCTTCTTTTTGGCGGCAGTCAGGTGGGGCCTCCCGATATGCCGGCCGAGGTTAGAGAAATGCGGGAGTGGGACGAGTCCCTTTTTCTCTCCTATGAAAAAGATGCTTTAGGATTCTATATCACCGGTCATCCCCTGGCCCAGTTCGAAAAACGCCTCCAGAAGTTGACCTCTCATTCGCTCAGCCAGCTGGACGAGGAAAAGGATTTCAACAGCGAGATCCGCGTTGCCGGAGTTATCACTTCCCTGAAGTCCTTGAAGACGAGAAAGGACGATCGGTTTGTCACCTTCGTCTTGGAAGACTTGAGCGGCCGGATCGATGTGGTGGCCTTCCCCGAGTGCTATAAAAAGTATTACGAGGTTCTGAGGGAAGGAAACCTGGTCTGGGTCAAGGGCAGGTTCATGGGCGAGGGGGACAACCGGCGGGTCAGCCTGGTCGAAGCCATGCCCCTCATGGATGCCTTTCAGAAACAGGCCAAAAGAATCATCCTCAGGATCTTCCTTCCCGGTCTGGAACAGTCCGTCGTCGAGGAATTGAAAGAGCTCCTGGAAAAGAACCCGGGGCAGTGTCCTGTTTTCTTCGAACTCGAGACGCCGCAGGCTTACCGGGTCATCGCCCAATCCCTCGAGGTTAGGGGGGTCGGGCTTAGCGATGACCTCAGCCGCAGCGTGGAGAGGCTGCTGGGCGAGAATTCGGTCCTGATTGAATATTGAAAGCCCTCACCTATTCTCCCGCTGCATCTGCGATTATTATGTGAGTTGAATCCCGTCTCTAAGATTGGAAGCAACTCTCTTTCCGTGATCATTTGGTTCTGGAATAGGGGCCTGCCACGGCTTACCCCCCGACAAGGCGTGGGTCCTGTCATGGTGCGTCCCCGTCCGTCCTCGCTAAAGACCCCCGCACCCGCCCCATTCGCTCGGCCGGAGCGGGGACTGACACCATGCCACCCACGCCTTTATATCTGCTGTTCATACGGGCTTCTCTCCACATCATCCATCTCCTCATCCGTCTTTCAACGCAATCAATAAAGTAACATTCTCAGGGCGGGATGGAGCCGTCCTGAAGCCCCCGTAGTGGAAGGAGGACCCGTCGGTTTTTCCGACGGGGGGAACCGACGGGACTGGTTCCCCGGGGTGCGGGGGCAGGGGGCGGCATCCATCCCGCCCAATATGAAATGCCACTCGAATTATTGCCTTCACTTCCCAACGTTTTGTTATTGACCATAAGACTCGCGTCATTGACAGAATAAACGGAAAAGTGTTAATTAAATGTGACATTTTCTTAGTCTTCTGAGACATGAGATGGCCTACAAACTTGTTGTCGCCGACAGCAGCCCTTCGGTCCAGAAGATTGTCCAGATGGCTTTTTCCGGACCGGATTTCGAGGTCTATCCGCTCGAGGATGGGCAACAAGTCCTCGAGTCCATCGGACTGATCAACCCGGATGCGGTCCTTCTCAGCCTGGCCCTTCCTTCCAAAGACGGCTACGAGATCAGCCATTATTTGAGAAGCCGGGAGGATTTCAAGAAGACCGTGCTCGTCCTCCTCAAGAACGCCTTCGATCCTCTCGACTCCGATAAAATGAGCCGCCTTGACTGCGATGGAATAGTCCAGAAGCCCTTTGATTCGGAGGAACTGGCTCGGCTGGTCAGAGACGTCATTGACAAAAAGAAGGGGCCGCACTCGCTGCCTGAAGAGTCGCTCCTTGAGGAAAATCCCGCCGCGTCGACTCTTCCTCTTTTTGAAGAGCCGAACTTCCATCCTTCCTCCTCTGCGTCTCGGTCCGAAGACGAACTCGAGGAAAAAATCAAGCAGGTCATGAGGGAAGAAATCCTGGCGGTGGAGAGGGAATTGGAGAAAAGGCTCAAGGCGTCTCTGCGGGCTGAGCTGAAGGAATGGCTGGACAAAGAGCCTAAGAAGACGCCCTAGAAAGAAAGAACAGAAGGATAAGAATGCCCAAGAAAGAGAAGAAGATCCTCGAAAAATCCTACGACCCCAAGCAGGTGGAGGAGAAATGGTCCAAGTTCTGGATCTCGGAGAACATATTCACTCCTGACGTCCCCTCGACGAAACAGAAATTTTCGATGGTCCTTCCGCCTCCCAATGTGACGGGTTCTCTTCATATGGGCCACGCTCTTTGTTTCACCCTGCCGGATATCATCGCCCGCTGGCGGAGAATGCAGGGGTATAACGTCCTCTGGCTTCCCGGCACGGACCACGCCTCTATCGCCGTCCACAATGTGATCGAGCAGAGCCTGGCCGAAAAAGGGCTCACCCGGGAAAAGCTTGGCCGGGACGAGTTCCTGAAAATCGCCCGGGACTGGAAACAGAAATACGGGGGCATCATTACCAGCCAGCTTAAAAAGCTCGGTGCGTCGCTCGACTGGACGCGCGAGCGTTTCACCATGGACGAGGGATTTTCCCGGGCGGTGAAGCACGTTTTTATCAGCCTTTACAGCGAAGGCCTGATCTACCGGGATTATTATCTGGTCAACCGTTGCCCTCGCTGCGGCACCGTTCTTTCCGATATCGAAATCGAGCACCGGGAGCTCCAGGGCAGGCTCTATTTCATTCGCTATCCTTTCGTCGACGGCCAGGCCGGAATCGTTGTCGCAACCACCAGGCCGGAAACGATGCTGGGCGATACGGCGGTGGCGGTCCATCCGGAAGATGAGCGCTACCTGAAAATGCACGGAAAAAACCTCCTCCTGCCACTAGTCGGCCGCAAAATTCCCGTGATCACAGACAACCGTGTCGAGAGAGAATTCGGGACCGGCGCCGTCAAGGTCACTCCGGCGCATGACCCGGTGGACTTCGAGCTGGGCAAGGAGCATCACCTCGAGCAGGTCATCGTGATCGACGGCTCGGGGAAGATGACTGAAGCAGCCGGCGCGGAGTTCAAAGGCCTGGACAGGTTCGAGTGCCGCAAAGAAATTCTTCAACGGCTCGAAGAGTTGGGGCTGTTGGTTAAAGTCGAAGAGTACCAGCACATGGTCGGCCACTGTTACCGCTGCAAGACGGTCATCGAGCCGCATCTGAGCTGGCAGTGGTTCGTCAAAATGGAGCCCTTGGCCAAAGAAGCCATCCGCGTGGTCGAGGACGGGACGATCGAGTTCATTCCCTCGAACTGGGCCAAGAGCTACTTTGAATGGATGTACAAGATCCACGACTGGTGCATCTCCCGCCAGCTCTGGTGGGGGCATCGGATCCCTGCCTGGTACTGCCGGGCCTGCGGAGAGATCGTCGTGGCCATGGAGACCCCGAAGAAGTGCCCGCAATGCCAGAGCGACAAACTCGCTCAGGATGAGGATGTCCTGGATACGTGGTTCAGCTCGGCCCTCTGGCCCTTCGCCACAATGGGTTGGCCGGAGAAGACTGCGGACCTGGAGATGTTCTACCCGACCGACCTCATGGCAACGGCCTTCGACATCATCTTTTTCTGGGTGGCTCGGATGATCATGATGGGCCTGAAGTTCACCGGCAGGATCCCCTTCCGCGATGTCTTCATCAACGGGTTGGTCCGGGACTTCCGGCGGCGGAAGATGAGCAAGTCCGAAGGGAACATCATCGACCCGCTGGAGATGATCGATAAATACGGCACCGACGCGCTTCGTTTCACTATGGCGGCGCTGGCCATTCCGGGCATGGACCTGTCGCTTTCCGAGGAGCGGATGTCGGGCTACCGGTCCTTCGCCAACAAGATCTGGAACGCTGCGCGCTTTGTCCTGATGAACCTTGGCGAAAAGGACCACGTCATCAAGGAAAACGAATTGACGCTGGCCGACCGCTGGATCCTCAGCCGGCTTTCCGGGATCACAAGAGACCTGGAGGCCGCGCTGGAGCAGTATAAATTCTATGAGGCCGCTGAAATACTCTATCATTTCACCTGGCATGAATTCTGCGACTGGTATATCGAAATGGCTAAGCCGAGCCTGAAAGTGGAGAATGAGACCACGAAAGCGGTGCTGGCTCAGGCCCTTGACCAGATCCTCAGGCTCCTCAGTCCGTTCATGCCTTTTATAACCGAGGAAATCTGGCAGCACCTTCCCGGCCGGGGCAAGTCTTTGGCCCTGGCCTCGTTTCCGAGCCCTCAGCCGTCCTGGCGAAACGAGCGGGCGGAAGAAGAGATGCGCCTCCTTCAAGACCTCGTGGTCGAAGTCAGGACGATCAGGGCCGAGAACAAGATCCCGCCCCAGCAGAAAATCAAGATTTGGCTGCGCAGCCCGGGAGAAAAAGAAAAGGCCCTCCTGCCAGAAATCCAAACGTATATCCTCGTCCTGGCCAACAGCTCGGAGGTCCGTCTCTGGGACCATTTCCCTCCCGAGAAAGGGCTCCTGAAGGGAGTCGCTGGAGGATGGGAAGTGGCCATCCCTCCGGAAGGTCTATTTGACCACAAGGCCGAGATATTGAGACTGGAGAGGGAGATCAAAAAGACTCAGACCGAGATGGAGAAGGTCGAGGGCAGGCTTCGGAACCAGGATTTCGTCGACAAGGCACCGCAGCCCGTCATCGAGGAAGCGAGAGAGAGCGTGGCGCGACTTCGGGATAAAAAGTCGAAGCTGGAAAAGAGCCTGGAGCACCTAAAACACTAGCCGCTTCTCAAAGTCATTTTTTATGAATATCGGGGCCGTTATCCAGAGTTTTGAGACGTCGACGTCCACGAACGATTTGGCCAAGACGTTCGCGGAGAAGGGCGCGGAAGAGGGGACGGTCATCATGGCCGAGGAGCAAACAAGAGGGCGAGGGACAAAAGGACGGAGGTGGGAATCTCCGCGCGGAAAGGGGCTCTATGCTTCCGTCATTCTCCGGCCGAAGCAGAAGGACATTTCTCTTCTTCCTCTCATGGCCGGAGTCGCCTGCGTCGACGCCATCCGCGGCGCCACGGGCGTTGAAGTTATGCTTAAATGGCCGAACGACATCGTCTGGCGAAAGAAAAAACTCGGCGGCATTCTCTCCGAGAGCGGATTTTTAGGCGAAGAGGTCACTTATGTTATCTTGGGCCTGGGCCTGAACGTGAGCCAGGTGAGGAACGATTTTTTCGGAGAGCTTCGCCGGAGCGCCACTTCGCTCCGTCTGGCCCTCGGAGCGGAGGTGGACCGGGCCGAGCTTGAGCGCATCCTTTGGTCAGCCCTCGACCGCTGGTACGAGCTGTTTCGCCAGGGGAAGGCCGAGAAAATCATCAGGGCCTATGAGGCTTACTTGATTATTCCCATAGGAAAAGTAGTAGTTGTCGCGAGAGAGGGAGCGGCCCTTTCTGGCGCCTTCCTCGGGATCGATCCGCAAGGGAGGTTGAGGCTGGAGAAAAACGGACGAGAGATGGCCTTGTCCCCGGCGGAGATCCAGGGCATCGAACAAGACGATTTTTGAAGACGATATTTCCCGGGAAAAATCAAGCTTGGCCTGATTATCTTGGATGCAGATAGAGAATGGGTGGCCAACTTCTTGTCGATTACGATGGAGGCGAGGGGAGATAAATGCTATCATACAGGAAGGAGAAAGGAGCCATGTTACTCGCTTTTGACATAGGGAATACGACAATCGCCCTGGGCGTTTTTTCGGGTAAGAAGCTGCTCAAGGACTGGAAAATCATGTCCGAGAGAGAGAAGACCAGCGACGAATACGGCATCATGCTGCTCGAGCTCCTGCGGGCCTCCCGGCTCGACCCGGCAGCCATCCGAGGAGCGATCATCTCCAGCGTTGTGCCTCCTTTGACGCCCGCCTTCCAAAGCCTCTGCCAGGACCTTTTCGGGCTCAAGGCGCTGGTCGTAGGCCCGGGCCTTCGGACCGGAATGCCCATCCTCTACGAGGCTCCCCTCGAAGTGGGCGCCGACCGCGTCACCGCTTCTATAGCGGCTTTTGAGATGTATGGCGGGCCTTGCATCATCGTCGATTTCGGAACGGCCACGACATTTGATGCGGTGACGGAAAAAGGGGAGTATCTCGGCGGGGCGATCGCGCCCGGGGTCCAGATTTCCGCTGAAGCGCTTTACCTCAAGACAGCCAAGCTGCCGCGGATCGAGATCGTCAAACCGAAAAAGGCCATCGGCCGGACCACAGTGGCCAGCATGCAATCCGGGCTTTATTATGGGTACATCGGTCTGGTCAACAACATCATTGCCGAGATTAAAAAGGAGCTGGGAGAGAAAAGCAGGGTTGTTGCCACGGGCGGATTTGCTGCTCAAGTCACTCCTGAGATCAAAGCCATCCATCATTATGAGCCTCATCTCGTGCTGGAAGGGCTGCGGATCATCTATGAAAGAAATATGGAGGATAAGCAGGGCGCCTGAGAGACGCTTGCCGGGAGAGACAGGATGGAACGCCGGGCGCTGAGGAGCCGCTACTTCCAGGAAATTGCCCAGGTATTCTTTGACCTCAGAGGCGCGCCCTTTGTCCTCTCCTCCAGGGACATGGTCGCCATCGCCTCTTGGGAGGAGACGGGCATTCCGCTTCGTGTTGTTTTGGAGGGCATTCGAAGGGCCTATGAAAACCACCGGAAGAGGCAGGCCGGGGGCCGAAAAATGTCCTCTGTCTCCTATTGCAATGCCGAAGTATTGAAGGTTTTCGCCGAGTTCAGGGACCGGAGCGTAGGCCGCCGGAGCAAAGAAGTCTTCCGGGAGGAGAAAAGAAAGAAGGTGAGAATCGAAGTGGAAAGGTTTTTGCCGTCCCTTTCTCCTGAAGTCGGGTGGCTCAAGGACATCTACGGGGAAGCCCTTCGGGTTCTCTGCCGAAAAGCGGCGAGCGAAGAGGCGCTCGAAAAAATGGAGGGGGACGTCGAAGATCTGATCTTCCGAAACGCCCCGGAGGCGGATAAAACCGAAGTTGAGGAGCGAATCCAGGCGGAATATCGAACCCGGCCGGGTTCAGAGGCCCGGGACATTTCTAGAGTCCGGTTGATCAAATTCATCCGAGAAAAATACAAGATCCCCCACCTCAGTCTTTTCTATTATTGAGACAATGGAAGAAAACCTGCTTTCTTTGTTGAGGCAAAAACGGAACGGCCTCTCTTTCCATCAACTCTCCCGCCTCATGCGCCTTGGAGTGAAAGACCAGAAGAAGTTGCGCCGGGCGTTGAAGGAGCTCCAGAAGCGGGGTGTCGTCCTGAAGAAAAAGGACTCTTATTATGCGCCCCACGAAAGAAGAGTTATCAGCGGCGAATTCCTGTCGTCTTCGAGAGGATTCGGGTTTGTCCGTCCCGAGAACGCAGAATTGGAGGATGTCTTCATACCAGGCCGGCATTCGCTCGGGGCCCTCACGGGGGATATCGTCGAGGTCCTCTACGAAGAGCGAGGCAAGAGAGGAAAGCCGGAAGGGAGGATTGTCCGTATCCTCAAAAAGGGCCGTGAGACGGCTCTGGGAATTTATGACGAACGATTCGGCCAGCCTTTTCTTATGCTCCTGGAGTCGGGTTCATCCGAGGAGATCCCGCTCGCTTCCAAGGGATCCTTCACCCTAAAGCCCGGCCTGATCGTTGAGGTGAAAAGAGATGGCTGGACGATCCAAAGCGTCCTGGGCCTGCCCGATGAACCTGGCGTTGACACGCAGGTCGTTAGCAAGCAACACAACCTGGCCGCCGCCTTTTCGGCCGAGGCAAAAAAGGAAGCGCAACACATTTCTCGCCGAATATCGGCCCAGGACAGAGCGGGGAGGAAGGATTACCGGCGCTGGCGCACCATGACTATCGACGGAGAAACAGCTCAAGATTTTGACGATGCGGTCAGCGTGAAGAAGCTCGCTTCGGGGCATTTCCTTCTGGGCGTTCACATCGCCGATGTCTCGCACTATGTCAAACCCGGCACTGCTCTTGACAGGGACGCTCTGCAGCGCGCTACGAGCGTCTATTTTCCCGACCTCACTCTGCCCATGCTTCCCGAAGAGCTATCCAATGATCTCTGCAGCCTGCGGCCAAGAGAGCCCAAGCTGACTGTTTCCGTGCTGCTCGAGATCGATCAGAACGGCCGGGTGGTGAAATCGGAATTTCATCCTTCGATCATCAAGACGGCGGAACGAATGACCTACACGTCTGTGTTCAAGATTTTCCAGGTCGACAAGGATGAACGCCGGAAATTTGCCGCGCCGATCCCGGATTTATTGCTGATGAGAGAGGTCGCCTCTCTTCTAAGGAAGAGAAGGGAAGACGCGGGCAGCCTCAATTTTGACCTCCTTGAACCCGAGCTTGTCTACCGGGAAGGAAAGCTCCAGCAGGTGGCCGCTTTCGAGGCCAATGAAGCCCACCATCTCATCGAGGAATTCATGGTGGCGGCGAACGAGGCTGTCGCCTCTGCCCTGACCAGGAAATCGCCGCAGGCCATCTACAGGGTCCATCCCGCTCCCGGGCTGGCCGACCTGGAAGAACTCCGCGGGCTGCTGGAGCATTTTGGTTTCTTCCTGCCGAAGCCCGAGAAGGTGACGGCGAAAGACCTGCAGCGCATCCTGAAACAGGTGGAAGGCAAGCCCGAGGAGAAGTTCATCCAATTCCAGATCCTCCGCAGCCTTCGGATTGCCGTCTATTCTGCCGAAAACACGGGGCATTACGGCCTGGCTAAAAAAGAATATACCCATTTCACCTCTCCCATCCGGCGCTATCCTGACCTGATCGTGCATCGCCTGTTAAATGCTGCCCTCCGAGGAGAAAAACTCCGGCTGCCGACGCTCCCTTCCCTGGCCCTTCACTGCTCCGAGCGGGAGAGGGCGGCCGGCGAAGCGGAGAAGCAGCTGGTCGAATGGCGCATCTTCCGCTTCCTTAAAGGCAAGCTGGGCGAAGAATTTGAGGGCATCATTGTGGATATATCGAGAGCCGGAGTTGTGGTTGAACTCGAAGATTATTTTGTCGACGGCCTCATTCCCTATGCCGACCTCGGCGGGGACTACTACCATAGAAGATCGCAAAAAACGCTGGTCGGAAAGCGGTCGGGGAGAAAGTTCGATCTAGGGGAACGAGTCAAGGTCATCCTGGCCTCAGTGGACCCGATCAGGCGCCGCATGGGCCTGGTCCTGAGCCGGGATTCATCCGGAGTTTCCCGATGAACACATCTCGGTTCGAAGCTTCTGTCATCCTGGAAAAAGATGCCAAGCCTCCGTCCGGTCGGGCCGTGCTCGCAGTCCGGGGGCAGAGAGTTCCAGCTTTGCTGCGTGTCTATGAGCAGGCCGAGAAAGCGGAGGCGCGCCGGTTTTTTATCCAGGTTTCGACGCGGCGTCCCCTTGCTTTGCAATGGAAAGACCCGTTCGAAGTGTTGGACGCGGAGGGCAGCGGATCAACCGGCTGCGGCGTTGTCCTCAATCCCCTCCTGCCGGAGAGGGGCAAATTCAAGAAAGAAGCCAGGATCGATTTCCTGTTTGCTCTTTCGGGAAGCGAGAAGGAGATGCTTGCCGGGCTGAGCCGGGAAAAAGGGACAAAGGGGCTAAGAGAAGAGGAGATCCGGGAATTCTCCGCTCTCGGCGAGGAGAGGATTTTACGCCTGGCAGAAAAACTGGAAGAGGAAGGGAAGGTCAAGATACTGTCTTTTTCTCCGCTCTACCTCATCTCTCAAGAGAGCTTCGACTTCCTCGGCGAAAAAATTCTTGCCTTTCTTGAACAGATCCGCGAGCGGCACCCGGCCCAAAGAGGCGTCGCCCTGGAGAGGATTAGAAAAAGATATGACCTCAATGAGAAGGTCCTGGCGCTGGCCGTTAAAACACTCGAAAAAAAGGCCTTGGTCGACACGGTCGGCCAAAGAATCGCCCTCCATTCGCAAGAAGTCGTGCTCTCTCCTCAAGAAGAAAAAATCCTCAAGAGACTCGAAGAGATGTGCCTCCGGGGAGAATTCCAGTCTATTTCCCTGGCTGAAATTCAGAAGGAGCTTCGGCTTTCAGCCGAGCGGTTAGAACGGCTTCTTGCTCTTCTCATCGAGAAAAAGAAAATCATTCCGGGGCCCGAGGGGCTCTACATCCATTCCCGCTGGCTGGACGATATCGTGGACAAAGTCAGAGCTCTGGGCAAGAAGGAGATGACCGTTCAAGAATTCAAGGCCATGACCGGCCTGAGCCGGAAGTACGCGATTCCTCTTTTGGAGTTGCTGGACCAGATGGGTGTCACGCGGCGAAAAGGCCCCGTGAGAGAAATATTGTAGGATTGGCCGCTCCCAGCGAGACGAGCGAAGAAAGCGGGTCGAGCGCTATTCGGGGGACCCTGTGTCTAGCGCGGAAATGTATGTGTTGAGCATATCGCCAAAAAAAGCTCTAATCCCGGCCTCGAACTTCGCTCGCGTATACGTCTGAGCCTTTTTGTGGGCGGATTGCGCTAGCGCCCGGACGAGTTTTCCGTCGCGGAAGAGTTTCAGCGTGTATTCGAGCAGCCCGGCTTTGGACTTGGCCCTGAATCCATTCACGCCGTGATCCACGATTTCCCTGAGTCCGCCTCCGTCATAGACGATCGGGACCGCTCTGTTCTGCATCGCCTCAACGGTAGTCATCCCGAAATGCTCGATTCCGGACGGGTCCTCGTGTTTGAGTCCGCACATATGCCAGAACAACGTCGCTTCCTGGTACAGGCGATTCAGTTCATCGACGGGCAGATTGACCTTCAGTTCGATATTCTGCCCTCGCTTCGCGGCGATCATCTTCTCTAATCCGGCGAGATAGGGGTTATCCGGGTTGCTGCCGCCCGCCAGGATAAAGCTCCAATCTTTGGCGATTTCCGGCCATTTCTCGTTCAGGCTCAGGAACGCCTCAACCATTTCCTTCTGCCTTTTTGAGCCTTCCACTTCGAACCTGGCCACGGAAAGGATGAGTTTCTTCTTGGGAAGCCCCGCCGCCGCATTTTCCATATCGACAGGAGGATAAATCTGCTGGGGCGAGGTGAGTCTCCATTTCTTCTTGACCCACTCGGCGGTATAGAGGCTGTTGCAGACCACATGGGTATAGCGGTCGGCGTAAAAATAGGTTTGGGGCCTTCTCTCGGGGAAATGGCAGACCAGAACGGAGAGTCCGGATAGCGGGTAGACCATCTCGTTCATGCTGTTATTGACGAAAATATCGTAGCCGCCGCTTTCTCGGCTGACCAAATGAAAAGGGTTCCTCGTTTCAGGAGGAATGATGGCCGGGTCAAGGTGCCGCAGCCCTCTCTCCTCAAAAAAAGGGAGCTTGATCACTTTGATCCGGCAGGAAGAGAGGTCGAGGCCGTACCAGTCCACGAAATCCCGGTGGCTGACCTCATGGTTGACGACAAGAGTAATGTCAAACCGGTCCTGGAGCGCCGAAGCCATGGTCAGTCCGTATCTTTGGGCTCCCCCGATAAAATGGAAGGAGTGATCGTAGATGGCCAGGGACGGCCTCCGGAGATGGAGTGCGACCTCGGCCCGCAGAACATGATTATAGGCGGCCTGGATTCCCTGGGCAGCGGCGATCTCGTTAGTTTCTTTGGCCAGTTCCTGAATTATTCTCTCTTCTTTTGACATGGGAGGTCGACTCCGGCGCAAACACCCGGCGGCCCTAATCCTGAACAGGCAGTTTCGGGCCTTCGTCCAGGTTCTTGCCCTGCTCCAGGTTTGCCCGCAGGTCCTCGAGCTTGGCCTTGAGGATCACCAGGCTTTCTTCGCAGGAACTGATCTGCTCCTGGATCTGTTTCATCCTTTCCTTATTGTGTTTGGTCCGAAGAAGCAGGGCTTGGTACAAATCGACGGATTGCCGATTGAACCGGATCTGTTTATCCAGAAAGAGGTCATTGTAATCGGCCAAACTCTGGAGCAGGAACCGCTTGAGAGTGACGATGGGCCGGCCGATGACTTTTCTATGCGACGTGATGGGCTCTTTAGCCGGCCGGGAGTCGATCTCTGTCTTTATGGAAGCGATGGACTCGGCGATGTAGCTCTCGAGCTCCCGTTCCGAAAACTCTTCCAGATTATGGGGAAAAGACCGGTCTATTTCCTTGTTGGCCAGTTTCTTGATGTCCTCGATCTCCTTCCTTTTTCTGTTCAACTCTTCTTTGAGTCGCTGGATCTCTTGAGCCATTGTCTTTTCCATTTTAGCCGGCCGGGACACTCCTTTTTAGTCGCTGCTCGGATTTTATAATCAATCCTTCTTTATTTCAAGATGACGCCTGCTCAGTAGTTTTTTTGTCAGAACGCTCCGGACCTGACTCACCGTGATCCCTTGAATGCAGCGCGCTTCATCGAAGCGGCAATTTTCCGAGCACGGATTGCAGGTCAGACCCAGGCGAACGGTTTCATGATCTTTGCCCCACGGCCGGAAACGCTCGTACTCGCCCGGGCCGAACAAGCCAACCGACGGAACGCCGGAAGCGGCCGCTATGTGCATCGGGCCGGAGTCGTTGCCGATGAACAAGTTGCAGCGCTTCAGGACCGCGGCCATTTCTCGCAGAGTTGTTTTGCCGGCGAGGTTTATCGTGAGGCGGCCCTGCAGCCCCCTTTCCACTTGATCGGCTAAATCCCGCTCTCCTTTGGCGGCGATGATCAGGACAGTGGCGTTGTAAGTCTCTTGCAGCCATCGGCCCAGTTCGACGAAGCGATCCGCCGGCCAGCGGCGGTAGGCCCAGGCCGCGCCTGGCGCCAGGGCGATCAGAAAATCCGCCGGAACGAGGCCGTGTCGGCTGAGGAGATCGTGGGCGAGTTGTTCGTCATCCCTCGAAGTCCAGACCTCGAGATGCGTATCCTTTGGCTGTGCCCCCAGGAATTGGAGGATGTCCAGTTGCCGTTCAATTTCGTGCTTGAGAGCGGCCCGGACAGGCCCTTCGGTCGTCAAGCGGTTCACGTCGCCCAGGCGATGGAACAGAAAATCGCCCGGGCCGTTGATATAGGCAATGCGGCGGGGAGCGCCGCTCGCGTACATCAGGATGAGCGCCGCCGCCTGACAGGCATCGTTATTCCACCGGAGTGAAATGGCCGTGTCGAAATGCTTCTTCCAGAGGCGGCGGCCGGCCAACCGCGATGCCTCCAGCCACAACAGGAGGTGGCCGCGAAAGGCGTCCTTCCAATGTCTGATCGTTCTCCAGTGGAATGGGATCACCTCGTCGACATAGGGGCATTTTTCGGCCAGGTTGAACATCCTGGGCTGGACCGCAAGGGTGATCCTGGAGCGGGGAAGGAAGCTCCGCAGCTCGCGAAGAAACGGGCTCGTCAGTATGACATCGCCGATATCAGCCAGTTGGACGACCAAGACATTCCGCGGTTGAGAGGCATCGGGTGAGGTCGCTTTGCGGCGACGGCCGCTTAAAAGAAAGAATCCTTGATAGAGGACGGGGAAAACAAGCAGGGCGATGAAAGAAGAGGATTTCTGAAACGCCGCCCTCATTTTCTGGGCGAGAAAAGGGGGTTTCAGGAAGGCCCGGCCGAGGACGATAAGATCGCCCCATTTCAGCCATCGCTTGGCTCGACGGATGAGTCGCGTCATGGATTCAGCAGGCGCGTCCTCCGCTGTCGACGGAATTTCTTTAGCTTCCCTTCCCCGAAGAGCGGTGTCCACTTGCCCTGCGGCATCCTTCAATATTTTTTCTATGGCAACAATGGACCGGTCGAGCCGGAACCCCTCTTCAATAGTGCTTCTGGCCTTTGCGCGCAGGGACTCGAACAGCTCCGGCTCCTTGAGGAGCCGCAGGACTTGGCTGGCGCACTGCTCCGGGTTCTCCTTAGGGATGACCAGAGCGTTGGTTCCATCTTTGAGGATTTCTGAATTTCCGCCTGAGGACGTGCTGACGACCGCCATTCCACACGACATCGCCTCCAACAGGGAAATGGTCAGCGGTTCCTCTTTCGCTGAGGGAAAGACGAAGATGTCGTGAGCCTGATAAAGGGCGGGCATTTTTTCGCTCGGAGTAAAGCCCGAAAAAATCAGGTTGTTGAGAACACCGTGATGGGCACCCAAATCGCGCAGATAGGTCACAAAGGACGGACAATTCTGATTGTCTCCCGAGATCGTGAGAGACAGATCAGCACAGCCCTCCGCCTTTTTCAATATCCCCAAAGCCTCGATGGCAACATCAACACCCTTTTCAGGCCCGACTTTCCCGACGTAAAGAAGCCGGTTCGGGGCCTGTCCGCTGGCTTCTTTATAGGAAAAACGGCTGAGGTCAATCCCCGAGGGAACCACCGGCGCTTGAGCCACGGGCCGGCCGACCTCGATGGCCATGTTCTTGAGAAAAGCGCTGGCAAAGATCGTGCCGCTGAGGTTTAAAGGCTGCGAAGGAGGGACGAGCCCGAAATGACGGCTCAAAAAGCGAAGGATCCTGGAACCTCCTCTCTCCTTTGGCCAAAGCTGATACCAGGGGTCCTTTTCCCAAGTGGCAAACCAGTCCGAAGCAACGTAGAAACAGGTGGGCCGCCCCATGCCCTGGGCCAATAGAGCGAGAGAGATAGAAACCTGGGAAATGTCGAATAGAAGGATGACATCCGGCCTGAAGTCCTGAAAAAGCTTCCTGGCAAGAGTCTGATTGGCCAGCTCTTTCAGAAAAACGGCATGCCAGTGCTGGGTTTTCTTAGGATCTGTTCTTAGCCAGCGGTGAACGTTGCCGTCGCCGAGCTGCTTTTTTTGGTCGAGAGCGCCAGTGAGGACCTGGACATCGAGTCCGCGAGCTTTCAGGGATTCAACGATGTTCCTGCAACCGAGCGTGGAGCCGGTCCTGCGCTCGGGGGGATAAAAGTTGGATATGACCAGTACTCGCACCACCTACTCGCTTCTCTGGAGCAGTATCCCATCAAGGAGCCGATGGCTTGTTATCTTCTTTCTTCTTCTTGGTCAAGGCGGATTTGAGTTTCTCGGCAAAGATCCCAAAAGATGTCTCTTTTGGCGCGACCTGTTTGAATTCTTCTTTCTTCTCTTTGCCCGCGGCCTCCTCTCTTTCTGCCTCGGCTTCTTTTTCTTTAACGGCCGAGAGCGCCTCGAGCTCGGATTCAGCCAGCTCTATTTTTTCTTCGATGACCCGCCTTTCGCTTTTGCGGGGCTTGAGGATCCTTTCGCCCTCAGCCTTGACTTTCCTTTTCTTGACCAGCCTTTCCCTGGCTGCCGCGGGAGCTTCAATCCTGGCTTTCTCGACGGCTTCCGCCCGAACAGGAACGGGCTTAAACTCTTCCTCCGCTTCCTCTTCCCCTGGAGGGATGCCCTCTTCCGGGAGAGCCTCGGGAATTGCCTCTAGACCCGGCATCCCCATGGCTTCAGCAGGCATTTCTGGCTTGACCTCTTCGACAGCGAACGTGGGTTCCCGGTAGAAGAAGATCCCCTTCTTCTTTTCTGAAGAGCTGAATTCCGGTGAATTGAGGAGGGTGGTTTCGACATCCTCCTGAGTCGTCTGCTTCAGGACATCCACAAGATGATAGGCCCTCAGGAAGTGGAGGGAATGATCATCGGATTCAAGCCCGAATTTCTTAAAGACCAGGAGCAGGAGCTCGTGGAGGTTCCTGTCGTCATTCTTGACCTGAAGGGGGAGGAGCTGAGCCAGAGTCTCTTTCTCCAAAAAGATGATCTTGTTCGGCAGGGAAAAGGTGAAGGCTTCCTCTCCGGCATCGTTGAATTTATCCTCTTTCGGGTCATAGGAGAGCTGGGGTATGGTGATTTTTTTCTTCGATTTCTTGAGCCAAAAGCTAAACTGATTGGGATTTTTCCTTTCCAGCGTGAGACTCGTTCCCTGGGGGATGTTCGCGGCCCGGAAAAAATCCTTAAGGCCTAAAAAAAAGCAGTCCGACGGATAATAATAGACTGTGTAGCTTTTCACCTCCTCGGCGTCGAAAAAGGTATATTCCCGGGCACGGGAGAGCTCTTTGTTCAGGCTCTTGGGGACCCTGACTCCGCCTGACAGCACTTCCCGCCAGGTGAGGTAGATTTTTAGAGGAAATTCATGGAATGTGCTGAGCTGAGGCTTTTCCGTCCCTTCCATATCCGGAAGTCTGGCCGGCGGAGCCGCCAGGGGCAAGCCCTCGAGGAACGAGTTCAGGATGCCCTTGAGGCTCCATTTGCCCCAGCGGACAGGAGAGACAAAGACGAATTCCTTCTTGTATTTCTTTTCTAAAACATGATTCAGGGACAGGCAGGTGATGTCATAAAGATCGTGGGAGGCTTCCAGTCCGAAAAATCCGTTCACCAATTCTTCGGTCGAGGCCGACTGCCGGGTCTCCTGGATATGTTTTTCTATGTCTTTGATTTTTTCTTCGGGGATGGCGACTTGGTTTTTGGCCAGCTGCCAGTAATCGTTCCAGCTGAAGAATCGGTCTGACTTGGAGAGGAAGGTGCGGAGATTCCTTTCCAGGCTTTTCATGTCCCTGTCCGTCATCGGGAGCTCGCTGAGGCGAGGGTCCTCGGTGCTGTCCATTTTCTGGGGCGCCAGGCCTTTCTCCTCGCAATTCGAGGGAAGGAGGACCTGGGTTTTTGTTTTTTTCATGTAATCGATGTATTTTCTGAAGAGACCTCCGCCCGTGTAATCAACCTCCAGCATCTCGCACTGGAAATCTTTATAATAAAGCTTGTTGAGGACTTTCAGGACCACAGCTCCCTTGAAGTGCTCGACTGTCTTGCTGCTGACGGTCAAGGCCTCGTCGTATTCTCTGTAGATCTGATCGCCGATTTCGTATTTCCAGTTGGGGTCGTACTTGAGGACAGCCTGGACTCTCTGGTTGGCCGTCTTTTGGAAGGCCAGTTTTTGGGCGATTTCCGATAAAGTCAATGGCCTGGACGTCTGCTCGAGCTCCTTCTCGACATAGGCGAGGTTTTCCGCTGTAACCTGGGTGAGGTTGTTATCGTTATTCATTTCTCTATTTTTTTCCCATTAATAATACCATAATCACCTTCTGGATATGAAGCCTGTTCTCGGCCTGGTCATAGACGATCGAATTCGGGGAGTCGATGACCTCATCTGTAACTTCGTCGCCCCGGTGAGCGGGAAGGCAGTGCATGAAAAACGCCCCCTTTTTGGCCGAAGCCATCAGGCCGGCGTTGACCTGGAACGGGGCGAAAATCCGGGCTCTTGCCTCCTTCTCGGCTTCCTGTCCCATGGAAGCCCAAACGTCTGTATAGACGGCGTCAGCCTGCGAGACGGCCTTGTGGGCATCGGTGGTCAGGCTCACAGAGAACCCGGTATCTCGACCGTCCTCCTTGGCCAGATTGACGATCTCGGGCCTGGGCTCGTAGCCGGGCGGCGTGGCAACGGCCATCTGGCATCCCGCTTTCGCCGCCGCAAAAAGCAGGCTGTGACAGACATTATTGCCGTCCCCGACGTAAGCCAGCTTGATCCGGGCGAGGTCGACTTTTTTCTCCTTCAGACTGAAGAAGTCGGCCATGGCCTGGCAGGGATGAAGAAGGTCGGAAAGCCCGTTGATGACCGGAATCCTGATGTTCGAGGCCAGGTCGATAATGTTCTGGTGGGCAAAGGTCCGGATCATGATGCCGTCGACCCAGCGCTCCAGATTTTTCCCCACGTCAAAATAGGTTTCCCGCGTGCCGACCTGGCTGTCGGCCGGGCTCATATAGATGGCCGACCCGCCCAACTGCAACATCCCGACTTCAAAAGTCATCCGGGTTCGCAAGGAAGGCTTTTGAAAAATCATGGCCAGGATCTTGTCTTTGAGCTTGCTGCGGAAGCGCTGGGGATGTTCCTTGATTTCTGCGGCCATATCCATGATTTCGTTGAATTCATAGATGGAGAGGTCATGGACGGAAATAAAATCTTTCTTCATCGTTGCTCCTTGGGGGCCACGATCCGTGTCCCTGAACGTTTGATCAGGGCCGCTTTGAGGTGGCTCGACGAGGTGATCAGGACCTCCTTGCCGCCGGCCTGGACAAACTCGACCGCCGCCTCGATTTTTGGGCCCATTGAACCGGCGGGAAACTGTCCTTGAGAGAGATATTCCCTGGCCTCAGCCGAGGTCATGACTTCGATGGGCCGCTCTTGCGGGGTCCCGTAGTCGAGGTAAACCCGTTCGATATTGGTCAGGATGATAAAGAGGTCGACCTTGACTTCGCGGGCGATCAGGCTGGCCACATAGTCTTTGTCGATAACGGCTTCCATTCCCTTGAACAACCCCCGGCCGTTGATGATGACGGGAATCCCTCCTCCTCCAGCCGCGACGACGACCCGGCCGGCATGGACAAGGTCCCGGACGACCCATTTGGAGACGACATCTATTGGCTTGGGCGAGGGGACGACTTTTCTGTAACCCCGGCCGGCATCTTCGATCATCGTCCACTTCTTCTCCCTGGACAGCATTTGGGCCCTGTATTTAGAGTAAAAAGGGCCGACAGGCTTGGTCGGATTCTGGAAGGCGGGGTCGTTTTTATCGACGATGACTTGAGTGATGAGAGTCGCCACTTCCTTGTCCAGCGAACGGGTTCGGAGTTCGTTGACGATCGCCCTCTCCAGCATGTACCCCATGCTCCCCTCAGTCATGGCGTCGCAGACTTCCAGGGTGAACGGGGGGACCTTGGTGACCGCTTCCTCCATCTGGATAAGGAGATTCCCGACCTGGGGGCCATTCCCGTGGACAATGATCAACTCGAACCCTTTGCTGACGATGTGGACCATAAGCCGGGCTGCCTTCTGGGCGTTGCGCGCCTGCTCTTCCTGGAGGCCGCGCTGGTTTTCTGGAAGCAGGGCGTTCCCGCCGAAGGCGATGAGGGCGATCTTCCTTTTCATCAGAAGCCTTTGAGCACGTCCTTGATGGTCGGAGAGCCGATTTCGTCCAGTTCGTAGCAAACGCGAAGGAGTCGCTTGCTCGTCGTGATGACCCGGTTAAGGTCGATCGGCGTGCCGCTCACGACAACATCACAATCGATTGTGTTGATGGTCGCGGCCAGTTCTTTGGTTTGCTTTTCGCCGTAGCCCATGGCGGGAAGGACTTTTTCGAGATGGCTGTACTTCTCGAAGGTCTTTTTGATGCTCCCCACGGCAAACGGTCGCGGGTCAACGATCTCGGCGGCTCCGTATTTCTGAGCGGCCACGAATCCGGCGCCGAACTTCATGCCGCCATGTGTTACAGTGGGCCCGTCCTCGATCACAAGAACGCGCTTCCCGGCGATGGCTTCGCCCTTCTCGACGGTGATCTTCGAGTTGGCGCGGATGATGACGGCCTTGGGGTTGAATGTCTTGATGTTCGCCATCACGATATCGACCTGATCCTTCGGGGCCGTGTCCATTTTGTTGATGACGATGACTTGGGCCCGGCGGAAGTTCGTCTCTCCGGGATAGTAACGGAGCTCATGGCCGGCCCGGTGGGGGTCAGCGACCACGATCTCCAGGTCAGGCTTGTAAAAGGAGAAGTCGTTATTGCCGCCGTCCCAGAGAATGACATCAGCCTCTTTCTCGGCCTGTTTCAGGATGGCGCCGTAGTCCACCCCCGCGTAGACGATAATGCCCTTGTCGATATGAGGTTCGTACTCCTCTCTTTCCTCGATCGTGCATTCGTTTTTCTCGAGGTCGTTATATGTGGCAAACCTCTGGACCCTTTGCTTGACAAGGTCGCCGTAAGGCATAGGATGCCGGATCACGGCGACCCTCCGGCCTTTGGCTTTGAGGGTCAGGGCGACTTTGCGGCTGGTCTGGCTTTTCCCGGACCCAGTGCGCACTGCACAGACGGAAACGACAGGTTTCCTGCTCTTGATCATGGTGTCATTGGGGCCGAGGAGGCAAAAGTTGGCGCCTGCGGCCATGACTTCGGAGCCCCTGTTCATCACGTACTCATGAGAAACGTCGCTGTAGGCGAAATAGACATTCTTTGCTTTGTGCTTTTGAATCAGTGACGAAAGCTCTTTTTCGGCGAAGATCGGGATCCCTTTAGGATAGAGCTTTCCGGCGAGCTCGGCCGGGTATTTGCGGCCCTCGATGTCCGGGATCTGGGTCGCAGTGAAAGCCACAACCCTGTAGTCGGCGTTGTCCCGGAAACAGACGTTAAAATTGTGGAAATCCCTCCCGGCGGCGCCCATAATAATGACATTCTTTATCAAAATAACTCCTTCAAGAGAGAGCCTTTATCTCTCACGGCTTAATCTTTCCTTAACAGGAAAGACGGCATAGTATAATACAGGCCTCCCGGCCAAATCAACGTGTAGCTTGGGGTGTGGGCTGGAAGGCACGCGAATTTGCTGCCAGTCAGGATGGTCTTTCAGTCAGGAATTTCTTTTTTCCAGGCCGTGTCTTTCCTTTCGTAACCCTTTTTCCCTTTTTCTGAGGAATGAGGCTTGGATGGAGGAGGGAGCGGCCGGCGCACTTGCTGCCAGACCGGCTTCTGTCGCCTGTCTATTTTGTGCGGCATTTTGCCTCCACGGGTTCATTCGCACTTCTCACCCTGAGTACCGTTGCCTTTCTTTATAGAGGAACGATTTGAGCCTTGAGGGCGGCAGGATCAAGAAGGGCCGCGGTGCATTTTCCCGAGAGCCAGCCTCCCGTTTCCCCGGGGTTAATGAGGAGCGTTTCCCCCTGTTTTCTGATTTCCGGCTTGTGGGTATGGGCGAAAATGATGAAGTCGTACTTGCCCAGGGCAAGATAAGACACTACGGAGAAATGAAAATGGCAAATGAGATAATTTCTCCCGCCATGGCCGAAGACCAGGGGCGCTTCCCTTATTTCCCCGAGAGACTCGAACGCCTTTTCCAGGCCGATCTTCTCTCCGTCGCAGTTGCCGAAAACTGCTTTGACAGGGCATTCAAGGGCCTCCAGCTCGCGCGCAGCAAAGGGAGCGACCACATCTCCGGCATGGATGACCAGCTCGCATTTCGCGTCTTTGAACAGGGAAACGGCTTTCTTGATGGCCGTCAGATTGTCATGGGAATCCGCCATTATGCCGATCATTTTGCTTCCCCATTCAGATTATACGGCATTTTTTGAAAACTCAAGATATTTTAGGGGGTCAAATTCCCCCTTGCCTTCGAGATTAGATTTGGCGAGGGGCGTGGATGCAGAAGGCCGTATGCGAAGAAGGAGTTGAGGCACGGGAGGCGCGGCTTTAGTCTCCCCTGGGGATGAGGCGAGGGATGATGTGGTGAGAAGTCCGTATGAGCGACGAGCGGGCACGGTTCCTCGGAGAGGAGAGCGAGGAGCGAATCGAGCAAGATTT